>Ga0307513_10000864_pt1 | contig 44042 bp, 46 predicted proteins | sample 15_EM_MG_FD_202174 | JGI IMG/M metagenome (GOLD analysis project Ga0307513, IMG submission 202174) | Populus trichocarpa ectomycorrhiza microbial communities from riparian zone in the Pacific Northwest, United States - 15_EM | ecosystem: Host-associated > Plants > Roots > Unclassified | place...
CTCGTATCAGTGCCTGCCTGGCAGATACCAATACCAACACTCAAAACTTTTTTCAAAGGAGAGAAAGAAAAGAAAAAAAGATGTCACCACCAATCTATCTAATCTCAAAGTTGTTTCCTCCCCCCCTCCCCCTCCCCCGATCTATACCACCCACCAACCCACCAACTAACTAACGGATTAACCTTCACTCCCGTGCACAGAACTCTAGACCCCCTCTTTGCCCTCCTGATCGGCACAACCGCCGCTACGATCCGTATCCGCCGGGAAGAAGCTAAGGCTGGGAGGTCCGGGGGCGAGGCTTGGGGGTTGTTTACTCGGTGGGTATCCCCCCGTCCTTCCCCTTCCCCAACTCACCACCGTGTGTGATAGGTATACATCAGGCTGACGGGTGGGTATAATATGATATGATACGGCGTGCAGGCGGGTTGGAAAGTACTTTAGCGCGTGATGGGGGGGGGGGGGTGATTATGACGGTAATGGGTGTAGTCATCGGGGGGTTAGCTGGTGGATGAGGCTTAGTTGTTGTGTGCTACTTGTACCTGCGCCTGGTGCTGGCGGGATGAGAAGGGATGAGTCAAAGTTGGGTTGATGTCATGGGGACATTATTACAAGCCAGGTCAGTGGATTACAAATGGCAAGTTCAGTGATTGTTTTGAGAAGAAAAAACTAGACCCATTATATTCCCCAGAAAACCTCCGTCGGGGGAGAGTTTAGTTAAGAAACAGTTGTTGGAAAAATGTGGAAAATGGAAAGCACAGAACAGAAAAAGACACAGCTCCTTATCTCTAGTCCCTTCTACTGGTTGCCATGGTTCATGTACGGCCTTGTGGGAACTTCCCATGATAACCAGTAATTCGGGGGAAAGAAAAAAACAACTGTGTATCAAAAGGAAGCCCAAGATAAAGCAATAACTACCAAGTGAATTTCAAACCATTTAAGCCACTCAACAAGAGGAAGCAAGAAAACATAGCCCTTCTGGGAGTCCATTGGATGCGGTGATTTTTTATGAGAAAGAGCTTATCGACTCGGACCGACGCCAGAAAACCTCCTCCCCAAAAAGAAAACCTCCCTCAGCCAACCCCCCCGCCCAGCGGGCCTCTCCCAAATGAAAGCAAAAACCATCCCCATACCTAAACTCCCTTCGACAGTTTACAACAGCTCTTCGAAGCCAAAGGTGTTTTCACCGGAGTAGCTGTGTCGAGAAACGGTTAGCCACATAACAAACAGGTCGAACGGGGGGGGGGGGGTGCTTCTAGCAGTGACATACGTTATGTATAGAAATCCATCCTCATCCTTGTGCTCCTCGTAAATCGAGCTCATCAGAGCAGCAGTCGGAGGAAGCACCTCGTCGACAAAAATGAAGATAGCTTTTTCCGGGGACAGCTTAATGCGTTTACGGATAACATAGACGAACTGACCGACAGTCAGGTCCGCAGGAACTAGGTACTTCTTTTTATCGATTGTTGCGATATCCGACTTTTCGACCTTCTCACAAATAACCTAGAGACAAGGAAATAAAATATTAGTAAAGCGAACACGTCGAGTAGTTTTACTTTTATCTAACAAGGGAAAGGAACATACTGGAATACGGTCGGCATATTTCTGACGAATACGCTCGGCTTCTGCCTTGCGCTTCTCAAAGGTGTGTTCGTCCTTAAACTTGCTGTGAAAGGGTGGGGTTAGCTTTGCTACAAGGCTGAGAACAAAGGCTCCAAAGAATAAACGTACCTGCGCATTTTGAAAGACCTGTTGAACTACGAAAACTTTGTTGAAAGGGGATCTGTGGTTTTTAAAAGGGTTGTCAGAGACGGAGGTTGGAGAGAAGGTGGGTTGATGAGTGTCTATTTATGATGTGGACAGAAGTGAACTGAAAGTGGGTGTGTGGTTGTGGAAAAACGAGCAAGCCGCGACGACGAGCGAGTGGTTGGTGGTTACGAGGTGAGGTAGCGACGATGAAGGAGAGGTGGAGGTGGAAGAGAAGAAGAGGGGCAGAAGCGGGGACAGGAGAAGGGGGGAGGATGGTTACTTACTTGTACTTGGCTTAATAGTCAGAGGTCGCGAGGCGATCAGATCAGACCAGATAGACACACACAAGACACGGGTAGATAAAGCTAGCTAACAGCTGCTGATTGGTTAGGTCAGCTGAGGCGCTTCTTGGGGAATCCAGAAACGTGCTATGAGTCTTTCGTGGAAGGACCGGAGGCAAAGTATGATATGATGGTTTCGATTATCTAGAAGATAGAAATAATCCCCGGGTTGTACCCTAAAGTGCAGCCACAGACAGGAATAGCGGAATAGAGGAAGGCGGAAAGAAAAGGTGGGGAGGGATGAGATGGAGGGGAGAGAAGCAGGGAAGGGTGAAGGAAAGGGAATGGGGGGGGGACGATGATAGATATCGTACCGCAACCAGTTTACGAGAAATGAAAAATAGGAGTTGGGAATTGAGGATGGGTGGTGACAAATGAGGGGGGAAGTGTCACGCAGCGTGAGTAACGGTAGACTATGGTAGATTTTGGGGACCAAGGAAGGCGAGGGAGCAAGCGTGATTACCTTCGAGAGTCGGCACCGGCAGAGTTGTCTTGTATGATGGGAGGAGGAGGGGGAGAGGAAAGGGAGGGAGGGAAGGATGCCCTTTCTTCCTTCAAGGCTCAACCAGCCATCCATCCAGCAAAACCGGTGACGACGAGCGAACCCACCCACCACAACTCGTATCCGCCAAGCCTGCCCTCGAATCTGCCCACTTAGAGTTATGAACCCTACTGTACCAGTACTGAAGGAGGGGCTGATTGGGTATTGCTGACCTAACCGCTCACACCAATCCTTTTTGGGATAAAAGAGCCTCTGCACTAACTTCCCTCATAAATACTGTAGTATTTCTGATAACGGGTTCGGCGCGAGCCTCTTGGCTTTTTGGGTTAGGTCACCAAGGCCGGCAATGAGGTGGACCCACCGGGTGACATCTTGTGCCCTACTGTACCATACAAATTGTTACTCTAGACAGATGGGTCTTTCACCTAACTTATGATACCGGAATATACGCAGAGCAGGTACTCTACCGTAACAATACCATCACCATCCGCTTCTCTCCTTTAGCCCAACTTAACCTCCCTTTCTCCAATACTCACTCACCACTCGCAAATGCCCCCCCGTCTTCTCCCACTCGGGGCTCTCATTTCACCCCTTCGCCGGGCCACTCGAGATTCCCCGAGACTCTTCCGCAACTTTAGGTCATCAACAAAATCCACAGCACAGCTCAATGGCAGGTATACCACAACCGTGGGAATTGTGGGAGCAGTTGCTCTTGGGGCGGTAGCTGTAGCATGCGTACAATTCCCCCTCGCCCTCGCCCTCCTTCTCCCTTTACCATTGGCAATTAATGATTTGCCTACAATCCCATTCCATTTTGTCTAAAATTAACTGTCCTCCTCTAGAGTCCGTCCATTCAATCCTACTGTGACACTCCTTCCAACCTCCCAATTGACAAACGCGATGCTCTTCACAAACACGAATCTGGGATAACTCTATCCTCACCTATGCGGCTAAAAATGGAATCTTACATCAAAGAAAAGCAAAAGGAAATAGTGGCAGCCCTAGAAAAGGTCGACGGAAAATCTTTCACCATAGACAGCTGGGAGCGGAAGTCCTCAGGCGGCGGTGGGATCTCCTGTGTCCTGCAGGAGGGCAACGTTTTCGAAAAAGCCGGGGTCAACATCTCCGTAGTCTACGGTAAGCTCCCGCGCGCGGCAATAATGAAGATGAGGGCCGACCATAAGAGCCTTGACCCCTCCGTCGAGAGCCTTGACTTTTTTGCTGCGGGACTGAGTATGGTACTTCATCCTAAGAATCCGATGGCACCGACGGTGCATTTAAACTATAGGTACTTTGAAACGATGGCCGAGGATGGGAGCACTCAGTCGTGGTGGTTTGGTGGGGGCACGGATTTGACGCCAAGTTATCTATTTGATGAGGACGCTATTCACTTTCACAAAACTATAAAAGAGGCTTGTGAGAAGCACGACAAGCGCTATTATCCTACTTTTAAGAAGTGGTGTGATGAGTACTTTCGTGTCAAGCATCGGGGGGAGTGTAGAGGCGTTGGGGGGATTTTTTTTGATGACCTGGATGATAAGGACCCTGAGCAATTGTTCAGCTTTGTGCAGGATTGCTTGAACTCATTCTTGCCGAGCTATATTCCCATTATCCAGAGGCGGAAGGTATACTGCCAAAATTGGGGATTACCTGGAGGTTTTTGCTGAATCATAACAGAATATGCCGTACACCCCCGAAGAAAAAGACTGGCAGCAGTTACGTCGTGGGAGATATGTCGAGTTCAACCTCGTCCATGATAGAGGCACCGCTTTCGGACTTAACACTCCTGGAGCTCGTGTGGAATCGTGAGTCCCTTTACCTCCTGTAATCTCGATTAGGGAGATCTACTAACTTTATAGAATCTTAATGTCATTACCCCTAACGGCCGGCTGGAAATACATGCACTCTCCAGCCCCCGGTTCAAGAGAAGAGAGGCTTCTAGAGGTCCTGAGGAAACCTGTCGACTGGGTATAGGCTTCTTTTTGTTCCCTTCTGCCTTTCCCTATCCCCAAAGGATAGCGTGCCTGCACAGCAAACGCGCATGGAAACTTTAAATACCATCGGTTTAGATGGCTTGTATTGTATATATCATTGATTGGTAGAACACGAATCAGTTGGTCCTGGGTTCGTGCTGTGTCTGTGGCTTTAGACCAGATTGGGCTCCTACTCCTACGGTACCCGACAGCTAGAGTTGGAGCCTATAGATTGAAAATGGGAGAACGCACTATTGATCTTGAGCTGATTGGCTGAGTGCCTACGCATTGGGTGTGGTATAATAGCAGCGATTTATCATGACGGTTTCCTGCCGTGTGCAACGAGCTACAAAATATCTAATTCGTGCCTATTGCCTTGTTTGGGTGCAACGATATATCCCATAGACTTTATTAGTTTACTAGTGTATTTTTGAAGACTAGATGCTACCCAAACCGGACAACCCTCGGTTCGCATGTCTATTATGAATCACAGCCTTTCCAAGAATAAGGTCCTTCCCATACGCCTATATTGTCTCCAAATAGGAAAAATCTATCCCGCTACCCCATTCACCTCCCCATTCACCTCCCCATTCATATCCTCACTCCACTCCCCACTCACCTCCCCATTCACCACCTCTTCACCTTCCTCTTCACCTGTTCCCCTTCTACCTCCCTCTCTACTGGCTTCCCCACCAAGATACTTCCTCAAAATTTGCTTCACAGTCATGCCGCTCCCCTCTGCCTCCGCAACCTCCAACAAATCCCTCCCCTCCCCATCCTTGACCCCAATATTAATCCCCTCATGCTTCAACAGCATCTCAACCATCTTCCCATCTCCGCCACACTCCACCGCATAATGCAGTGGCCCCTTCCCCTGGTTATCTGGCAGATTGGCATCTACCCGCCGACACTTCAAAAAAGTATCCACAACCCCCTCGACCTGGGTGGGCAGGGAGAAAAAGACAGTGGCCGGCTGTAGAACAGTAGACAGCGGCGTCATCCCGTTTTGATCGCGGGCATTGACGTCCACGCCCGGACGAGCAAGCAACGTCTTGATGACAACAACCTGGTCTTGGTTCATGATATCCGCGGCGGCCTCGTGCAGGGGTGTCTGGAGGGTGAGGTCTCTGGAGTTCACATCCACACGTGAGTCCGAGAGGAAGCGGCAGACGACGGCGATGTTCGTGTGCCCGGCAGCCAAATGGAAGGGGGTCGATCCGTCCTGGTTTTTGGGATTCACAAGGACACGGGAATCGGAGAGGAGGGCATCTACCGTTGGTTCTGCGCCGGCACAGCTGCCCCCCATGCGGGCGACGAGGGATAATGGGGTCGAGCGGGTCGAGTCTAGAGCATTGGGGTTCGTGGATGGATGGGCTAGGAGGAGCTTGACGATTCCCGCCTGCGACTTTTCGCATGCGTGGTGGAGGGGGGTTTTGAGTGCTGTGTCTGGGAGGTTGGCGTCCGTTCGCTTGTCCTCGAGCAGTAGGCGGACGACTTCCTCGTAGTTCACTACGCTGCCATGTTCCAGTGCCAGGGGAGCTGTTGCAAAACTTAATGGTGTTCGTCCCGCCCGATCTTGAGAATTGACCTCGATGTCCGGGCGTTTTAGTAGCAACTTGACAACCCCACTATACCCTCTCGATGCCGCCATGGTCAATGGTGTCTGGTCGTCCTTGCTGCCGAGGTTAACCTGGACCCTCTCATCTTCAAGTAGGATCTGCGCAACCCTCTCCTTACCCAGCATAGCCGCATGACACAAGGGTGTCCAGCCACTAAAATCCTGGAGGTTAACGTCAATATCCACAACACCCAGCAACATCCGGACAATCCCATCGACTCCCAAGTCGGCGGCATAGTGCAACGGTGCTTGGCCGCAATTGTCAACAAGATTTACGTCGACCCTAGGATCGCGCAATAGCGCACGCACAGCAACCTCTTCCATGCAGCTGACGGCCGAGGACAGCGGGGTGTACCCGCGATAGTCGCGAGGGTTAACCATGATGTCCTCATGCTGGAGCAATAGCCCGATCACCTCCTCGTTCTCCACCATCGCCGCGTGCTGCAGCGCCGTCCACCCAGTCGGGCTCGCGAGGTTGACGTCCACGCGCTTATCCGCCAGCAGCGCCCTAACAGCGGGCACGTCCTCCCTCTCAATCGCATGTATCAGCGGCGTGCGATTGTCCCAGTCGGTGGCATTGACATCCACGGTCTCCCTCTCCAGCAGCAACCTCAGCGCCAGCAGGGCCTCGCGCGCACAGCCTCCTCCTCCTCCTCCTCCTCCACCAACCGCCAAAGACAGCAATGTCTTCCCACCGGCGCTCCGCATATTCACATCGAACCCGCCGTTCAGCAGCGTCCGCAATGCCAGCTCATTGAAGCTCTGCAGCACCCTCTCCAGAAACCCATCCTTATCGACACGGCCCAGAACACCTTGCTCTAACAGCTTCCCGATGGCCAATTCGTCGCCGCGATTCGCGGCAGAGTGCATGGCTCTCTCGCCGTACTTTACCATCAACTCCTCGCCGCGGCAGACACTCTCGTATAGTGGTGATTGCAGCAACACCGAGAGCGTGCGGTTCGTGCGCAGGAGGGAACTCAAGTCTGGTGGGGACAGCTCTTGAGAGATTTGCAGGATCAGTTCGTTTGGGAAGTGGAGTAATGGCATGATTTGTTTATGATGGTGGTGGTGAGGTTGGAGGATGGTCGAGTGAATTCTTATGAAGGGGGGGGTTTTTTTTTTGTGTTGTTAGTCGGCTGATAAGGGGATGGTGGGATGTGTTATCTGTTACGGTACGGACAACACGTTGTGGTAAATTTACCGGTATATTAGAGTGGTAGGTTTTTTTCCCAGTCAAGGCTTTTGTTGGATTGGGTGACCACCTATTTCGATTGTGTCCGCCCGGTTTGGCATTGCATGGGACCGTGCTTGCTGGTCTAAGCCAATCCGGGCCAAATAGTAACGGCCCCCGTTTGGGTCACACCATCATCTCTGAAACTCGACCAACCCCCGCCGCTACGATACCGTATCGTTTCTGTAAAAATGCTAATTCTAGAAAGAATCGTCGTGTTCTTATGTACCTGTTTTTTCTTAAAAAAACAAAAAAAAACAGTGTGTATCGGACTACACAAAGTAGAGCACAGGGAAAGCTCAAAGGGAATGAGACCCACAAAATTTTATTCTATTTCACCAGCCAGCCGAATCTCCCTCCCGACAAAATTAACCTCTACACCGATCATTTCTTCGTCATGTCACTAGCATTCATCGCATAGGGAAAAAAAACGAAGGAAGCAAAAAGAGAAAAAAAAGAAAAGGCATTCGTGAATCCCCCGCACTAGCTGAAATAGTAGGATATCGTCTAAGGAGGGGGGTAAGCGAGCGAAGTAAGGGGAACATGATTTGTAAGAAGAAGAAAAAACGCTAAATCTTCTACAGAACAGAACAGAAACGCCCCATGACACTTTGAATTCTATTACGGTATCGTATCGTGATCGGTACCTTGGTTAAAAGTTGATCACAGTACCCACACATGCTATCATACCTGGTTTCCCAACTCTTGGTTTGATCAGACACCACCAGCTTTAGTCAAGGCGGCGCGTTGCTTGTTCAGCCAACTATGTGGCGTATCGCCTTTCCTCTCGAGCGCGACGCTGTTCATCTGCAGTCTGGTGGCCTGGTCGTACCAGGCCGACACGATCATTTTGTTCTCCCTCTCGAGGATTTCGAGCTCGGCGTGTCTCTTCTTCTGTTTGGGAGGTCAATAACCTGCATAGACTTATTAAATGCAAAAAGGGAAACAAACATCACTCTCAGCAAGCTCCTCCTCCTTGAACTTTGTGTTTGCATCTGTGGCAGCGGTGTCGGCTGCGTCGACCTTCTCTTTGAGGTCCCTGATAATACCACTCTGCTTTTTGATATGCTGTGGGGGCTCCACGTTAATCTTCGCTGGGAGGGGTGGGAAGATGAAATACCTCGCGAGCCTTGACCATCTTTTCCCTCTGGCCTTCCAACTTCTCCTGAAGCTGTAAAACACGCTTCTCAAGAGCTGCATCCCGACCTTCGGTGGTGCCCTGGAAAGTGGCGATTGTGGCTCTAAGTTCACTACTGGATTTTTCGTTCTCCAAGATGGTATCCTTTTGTTCAGAGAGCTTCTTGGAAACTTCATTTTTTTCTAACAAGACGGTATTAAGGAGTGACCTCTTTTGATCAATATCGCTCTCGAGATCGCGTATCTTGCACTGGGCCTCCTCGTGCTCTCCGCGAAGCTCGGTGAGCTCCTGAGAATTCATAATCTTGAGCTCGGCCAGTGCCTCCAATTTGTCCTTCCCGACTAGGCTCACTTTTGAACCGGGGCCATTCAGAATTAGCTCTTGAACCATCCTTGTGATATCCAGAGTGGTAAGGGCAAAAACAGTAGGGAGTGGAGAGGGATTGGTAGAGTATAGGGGAAACGATGTCGAGGTGTGAGAAGAATGAAGCGTAGAATGTTAAGGAGTACAAACAATCAGACTTAGCAGTAGTAAGTTCTTTCTTCGTCACCGAAAGCTCGGCGTCAACTTCAGCAAATTTTCGTTTCAGGTCAATTAGTTGCTCTTCAGCATAAACAAGATTCTGTCGTAGTTTAAGCATTATCTCAGACCTAAATGAAAAGCGGGTGTCAATCAGCACGCGGAACCTACGATACGATATCGAATAAGACAACAAACCCTTCATTCGAAGAACCACCATTAATTGCAGCCAGTTGCGCTTCTAGGATAAGCTTCCCAGCATGCGCTTGCAAGTACTCCTGTTCCAGTTTGTCTTTCGCCTTAGTAGCATCATCTAGCATGTGCTGTAACATAACATTGTCTGCATCAGTGCCGCCGGTCCCCTCCTTGAGTTGAGACAACTCGCTCTCTAATCGTGATATTTGGAGTTTCCTTTATATGCATTATTTTGGCTCAAGTTAGTAAGACCATTGGTCACGCATCACGGCGGCGTAAAGGGAAGCAGTGTTCCACCTACAGATCAGTTTTGGTCGTCGTAGTATAGTTCAACTCCGAACCCAGATCCCCGTTGGCCTCCTCGACGGCTCTACTCATTACTCCAGTCTCAAGCTCACGGATCCTCTCTTCGAGAATCTGTATACGCTCCATATCCTTACTCTTCTGGCTCTCGGCGCCGGCAGCTTTCTCTCTGAGTGTATTCCGCTCAATATCCTGCATAGTTTTTGCTCGTACCAAGTCGGCGTACTCGGCTTCATATTTGTCGATTTGTTTTTTATATTGGTCGAGAGTCCTCTTGAGACCAGGTACCTGCTTCGAGCTCTCTTGGCTAGCGCGGAGATCTTGCTTCATTTGAGCATTTTGTTGGTCCAGTGTCTGGAAGGCTCAGGGCAAAACAACGTGTGAGGAAACAGTAGCTCAGAGATAACTTGTGAAAGTAAAGGATTGTGATCGCAGGGAGAAAAAGGTTGTATTCACCTTGACTTGTCTCTCCATATCCCCCATGCTTTCTAGCTTCCTCCGGTATTTTTCCGCCACATTTAGACTCTTTTTAAGTCTGTCTATGGTGTGGTTGGCTTCATCAAGATCGTCCTTGTACTTAATTCCGGCTTCTGCCTTGGGGAACAAGTCTTCAACCTATCCATGAACATTAGCATGGAGCATTACCTCAGTGATCCGGAACGCTTATCACCCGTCTGTTAAGAACCGATATTGTACCCTCAAGCCGTCCAATGGTTGATTCTTTTTCGGCAATGACATCTTCAAGCTTTTGCACGTCACTCTGAAGCTGGTCAAGCTGAGATCTCATGACGGGATCTGTGCGATTTGCATACCCCCCCCCATCTATCGCACTGCTCGACAACTGATCTTGGAGCACTAGTAAATGAGATTGGTTTTCTTCCTAGCAACTGCGTTAGCTTAGTAGCCATTGGAAACAATGTGTTGTCTTACAAAATCATTCTGCAAACTTGCTAGACGCTTTTCAAGAGACTCGTTCTTGGCTTTGGCAGCCTCGTTATCAGCGACTAATCGCGCCATTTCTTCCTCCATGCGAAAGTGGTCTGTATCATCTCTATATAAAACTCTGAATTAGACAGCAAATAACATGAAGATGACAATGGAGGTGCTGAAGACCCACAGTTCTGACCTCGGCTGCTCAGAGGTGATATTGGGGGAGTCTTCTCCACCGCTGGCCAACATCATCTAATATCAAACAGTACAATTAGTTGTCTTTATAGATTAACAAAGCAAACTCATAAAGTGACTAGAACACCAAACCTCACTAATGGCGCCCATCAATTCTGTCTGCGAACTTGGGCTCAGCTCCTGAATATATTGAATATACTCTTCTCGCTTCTCGCTCTGCACGGCTGATGCAACAATGATTTTGACGAGCTATATCCCATGGGCGGTTGTCAGAAGACTGCAACAATCTGGTAGCCGGGAATCTCTGAACCAACCTTGATACTCTCTTCTACGTTACCATCCTTCGCGATAAGTGTAAGATTTGGTGGAGGACTGGGTAATCGGTGGCCAAGGTTCTTAGTGTAATATTTTGTCAACTCCTTGTGTAGTCGCTTTACTGTCCACGGCCCCACGAAGTCACCATGTCAGCCACACTATGTATCGCCTCGAGATGTAGGAACTCATAGGCAGATCCTACACTTGTGGAATTTTAAGACCCAATGAGCGCCTGGACTAGCTCCTCCTGCCCCATCGGAGTTTGAGGCCGTAGACTTGAAGTAATATGGGTCAATAGCCACTAATCTGCAATTAGCCTTTCAAGCACTAATCCTCAAGCTTTTGGTGGTAGGACGATCTCCCGGAAACATACGGAGAACTTTCGTTATAACAGATCCGTCACTCAGCTCTCCTAAATTTGAGATTTTCGGCTCGATAGGGCACGCGTTGATCTAGTCGCATAATTAAGAAACGATAAGCTTTTTTGACGTTTCGCGATTCCTCCTGTCTCCCAGAGTACACGCGTTTAAACTAACGTGGTGGGGGATTCACTTACCCAATCAACCAGCGCCGCCGCAACTGCCCGCTCATTACTCATTATCTTGTTGTTGCTCCCGAGGCGGGCGATTGTGTCTTTCGATGTTTTGGTCATTAGGCCGCCTTCTGTCAAAGAAGCGTATAGACTCTTGAGAGGGGAAAGGTGTCGTAGGCGCTACAGTATGTGCAGTCCCGAGAATTCCGGTATGCTATCCGACGGCGGGGGGGGGTGGGTGGCTAGATTAGGTCCTGGGATATGCTAAGATGGAGCTTTAGGGGAAAGGAAAGGGCACCGGTGCCGTTGAGTTTCACTGTTGAGAAGCGTATCACGTGAGGCTAAACCCTGCCGTTGCTCCTGCTCGGGGACTTTTTCGACTTGAGCCTCTTAGCCACAGACGATCCCACATTTGAGACAATCAAAGGTAAAGCATCTTACCATCCCGATACCTAACCATCACCCACCCACGCTCTGCTGGTCAATTTTATCATACCCTCTCTTCCGAAGATCGTCATGTCCTTGGCGGTGCGGGTACACTTTCCGGGGGAGACTCTCCCCCCACTTGAGGAGGACAAGAAGAAAAACACAACCTTCAAAGTCGGCCCTGGTCTAACACACATTTTACCTTCGACACTTATTGTCAACAGAGCTGGAGAACTCAATATAGACCAACGAAAGCACACCATCTGGATGGAGTCTAACGGTAAACGTGTGAGTATTTCCTTCCGTTCTAGAAGTTATCGGAAGGCATGCAATCCTGATAGGTGGATTGAATAGTATGTCGCCTCTCAAAACGATGCCATCATAGCTACAGTTCTTCGGTCTACCTCAGATTCTTACATCTGTGCTATCCCCTCCTCAAATTCACCGGTTTCATCAACAAGCCAGGCGGTATTACCTCACCTTGCATTTCCTCAAGCAACAAAGAAAACTCGACCCGTGCTTCATCAAGGCTCAGTTGTGTATGCCCGCATAAGCCTCGCAAACAGGCATATAGATCCCGAACTGGAATGTTACGATACCGACAGTGGCAAGGCTGAAGGGTTTGGGGAACTGAAGGGAGGTTTTGTCTTCGGAGTTAGTCTAGGAATGGCTAGGAGGTTACTTGGAGATGCAAAGAAGACCAGATTGCTCAGGGTAAAGCAAAGAAAGGCGGAAGCGGAGAGAAGGGGTGAAGAATACCAGGATGCCGGAGCTGATATGAGCAGCGGAAAGGAAGTGCTGGAGGAGCTGGGCCAGAATCTGTCATTCGAGCTTGCCGTAGGAAGAAACGGGAGGGTTTGGATACATAGCGGAGATCCCAAGACGACTCTATGTGTAATGAGGTGTATTCAGCAAAGCGAATTCCTTACCGGAAATGAGCAGCGCCAACTGGTTAAGGAAGCTCTCAAAGCTCTTGGACACTAATCCGCTATTACTCCGGCTATCTGCTTTAAATTCAATCTCATGGCTCACGGCATCAGTAACTGAGAAATTGGGGGCTGTTTTCACAATTCCATCTTCGGGTCTAAGGTGTGGTAATGGGTTTGATTTATGTCGATTTTTATCATTGGCGTCATGGTATGCACTACTGTACTTGGACGATAGTTGATCGCACTGCTCGAGACTGTATTATACTATGTTGGAGTAAATATTTACTATGTCATGTTTGACGAGCATGCTGTTACTAGGATATGACACCGTCAAATACTATACAATCTCGTGGGGTATCATACTACCGACAGTGGCTTGTCACGGTATGCACAAAGTGTCGTCTCTCCATGTAATATCGTACTTCTGCTTGGGGGGGGAGGGAGCTTTTATGGGCGAAATGGGATAGAATACGGCACTATCTTTAGAGAGTCTGTTTTCTGAGGACTTAAGAGATGATATGAGGACTTCATAATAGGTATAGGGCAATAGGGACTGGTTGCGTCAAGATCTTGCTTCATCTAACTTGTTGGTGACTTGGAATCTACCAAACAAGTATGATAAACACGTGCAATACGTACGGTACCGTATTTTCTCGTGTCTTACGGTTTTTTGCCAAGCCGGTGCCTGGAGTCTGAAATGGGCCCTCAAATCCCTCCAGCCAGCATAGTAACCAAGGTGTGGGTTTTAGGAGTCTACAACAATGCGGCTGAGTGATCGTCTGCAAGGGTTGTGTGCCCAATCTTGGGCAAAACCCGGTCTTGGCAAAAAACCGTATAACACGAAAAAATACGGTATTGTACTCGTACCAGTAAGGAACGGCGGGACACATTGTACGGCAGCCTTTTGACGGGTTGGTGGCGATTTCTGTAAGGGCCGTTAGCGAGCCCCTCTTATCATTGCTTATCCCAAAAAATAGACACCTCCATTCCCAATTAAGACCTCACGCCCCCGGGAATCTGCCCTGTGCACGCGCTTCCGGTTAGCGCCATCCCAATATGCCACCGCAGCACCCGTGCCGGTAAGCAAGCCTCAGCTTCCAGAAGAAAGGAGAGAAAAGGGCAATATCTTCGATACCAGTACAACACAAGTCTAACCATCCTCTTCACTGAGTTCTTCACTTTTGCGCCTCACACTCTTTTCTTCTTCCCTTCATCCTTACATTAGCACTGGCTGTGATTGTGTCCTCCTAATGATTGTTTTGTCACCGCCGACCCTCTTTTAATCTTGTCCCCAAGTTTCCCCCCACGTACCCTCCGGCTACCCACACGCAAAGAAAGCAACACCACTGAGGTAAGGTATCAGCGATGCCTTCCCGTTCCCCTCCTATCGCTGCCTTCGAGTTTCCCTCTAGCAATGGAAATACTGTTCTCCCGACATCTTCGGCAGCGCGCGCTCCTTCTCCCCCAAAGTCAGAGGAATATTGGCAACCTCGAGCTGCCCCTCATCACGCTCATTCGCACACTCGGACTGCATCGCAGGTATTGGGGAAGATGAGGTATGGTAGGAGTAGGAGTGGGAGCGTAGCCCAGGCAGCGGGCGAGATAGCAGATTCCTTGAAGGCTCCGCTCAGCCCAAAACTCATTGTAAGTTGGGAAATTGCTCTTTGGAATGAATAATATGCACGATATCTGATCTTCTCTCCGTGCAGGTGTTATGTTTGATCTGGTATTTCTCATCTTGAGTCGTTACGTCCGTTCAGCGCAGCAATTTAATCCTCGAAATCGCAGGTATCTGTCTTCTGCGCTGTCAAACACGTCCTCGAAAACAATCCTCAATTCATTCCCTCAGCCCGTAACCCTCACAGTCATTCAATTCGCGTTCGTCTCATCATGGTGTATTCTGCTCTCAGTTTGCGCAAAGTTCACTATGCTACGGTCGGTGCCCGGTCTTGCCGCCGGGTTGAGATTTCCTACAAGGTTCGTAATTGCAACCACCGCACCTTTGGCCATATTTCAAGTAGGGGGGCATATTACAAGCAGTATTGCGACCCAAAAGATTCCAGTAAGCTTGGTACATACAATCAAGGTTAGTTCTCGCTTCATTTGAATCTTAAATGTTAGAATACTGATTGATTGCCCTTATAGGGAATGTCGCCTTTATTTACCGTGTTTGCCTACCGTCTTCTCTTCAAAATCAGCTACTCGAGGGCGACCTACATTTCCCTTCTCCCCCTCACGGTTGGTGTTATGTTAGCCTGCTCTGTTGAGTTTCATGGGAATCTATGGGGAATCACTTGTGCATTCCTTGGAGCGATCATCTTTGTGTCGCAAAACATCTTTTCGAAAAAATTGTTCAATGAGTCGTCGTCAACTGGCGCGGATCCCTCGGTCCCGCTTCATAAGAGGAAGTTAGACAAGCTTAACCTGCTATGCTATTCCTCCGGGATGGCCTTTCTACTTACATTACCCCTTTGGTTTTATTCTGAGGGGTTTCAGCTTCTTCAGACCTATACACGTGAGGGAAAAATCCCACTCTTAGATCGAGTTGGGAAACACGGAGAAGAGCCATTGGCAGGACATGAACTTGTGATGCAATTTATATTCAATGGGACAGTCCACTTTGGTCAAAACATAATTGCCTTTGTGTTATTGAGTCTTGTCAGCCCAGTCACCTACAGCGTTGCAAGTTTGATAAAACGGATATTCGTGATTGTTATGGCAATTGTGTGGTTTGGTAATAGGACCACAACTGTACAGGCTGTCGGTATTTCACTGACGTAAGTGATCTAATTATTTTGACAAGGCACTGTGTTAAACGGGTTTGTTAACGGAGTGGTACATAGGTTCTTTGGCCTATATCTCTACGATAGAGCTGGGGACATTGCGAGAGGTGAGCGCAGAGTCCTTGTGGAACAAACAAAAGCGCTTGACCCGCTTCTTCCCATCGCTGCAAGGAGTGGAAAGGAGTCACCGCTGCCTGGGAGATCTCCTCACCTAAACGGAGTGAACGGTTATGCAGTGGGCTTAGGAGAGAAGGTAGGCAATGGGCAGATTGCTACAAACTCTGCATGGCTTGCTCCGGGAGCAAGACAGGAAGATACATGGCGGCCGAGGGAAACGGCTGTTGGTGCATAACTTTCTTTTTTCCCGCTTTCTCATGCTGTTCATGTTTTTGAGGGAGTGGGAAAATATAACCGCAATAGACTTTTATTTCTTGCATGTCCCTCCTGCTTATGATGGTTTGTTAAGTTACGGTTACGGAGAGTGATTTTATTGGCTTGTTTTGTTTTTCGTTTGGGAAGGAATGGGAGTTTATTGCTCTGTTCGTGTAATGCATCTTTATTAGGGTAATAGAAAATGTGTGTATCATACGTAGCAAAATCCAAAGTCAGGGACCAGACATCTATGGCCACATTCTGGTGGATTGCCGTATGCAGCACTATTTTCCGAGCGATATTAAACTTCTGATTGGTCTTGGATATCTGAGGATTAACTTAATCCGCAAGTCACCAATGATATTCCGGTCTACATTATGTCTACTGCATGGCTTGAGTGAGCCGTACTAACACAGCAGCTTTGGTATGAAATTACGTAAATGCGAGCATAGGCATTCAGGGCTGAAGATTTCGGTTGTCCGAAGTTTTTGCGTCAATCATCACGTCAAACCCATCCAGGGTCCAAAAACTGATGCCAAGACTACTCTACCGGTGCATCTCTATTGAGGCTACAATACATCCAGTCGGAGTTAGCGTACTACAAAAAGTTGAAAACGATGTGAAGAGCAAGTTTGGGGGCGGTCGAGGTAATAAAGCATTAAAGCATTATACGCCTGACTAGAATTGGGGTCTTTCTGCTGACTTTTAAAGTCCTAAAATTTCATGACATTATTCAGACTTTCGAGCGATGCGCTGTGATACTCGGATCCCCTAGGACTAGTGAGGCGTGAGAGGGCATGCCCAGCCGCTTCACTAAACTCGTTATGCATCCGACCGCTGGGGGTAGGGCTGCTCAACAATCGCTCCCAGGCCGAAAATATTTACTCTTCCCTCCATTCTCACCTCCCCAACAACTCATCCCCTCTGCCACCACTCGGCGAGAAATACTCCCACCCTTCTCCTCCCTCATCCTCCCATCTCCCCCGCTCAAGTTATCGTGAGCTCTTGAACCTCTAACCCTCACCTCTGCCTAGCTCTTCAGCCGTTCGTTCCGTTAGAAGTCTCCGCCGACTTCTCCTACCCCTTTTGCTCCAACGACACTTGCAGCTCCTTACATCTCCGCGCCCGGTGCTATATACCGTCCTTGGTCAGGACCCTATTTCTGATACCAATAGTCATCGATGGCCGCCATAGATTCCACCCAGCCGCCCAAGAAGAAGCCTGTGAGCTTCTCTAACCTGCTTTGTACGTCTCTCACCTCTGGGGAAAGGCTAAATAAGTGCTGACTGTGCTGGCGATAGTGGGCGGCGGATTGAACATGTTTGAGTAAGTCTCCTCCCAAGTTCCCACAAGTCCAATGGGCTCCTGGAGCTAATTTTTTGATGATTTTGCGTGCAGAGTTACTACGTTGGGTCAAGTAAGACCCAGATACAAAGAAACCATTGACAAATATCATGATAGCTAATGCTTCGTCCTCCGACCAATGAATAGCCCTTGGAAGTTATTAAGGTACAAATTTCCAATTCTCAGCGCGTCAATTGGAGAGAAGATTGTTAACACATTGTTCGTTTTTAGACGCATATGGCTGCCAATAGAGGTGATAACATAGTCACTGCGTTCAAGAAGACGTGGGGTCGCGGAGGAGTTTTTGGATGTGCGTTGGCTCCACCTTGCCCTTTTTTCCTCTTCTACCCCGCGCTGGCGATGTTGAGGCTGATTTTCTCTCTTTGACCTTTGCAGTCTACCAAGGGTTAATTCCATGGGTCAGTGTTTTTTCCTTCTTCCGAGGTTATCATATGCCTTAATGGTGTATTTGTTTTTTCCACTTTATGCTACTGCGAGTAGCATAGCCGAGCCGCGGACGGAGATTACCGGGTTGAATTTAGCGATCCGAGCCTGGTCGTGGGGTTAATTTTCGTCTAGGCATGGATTGAAGCGTCCACCAAGGGAGCCGTTCTTATGTTTGTTGCTTCCGAAGCCGAGTAAGTGACCTTGGTAAACTCGCTATGTTTTGTTGGCTTGGAGAGGGTTCGGGACTTTTTGCGCAGGGGCTGACCCTGCGTAGATATCATGCTCGCACTTTCGGAGCTGGGCCGTTCACCGCTGGTATTACTGGAGGCGTAATTGGTGGTGTCGCTCAGGCATACGCTACCATGGGATTTTGCACCTGCATGAAGACAGTCGAGATTACACGTCACAAGCAAGCGTCCACTGGAGTAAAACCTCAGGGCACTTGGTCTGTGTTTGCCGATATATACCGAAAAGAGGGTATCGCTGGAATCAACAGGGGTGTCAACGCTGTCGCCATCAGACAAATGACCAACTGGGGTAGCAGATTTGGATTAAGCAGGCTCGCTGAACAAGGCATTCGCAAAGCGACTGGCAAGGGGGAGAATGACAGGTTGAGCGCGTGGGAGAAGATTGGGGCCAGTGTTGTTGGTGGAGGTTTGAGCGCTTGGAACCAGCCTATCGAGGTATAAGTGACCGAAGATCTGTCAGTGCTGGTGTAGAGAGCTGACATACTAAATCGATGGATCAGGTTATTCGAGTGGAAATGCAAAGCAAGAAGGCGGATCCTAACCGTCCTAAGAATCTGACCGTTGCCAAAGCGGCCAAATACATCTACGAGGGCAATGGCATGAAGGGTCTGTACCGTGGCGTCACTCCTAGAATCGGTCTCGGTGTCTGGCAGACTGTCTGCATGGTCGGTTTGGGTGATATGTATGTTTTACTGGTCCCATGTTCCTGGAGGCATTCTAACATTATTTGAAATTTAGGGCCAAGGAAGCCGTAGCGAAGCTTACCGGCGAAACCCCAACCGGAAAGCATTAGATTATGAGGGGGCTTCGCAAAGCTAGCTTTGTTTTTGTGTGAGTTGTTATCTCGTATCGATTCGACACCGAAGGGGAGCGTGATAGAGATTTCCTGTAGGCTTGTTCTTAGCAGTTTGAGTGCTTCCATCTTATTCATGGTACAACCTGAGATCACGACACGGAAATACGTCCTGATTTGTTTGTTTTTCTTACCAAAATTCTTTTTAATTCTTGAGCTGGATTTCCGACTTTATGATTGAATGATGTCTGGATATTAGTGTGAAAGGGAGCTATAAATATAAATGATAGATTGATAAATCCAAGTCCCTAAGATTAGGAGCTATTTGCGTGCTAAGGGTAATCATGCTTCTGCCTCCCCATCTACATGATAAGCCCATTTACCTGAATAGTAGAAAAACGGTTTCGGGTCGATAGTAGCTTTCCGGACCAAAGAGCTTTATGTACAATACTCAGTGTAGCACCATCCTCATTTAACACTAAAGTGTGCTCTCCAATGCCCTAGGTCTGATTGTGGGACGCCGTGAGCGGGTGCAATTGCAATGCAGGATTGGGCACGAATGGTTCTGATATCCTTCACGAGTAGTACCTAAACAGTGTAGGAGCAGTTCGGTAGATGGAGGTGTATAGTTCGGAGGGAGGAAGACGGTGCGGAACTACGATGCTATATCTTGCTCTCTAAGCTCCAGTATGTGAAGGTGACATTGTTGTACTTTGGGTTAATAGGTAAGTTTATTACTCTGCATAGTTCAGGTGGCATACAACTCGCCCAAAAGTACCCTGACACGGGGGGGGGCTAAACGCCAAGTTGAAGGCGAGAGGGAGGGAGGGTTAGATATCTCTGAAAGATTCTTTGAAACATCCCTGAAATATCCTTGTTTCTCCCATCGGAGTGTCTGGATACTTGTAACCTTATTTCATTCTTTTCCAAAATATAATCCACCGACCAAGATACTTCTTTTTTCTCGGGACGAGTATTTGGAAAATTCCTTGCACCGGTAGTTTCGTTGGAGCCATGACCCTGCCATAACGCCTGTCTTGAGAAGGCTTTGCAGATGGAGCGGTAGAGTAACTGTACTGTACTGTACAAACAGGTTTTGATGATTTTTCATTTCATTTTTTGTTACGATAAATCCTTTGCTTCTTTGGAGGGCAAAATTTCTGTTATCTCATCGGCGTGTGTGTGGATCGCAGCTTCCGCATGCAGTGAGTTCTATGCTGTGGCTAAGCAGCTTTCCCAGGGAAAAACCGTTTGATATTTCATGATTGTTGATAGGCAAAGTCGATTGGCCACACCCAGATCGGGAAGGTGAAGTAGGGATGTCTTAGCGGCTGAAGGGGTACAACTGTGAGGTTACAACGCATGGCGGGAGCCTAAGGCAGTGGACAAACTTAAATAAAGTTCAACCCAAACAAGGAATAGCCGAATATCAGCCGGTATTCTAAGGTGAGGCGAAATCCCATACCGCTCTTCCGTGCTCAAGAGGTGGCTATGAAAACTCTCGTAAGGGGGATTCTGTTGTTAGATGGATATGCTTGGCTTCGTTACGGGAGTGGGAAGGATAGTTCAGGATATATGCAGACGGAACGGATACGGGAGAATGTTCTATAAAGGTTTCACCCGCAATGTTCTTTTCTTTGTTATCACGGGAGTGCACGGAGAGGAATAGGGACATGTGGCAAACACAGTGATAGGTGTGGTGATCCTTGGGAGGATCGGGAAGTCGTAATTATGTTTTACTTATACACCTGTCTCTACCCATAGTTTTGATGTTGGTAGGAGCAGAGAGTTGAGGGCGAGAGCGAATGAACGAAGTGTTGCAGGCGGAAAACTTACGTTTCATATCCTTCCTTCCTCCAAAGTGCCTATGTTTCAGGTGAAAATCTCTTAGTCTATTGGCTCCTTCTGTGCGATCCTCATTTCCCTACATTGGCAGATTCAAACTGGTATCATCAATTTCACTCCATCCTATGTGAGATTAGAAGTCCACCTCGAGGGTTAAAATCTTTTACACACTCTCTCCTTAAAACCATGTCAAAAGCTAGGCAGCGGCCTGGGTGGAGAATGTTATCAATTGTCTCTTTCTCCTGCTCTGGAGGTCCGGGGGTTCGTTTATTCTACTTTGTGTTATATTGTTCGGTTGGGCTGGCGGTGGCTATTATGCGCATGGGCTATCTTCCCTACCTCTGCCCCCCCGTGGTTTGCCGTTTTTTATCTATCTTGTGGTGGTGGTGGTGGTGGTGTGGCATCATGTGCTCTCACTCGTCACTTGGCTACACTGAGTGAGATCCGAAATCAATCCATCTAGCACCCCATATTACTATCGTCAATCATAATAACAGAACAGGGGCAATGGTCAATATATACGGGTTTCTCTACCGTAAAAGCTCGAATAATCGGACCATGTGCTATGTAGCCTGAAGTTTCCTCTTCTGGAAAAGGGTGAAAAATACAGCAAGAATCTCCCCCGTGACAGAAGAAAAAAGAGAGAAAGAAGCACCGAGCCATACTAAGAGAGGCAACCCCAGCGTCCTAGTGCATAGTCTGATTATTAGAGTTCTTACAGCAGTCCGGGGCAGCCTCCAGAATTTCCAGATTCTAACATTCTATACTTGCTCTCATGCCGGTCCACGCTCCAGATGTTCCTGCAATTCCTCGATTCCCTGGGCAATGGTCATTCCCACCGCACTACCCATACCAATAGCAATAGCGATGCCAACCACGTCCACCACAACCACAGTGTACTCCGGGCAACAAAGAGTGTTTTAAATGCCGGCACTCTTTAGCCGCAATGCGCGTACGCGCCAGAGGGACATTCGAACCGTTTAAGGTTTTCGCTAATTATATTTAGTTTCCTCTCTTCTTGTCCTTTCCTTGTCGTTGCCTTCCTTCCTTCCAGTTCTTTCCTTACTTGTCCTTATTTTCTTTCCCACTCGACAGGGGTAACCTTGAAATCCGTCACAGGTTAATACAAACTCCTTGTGTTCACTTGAGCCGCTCAAGTCCACCGCATAGGTTCAAAGTGAAAGTACTGCTCTTTGTCAGCACCGTGCTCAGGTACCGCCCATGGCACTTGAATAAGGTTTACTTGCTGTAGGGATAGCCTGAGGGAAAACACTCCCTATGTTCAATGTTCTGTAAGTATTAATAGCAGAATTATAGTATCTGGTGCGTCTTGAAATCCTTGCATCTGCGCGCTTAACTTATCAGTAATAAGCCTGCAGGTACGGTCGGCTGTTGGAGGCGAAGTAGCTGGGCGCAAACCGGAGACACCGTAGAAGCTCATGAAATCAACCATCTTCCCGCAGAGGCTAATACCTGTGTTTAGAGATGAAGCGACCCAAGGAGGAATAGTGTTTACCTAACGTAGTATGACTTGTGTTGGAGGTCTCGACAACTGGGTCAGGACGCTCAAGCCGTACCGGATTAGGTAAACATTATTCCTCCTTGGGGTTTGTCTCTAAACAGAGGAATTAGCCCCGGCGCGGAGATGGTGGATTTCACAAGGGTTTATAATGGGACTATTAGTAGTAGTGTTTCTAGTGGTGGTACTTGTATACAGAAGGACAAAAACGGGATGAGTTTTCGTGCAATTCGACCGTCGTCGAAAAAAACATCACCCCAACACCCAGGCCAGGAAGCATACCGTACCAGCCCACACCAGAGAAAGAACACAGACAGCAACCTAAGTCGCCCTGTGGTAGCCATCAACTAATATAAGCAGTTGGCCTTCACAATCCTAACCCAGCTCCCTTTCATATAGCACTAACAGATCTATTACCCGCACCATTGTCTGCTCTTACAAAATGGTCTGTCTGCAGCTGTTTTGTCGACTGGGGTCTGGTTTGCTCAGTGTAAGGTAGGGGTTGTAGTGCTCGTGCTTCTCAGCCAGGATTTGCTTTCCCTATTTATAGTACCGCAAAAACTTGAATAATTGGACCTCACGCTAAGGTGTCTAGAATTCCCTCCTTTGGATTAGGGGGGAAAAACACTGCGAAAAATCAGTCTTTCAGCCCTCCACTGGGACGAATAAGGAGAGAAAAAAAAGGAACGACCTTACTAGGAGAGGCAACTCCAACGTCCTAGCGTGGGGTCCATTTATTCTAGTTTTTACGGGTAGTTAGTTTCGTCAGTCCTTTTTGACCAAAGAAGGATAGTGTACTGGTAGTGTAAAACTAGTGCATACAGGTTTTCGGAAGACCAAGACTGCGTAAATATGTTGCTAGAAAGTTCAATCTCATCGAGCTCACGATGCCTCATAGAAAGAGCCTTTCCAAATTGACTAAAGGAGCTATTAGAATCCGCTATAATAAGCCCCACTAGTCCTGCACTGCTTACACACTGTACCTCTTCGGCAGAAAAAAACTGGGCAACCCTACTACAACAACAAATGGGCAAGGCAAATCTTGGCCGAGAAGTACGAGTGGACTGCAGGGCGCAGGGGTGGCTACTTGTAGGGAGCTAGATGTGGAAGAGATGTGGATACGCTACTGCAGTTTCCTTAGAAGGGGTTGTTTTTATTCTTCCGCTGGCCCGGGTTTCTGGACATTTGATGGTGATGCGGTGGTTTTTTCTTTCTTGCCTAGTGTTCGGTCTTTCTCCTTCGTTGTTCCTGAGGGTCGCCTGTCAGTCTTTTTTCATCCTCAGTCAATCCACTTTCTTTGGGTTGTTCATGTCATTGGAGCCTCAGTTTTATAGATACGGTATACCGGTATGATGTTGTTCCAGGATTTGGGATTGTTAATACTATTTCTTGGAAGAGTGATCGCCGAGGTACCGGATCCGGAGCAGGATCTTGTTCAGATGGCGGAGGCTGCGAGTGAGTCCTCCGTGCTTCCTACTTGCCAGACTATTATTAAGCTGGTATTTTGTGTAGGTGTCGTTGTTGGAAATTACTTTTATACTGTTGGGGGATATACTACATTTAATGTCCCAGATGGTTTCCCATTTGGAACAAAGAGCGCAACTTCGGAGAGGGCAAGAGTGGTTTCTTCGAGTATGCTCATTTTATGCTTTCGTAATTTCTCGTGCTAGGACTAACCTTACTAGATGACCATTTACGAAGAATAGACCTATCTAGGCCCTTCACCGTGAGCAAAATTGACACGGTACGGGAGAAGAGCATCGCTCTCAGTGACCAAGTTCCACGCATGCGTTCTGGAACAATGTGGGCTCATAATACAACGATCTACTTGGGACCTAGTGATTTGGAGGTATACCCACCGCTGCGGAATGGCACTTGGATTAATGAAACGAGGAGAATGCCCTCACAGGGTATATGGACATATGATACTGCGAAACCGGATGCTGAGTGGGTAAAGCTATCAGGTCTGGGGGATAATGGTACATTCAATCCTGTGATAGACGGCTCTGTGGCATATTTGGATGGGATAGCGTATATCATGGGAGGTACCTACGGCTTGACTACTACTTTAAAGAACCCTGATGGGACGCCTTTAACTCTGGGTTTGGGAAGGACTCGAGGGGGTAAGTTGAGCTCGCTATATAAGCTAGATTCAGAGAGAAATGTGGGCACCAATGAGAGCAGTTCTGTTGGCCATGTGGACTCAGGAAGGATGGTGGCTATCAAGGGTGTTGGAAAGAAAGGGAGTGAGTGAGTATCTCTGCGATTTTTCATTTAGAATTCTGACAGTAAAACCTAGTTCTGGTCTATATTGGAGGATTGAATTCTGAGGGAAGCTATGTATGCATTTACCTAGGTCATGCGATTATAGTACAGCGATATCATATATGGCTAACCTCTCTGCAGAACGATATGTCCTTAGTTCGAGTCTATGACATTGCTAGCGGTGCTTGGGGCGCCCAAGAAGCAACCTCTGTGAATGATGACGATCCTCATGACCGTAAGGATTTTTGCGCAGTTGCAATGTCCGCACAAGATCGCAGCAGTCACCAAATATACTTTTATGGAGGCTTATCCGATGATTCGGGAACTAGTCACTCACTTGATGATGTATGGATACTTACACTACCGTCCTTCCAATTCATCAAGGTGGGCAATAGCCACGAAGCTGCTAGGATTTCAGGCACTTGCAGTGTCATTTCTCCTCAATATCTACTTGCGTACAGAGGGTTATCCAGGGTGGCAGGTGACACAGAGCCTGAGAGATATAGTTCACTGGGGGATGCATCGCTAGCATTACTGGACCTTACAGACTTGAAGTGGAAAACAGAGTACACCCCAGCCAACGCCTCGACTATGTACAGGGTTCCGCGGAAGGTTATTGAAGTGATTGGTGGGGGGTATGTCCCGTTGATAGTGCCATGACGTGAACTATATACTTATACCATCTAGCGAAACTGGGAAGGCGAAAACTCATACTCCAAAATACGGTTTCGACAGCGAATTTCTGGCTAAAATCTTCGGCGGTTCGTACTCTTCTGACGGCTCTTGGGACTCTTGGGACGACTCATCACCGAAGAATGGAATGGTAATTGGCCTATCGGTAGCCGGGACCGTTGTATCGCTCCTATCTATAGCTGGGATGGCGTCGTACTTCAGACGCAGACAGCGAAAAAAGCTTCTTCTCTTGGTGAAGGAACTCGGACCAAAGCCTGGAAGGGTACAAGAGGCGGACGGGAATATGGTTGCTCTTGTCAAGTATGAACTTGACGGGAGCAGGCCCGTGATTTATGAGATAGGAAGTGGGTGAAGAGAAGGGAGGGGGGGATGAGGGTTGAACCTGAGTAATAAGGGGAGGGGGGTTGTGGTCTGGGATTTGGAGATGAAATGTTTAAACTCGTGTGGAAGAGGTAGTGTTAGCAGTGGATGGGAGAGAGTGTGGGAGATGTGGGATTGGGTGGGTAGCTTTTTCTCTTTTTTCTTCCTTTTTTTTCTTTCTATAGTGCCATATTTGGCCTGGGCTGTTTTTTGTGGAAGCGGGGTTTCTTTCTTTCTTTCATGGGGAGTACGTACAGTACATAATATGGTTGATACCTACGGGCTATTTTTTACCCTTGCATTCAACTTGTAGTACCGGAATATAAAAAGGTCCCGCTAGTGACCTTGAGCGTTGGGTCTTGGTCGTGTTTTTGTTTATTGTGATACTGCCCGGAATGTCTTGGGCTGGCATTGCTGAAATAATTGTAGTGCTCGTCAGTCGTCTAGTTAGAGGGTAGTAGGCGGTGGTTTGACGGCTGTCATCCTTGTCTGAGATGGGACGGTGCTAAGGTTATCGAGACGACAAAGACAGCTAAACAAATAATATGATCCCAATGACGGGCCAAACCGTCTTTCACCAACAACCAAAATCTCACATAAAAGAAAACCAAAACAATCTCACACGGCCGCTATCGTGGGCGCTCACCCTGCGCATCTAAGTCCCGGACTGTTGGAGAGAGCTTCACTTGATATGGGAAATGCACACATTCTGGGGGCATAAGTTAGTGGGACACCCATGCTATAAAAAGGTTTCTCCTATTCGTTTTTCCCTCTTGTTATTTCCTCGCCTAAGTTCTTCCTTTAACCTTCCTCAAGGCTTTCCTTTCTACACACTCAACTCAATTAATCATGAACTTCTTCACCGCTTAATACAAACTCTGTCTCAACTTCAGTCGCTCCACTCCGCCGTGTAAAACTCTCACCCCCAATCATTACCTCCGCATCGATTATTTTCAACAGACTATAGTGCCCCCCCCCCAATAAAAGCAACCTCTCCCACCCATCGTAGAACTCCCCCACAGCCCTCACATGCCTCATCTGCACCTTGACCCTCCTGTAGCTCCTCCCACAACTCCAACATGTCCTCAAATCCGTACCATGCCACTTCAAAACTAGAGATACATGACATCCAGAGTCCAACTGCTGAAACTCCTTACGCATTCGGCCCTGGAACGCCTGCTTCCCCAACTCCCCACACTCAGACTAAGCCAAGTGATCCCTCCTCAACTTGAAAGTCTTGCTTTTCATCCCGCACACCCTGCACTCCTCAGCATCCTTGATAATAATTTCATTAGTAGTAACAATATGGAGGAGACCACCCGTCCAGGCATATGCGTAACCTAACTGCATTGCAAGCCCGAGGTAAGCCAGCACAACTAGCATATCTCGCAGTACAATTAAAAAGTACCACCCGTCCAACACCAATCGGTATCTCGGGTGCCGGATGATGTTTGGGAAAAAACCTCTTCGATCATACTACGACGGTCGAGCGGGATAGGCGCATAATTGTGGAAAAGGTGCGAAAGCCCCCCAGGAATTCCCCAAGTACTCGAAGAATCACAGTGGAAACCCTTTTTTGCTCCGGGCTGTTAGGTTGATCGGCGATTGGCTTTTGAATTCAAAGCAGTAGGATACCTAGGGGCACCTATAGACGGCAGCTGACAGTTCGGTATATGTACCGAAAGTCATAGGGCCGCAGCAATTAGTAAGTGGAATCGGAGGGGCCGACTCCATTCCCAAAGTTCATTCTGCACTTGACTCCTTGTGTTCAGATTCTTAGTAATATCAGGCACTAAACAGGTAGCATTGAACCACATTCCAAGAGTAAGCATACCACTAGCCCGAACATGCCGACACATTGTAGGGAAAAATTCTAGTCTATCCAACTACCCGCACCAGCTTTCAACTTCCTCTTTTCTATATTTCCCTTCATGCCCTTTCGAAATCGCGTATTCCCAGACCCTCTCCGAGAATTTCTCATTCGAGCCCAAGCACTGTCAAAAAAAAATATATTCATTAAGTCTCCGCCATGCAATCGATCCGTGCGCCGTAACTTTACCGGAAGGATCCCCGATAGTGGATGCGGATTTACCAATCCTGATAAAAGTATCAGCTCTGATGCTAGCAGCTATCGAGCTGGGGTGGATGTATCAACGCCATGACGTGGTTTCATGGAGGTGGGGATGGAGTAGATTTTGTCCGCTCTCTAGAATCACAGAGCGAACGAAGAACCCCCTGGCCCCCTCTCTTGGTGAATCTGATTGGTTGGGTTTGTGAACGGTCAGTTAACCTAGATGCGGGAGAAAGGCAGTACCAAGTACTGATAAAGGGGGTACGATCGCTCAAATGTGTTGATAGGAGGGAGATGTCAAGGTACAGGTGGTTGTCTAGTGTTCCTCCACACTATTTGTGCTTCTTGTTATCTGGGCTCCTCGATGTTTCTCATATACCGTCAGAACTGGAATAATCAAACCTCTTCCCACCGTGTCAGAGTTGTCTTTGTTGGCAAGGTCTAGTATATTTTTATCCTCTTTTGTCCTAAGCTACAGTAGGGCCAATGTGGTCAATTAGGCAGCACCTTCGCCTCCCATTCAAGAGTGGGAATTTTGAAATGTTTAAGTGGGAGGTCCAATGGTTTCTTACCACGGCATCCAGAACGGCTCTATTTCTTTGCTGAAGTATGATATACAAAATAAATTCGGGCATTAGTCACGGAGACTTAGGTGAGGGGCCAACGAGAGCCCTAGGAGAATCGTTTATTTATGATATTTTGACATATTTACCAAGCCATTTCTTTGCCGTAAATTTTTGAATCAATAGATTTCTTGAACCAAGGCTTTGCAAAAGAAAAAAAAAGGGACTGGCTTGAACATATTTGAACTCCTCTAAAGGAAGCAGTATCGCTTGAGTAATAAAAGTTGATGAAATCCATGCTCGATCAATCAGGTTTTTCATAATATGAGTGACTATCAATCCTTTTCTTCCCCTTTTATGATAGGAACAAATGAGGAAGGTCGGATCTGAAGGAAGATGGTATGATAATTGGTTGAGTCCCTTTCCTCTCCATGTTTCCTTCTAATAAGCTATTGGCTTAGAGTGCCCGCAAGGCACCAACCCTAAACACCTGTCCTCTACGGAACCCTAAGTTCCAGCTAGTTACATAGAATATCACTACATTTTATCTCTAAAAACACTTTTGTGGAACCCTCCTTTGGAGTTATGATACCATTTGAAGTGGAATGATCGAAGCTTAGACCACCTTGTGCTCCGCGTACGATACCTTCGAGGGAGTCATTGCTATCCAATATCCACACTTCGACTTTGCTCCCTCCGCCGAACTCCGCTCCGCTTTACTTTATTTATACCCCCGTGTATAGCACATTGGGTAGTCTCTACAGTGGTGTATGCAAACTCCAGTGCCTAGAACACGGGTACCCACTGCACCTATGCCTGGGGAGCGCATCTTCACAGCACTTCTGCACCTACAATAGTTGCAAGTAACCCGCAGTGTGGAACTGCGCTGAGGAGTAGATGGACAAAGCTACCACGAATCCAATAGTCGGTCAGCAACGAGCGCCCGGAATCAAGATACCCTGAATCCCTGCACTCTCTTAGCTTCAAGGCAGGCCAAAAAATATGTCCGCCACACGAGAGACTGACACGACGGCGAATGGTGAGTAACACTGCACCGTTCGTCCAGAGGGTTATCCCCGCTACCTCACGCCAAAATCCTAAAGGCCAGAAGTAGGAGCACGCATTGTGCTCCCCTGCTTTACTCTAGTGGGATGATCTAGTCTAGTATCACAAGGTGTTGCGGTTGGTATGTGGTAGGGGGTTGTGTGGCGGCGTGCCTTCCGACCGTACTCGTAGCACATCAGGTGCTGTAGGTATGGAAGGGAAAGCGGAGGGTGCGGTCGGCTGTCTGTAAGTAATATTTACGAGTGAGGATGTGTGATTGAGCACTGTCACTAGCTGGAGGAACTAGAAAGTACCGACCAGTGGAGTATTATGAGAGCACGAGTGGTTTTTGGCGGAGGGAAAAACAGGGTAGGTAGGGACCTATTAACTGGAACAAACAAAGATATAATATTGTTTAGCTGGATAACCCGGGATGGCTATCCCATAACCTCCTACCCTACGTGAGCAAACTAAAAATTACAAAAACCCAACGTGGGGGTCGAACCCACAACCTTCAGATATCGATTTCGGAAGAAATTAGAAGTCTGACGCGCTACCATTGCGCCAGCCGGGTAGCTATGTGTCAACCCAAACTTCATCCCTTGAGGCCATCTCAAGCAGTCGCCAGCAGCGGGTTGTCGCAAAATAGCATTCTTTCTTGGTGAGCTCAAATCGTTCCCGGACAAGGCTTTGGGTGAATGCCTGGCGGCGGATTTGATCACCCCGGGTAGACCAAGGTAGCGGGATAATTTGAGACAAAAAATTGCTGGAGAGGGGGATCATGGCGTTAGGTCTTGGCGCTATGCCGAGATCGGAAAGCCTTTCTTGCATGACATTGTATTATTGAGTGTTTTCTTTTTTCTTCCACTTTTTCTTACGGAAGTGAGCTCGAGTTGGTTAATATTCATTTGTTAATTCCATCTGACGGTATACCGGTAGTATTAGTATTGCTCCACCCGCTGAAGGGGAATACTGCCATACTGCAGCTCTTAAGTTATGACAATAGGGAAGGGATGAGTTTTCGGCCCCGGAGGGGATGTGTGATTTGTGGGCAACCTCGTGCTAGGATTTTTCACTCCCAATTACAAGTGATGGGTTTTTCCAATTTTTAAAAACTTAGATGGCGATTTTCCGAAATCACTACCAAGCCACGGACAGCCTGGTTTAGGATGCGCCTAACATACCGTAAAGCTCGATAGATCCACCATGGGGGATCTTAGAAATAACTTGTCTAAACCAGAAAAGGCGCAATAGAGTAGGAGAACACACTGATGAATGCCAATTAATGAGATCCGACAAGCCCAGCCTCCTCAGACTATACTCAGTCTGGATAACACTATTCCTTCTCGAAGCGTTTGGTCTCGGATTGCGAGGGCTTAGTTGCGAGGGCTTAGAGGAGTTTTTACGGGTATTCATCATAGATCGCTCTTCCTGGAGGAGAAGTTGGGGTACAGTGGGAGCAGGCAGCTACAGCGCACTGTCATTTAGGGATCCCGCGCACCGCCTGACGCACCGCCCCAGCATCAAAAATACCACAGCGAGCGTCATCACCCCAGCTCTAAAATTGATCAGTATCCAGCAGCGAGCCTCCTACGTCCAGAACCTTATGTCCGAACGCCCTGACACCCTATGAGAGCCTCGTGTGGAGATAGCCCCGGCAGAATTCCGGCCCAATCCCACATTACCAGTAGTATCATAGTAACATTAAAGCATTCGGAGGCGTACCAAGAAGTGGATCGAACGCAGAAGTGAACCGCTTTGTCCACGAATTTCGCACAAACCCCCACCGCAGAAACTATAGCAAAACAAACCCCTCCGAATCCAACTCAAAGCGGGAAAATCTAACATACTATCGGATATTATATATCCCCTACACTTCTAAACCTCCTCCGTCCTCTCAGCGTAGAGTGTCGTGAACTTCTATCATAGATTTATACTTTTTTGTTGTATTTTGGTTTGGTTCGCTTCCATTTCCGATCAACTTCTTGGTTACGGCACAGGAGGAGAGCTGTCGTTATCCCTAAGTGCTCTAGGATTTGCCCTATTGTTCGGCCTTTCGAACGCGGTGGGGGTAGGTAGACCTAATGGGGTCGTGGCAATGTCGGGGAGTTGGAGAAGAGGAAAACCGGGGCTATCATGAGTGTGCAGCCTTGTGTATGATATCCACAACGCCTGGCCCCACCATTTCACCAGAAATTTATCGACTGACATCATAGTTCCGAGATACCGTACCGGGGTGTTAGGGGAAGAAACTGCACATTAATTAGATAAGAGTTGTTTGCTATTGCGGACAAAACACCCGCGTAGTGCGCAGTAGTACAATGGTCCAGCTCTGGACATAAACTCTCCGATGCGCCATCAATGACCCGCCGCCCAAACCGTCAGACTTAAACCTATCCCCAATGTCGATAAAAAGTGGAAAGTTCTTTTCCATTGGCTTAGAAACGTTCTGTAATAACACCACCTTGTCCTAAAGGATTAATATCTTAATTATTGTTAAACGGTCCAGACCGGAGTCCGCACAGTACCGCCTCACGTGCAATCGCCCTATCTAAACGCTGGAAGGGTTAATTTAATCAGGCACTATTAAGCCTTCTCTCGCCCGCCCTCCCCCCCAAGCTCAAGCCCCTTCCTAGATAGAGTAGGCATCTCACTTAAAGATTAGAATTGTCATTTCCAGAGCAGATAATCCCTCCTGGAAACCGAATTTACAAATTTAATTCTATATCCACCCACTAATGGCGAGAATGCGTTGTCGTCGATGTAAGCAATCGGCTAGAATGCGATACAAAAAGGAGTGGGTTGATAGGATTTAAAGATTGGGTGCTAGAAATGCACACCCCGAGTACTAGCGAGCGCAGGGCGGAGGAGCACCATAACACAGTACCCACACCTTAAAATTCTGCCTCATTCATCCAATCATCTCCAATGCAGATGGAACGCTCGAGTGATCGCATATGAAGCGCTGGGTTAGAGGACTACTCAGGATATTATAAGTCTTTCAATACTTGATTGATGACGGCAGTGAAGATTATAAGGGCGGTGGCGATGACATATGTATTGGTTGGTTGACTGAGGGTAACCTATGGTATAGAGAATAAAAGGAGTAGACATAACTTTAGAAAAAAACTCAGCAGTAAGAAAGAATAGCTTAACTAATAATTGAACAAACGAGCAAGCGCCTTTCCCAAAGGTAGTGAATGTGGAAAGAAGTACAGTAAGTAAGTATGAAAGGAAGGAATATAAGAAAGAAGCCCCAATATCTCTATAATACTGTAATTCCAATCGAGCCGGCGGCAAGGATATGAACAGAGGTAAAAAAGGAAAGAAATAAAGAGAAAAATATAACACCATGTCCAAAGCCCATTGACCCACTCAGTCAATTAGTCAATCTTTCCCGCCTTCCTAGCTTCCATTCGATCGCGAACCCACTTCTCAGCGCACTCAACCGCCCGCTCTGGCCGGTTCTTGTGCTGCAACAGGTACCCCTGAATCTCTGCCGGGGAGAAGACCTCTTGTGGCATGATCTGCGCAAACTTGGCCACAAGTTCTGACAAGCGCTTCTCCTTCACAGCGCGTTCTTCCGCAACTATTTCGGCTTCCTTTCTCCTCTGAATATGGAGCTCCTTCTCCGCAATGAGCGCGGGGTCGGTGGGGGATGCAGCAGCGTGGGCGGGGGTAGCAGGTGTGCAGGGCGGTGTGAGTATGCCGGAGGCATCAGCGAGGGGTTCTTCCTCCACCTGAGCGGTGGGGCGGCTGTAGTCCTCGTACATCCTCATGAATAGCCCTGCGATGGCTTCCTCCCCAGCAAGCTTAAATTCGATCTTCATGTCCACACGGCCTGGGCGGATCAGCGCCGCATCGAGTTTTTCCGGGTGGTTGGTTGTGAGGATTAGAACTCTGCCTTCCGGGGAGGCCACGCCGTCGATGACGTTGAGTAGTCCGGAGAGCGAGACTCTGGTGTCGGCTTCGTTACTTGTGTCTGACTTCTTTGCGGTCTCGGCGGTTGCATCGGCGGGTTTTCTGGACTGTGCGATGCTGATTGTGTCGATATCTTCTAGCAGTACTACGCAGCGGGGCGGCAGTGCGTCAAAGAGACCGGCTAATCCCGAGTCTGAAAGGGTCTTGCTGGCGAGGGAGAGGACATAGATCTTCAATCCGAGAAGGCCGGCGGCGGCGAAACTGAGGGAGGATTTACCTGTCCCCGGAGGGCCATGCAAGAGGTACCCGCGACGGTAAGGGATCCCGCGGTCCGAGTACCACTTCTGGGTGTCGGGTTCGAGGTAGTCCTTGATATCGTCGACGAATATTTCCTTCTGCTTCTGTTCCAGGACGACGGTGGAGAGCGGTCTGCTAGGACGGGCTAGACAGCGCACCCATGTCGGTGGTGAACCAACCTCCGTGGGGGCTTTTGGCCTGTGCACTACGGTCTTGCTCTTATCCTTCATGAGGTACTTCTCCCTCGCGTCTTTCAGAATCTCCTTCAGCAATTTCGGCTCCCGGCCCATAATCGAGAACTCGAGAATCTCCTGCGGGAACCATGCCTTGTCGTTGTTCTCCACAATCCGCTCCAGCATCACGATCTTTCCCTTGTACTTGAAAAAGTGCATTCCCGGCGCCGGAGTGAACTGCAGCGGTGCCCGTCGATTCCGTTCCCAGTAGGGCGTATCCGGTTCTTGTCCTTCCTCCTCTTGAGACTCACCGGCGCTCTCGGCGAATAAGGATCCGAAGGCCATTGTCGCAACAAAGTAGCGTGTTCGGGCGGAAAACTCTTGCTCGGCGACCCAGGCCATCATGTGGTCGTAGAGTTCGTCCCGCGAGCGAATCTGCGCTGTCGACATGAAGAAGCGGCGGAAGAGCCATGCGAATTGGTCGTACCAGTATGTCCAACCAGTTGCCGCGGCGGTAGAGATAACAAGGAAGGTGAGGATATGCGGGAACGCATTACCGAGACCAGAGTATGAGATTAACGAGGTGAGGTGGCTAGGTATGAAAGCTTCGAATCCCGAAAGAGGGGGAATTTGTGTTGGCAGCGAAGAATTGGCAACTGTGGGGGTGAGGAGGGTCGCCATTGTGTGTTCGGTTGTCTGTATGTATGGGAAGAGTAAAGCTTTTTTTCTTTCCTTCTGGCTGTTTCAATCGCAGAGGGGCATCACCGAGGGTATTTATCTCGATTAGAGGAAGGGGAGAGGAGGAGGATTTTTTCCCCAGAAATTCCTTGATCCCGCCATGGCGCAGCTGAGCCCTGCGAGACGGGCTCATGCAATAACTTAACTCAAGCGGTGGAGGGTAGGGCACTGTCAATACCGGTACAAGCTATCGTACAGGCATATAGAACCCGAACACTTGAGTCCGAATTTTGTATGGGCGGTCAGATACGCGCGGGCAATTCGCCATACAATTTTTTATCCCTGTGTTCGGGTTCTATATGCCTGTGACTTGCAGAGTTCACTATCGGGGTAGCCATTGCAGTCATCAGCATAGTCAGCACCGTCATCAGCCTATCCTGCACATCAAACCCATCCCGGCAAATCTTCAGATGGGTGGCTACACCCCTACCGTTGCGGAAGGGCCCAGTCGACCCCGTTATTCGGACCTTACGGGGTAATCAGGTTCCCACCCTGAGTAAACAAAAACATGCATAAAAAGATCATGTCGTGGCGTAGAATAACTCCCTCCCTATCTATCGGTACAGAATCTAACCAACAGGCTTTGCACTTTTTCCGATCGCAAGTGCTGAATGAGTGAGTGCTGTCCCATACAAGTACCATGTGCAGCACGAGGCCTTTGTCCATCCAGAAAATGGGAAACCGGTTTTCATAGTACCAGTAGAGCGCTTGAGCACGAGGGGGTAGGCAGCGTCTGCCTACCCGCAGGCCTTGTCCATCCCATCCGGATGACTCGGTGGGGTGGAGTAGTGTGAGGGGGAAGGACTCATCGGTGTTGAGGCTCGAACCTTGCAGCTGAAATGAACCCTGGCTCTGGGTGGCTGCATACTGTGTGCAGTTTGGACTGTTAAGTAATCCATATGGCATCAGAAGTATCGTATGAGCAGTGAGAAGGTTATTCATCCAAGCAGGCTATCATCGTATGTCCAATGGGACGCACCCCGAGAGTCGGAGGGCGAGGTTGGGGCAACAAACGGTCCAGATCAGACAGGGTTGCTTTCGACTGTTCCATCCCATCTCCCCGCCACAGCGCTCCTCGAGCACATAAGCGATTGGCAAATGCTGGTCAAGGCCAAGCCTCGGCAGTATCATTCTCGCGATGTGATTACCGTAATATTCTCCGAAAGGGATAGAGTTTGGTAATCGGTTCTGGGTATTCGAGCCCCGGGGTAGTACAGGTATTGCGGGCATAGTCTGCTCGGGCGGGGTAACTCACTCCGATTACATCCTCAGAGTACTCGCAAACGCATGACGTTTGTGAACACAACTGCTATTGCATACACCAAAATCATGAGGCTCCGGCCCATTTTTTGCCCATATGCAATAACAGTTGTGTTCACAAACGTCATGCGTTTGCGAGTACGGTGCGGTAGGCGAGGCCACCAGCCATCCACGAACAAGCCCCAGCCGCGACCAGATCCCACCTGTCTTATTACAGTGCCCTACTGCACCTCTAACGTTTACCCGAGCAGATACCCACTCATCAGCCAGCTGAGAGATGCATCAATCAATGCACACTAGGAGCCGCAGCGCCAATGCCCAGGAACCCCCGCGCGCATATTTACCATAGCCCTGACACCCCGGGCACCTTGGGCCCGCCAAAGTTCCCGCTCGAATAGCGGCGAGGACGGGTCAGACATGATTCACAGACGTAGGAGAAGGCCCAACCCTAATCACCGTTTCGGGGGGGGCCATGGGTTAACGTCTTGCTGCAGGGAAAGCCTCCCTGCGTAAGTCGAGTTAAGGCTCAACTTCGCAGGAGAGTAGAGAAGAGTAGAGTTTGACAGCGTTTTTGTGGCACTGGAGTTGTATGGGTACTGGCAGAGCTCGGCTGCGCCCGTAAAAAGTGTCGGTCTGCTACCGGTACGCTAGTGTATATCTATCCAGTCGGCCATCTATTCCCGTTCTGTGCTGCGATGGCCTTTACCGCTCAATTGAGTTCAGGCCTAGTGAGACAACCGGCTTCGGGAATAACTTTGACGAGATCATACAAGTACGGTGACAATACAGGTACCGGTACTGTGACAAAGGTTAGAGTCACTTCCCCTTTTCCCCCTAGAAATTGCTATTTTCACAACTCCGCGACGACGCCATTTTGACCCCAATTGATTGCCCATCACATCAAGGAATTAGGAGCTGGTCTGGACTTCACAATATCCAAATTCCAGCCGAATTAGACCTGTTTTGCGTTGTTGGTGTACATGTGAAAATTTAAAGTTTCAAAATATTATGCCATAATGACACATACGCTAGATCTCGGAGTTAGCAATTGGCCTTAAGGTTTTTGGAGTGATTAGGATTTAGTTGGGGTTGGATTGAGCTTATTTTGGTGCGTCTTCACTAGTGGTTTACCCGAGTGACGGTGGTTTATAAGAGTACTGTACCGGCACCTGTTCAAACTCCCGGGTAAATCCAGGCTTCCAGTTTTCGACTCATAGATCTGTTCCAGAATGATTTCCCCCGCCATCCCGTCATGGTCTGTTTTTTTTTAACATCCACGAGTACGGTACTTTTGTTGCCTAGGCAATCATAATATAACCGTCTCTTCCCCATTTACTCCACACATTGGTTACCGTATTCGCTCTTTTTTATTGTCTCCTCTCAGCCGGAGCTGAAAAAGAAAAGAAAAGAAAAGAAAACTCACAATTGAATAGGACGCTAAAACATTTTCGTCCAGAAGACGGGCTCTCTTTCTGGTTTTCCTCCTGTAGATTGTAAGCGAGATTTGGGCCGGATGGTACTATGATATCATATTGCAAGACAGTATTACTCCTAGGGGGTGAATGATTGTGCGACGGTGAAACCAAGATGATGATTTTGAATTTTCAAGTTGAGGCTGAGTCGTGCCATAGCGTTGTTCGATGACATGAAGGCTGCCGTGCGTAGGAGCTTACGTAAAAGTTCCAGTCTGTGTGGTAAGCCGGGTTTCATTTCTGAGAATACTTGTAGGACTGGTATGGTGGGAGTACTCGTAATGTCCTGACGTTTGTGAACACAACTGCTATTGCTGTTAGAGTTCACAGAAGCGGATAGTTGTTTCCTTTGTTCTAGACGGAAGGATAGATGGGATAGTAGTTTTAGTTGCTTTATTTGTTCAATACGGAAGGATAGACGGAAGGATAGATGGAATGGTTTTTGGTTATGTCTTTCCTTTGTTCAAAGTACTGAGATCGACAGGCAGAAGGGGATTACGCATGAAGGAGAGATTGATAGGTGTGGCAGACGATAGATTGATTGAGAGAGTTTTTCTTATATAGACTTATGTTTGGTTAGTTAGTTTTGGAGGATGTTGAGCGAATGAAGTTTTTGATTCTCCCCAGTACCCTTTTAGTTTTGCCCTAGTCCAGTTCGACCGGTTGACCGTTGCCTGTGCATTATCCTCGCAACAATTGCATGATGCCAAGATCAGGGCAAAAAAGCTGAATTTTGGTGGTATGCAATAGCAGTTGTGTTCACAAACGTCAAGACATTACGAGTAGCAGGGGCCTTAGGCAACGTTCATCGCAGGTTTCGTGAGGGGAATGTTTACATAATGTGAGAAGAGTACTGTATTATGGTTCATTACTAGTATCTCTTCTAACAAGAAGCTTTTTGTGCAAGGTTGCTCTATGGAATTGATCCTACCGTAGCTATTCGCAGGTTCCCCTCTAAATCTTTTCATTGTCAAGAGTTTCCGGTGAATCTACTCAAGTATATAATACCTGTAGTAAATATTCGGTTTCTCCCTTCAAACCCTTGCATTACCCTAGGAAAGTCCCAATCACAATAGCCAACAAAAATTGATGAAGAGCTATGGGGATACCGTAATGGGATCCCGCAAAAAAGATGTAGGGATATTTTCTTAATGATACGATGCCGACCCCGCCGACACCAATACTGTAGCATAGAATCCACCGGCGCAATATCGCCCTATAACGTTATCCGGTAGGAGAGTATATTTTCCCCTAAGGTCAACTTAGCCCATAATTCCCTCTCACCATTGCGACGACCTGACTGGCCAAAGAATTTTTTACGCAAAAGTTGGTCCACCTCCCAAAATCTGTAGTCGCACTTGCGCGGGATAATCCAACTACAGGTATGCAATGCGCTACATAGTGGGAGTATGTTCTCGTGGCTCGGCTCCCGGGTAGCATAATTTCGAGCCTTTTTGTGTTGTATGCTGTAGACCTACCACTCCCGCGCACTTTCTGGCACTGTTCTGGCAAGAGGGATTGATACCTCCTGGTGCAAGATTGGCGCAGTACTATACCGCGCTCCAGGATAACACGTGAAGAGATGTTTTATTTACTGCTGAGCTACTGATGCGGTAGGCACAGGAGTTGGCAGGGTGTTGTTGGGACGGACTTGTACTGAGCTCGAGTCTAGATTGGAGGAGATTGATTGGACGGCCCATGAGACTCTACAAAAGACCCCGCCTTTCTTCAGCCGCCCAGTTGTTCTACTGTCCCAATCACCCATCATCCACGATATCCAGAACAACAAAAAACAGAAAATGTCCCAATACTTCAGCAATAACGCAAACTCTTTGAACACCGTGACGACGGTCAACGTGTCGAATAACTTTACTGTCGCCGACAACCGATCCAGTATCCTAGCCTGGCTCTCTCCACTAGAACCTAGGCTACGGCACCAGGATGTTCGGGCTAGTCGTGTCGAAAATATAGGGGAATGGCTCTTACAAACTAAGGAATTTAGAAGCTGGTATACTAGCAGTGAGGGGGATGGATCTAGTAACGCAGTTTTGTTTTGCTACGGAAACCCAGGGGTTGGAAAAACTTTTATTAGGTAACAACGACCTCAAGGGATCAAAGGAAAGGGGCGGGCGCTGACAAGCCGGGGTGTTAGCTCGTTGGTGGTAGATGGATTGTGTGATCAGGCTGGAGGACAGAATGCCGCGGTTGCATGTTTTTATTTTGACTTCGCTGCCCAAAAGGAGCAGTCACCGACGAGCATGCTGGGCGCCCTGCTCAAACAGGCCATGGGCGGGCTAGAAGAAGTGCCAGGAGAATTAGCGACAGCCTATGAAGACCAGAAAAAGGTCATCGGTGGGCGGGGACCGCAACTTTCCGATATCGTGAGGATGCTGCAGACTACCTCTTCCAAAAAGCCCACGTTCATATGCATCGACGCTCTGGACGAGTGCGCGGCAGGATATCGAGTGAAGATTCTTGATTCGCTAAACCAGATTCTCGACAAGTCCCCGGGCACTCGAATATTCGTGACTGGGCGGGCCCACATTCGACCTGAGATTGGAAGGTGCCTTGCTGGGAGAGTAACAAGTGTGTCCATAAGCCCTAAGAGAGGCGATATTATCACATATCTTCGCACCAGGCTCCACGAGGATACCATACTAGGTGCGATGGATCGCAGTCTTGAGGCGGCCATCCTGAAGAAAATTCCGGATGATATTTCTGAAATGTAGGCAGGAGTGAGAGCAGTTGGGAAGCTACATTAAGTTATCCACTAACAGATGCGTATCTAGATTCCTGCTCGTCTCGCTAAATATCGATGCGATCCTGCAAGAAACCACAATCTATCGCAGGCGGCAAAAGCTTAGCGCAATGACCGATGGCTTAGGATTGGGGGACGCTTATGATGTGACGCTAGGTCGGATAAAAGGACAGGGTGGGGAGAGATCGAGGCTCGGCATGGCTGCTTTAATGTGGATCTCTCACGCGGAGCGGCCCTTGAACGCAAACGAATTGTGTCACGCCCTAGCAGTGGAGATAGGGTCGCCGAATCTCAATATCGACAATGTTCCTTCAATCGGGACATTACTAGCCTGTTGCCAAGGGCTCGTTGCCCTAGATAAGGAGGCTTCCACTGTCCGGTTAATCCACTTTACCCTTCAAGAATACCTCCGGGCTCATCCCCAGCTTTTTGGTAGTGCTCACTCGACAATTGCGGAAATCTGCTTAAGTTATCTGAATTCGCAGCAGGTCAAGGCTCTTTCGACGAGTTCCTCTCCTGATCTCCGAAGAACACCCTTTCTCGAATATTCTTCTTTATATTGGGGAATGCATGCAAAAAGAGACCTTTCAGAATGCGCGAAATTGCTTGCTCTGAAGCTATTTGACGACTTCGATAATCACATATCTACTAAGATCCTCTTAAAAGCGCAGAAGCCGTATTGGTGCGCCAATAGTTATCATAAACCTTTCCTGTTCAGTGGTCTACATTGTGCATCTACCTTCGGGATTGTTGAGATTGTGGTTGGTTTAGTAAGAGTGGAAGGTTGTGACATCAACCAAAGAGACTGCACGGGTGGGACACCTCTCGTGTGGGCTGCTTGGAATGGGCATGAGAAAGTGGTAGAGGTACTTCTCGGACAGGATGACATCAATCCCGACAAACCAGACAATGTCGGCCAAACACCGCTGTGTCGCGCAGCTCGGAATGGACACGAGGGGGTGGTGAAAATGCTTCTCGAGCGAGACGACGTCGACCCCGAAAAACTAGATAAGTACGGCCGAACGCCATTCTGGTGCGCTGCCGGAAATGGGCACGAGGAGGTAGTGAAAATGCTACTCGGACGGGACGGTGTTAACCCTGCCAAATCAGGCGAGGGCGGTCGAACACCACTCTGTTGTGCTGCTCGGAGAGGGCACGAGGGAGTGGTGAAAATACTAGTCGGACGGGACGACGTTGACCCCAACAAACCAGATGAGGACGGCCAAACACCGCTCTATTGTGCTTGTTGGAAAGGGCACGAGGGAGTGGTGAAAATACTACTCGGACGGGGCGACGTCAACCCTAACAAACCAGATAACGACGGTGAAACACCACTCTGTTGTGCTGCTTGGTATGGACACGAGGGGGTGGTGAAGATGCTTCTTGAGCGAGACGACGTCAACCCCGAAACACAAGATGATTTCGGCCAAACACCACTCTATTGTGCTGCTTGGAGAGGACGCGAGGGAGTGGTGAAAATGCTTCTCGGGCTGGGCGGCGTCAACCCCAACAAACCAGATAACGACGGTGAAACACCGCTATATTGTGCTACTCGGGAAGGGCACGAAGGAGTGGTGAAAATACTACTCGGACGGGGCGACATCAACCCCAAAAAACCAGATAACGACGGCCAAACACCGCTCTGTTGTGCTGCTTGGGAAGGGCACGAGGGAGTGGTGAAAATACTACTCGGACGGGACGATGTCAACCCCGACGAGCCAGATAGCTTCGGCCGGACACCACTCTATTGTGCTGCCCAGAACGGGCACGAGGAAGTAGTGAAAATACTACGCGGATGACGCCAACCCCCAAAAGCCAGATAACGAGGGCCAAACACCGCTCTGTCGGGCTTGTGTGGATTGGCACGGGGGAGTGGTCAAAATATAGTGTCGTATAATACCACCTCGATGGGATGGCCTAGGTCCTAACACTGGATAATGGTGGCAACCCACTGCCCCTACTAAGCACCCACTATTCGGGGGCGGTGGCGTTGCCACAGCCTTGGTGGTTTGCCGCTCCTAGCACAGTCGAATGCCGAAAGGGTGTGGCCTCTATACTGCCCCCGAGTAGCGACAGTACGTGCCACAGCCCCACAAACCTGTCTCTTGTTATCATTGCCATTACTCCCCCCATTCTCACCCAACACCCTCCCGCCACTTACCGCGCCGCCCCGTGGTGGCCGCCTTCTACTGTATCCTTTCCTCAAAAATTAAGCCAACCCCCGAAACCCAACTCTAATACCGGTATTTTCTTTTGGTCGGGGGTGATCATGTCAGATAGGGATGCATACATCCACCGCAACTTACTATTTACCTGCCTGAACCTCTATAGAGATTTTTTTTACTCAGCTGAGTTGAGTTCGGATTTGTGAGTTTCTGCTTGTGATCTAGAGCTCGGAGTAGGTGGGGGAGGGGGGGCTGTTCCTGTCGTATTCAGATAACAGGACTTGGCTTGAGATTTCCGTCATGATATCTACTTTTATTGTGGCTTTTTTTGGTTTTTGAATCCACTTTGCATATTATTCACTCTCATTCCCACAATTCCGTTTTGCCTCTCCCTCCTGTTTAGACGTGGGGGTTATTTTTTCTATAGCCTTTTTGACCTTATTGACAGGACCCTTCATGAGACTTTCCAGTAATCTCTCCAGCAGAAGTAGGATCAGGAAAAACAGGCAAAAAGAGACCATGAGTTTGACCATAAAAACAATCAGTCATCATCTGGCCAATCTTCCTCTCTCCACAGCTACCTCATCTCCCCACATTGCTCTTCTTCTCCACATCTCTCTAGTTCAATGTCTATGAGCCAATGCCCATTCCAATCTCTCTTGAGCCAGATCCTCATCCAAACAAACCCTTTCCTGTGCTATTCACTTTTTCAGATGCTTTTGTGCAAGTCTTCTCCTCACTGTAGTACCAGAAACATTGGGAGCCACTTTCTTAGCAATCTCAGAATAGCTAGTATTGCGATTGCTGAGAGCTTCCTCCATCATGGCAGCATCCTGCAACTTGGTAGTTTTAGGATGTCTTCCTCTGCCTTTTCTCTCCTTGCCCTTTTGATCTGCTCTCAAGACTGTATCTCTAACAGTAGAGAGGGGGATATTAAGGTATTGGGAAATTTGGCGATACCCCATTTGACCCTCGTGTAACCCGAAAATTCTCCCCCTGGTAAACTCAGAGAGGTGATGGGAGGGAATAGGCTTTTTGGCATGACTGCGAAGAACAGGAGGCATGGTTTCTTAAAAAAAAAAAAGAAGAATTAGGAAAATTGGTTTGATTTTGGTTGATGGGGGGAATTCCTTTAAGTGGTGTTCAAAATGAGGGATGATGAAGAGGGTTGCGTTACCGTCGATCGTGGTGTTCGGCTAATTTTGTTAACGGACAATACGTCAGTCGGAAGCGTGAAAGAGTTGCATGCCCAGAGGCTACGAACAGTGGGAGTCTTTGTCTTTCTGTTGTTAGCGCAAGAGTACGCAAAAGGTGGAAGGGAGATATACGCGGAAGAAGATGGATACGTGTGGTGATCCGGGGAAGAAGGCGAGGTGTGATTTATATCTACTCGTACTTGTGCCTTTACCATCAGTTGGTTGAGTGCGTGAGTTAGCGAGCGAACATCCCTACTCACGCACTGCGGGATAGGCGAGTTGAGTTGGCTTACCTCTGGAGTGTAATGACTTACTGTTGTGCAAGTCTGGATGAGTAGTCGCTCCCTAACTTTATAGTTTAAATGAATTATTGAGCAACTCGCCCTGGAGTCGTGCGCGGACGATCGTGTTTTTCTTGTGTGAGCTCTTGGCGTACGTTGTCGTAGTTGATCCTTTCAAAAAATCCCCGCAGCGACTCCATCATCCATCACCCTCAATATCCTAGCCAGCGAGAACAGGAAATGTCACAATACCAGCATTCCAGCAATAACATAAACTCTTTCAACCCCGTAACGGTCAACGTGTCGAATAACTTTACAGCTACCGACGACCGATCTAATATCCTAGCCTGGCTGTCCCCGCTAGAGCCCAGGCTCCGGCACCAGGACATTCAAGCTAGCCGGGTGGAAAATGTGGGGGAATGGCTCTTACAAACGAAGGAATTTAGAAGCTGGTGCACCGGTGGCGAAGGAGGTGAATCCAGTAATGCAGTTTTGTTTTGCTATGGAAACCCGGGAGTTGGAAAAAGTTATATTAGGTAAG
>Ga0307513_10000865_pt1 | contig 43888 bp, 67 predicted proteins | sample 15_EM_MG_FD_202174 | JGI IMG/M metagenome (GOLD analysis project Ga0307513, IMG submission 202174) | Populus trichocarpa ectomycorrhiza microbial communities from riparian zone in the Pacific Northwest, United States - 15_EM | ecosystem: Host-associated > Plants > Roots > Unclassified | place...
CGGTCCTCCGCCGTTCGTTCTTCCGCGCCGTACATGAGCTTGGGTTCAACCTCGACGATTTTGCCGAGGGCACTTACGCCTGGGTCTCTGGTCCCACTTACGAGTCCCCTGCAGAGGGCAGGCTCCTCCGTGCGGCCGGCGCAGACGTTGTAGGTATGAGTACCGTTCCAGAGGTCCTTGCAGCCAAGGAAGAAGGATTGGAGGTCATTGCCTTGAGCCTGGTTACCAACTTTGTCGTCATTCCTGATACCTACAGAAGCATCAAGGATGAGGTTAAGGCAGAGGTATCGCCTATTCCCTCGCCCTCCTGTTCAGAAAAGCCCATTCATTGGTTCTTGTGTGCCATTCAGCTCGAAGGGAGGATTGTTGAGGACCCGCCCGAAGCGACTGTCTCTCACAAGGAAGTCCTCGAAATCGGTTTGAAAAAAGCCGAAGTCATGCGCACGATCGTCGAACGATTAATCGGGAAAATGCCCTGAGATTTCCATATTGAATCCCTCGTATATATACCAAACACCTCCAGGCACTGTAGACCAAACCGGAAACCAAAGGGCAACTGGGGGTGGGCCCTAGCCTTCATTAGACTATGATACAGCAGGGTCTATTCGACTTCCGTTTAAATGGGTGCATGTGTCGATGATCTTCCGAGAGAAATGGGACAAAGAAAATGCGGTTCTAAAGGTGCAGGGCAGCAAAAGAAAGTCAGGGAACTCCAAAGAAGCTATCAACAAGATTGAAACCGCTGCGCAATTAAATACGACAACCGGGTGCATGTGGGTAGTAGGGTGAAAAGGCGGAATGCAATGCAACGAGATGTACAACTTGAGACTATACACATAAAGCGCAACGGCGAAACCGTGGGACGCAGGCAGAGGAACACGAAGAACAGGAGGGAACCAAAGGATGCATATGGTAGCAATCAAGCAGGAGTGTATGTATACAATTGAATTGTGGAATCCATTAGGGATCGGATAGGTGAGGCTGTGGTTGTAATGATTGGAAGTGTATATGCAGGTAGGGATATGAGGGCCAATGAAGGGGTAACGGGGAGTAGGGTGTGAGGGTCACAGAGCGTGTGGGTGGAAGTCACTGACGGCAGTCCATTGCAATGGCGGGCGACGAAGAATTCCAGCCGGACCGAAATGGTTGAATCGCGTCCTCTTCGGAGTATTGGGGGGGATACTCCATCGTGAGTGGCAGATCCTGGCTGGTGCCATTTGTCAAGGGTTTACCACTTCGTGCGAGAAATAAGGAGGGCGGGGAGGGCAAGGGGTCTGAAGGGTTGTGGTGGAGGGGTAGGAAACCATTGTCCGCATCCAGGGAATCTCGAACGGTGACCTTGGGCGCGCTCGCTCGGCTCTTCATCTGCAAAGTCGGAGCACGAGTGACGGGAATCGGGAGTCCCATTTCTAGGTCGATAACCATCGGACTCTGGTACTTGGCCAACGGCTGGTCGTCTTCATCCTCGTACTCCTCCTCGACCTCGGGGAATAATTCGGACAAATCATGCGTGCCACTGGTGACGCACAGGTAATGGGATGAATCATGGCTGTGATGACCTGGTACCCACGGTGAGGCGACCTCAGGGGTGGTTGGTTCACACCGAGCAAGTGGGGAGCTCTTGAATGGTGTCGCGAGCCCCACTAAGGCCATGGGGGCCCCTCCACAGAAATCCCTGTTCGACCACGCCCGCCGGCGGCTCTTGACCTCTATCATTGAGTGCAATTGTGTCTCATCGCTGGTTATGCGACTTTCGAACAAGTCGTTCCGGTGGATCAACTGTCGTAGACGGTCACCCTCCTGACTCAGGGAATGGAACAGTTCCAAATCTTCAGGAGTAAACTCTTGTGGTGAGGGGGAACGAGGGAACTCGGTGTTCAAGTAACTGTTGCGGTACAAGGAAACACCCTCGGTTGGCGTGTGGATGGATGAACCGTCGGTGTCAGTCGTTGCTGCTATGGACAGACCATCACCGTCATCCTCTGTTCCAGTGGAGGGCTCCCGGGAAGGTCGGATGACCTTGTTAGTGCGGAATGAAAGGTAATCATCCTCCGTGGGTGGTGCAGGGGCCCCGACCTGTTCAAGGAGGAAGGAAACGTGCGCTTTGTTGCGCTCCAGTAAACTGCGAAGGATCCACGTATAATAGTTGGAGAAATTTGATCTTCTCTTCAACTCTGGAAGAATCCATGAGCGATAGATATCAACAAATTGGCCACGAGCGCGTCGGCGAATGCATTCCGACCGAACGACTGGGGTGGGCGATTCTTCTGGCATCGGTGAGGCCACGGGCGAAGCAGATGGAGATGCTACCTTCGGTCCGAAGGTGAATTCCCTTATTGGAGATGACAAGGATATCGTGGTTACAATGCCGCTGTACATGAGGTGAGAGGTGAAATGGGTGACGGGAAAAGAAGATAAGACGCACGAGACCATAGTCACGAATGGAGCGAAGAAGGAACGCGACTTCTTGTGCTTCGATCGGGTTGGGGACTGGATGGGGGGAGGCAGGTGGGCCGTCGACTGTGGTACTGCCGAAGGAGGGTTGCTTCTCTTGGTTTCCATGGACAAAGCCGAATTGACGTCGGCCACGACGTTCTCTAGGGCACGCACACAGTCCATTGCAACCAGCGGCCACTCCTCTTTAGTGCCGTCGATAAAGTGGCAGGTGATGGTCAACGAGGAGAGGTCGAAAATGACCTGGTCGAGCATGGAGATGATCCACGTTGACTTGTCGAGAAAGTGGATGGCATTTGGAATCTCCAAATCATCGTTGGCCAGCCTCTGGGCGGAAAAGGCCCAAGTCGGGGGTAGGGGGAGATGTGAGGCGTTGTAGGGGTAGGAGAGCGTGAGGTACACGGCAGGGGTTGGGTGCGGAGAAGTTAGTCGGAGGTGCATGGTCTCGGAGGCAGAATGTACTTGAGGGGTTGCGAGGAGGGGGTCTGGTCGGTGTCCGGGGAGTCAGCGTTGCGCGGAGGGCTCGAAAAACGCGTGTATGCACCGACGGGGCGGAGGATTGGGGTGGGTGCGGGGAGGAACGAGCGGAAGGGAAACACCCAGAGCTTCGGGCGTGCTTTGAAAAGGCAAGGGGGTATTATAAGGAGAAGGTAAAGAAGTAACAGAGGGCGAACGTTGCGGCAGCCGGATGGGGGTCCCAGAGGCAAGGTACCGAAGGCAATCGGAGACCCTGAAGAAGCAAACTCGGATGTCGCTCTTTCCGTCTCGCTTGCGCCTTCCTCTTCGACGCGAAATCCGCTGGCCTTGCGAGCGGGGAGACAGCGAGGGGGGAGAGGGAAACACACGGGGAGAAATGCGATAGATTTGCTATCTTTATATACGAGAGACGCACATATACCCGCTACGCTAACCGTGGTCGGCGTCTCAAACTGGGAGACACCGTGCAGGCTCCATGGCGAGCAATCAGAAGATGGGATTGCCCGGACTACAGAATTGAGCGAGGCAAGGGGATACCGAAGCCAGGGAACGCACAGCGGCAGATGGTCCCGCGGGAAAGCCACAGACAGCTATTGACGGTCGCTTCATTGTACTGCCTCACCCCCTCCGGACAGCTTAAGACAGGCGGCAACCGATTGACGAACTACTGCCTTCAACCACCATCCACCCCCATCGTCGTCGTCCCCATGGGCCAGAATCCCAGCAAGGTCCAGAACCAGTCCGCCACAAAGTCCGCCTCCTCCCTCAAGAGGGTCTCCAGGCTCTTCCAGCCCGGCATGAAGCGCGACCAACACGCTGCCTCCGACTCCAATAGGTCCTCACCTCAGCCGTCCAAGGGCGAAGATACGGCCACTAGCCGCCCGGCGAGGGGCGAGCCTGAAGCGGAAGGCCGGCCGGCCGGGCTGGCAGACGACCAGGTGTGACATCTCCGGAGTGTTCGCGCTCGCCTTGACCACTCTTGCTTAATCTCCAATCCAATCGCTACCGCAGGCAGAAGACGCGAACATCATGTCGCCCGCACAGACCGTCCCCTGTCAGGTACCCGGTCGACCCTTCGCTTATCCTCATCCCAACCCTAATCCGCGTTCACAGTACAGGACTGGAAAGACCCTGGGCAGTGGCACGTACGCCATCGTCAAGGAGGCCGTTCACATCAAGACCGGCACCTACTATGCCTGCAAAGTAATCAACAAGAAGCTCATGGAGGGCAGAGAACACATGGTAGATCCATCCTTTGACCTATCAGCCCCCCCGTCGACCGCCAATCTAATCATCCGCAGGTCAGGAACGAGATTGCCGTCCTCAAGAAGGTATCCAAGTCTCATCGTAATATTGTCACACTACACGATTACTTCGAGGTACTTCCATTTCTTCTCGATATCCCCTCGCAGTCCTCATTCGCCCCCAGACCGCCCACAATCTCTACCTCTGCTTCGATCTTTGCACTGGTGGGGAGCTCTTCGATCGTATCTGCGCCAAGGGTAACTACTATGAAAAGTGCGTATCTTGCGCGTTTCTCGACTCGTGTCCAACGTTACCCTCCTCCGTTACAGGGATGCTGCAGATCTCGTCAGGACCATCTTCGGCGCTGTTACATACCTTCACAAGTGTGGCATCGTCCACCGCGACCTTAAACCAGAAAACCTGCTGTTCAAAGACCCCAGCGAGGATGCAGACGTTATGATCTGCGATTTCGGCCTCAGCAGGGTTATTGATTCCGACAAGATGGCCCTCCTAACCGAAATCTGCGGTACCCCTGGGGTGAGTTCTGATCTTTGGCACTCTAGCGGCCACTCAATCCCGTGACTCAACCCGATTCAAGTACATGGCGCCAGAGATTTTCTTAAAGAGTGAGTGGCCGAAATATCCCCCGTGTTTCAGATGGATGTCGGACAGCTGATCGATAGAGTACCCATATAGCTGGCCACCACAAGCCTGTCGACGTCTGGGCTATGGGCGTCATCACCTATTTCCTCCTCTGCGGTTACACACCGTTCGACAAGGATTCGCAAGCCAAGGAGACGGAGGCTATCATTGCCGGTGACTACAAGTTTGAGCCTGCTGAATACTGGGAAAATGTTTCCGAGACGGCAAAGGACTTTATCAAATGTTGCCTCACTATTGACCCCGCCAAAAGGCCCTCCGCCCAAGATATGTTGGACCACAAGTGGTTGTCGAGCAAGGACCCACACTTCGTGACAGACAGCACCGGTGGTGCTACCGACCTGCTGCCTCAGGTGAAGAAGAATTTCGACGCCAAGAAGACTTGTGGGTTTCTTTTTTTTATAGCTTATCACGGACATTACTTATCGACTTGTCTTCCTACAGTCCGTAAGGCGGTCTTCACTATGATGGCCATGAAGAGGATGTCTACGCTCGCCGCCCTCTCTCCCGGCGCCGAGGACTTCAATCGCAACCTCCAACGATACAAGGAGGAGTCGGAGAAGGTCAGACACTGGGTCGCTCTATCCCGCTAATTTTTCTCACTTGGCGATCTGTCCTACCCACAGGAAGCGGTGGATGAGAACGAGCAAGTCTTCTACCACGATGGTTCCAATGGAGACGGCAAGAGGGCCAGGGATTCGGCGACCTTCCCGGGGCAGGCACAAGAGGTACTCTCTGCCGAGATTGCTAAGCTGTCGATTAACGACATGTCAAAGGCCGACTGAGTCCACTTCAACAACCGGCGGCTTCACCGACTCGTTCTCCATCCTGTCCTTCGCTCCCGATCCTGATCTTCCGCTCGTTTTGATCCAGTTCCCTTTCCCCTGATTGCATCTACCCAATGCTCCTTCTCAATTTAGTAAAACCAACGGACGGCAATGGATGAACCGCCCTGGCCGTCTTGACCTTCCAGCTCCTTTAACATTTTCTCCGTGTAATCTCGCAAATACGGTATCTCAGACATGGGCCTCTCTTCCAATCAGCCCTTCCCCTACATTTCCTTCATACTATAGTTCCTCGTCGGTTAGAAAGGGTTTTTAAATGTGGGACCAATTCACACGGGACATGTATTGTCGTCTATCACATTATCTGGTCGGCCACACGACCGACTGCGGCGGATGGTGTATCAAGAGTGAAAGGATTGAAAGGCGAGAAGGGCGTGTATCCTGCGTTCATTTAAACAAATGAATGGAGGCGACGGCCAAATCAATGGAAACGTGTTGGGGGTGTGAGAAGAACGAAGGGTGGGGTGGAGAGAGCAGAGTGATGTGCGGTAAAAATACAGTGTGCGATGGGAGAATCCGTGAAAGAGAAAGTGAAGGAGAACGATGTGTAGATAAAGATACCAAGATCTTCCGAGGGAGATGAATGGGGGGTTATGGACTGGAGAAGTTCTGGGACAATGGACTCGAGGTGATGGTCGGCCCGATAGTAGTCATGTTCTTTCCACCCCCGTTCACCCCATTTAACCTCGGATGGTGTGCCGGAACGGCCGGGGGTTTTCGCCTTTTTATCGGCGGTGGAACGGGAGGGGCAGATCTTCTCCCCGAAGGTGAGGGTATCGCTCGTGGCGGGACGCCAGGAGAGTCAGGCTCAGGTCTGGGCCGGAGGGTTTGCGGAGAGGTGGTCTCGTATATCCCCATTGAGTCGCTCCGTATGGGACGATGTGGAACGGGTGGACGGTCCTGCGTAGGAGGCGTGTCGTTCGAGTCAGATCTATTGCGGTTATTTGAGGCGACGGCCACGACGTTGGGCAAGCTCTTGGAGCTGTCCGTGCTCGCTTTTCGAATGACGCTTCCTTTCCGGTCATCCACTGGCTGTGGTCGGAGGTTCTCGACGCTCCTCGCTGACTTCAGCGATTTTTCCCTGGTATGACCGGGGGCCAACGGGTGCTTGTCGGGCATCGTGGCCGGCCCAGGACTATACTCCCGCATCAGATCTACCACGGGCGTGCTGGGGATCGGTGTTGTCTTTTTGAGCTGGACACACCAATCACCGCTCAGGCACCGCTCGACGAGACGCTTAGTCGTGGGATTAATGTCGCGGATTTCGGCGTTTCCGACAAGGGATTCCAACGCAAGCATTATCTGTGGGCGCTTGTACGGGGTTGAGCGGAGCTGAGTCCTTGTGAGGAGGGGGTGAAGAACACGGAGATATGTGTGGCGGAGCTAGTGACGCCCGTGTTAGTTTATCCGCGTTTTATCTGGTGGGTATGAAAACACGCACAGATTCGCTGTCTTCATCTAGATCAACGACCTCGCGTAGGAAGACGTCGACAAGTACGCAAAGGTCGTTGGTGTAAAAATATTCAGAGGTTCCCTGTGTTGTAAATAGGATATACAGGAGCTTTAATACGAGCAGTTGCATGCAAAGGTCTTCAGGTGAACGCCCTGAAGCTCCATGTCAGTACCCTGCTCGCTATGAAATGAATCGACGGAACTCACCGGCTCGGTTGAGCATGAAGATCAGGTTTTCACCAAAAGTCCTGCTTGACCCCAGCCGACACATCAGAACGGATATGACACGATTTTCGCATCGAGGCTTTTCGTCCACTCCATCCTTGTCCTTGTTGGACACATTGGCAGGAAGTAGCGCTACCATAAATTGTTCGTTCAGAGCCACCTGCCAAGACTTTTAGAGGTGCCAAGAAAGAGGAAATCTGGGAACTGACAATCAGTTTGATGACTGAGTAGTTGAAGGTTTCGTCCTCCATGTCCCTCGTCTGCTCAACCAAGTCAAACAGGTAATAAACAATGGAGTCCTTGAATACTCCTGCCCAAAAATGTGAGTGTCGATGACGGGGTAGACCTGGAACTACTTACCGAGGTCAGCGTACGTAAACTTTTGCACTCTGCAAACTTCGTACAACAGACGGACGGATAGAGTGCGGATTTTAACCTCTATTGGAATGACCACGCCCCGGGACCAATGAAGGCCGGAAGGCTTGGTGCCGGCGTAAGTGTCTTGGACTCCAGGGTCGGAATCCACCAAGATATTGTCAATCAGGAGAGGTATCAGAGGCTGCCATTGTTTGTGAGCGCGAAGAAAGTTGGGTTTCTTGCGTCCGTAAAAGAGCAGAACGTTGTAGAAGATGAGCTGGAGGTGTGGATCGGTCTCCTAATTATAGTTTGTCCAGCCTCAGTCAATTTTCGCAACGGCGCGTCTATTGCACACCTTCTGAACCTGGTCTACCATAATGTTACACATCCTTTCCGAGTGGAAGGCGAATAACTCTGACTGCAGCAAGAGCTCACACGCGTGCTCCAGTTGGATTGAAGTTTGGAGATATTGCTCTGTTGCATGTTGCAGTCTCAGCCACCCGCAGGACAGACGACAGGCGTGGAATAGCGTACCATGGTATGATGCACACAAGGAAGTAAAGGACTTTAGGGTTGAATCAAGGCGTGGCAACGTTGGATCGGTTGGGAGATGTAGAATATCTTCAAGCTCTATCGGTCTACACTTAGCGGGTAAGACGAAGAAGTAGTGTAGGCACTCACCCGACCAAAATTGGTATGCATTCTCAATTAGGTAGACGACACCAAAACCAAAGTCCGAGTCGTCCATGACGTTATGTGGAGCGGGAAAAGAGGTTCGGGACCACCGCGAAGACTTTAAACCCCTCAGAGATCAGGGAGGCACACGATGGATTGGCAGAACGACGCCAGCGGGTAAGCGGAAGTCTGGGAAAGAGCTGGGAAATAGGCGCAGATATGCGGTGGGGGAAGTGGACGTCACGGCGGTTGCACTCGGCGTTCGCCGACGGAACGGTTTGCATCACGCGTCATGTTGAACAGGCTGAGGAAAGACCCACCGCCGGCGATGTCGAGAACGCTCGCCATTGCCACCGGTGCTGGTCGTGACAGTTCGCGTCCATACTCCAACCCGGAACGCATGCAGAGTGAAGTTCAACCAAGCACGCGGGTCGAACAGTACTGGGCAGCGAGGGCGCTGAGGGCCGAGACCTCGCTGTCCGCCAGGGACACCCACCAGGTGGAGGTCCAACACCTGAGGGAGTCTGAAGAAACCAAGAGATCTGTGCGTCTCTGTCACGGATAGTTTCCCCTGATCCCCTTCCGACCCGTTGGTTATCTGCTGCAAGAGAGAGCTGGAGGCCCTGAAACACGAGGGCGAAGCCCGCCACTCGAGGCTAGAAAGGATTATTGTGAGCTCCGGTTCTCGAATGTTCCTCTCCTTTGTCACCCTGAAGTCTCTTCCGCCGTCCTTTGCAGCTCTTTCTTGTCGGATGCATCATTCTGCAGTCGGGCTTTGTGATCTATTTGCTGTCTCACGCCGTCCGAGACAAGCAACAGCCGAAGCGAAGTCTCGGCCACTTTACGATTCCGATTCTTTCTCCCTTCAGTTCTGTCGTAAGTCTGTGCAGTTCTTTCTTCGCTGGGTGTTAATCGCGTATCACGGGGGTTGCAGGTAGAGCAGGAGACCTCGCTTATTGGGACAAGGACACTAACCGTCTTAGTTGTTGTGGTAGGCGTAGCGGGATATTTTCTCATTCGCACCTGGCTGTTGGACCCTAGATGTAAAACATGAGGCCTTTGGGCTTTTAAGATACCTTAGATGGCCGGACTCCCAACGACGCATGCCCCGGGCGCTGCCCGAACTGAGAATATTTAAGTTTTTTTGAGCCACTCCTCCAGTCCCCCCTGACTCCGAGGAAGGCAATAAGATCCAGGGGCAATTGGCTGAACTGCAAACGCCTCTTCGCTTCCTCCCTCATCCTTCTCTTCCTCCTCCTCCCTCCCCTCCCCCCGTTCGCTAGAACCAACCCTCTCGCGCCCACCAGATCAGCAGGTCAATCATTGGCCCGGAATGGCTTCTTCCCATCAATCCTACTACGCGTATAACGCGTCTCCTTTATCTCCGTCGAAATCATCTCTTCCGCCGGACGCGGACCAGGACATCTCATCCCCCTCAAACAATGTCATCCTCTCTTCGCTCGAATGTCTCAACGATTACGTTCAGAAGCATTACGACCGGTTCGTCGCCCAGGAATCCCTCGAGCGCAGTCACCTCGCCGCCTCCTTCGCCAAAAAGGAACAGGATTATGAAAGACAGATCTCAATACTAAAAGCAGTTCACACCGATATTGCCGCCCTCCTGGCCCGAGAACAAGTGACCAATGCTGGACTTCATCAGAAGCTCGACAGTGTGACCAGCTCTATGGCCAGGCTCTGCAAAGTCGTTACCGACGCCAACTTCGTCTTCGTGGGCCGCAAGCGGGCCCCCCATGAGGTTAAGCAAGAGGAAAACTCACAGAGTAACACGGACGTTTTGGACGTAACTATCTGTCCCGATGCTACCATCTCGGCCCTCCTTTCTCAGATAGAGTCCGTTGTCACCGAGATGAACGCCCATAACAGTGTTGGTCTACCTTCATCTGTTGACCCTTTGCCTTGTCATTCCGTCTCCGGGACATTGAGGAAGGTTGTGGATTCCCTTTTGGCGACACAGCGTGCATTTTCGTTACTCCGGGACGATTTCAAGTTTGTTGATGCGACCCGAATGGATGGAGAGCGTCAGAACGAATCCCTGCAGGAAAAGATAGCCCTTCTCCAACAAGAGCTCGAGCGAGCGAGAAGCGATAACGAAGGGCTCTCGCAGGAGCTCACCGCAGGTACGCCCGATGTCAATGCCTTCTCACGGGTGGCTGACGTTCGTTATCAGCCCGACTCGAGAGGGAAAAACACGTCTGTCGACCGCCCGCTTCCGCATATCCAACCCCTGGTAAGCTCCTACCTTATGTCTTACTACACTAGTTGAACCCCATTCTCCCGCCCCAGCTGCCCAAGATGAATTCCCTTCCTCTTTGCCTTCTCCGCCGCTTGAGAAGCGCGATTTCTATATTCCAGATGGTTGGTTTCTCTCGCCCGCCAAACTGATAGCATAAGACTTACCTCCCGCCAGACATCTTACAGGAGGCTCGCAAGATTGGCAGGAAAACAAGCCAGACACCACCAGGACGGATACTCCCCGAGAATGCACCTCTTTCCTCGGGAACACCGGTTGTGGAGACCGGCCCCTCGTCTGTACCGACGTCCCCAAGTTTTGGGAGACGGAAAGTGTGCTTCGATGATGCAATAAAGCGGGTGCAGGCGAACCCCACGTCATCTAGTATGTCACTGTTGATGTCCCGCAGCTCGCTCTGTTTGGTTTATAACAATTATTCCAGGTACTCAGAGCGGCCCATCGCAGCTCCCTGTTGTTCGTGATGACCAACAGGCCACCAGACCGTCTATGTTACCCCCATCCACTCCTATTCAAGGTGTCAAGAGGACCTCTAGTGGTGTTCGTAAGTCAACATGACAACCTCTCCCTTCATATTTTTTTCCGATGTTTGTTATAGACAAATGCCAGAATGTCTCTAAGGGACCCCCCACCCCTCTGTCAACCTCGGAATCGGCGACATCGTCAATATCCGACAAGACGAAGAACCTCCACAGGAAGAAACGGCGCATCAACGGCACCTCTGACACCCCGACAGTGAATCAGAAACACAAATCCACAAACGAAGCCCCCTCCAAAACTGCGAATGTCACCCACACGTCCACGCCCACCATTGGCCCCACCCCCTCTTTATCGTCAAAGCACCCTACGGTGTCATTTCCTAAAACCAATGCTTCAGACCTGAAGTGCCTCAAGTTTAACAAGAAGTCCCGGCCTAGCGGGCCACCTCCCGTCCTCGCGACGGCAACATCTACAAACATACCGAGACCCATCACGACGCCGGTGAAATCCGATAGGATGTCCATGCGGCCGTTGGATCTCGCAAAGAAGTCACCTGAGGAGCGCGCCGCCATGCGCAAGCCAAAGTAACCCGACAACCCTCTTCGCCCCAACCGAACCGTTTCTCTTGATTTCGCCTCCTTCCTCCTTGTCTTCCATCTGCCTGCTACATCTACTACTATAATGTTTCTGTCGTGTCCCCCCCTCCTGTGTATATATGGACGTATTCGCTTTCAGGCCGTTCCCAGTAGATATGTATAAGTAGTATATGTAGCACTTACACCGTTCGACGCGTTCTGTCCCTCCTTGTTTTGTGCGTTTCTCCCGTCAGGATCAGCGGTCCGGCTACCTATCACCCTTTACTCACCGTTCACACTTGAATCGAGCCAAGTAATATTTCTATCTGAGACATCACACAATCTCCATAACGTCGCCCGGCGTTGAAACTTGAAGGCTCCCCCAGATCCGTGCTCAAAAAAATCGATTGTTATTTTGGTTGCTCGCTACATACGGTACGTACATGAGGTGATATATATGTGTTCTGTGGTGGAATATGGGATGTAAGTGTGGTGCGGGGGTTGGGTTGTTTTGCTACTTCTACTGCAGAGATCGGAAGTCGGAACATAATATCTACAATACAGTTTGCTGCGAGAGAGAAATGTTGACGGAAAGATTGTACGAAAGAGGGGGAAAACAGGAAATGTCGTAAGGAGAAAACCGGAGTAACAGAAAACCAAAGAAAGAGGGAGGGCAATGGCCGATGAAATGGGGGGTAGACAAAACGAGAGATAATCCGAGACGAGGACATCGAACGGCTCGTTGGACCCACAATCGAACGCGCGTCAATAAGCGGATTTTCGGGGTTTCGCGAGGGGGAGGGGGGCTGAATGGATGGTGGAGTGGAGTCGTGCGCTCGATCGGTACCGAAGGGCGTGCAGGCAGACAAAATAGCGATTATTGCAAAGCAAGAGTCACGGTGGGGTGTCAATAGAGTAGGGAATAGCGTTTTAGCGTTGGTGGATAGAGAAACGGATAAATAGTCGTTGCGGCAGGGCGGGAACACGGAATAGGAATAGGCTGCACAAATCTTGGGCGGGTGGCAAGGATCGTGCTATGACCCAGACGCCGGCGGGACGACTTGTAGGACAGGGTTCAGATCATTGATATCACCAACCCCGTTCGGCTCACTCGACGCTTTTGAAGTGGGCGAGACGGATGGAGTCACCGGGGGGTCGATAGTAGTTGTATACTTCAGCTGGTGCGCGCCGATTGGGAAGTTTTCTCGGGTAGAAACCGGCCCCTGCGTCCACGACGATCTGTGAAAGCTTTTCTTTTTCCGTATGCTAGCCTTGTAGGCGGCACGGATGGCCGTAGAGGATTCACTGGTATTTGTAGTGGTGCTCCGGGTCGAAAGGTTACCATTCGACATTGGGGTGTCTGGTCGTATCGGGGCGAGATTGGCGGGGGATAAATTGATTGGCGACGATGGAAAGACACCCGGGGATGACAGTTGATCGAATGGTGCAGCGTTGCTGAGCGACGAGCTCGGACGAGAATCAAATCCGCTTTCAGAGTTTTGTTCCTCGTTGAAAAACAGTCGAGGCAGTGTGAGCGGGAAGACGGTCAGAAAATCGCCAGTTGCCGCGGGTGCTTCGAGTGTGAGCCTGTTGGGTTGTTTCTTAGGCGCATTACGGTTCGTGAGCTGTGCTGTTCGACGCTGCCAGATGTCGAGATTATCTTGGCAATGCGTCGCAAAACGAGTTAATTCTGCGTGATAGATTCAAAACCCTCGAACGTGACCGCAACGGACAAAATCGGCTTACGAGGGATAGCGGACGCTACCAGGGCAAACAAAGGGTAGGTGAACGTGCTGATGAAGAACACCTGCGAGTTTGCCTCAACCATTGGATCGTTGTTGGAAGGTGTGACGGATGCCGGTAAGTGGAGATGTCGTTCAAGCTGCGCTTGTCTAGTCCATTCATCCATCAATGCGTTTGCCCACTGCCTCGAAACCCAATGCGGACGACCCTGAGAAGGGGTCAGTACTGAATAAAGGCTCGGCATTCAGGTTACCGACTGGATTGCTGATATCAGCGCACTTGATGAGTGCCTGGCAGACGAGCACCTGACGCTTGAATGGGTCAGGCAGTGCCTCATTGAGTAACGATTGGAAGCTGGACATGAAATCAAAGTGGACGCTCATGTCGGTCGCTAGCAGGGTCTTGTAGAGGAGTCTCCTGAAAGATGTTCCGCGCTTCGTAGGATCAAGCAACACACCGAGTCCATGGTGATGCATAATGGAGAGCAATAACGTGTAATGCATTTGCTCAAGTGCAGATTTGTTGTCATAGACAACGGAAAGCGGAGTTTTGGCGTTTTTCTAGGTCGAGGAGTGTGAGAATGGTGGAGACGGGGGACATGCGTAGAGTTACCATGAAGTTGTTAGTAAACCCCGGATGTCCAACATCATGACCGATAGCAGCAATATACAGCGCGAACAATTCCTGGTTTCCGAGGCAAGAAAGGTAGGGATTAGATTGCACCAACTTCCCAGGCCGCCAAGTCTTTGCGTCCCCACGAAGCATCAGTATGGATACAGGAGGTACGACTCCAGCAGAATATAAGAAAACGTGGATGGCCTGGAGGACGTCTAGGGCGTGACGAAAGTTGTGATACGAGTTCTGACGTCGGTAGATTTCGCGCAGATGGGATAGGAAGGTGGTGAGCTGAGCTGCGATTTGAGAGGAGAATTTCAATGGTTGATGAGAAGGCAGGAATCAGACAGGGGCACACCGAGAGAGATACAGGTTTCGTCCTCCATACCCTCCTTGCAGAGCAAAGCTTCGAACAGGACGATTGTGCAGACGAGAACTTCTTCCTCGGGTAATTTGGAAGGCTCGAAGTTCCAGCTGTCAAGAGTTTCGATCGCCTGGGTGCGCATTTCGTCGAGCACTATTGGGGAGGTGCTGGGGATGGGGGAGTGAGGTTGGGTTGGTATGGGTCTGAGAGGGGCAGGCTCACCAGGTAGCCAAATGGTAACTGACGGTGCTCTGGGTTTGAGTGTACATGTCACTCAGAAACTCGGCATATCTAGAGCAAGTGTTTTCAGCGTCGTTGGGTCGCGGTGGGGGGTCGGTGGGAGAGAGATGCGCACATTACTTCGCTGATATCATCCTCATCCCAGCCTCCCCAGCCAGAACCGCAACCGTGGCCGCCAGTGAGGGCGAGGGCCAGACCGCCGATGTCAACGCTCTTGCGTCGCATTGGTCCGGCTTCATACATGTGGCTTGAGGGGAGGGGTATCTGAACCGTGGTGGTATGAAAACGGGACGGGGGCGAGCGGCGGGGAGAGTGTTGAGGTCGACGGATGGCGGGCGGGGGAGAATTTTAGACACGGTTCGGAAAATGCCAATTTGGGCACAAACGAGCGACCCGTCCCGCTCGCATTCTCCTTGGGCCGGGGACACGAAGACAAGGGAGAAAGCGAAAATCCTCTTTTTTCCTCGCCAGACAGCACAGCGGCAATCGACGGAACCTTCGTGTCCGCCTGTCCCAGTGATAAATTATTTGTCGTAAACACGCGTTATCCGACAGTGGCCGAGATCCCGTCTCACACAGTATCCCGGGCACCACCATGGACCAAGTGATCCAAGGCCTCTGGCTCGGCGACCTCGCCAGCACCGCAGATGTGGAAAATCTCAAGAAAAACAACATCCACAGCATCCTCTCTGCCATGCGGGGAAGGGTGGTCGTTCAAGCAGTCCGTGTCTCCCGTAAAGACGCTCAGGCTCCCGATCCTTACCACCCCAGCAGACCTTCACCCACAAACAAGTCGAAATCGACGACATTGACGAGGAAAACCTCCTGGAGCATCTCGTCCCGTGCATATCTTTCATCGAAGCCGAGCTTGACATGGGCCATGGCGTTCTCGTCCATTGTCAGGCAGGAATGAGTACAACAGCTCCCTCCGATCCCATTGCTCCGTTGCTCAATCCCCCCTCAGGCCGCAGTCCGACTATCGTCGCTGCATATCTCATGTATTCCCGTCATCTGGATACGGACGCTGCTCTACAGCTCATTAGAGAATCCCGTCCAGACGTTGAGTATGTATTCTCTACCGAATCCGGAGCATGCCACAGCCCGATAACCTCCGATAGCCCCAATCCCGGCTTCCTGGAGCAGCTCGATGTATTTCACTGCGCTTCCTATAAAGTTTCGAGAAACGAGAAGGCTACCCGTATGTTCTACCTCGAACGAGCGGTGCGCGAGATCATGAGTAAGTGATCACTCCCAAGGAATTCGCTATCTTTGAGAACACCTGCGATGTTTATTCCTGGCAGATGGAGATGGCTCTGAATTGGAGACGAAGATGTTCGCCAAGTTCCCAAGGACTCCGTCCGACTCAACGCCATCAACTCCAGCTCCTATTCCGCGTCGTCGGATTCGTTGCAAAGCTTGCAGGTGGGTAGTCGATTCCATTGACACAAAGACCTGATATGATTATTCTTCCCTGTCGTGGAGACAAGAGCTTGCAGCTAGGGAACACATGCTCGACCACGGACAACTTGGCCCGCCCACTCCCGCGGAGTCTCGCCGACCATCTATGAATGATGTCAAGCCCCGAAGACCTTCGATGCCGGATCAGTTGGGAAGCGACCTCGGTAAACTATCGGTGTCTCGCAGAGGATCTTCCAGGGGATCCTTCAGCGAAACGAGGGCCAGGCTTCTCGGGTTTGATGGGCTTGCAGGCTTTGGGCGTGGAATGTCCGAAACGCTTTCGATGTCCGCATTGGAGGTGGAAGATGAGCACGAAATTGAGAAGGAGAAGAAGCCAGATTCTCCCAGTGTTGGCGGACTTGCACACCCCAGTAGCATCTCTGCCCAGTTGCATGCCAACCCAAAGCTGGCAGCCCTGCGGACCACCGGACTTCCTGCGAGTACTACACCATCTCCAACGCTTGCACCACCGATTTTGATGGACCCGCGGTGTTCGGGGTACTTCGTCGAAGCGGTATGTCCTTGAGATCCCACATTCTATTGTTTCTTCACCTCATGACACTAGATGAAATGGATGGAACCGTTCCTGGAGGAAGGAGAGATGGCCGGAAGAATTATCTGCCCGAACAAGAAGTGCGGCGTGAAGCTGGGGAACTACGACTGGTCAGGGGTACGGTGCAGTTGCAAAGCCTGGGTTGTACCGGTCGGTGCTGTCTTGTGATGTTGGCCTACCTGACCTGATACGTGGCCTTGATAGGGTTTCTGTATTCATCGCTCAAAGGTTGATGAAATGGTGGTCTGAAACTAATGATAGCCTTCACGGCGGTAGCAAACATCCCCTTGTAAATCTGTGGCCTAGATACGCGAAGTTGTAACGCTCTAGTGATTGAAAATATTGAAATTCTGTGATCCGCCGTAGGCGACGCGTTCTTTCGATCACCACTCCAGGAGTCCCGTGGCAGTCTCTCCGGATTCCTGGTATCGTGACACGCGATGGCCTATCGCTCTCACATACCCCAACCCCCTCACAGTGCTGGCTTGTCCTACAAAGGTTATTTAGAGACCACCACCCGAGCGACAACGTTCCTGACAGCACTTCCACAGGTCTGAGGGCTGCGATCGACCCCCACAAAATACCTTCCATCGTCGACACAATCGACTCGGACCGTCAAACATGGGAAGACGGCCAGATGTACCCGACGTTACCAGGCAAACACCCACCAATGTGCACGTCCGATTTCGTTGCGGTCGACCAAGGAAACTCGTCTCCAAAGTTCATTCGCATGTCTACTTGGAACGTCCCCAACTCTTCGAACCTCGTGACCGAAATCAACGTCCCTATCGTCGCTACCATACAACCTTTTGCAGACTTGGACCCTTTAGAGGATCAGATACCGGTTGTTGGCACGGGTTCCGTTGGACCTGAGAGGTGCCGGACGTGTAGAGCGTACATCAACCCATGGTGTACTTGGACCTCTGGAGGAAATAAATGGAAGTGCAACCTGTGTGGGAACGATACCGTTGGTGCGCGCCCTCGTCGGATGCTGGAATTTCACCCACTTACGTTCTGACCTTCTACTCAAGTTCATCCCGATTACTTTTGTAATCTGGACTCAAATTTTATGCGTTTGGACCATCTACAAAGACCCGAACTGAACAAAGGAACGGTCGACTTCCTCGTGTCTGATGAGTACTGGGCTATCGAACCGCCTCCGAATCTTAACCCTTCCTACGCATCCGTCGGTCCCTCAAAGAGGTCCCAGCATAGGAAACCCCAACCAATGAACTACGTTTTCGCTTTCGACATTTCTGCGGACGCTGTCAAGTCTGGATTCCTCAGAACTTCTTGTGACGCGCTCCGCGCGATCCTATACCAAGAGACGGAGGAAGGCGTCGTCTGTAAGCTGTCTACGGGCAGCAAGATCGCGATCATCTCATATGACTGTGTTCTTAACGTATATAACCTGGTGAGTTGCTCCACCTGCGATACCTATTCCGTCAGTAACCTATCGTGTCAGAACGGATCCGGAACTGCGGATGTGCTCGTTGTGCCAGATATTGAAGATGTATTCCTGCCATTAGGTCCTGATATTTTCGTTGACCCGATTGAAGCAAGGTAGGATGACAAGAATAAGCGCGAATGTGTGCTTACTGGTCATAACAGATCCGTCATTCAGGATACATTGACCGTCATAGCGGACAGAGCCCATGACACCACCGTGAGGGAGTCCGTTCTCGGTTCTGCACTGTGTGCGGCATTAGCTGCTCTCGTATATGCCATTTTCCTCACGCCTGGCTTCTGTCACTCATCACGCTAGTCAGGCAGGTCGGGGTGGCCAAGTGGTAGCGTTCCAAGGAGTGATACCGACCCTCGGTATGGGACAATTGGAACCTATCCAGATGGAGAGCAATCTCTACAAGACAGAGAAGGAGCAACCTTTATACTCTCCCCGTAATGTATTCTGGAAAAACATTGGCGACGAGTGCGCGGATGAGGGGATCGGGGTTAGTATGTTCTTGGCTCCTTCGAATTTCATGGATGTTGCGTCCATCGGTAAGTTTGTCCGTAGTCTCACCAACTCTTTATACTGAGCTCGCTGCAGGTTACCCGGTTTCTGTCACTGGAGGGGAACTCTTTTATCATCCACGTTTCAGCCCCGAACGAGACTCGCGCGCGCTATTCAGTCAGTTGGATCGCTTCATACAACGGCTGACGGTTTACAACTGTATGATGCGAGTGCGTTGTTCGGCTGGTTTGTTCAGGTTTTACTTTCCGTTAAGCTTTACTGTCCTCTGAATTGGCGTTCAAGGTCTCAAGGTCTCCGAACAATACGGGAACTTCTACAAACGATCGCAAACGGACTTGGAGTTTGGAGTTCTGGACGCTGACAAGTCGATCACTGTTCTCTTCGGACACACCACGACTCTCGATGAGAGACAGTACGCCTATGTCCAATCTGCCGTTCTATACACGACCGCGACCGGTCAGAGAATGGTGCGGACATGTAATATGGCGTTACCGGTTGTGTCTCTCGCGATGAATGTGTTCCGGTATGCAGACGCGGATATTACGACCGCTTATTGGTTCCGAAAAGGTGAGTATTTGTGGCTGTTGGAAGGAATTCTAAAAGCATGCGTGCTGATGGCGGGACTACAACAGCAATATCCAAGATACCGACCAAGGGGATACAGCATTTGCGGGATGATTTGACGGACAATTGTGCAGCTACCCTGTTGGGCTACCGCAGGTATTGTGCACAATCATCATCGGCATCGCAGGTGAGATGGTAGAACTTGTGATGGTCTTATTTCCTGATGTCGCAAGCTCGCTGTCACAGCTAGTCATTCCCGAAGCGTTCAAGGGGCTCCCGATATATACTCTCGCGATGAACAAGAGTAAAATCCTCAAAGGTAAGCTACCAAGAGCTCGTTGAATATTTTGGCATCGAACGTTTTTCGGGGTTAGACACGTTCGTTTCTGCGGATGTTCGGAATTACTACGCTCACAAACTGTTGGCGTCAAGTGCCCGAAACCTGGTCCAATACCTATATCCACCGCTCATGAGCCTCCACGACCTGAACGGAACGATAGCCTTGCCAGACTCGGTTACTGGTCGCATAAAGATCCCTTCGTTAATACGAAATAGCCACATATTCATGGGTTCGAATGGGGTTTATCTTCTTGGTGTGTCCTGTCCTGTGTTGCTACTCGTAACCGGCGGCTTATCTCTTTTTTTCTTAGACAACGGGGAGGTGATGATGATCTGGATTGGGAACAGTGTATCCCCCCAGGTTTTGCTTGGCCTGTTCGGTGTCGACGATATCAACAACGTGGATCCAAAAATAGTGAGATGATCAGTCTTGTAGTTTAACCCGGATTTAGGACTAAACCTCTGCCCTACAGTCCGTTCTTCCGGAGTTGGATAACACGCTGTCTATCCAGGTCAGGAACATCGTTACTCACAGAAGGGTTCAGAGGGGGAGAACCTCAAAGTTGTTTGTCGTTCGACAAAATATGGACGGCGCAGAGATCGAGTTCAGCGACATGTTGGTGGAAGATCAGAATAACGGGGCGCTCTCGTATCTAGATTGTGCGTCTTTCCTCAAGGTCCCAGTCTATTCGGCTGATGGTTTCGTAGATTTGTGTGTTGTGCACAAGAATATTTCGACGGCTGTGGGTCTGGATTAAATCCTTCGCTACGGGGAGCTCATGTTCATCCTTCCTGCAGCTCAAGAGTGGTGCTTATGTGACCGACTCAGTCCCGATGCGTTCGCCGTGGTAGTAATGAGATTCACTCCACTCAATCCTATATCAATGATGCTGGTGAATGTAATGTGGTATTGAGGAATACTGGCACTCCATAAATGAACATGGTACAAGAAAACGAGCAAAAAAGAAATAAGGATCAAGGAGGGTAGAGGTAACCGAGGTGATGATTATAAAGGACCGTAATGTTGTGCGATGTGGCAGCAAGTTAGATCAAGAAAAACCAAGGAGAGGCTAAGGAGAGTGTACATGCGTCATTTCTTCAACTGTCGCCATTTATTGGCGTCTTCGCCCCCCGTCGAGAACCGAATTTCGAGAAAAAGCTCGTGGCTTTGTTGGAGTGTGTACTTCCAGATTTTGACCGGAATGACCAGGCGGGAGAAACAGGTCGAGAGATGTCGCGAGGGTTGGCGTCTAGGTGATCACTGCGTCCGCTGTTCTGCCTTGGATGTCTTTCTTGCGACAAGGGTTGCTGGGCCGGCTGTGCAGGGGACTGTAATGCTGACTGGACTGGGGAATGATGGTGATGGTGGTGGTGGTGGCCCCCAACCGTGTGTAGTCCATCACAACACGCCCGCACATTCTCCAAACCCTCGAAACCGCCGTCGGACATAGTCTCTTCGTGAAGTTCAAAGTCCAAGTCCTCCTCGTCCTCGCCGCCCACATGTTCATAAGACTTGCTAGGACTGTATGGTGTCTCCCGCTCTGTCCATCTCAAATACTCCGCAGCTGGGGTCCCCGATCGCTTACCAACGGAACCTCGAAGCGACACCTGTGAACGACCATGTTGTCCCTTTGGAGTGCTGTTGAACGAATCTCCGCCACTGCTGAGCACGGTACCCGCGCTTCGGCCGCTTCGATGGCTGTGGGGGCTGGCCATAAAAGCTTGCTGGTTCCGTTCGTCGGCGAGGTCAGAACCGATAGACATGGGGCTGAGAGGTACATCGTCGTCCGCACCAGGTGGCATGGCAGCAGGGCGGGCCAAAAGGTATTTCAACGCCTATCAACCGACGTGAGTGTCAAGTGACCTACCAAAAAAGGTGAGAGACATACATTCAACCATATATCATGTCTTTCTTTCGTAGGAGCAGTGAACTTCATCTCCCTGGTTGGAGTCGAGACAACGACACTGTATTGATGGAGACCTGGGGGCATTGGGTTGGGATCTAGGACGGATCTGACACTCTCAATATATGCTGGAGAAAAAGGTAAGGGTGGTTCAGCTCTGAAAATAACATCGTACTGACCACTCTTGGCACTCGATTCTGAGACCGAGGAGGATCCAGGGTCTGCAGAACTCCAGTAGAGCGTCTTCGTGTATGGATGAACCCAGAAGAACCTCTTGTGCCTCCTATCACCGTAACCCTTGCCAATTGCCTTGCGGGGGTACTTATACAGGAACTCTCCGATCATGGTCTGGGTAATCGCATGGATTACGTTGGGATCGGTGGTATCTCCCCCACTTGGCTGTCCAACAGAACCCATGCGTTGATGCTGAAGGTTCGAAGAGTTCATAAAAACGTGATGATCTGAGGACAGCGATGACCGGTGAGAGGACCCTAGAGATGTCGACGACATGTGCTTCCGCCTAACAGAGGGCCCAGCGATAGACTGCTGCGAGTACGTAGCAGTGTTGATAGCAGACCTGAAACTGCTGGTGGACGGAGGTTGTCGTATTCCAGTCTGAGAGGGCGGCATGCTAGAGCCGTGTTGTCTGGTTCCGAAGACATTGCGGTTGGGAACGGATAAGGCTGAGCCAAAGGCAGGACTGGTTGCACGATGAAGAAGTTCCGGTGGAGGCGGAGAAAGAGGACGGCCGGGAGGTCGATCGGGGACGAAACTCGGGGGTCCCATAGAACCAGTCGGTGGAGGGGGCTGTTTGGGTGGTGGGGGGAGAACCATCATTGGAGGGCGTGACTTGTCAACGGGGGCAGACAAAACCCTGGCACGTGGCGCATCGTCGACAGCCGCAGAAAGAGTCGACTCGATGGACTGGCGTCGATCGTGGTGAGCGGATCGAGTTCTAGCGAGGATGGTGGCATTGGGGTCTCGAACCGATGTCTCTTGAGGCACTGGGGCAGGGGCAGGGGAGGAAGCGGAAGGATTGGGTGAAGATAGTGGGGAAACAAGCTGGAATTGTTGGTTGTTGGGACCCACGCGGTAGAGGAAACCGGGTTTAGGAGACACTGGTTGCGAACTTGTTGTGGGAATGGGCGCGGTTTCGACCGGAGGGGTGGAGGAAACGGGGAGGGGAATCGGAGCGGGAACGGTAGCTGTGGTTGAGATGGTGGCGGGGATTGGAGCGGTTTCAGGTGCAGGGACTGGAGGAGCCCATTCATCCGTCTGGGTCGAGATCTCCTTGAGTTCTGGCTTTGGAGAATAAATATGGATAGGTTCGGCGACGGGTTCGGGCTCAGGTTCTGGGGATACTGAGACGACTTCTGGTTCCTCAAGAATGTCAGTCTCGGTGGCCACGGAGGCGTACATCGGTTTGGGGGTCTCAGGGACTTCAGTGACAACGGAAACTGAAGCGTATACGGGCTTGGGAACCTCAACCTCCGCATCCGTCTCTACAGACGATTCCGCGTAAACAGGCCTAGGAGCAGGCTCAAGCGGCCTCTCGACCGGGGATCCTACGTGCGTAGGAACCGCGTCCGAGGGAGAGACTGGAGCACCCTGGCGACTGCTCATCCGAGCAGCCCTGAGACTCTCGTCCGAGTCTGACGAGTAGTCGTTGTCGGTGACGGTCATGATGGAGTGGAAGTCGTCTTGGCTGGCCGATGCAACATGCGACAACGGATTGACCAGGTCAACGTACTCGTCGGCGTCATTGAACGATGCAGGAGTTGCCGGACCGATGCTCCCACTCGCGTCTTGGTAATCATCTGCATCTGTTTCGGTCTCAACGCCGGTCTCCGTTTCATTTCCGTCGTCTTCGTCTTCGTCTTCGTCGTCTGTCTGATAAAGGGAATGGCCGTATGTGACAGTATTGTCGCTGCTATCTTCACGGTACAGGCCTCCTGGTAGCGACCCCGGAGTGATAGTGAAGCGCGAGGCGTTGGAAAGGGTATTGGTACGGCGGGAACTACTCTGGATGGGCAGCACCGGTGAGCCGATAGAATCCAAGGGTAGTGCTAGAGGAGGAGGGGTCTGGACCTCAACTTCGGTGGTGAGGAGCCTTGGGGTCTGAGTTTCCATCTCCGGCCTGACAGCAGGTATTGTTTGAATCTCCATCTCCTTCACCGGCAGCGGAGCAGGAGACCACTGGATGGCTGCGTCAGATAGAGTAGGGAGGACCTCTGGCAGAGTCTGCACCTCTGAATCGACAGTAACGGGTTTGGGTTCCGGCTCTGGGTCTACCTGAACTGCCATCTCGGAAGTGGGAGGGTGAACTCGGATAGGAATTGGAGATGGTATTGGTGTACTGATGACGGGTTCTTCGTACTCTGTCTGGATGCCAACTTCTGTCGTCTCGGCGCTGATGTTCTCCTCGTTGAGGGGTGTCAGGTCGATCTCACCCGTGGAATCCATCCCGATGCCCAGCTCAGCTGCCAATAGCTCCGGTTGGCCAACAAGTGAAGCAGGTCGGGGCTGTTGATAAGCACCACCACCGCGTCTCCTGGGGAAAGTCCCACCACGAGTAGCCTTCGACAGGGCCCTACGCATGGGGCTCTTTTGCAAAGACGCAGACGAAGAGGATCGCTTGAGGATATTCGCGAAAGCGGGATCCATTCCTTCCACACTGACACGTTTCGAAGCCGCGTGAACAGATGGAGACGCGTTGACCGGGTTTGATTCATCCTCATCCTCATGATCCTCGCGATCAGACGTCTCCTCGTGCGCATCCTGGAAGTGATCGGGCATGTGGGGGATGGGAGGAGGTGTACCAAAGTTGGGAGCCTCATCGTCGTCATACTCGGACCGGGTTGGACTACGAGCCGCCTGGCCAAACCGAGCGAGAAGACTCCCACGACCCCGGCGGACCTTTCCTCGACCACCTACCCGGAACGGTGTAACTTTGCGTTGAGGAGGAGAGGACTCATCCTCGGGGGCATTTTCCTCGTCGCCATCGAATGGACCATATCCAGGAGAGTCTGCCGACTTCCTAACGACCTCGAGTCGCATCTCTTTCTCTCTTTGCAAAGAGCCCTTGAGCGTCGAGATCTGGCGTTGAGCGTGGGCAAGTCGTTGTTGAAGAGCTTCGATCTCATTGCTGGGGTGATTAGGGGCGAGAACGGGTCGGAGGGGGGAGGGATCAGGAGAGGTATCGAGGAAACCGAGCTCATCAGCGGGGAATAGAGCCGACGTATCGTGCTGCTTCCTGTTCCTAGTAGAAGCGACGGTATGGGCAGGGCTGAACGGATCATCTTCGTCATCACGAGGGGTATTGGGACCGGTGTGGGCGCCATTAGGAGTGAGTGGAGAGCCGAATTTGGGCAGCCGGCGGGCATTACGCTGCATCTCGACTTTAAGAGCATCTAGTGATTGCTGGAGGTCGGACTTGTCACGCTGCAAACCTGCGACCGTCTTACGAGCTTGGGCGATATCTGTCTCGTGCTTGGCCTTGAACTCGTCGAATGCAATCTTGAGCTTCTCGTTCTCCGTTTTTGTCTGATCGGTACCCTCACGAGCAGCGGTCAAGAGCTTCGTGAGTCTTTTGTACTCAGACTCCAATCGTTGAGTGGAAGCCTGTGAGTCGGACAGTTGGGCCCGGAGTTCCTGGAGCGTGACCTCGAGGTTCCAATTCTCCTCCTTGAACTTGTCTACAGGGAGGATTAACACACAAACGCAAATTCCAAATAGAACGACACATGAAGCTCACCTGCGCTCTGTTCCTGAGCCCGAACCCCGGACCGCAGACTCTCGATGGTCTTATCTAAATCGTCTTTTTCCTCCTTCATATCTTGAATAGCCTTGTCGCGTTCCCCGAGCAAGCTCTGCAGCCGCCGAACTTCGGTCAGAAGACCACTCCCAATCTCGAATGCAAATTCTGCGTGAATGATACGTCATAAAGATGACACACGGCAGACGACCATAGGCCGGGCACTGACCAACATCATCTGCACGATGAGCAGCGTTCTTGGCACGCCGGGATTGGGCTGCAGCTGAAGGACCGGCTTTGGACCGTTCTGAATCTCGCGGAGTGTCAGCTGCTCTTGATGACGCCTGCGACGGAGTGCCATTCGTCGCGGGCTATGACGAGGCACGTTGAGCTTTCTCACGGATCAAAGCAATGACGCGAAAAGGGACAAACCTTTGGGCCAAAGGACTCTGTGAGTTGAGTGTTGTCCACATCCCAAGACTTGACCATTTCCGTCAACTCTCTGTACCGCTCGCGGAGTTCTGAATCAAGATCCTGGTTGTCGCCCAGTTCCGCCTCGAGGTCGTGAAGCAGGCGAACCCGTTCGTCGAGCTGGACCTGTTGAGAGAGGATGCGTTGGCCAAGAGTACCGACTTGCTGCAGCTGCCTCTCCTTGTTATCGAGGAGCAGCTGGAGGTGGGCCCTCATGTCGCCGATTGAGGGCATGCCCGTGGAAAAAAAGTCGGACATTGTAGGAGAGAGGGCGTCCTGGCCGTCTGAGAACGTAGGCATGAGCCCGTTTTGAAAGAGGGAGCGGTGGAACGCAACTCGAGAGGCGACGACGCGTGGTAGTTGACTTTCTCGATTGCGGTTTTTTGTTCCCACGATCATTCCACCTTGTTCGGTGAGTTCGGAAGCAGTTCGGCTGTCGTATTTCGCGACATCAAACCTACAGCTTACACTTAGCGCTGCGCTGGACAACCTCTGGCTGCTCGCCCTCATCCCACAGACTCCATACATAGCCGTCCTCAGCGTGCAACCCATTCTTCAGCGCAGAGTCGTAAGCTGCTTTCACCTTTTCACCGCCGTACACCCTCTTGATCTCAACCCAACCCTTTGCATCAATAAGAAGTTGTTTCCAGGCCTCGATCTGCATCCCCACGATCTCCTTGGCCGAAAGCCGCTTGATCCGTACCGCCAACCATTCCACCATGAAGAAGCTTTCGAATTCCAGAGTCGTCGTGGAGCTGGACCCTCCCGTGGTCTTTTCCAACGTGGTGTTTTTGGTCCATACGTTCGTGGCGTCAAGTTTCGCCGGTGTTACGTTGGACATCCCAAGCTTGATCGCAACGGATATCGGACCCTGCACCGCGAGGAGTTTCTTGTTCAACCTGTCGTTACCAGCAACGTCGATATAGATCGCCTTGCCAGCCTCCGGAGTAAACAACGTTCCGCTGATGTCGTCGTAGGAAGCGATCTCATGATAGAGGCCAAGGCGTTCGGTGAATTCCATATTTCGCTTGGACGTAAGACCAATGATTCTCGTATCTGCAGGAAGTTCCTTCTTTCTGATCCGTATCTGAATACGATACGCCAGGCAGAATGCAGTCTTCGAGGACGCCGAGGAGATGATAATGAGCTTCGCCCCGCCGCGGTAATTTGAGGTAAACAACCAGTCCTCGCACCAGAACGAGGTCCAGTACAGTGGACGGTATAACATCGTAAGGTCCTCCACGAGAGGATCTGAATCGTATTGTGCATCCGCGGCACAGCGAACGACCTGGTTATACGGCCGGCGGTCTGCGACCCGAGTTATGAATGTTCTGATGGTTTACACGGTATGACTGAATGCACACCTGGTGGCAAATGAGGTCGCGGGACGTAATAGAAGAATTTGTTCAAGTAGTTCGTGGAGAATTCCAGAACTGTACTGAAATTTAGACAATTTGTCGGCCGGAGTGTCGTGGAGGAACGCTCACCCAGGAACCTTGCAGGGACAAAGTAACCGTAAACACGTTCCCCGACTTTGGCGACGGGGTGATTGGATGCGACAATGTCTCCAAATCCCCAGACAGGGAAGAGCCCATGTGTCTCCGCAGATACTCCGTCTGCGTCAGGGGCGGTGTGAAAATCGAAATAGCTACGGGCACGCTGAGCCTCCCACAAGGAATCGAACGGGTTCCAAACAGACTCACCGGAAATGCGGTACCTCCCCCAAAGCCTGGTAGGAGACGTTGTTCGCTGTGAACCCAAACCGGTCGACGCGAATGAGGACATGGTTCGGGGACAGCTGCACCGGGTTTGGGTGTGACACCAGCACCGAGGAGACCCCGGGCTGGGGAAAGGCGGAGAGCCTTGGTACGGCGAGGGTTAGGTTGTGGTCGGCCATAGTCAAGGACAAACACAGTATCCATCCCACAGCCTCGAATCACATGTGGGTCAACTAAGGCGTCGTTCAACGGGGATCGGTTCACGATCAATGCCGGTCAGGGTTAGCAGACTCTCTGCGAGCTACTTATTATTTTATCCGTGCGGCACAATGGGTATCGCGTACAAACCGGATATCTACAATACGGTATACATTACTCGGTTCTCCCAGCCGTACGATATGGAAGCAAGAAAAGAAAGCGGTATACAGCTACAGCTATTTGGAAGCAATTGATACAGTAAATAACTAGCAAAACAAGGAAAGCAATAACACCACAATGCAACCAATCCATTTCATGTGTGAGAGAAGCAATGAGAAAATATTCAATGAGAGTCCGTTCAACGTGAGGGAGGGGAGACGAAGCGGTAAGGGTGGACGCGAGCACCCTTAAGCGTCTTCTTTTGGCGTAGATGAAGGTGCATTGCTTCTCCGACGAGCAGGTATCCCCGGCCCATCTTGGGCATCGGGGGAGCATTTTGGGAGTCGGGGCCAGAGGCGACAGGCTGCTCGCAGGGGTCGGGCACAATCAAAAGCGCGTCGGCATCGTCGAGAGCAGATAGGACCAATCGATAGCCCTGTCGTGGTCGACTGGAGTTCGTGGGGAGACATGGAACGTTGTGTTGGGTGGAGGAAAACAACTTGGTCCTTGCGGTGACGGGTGTGGGAGAGACAAACGATCGTGAGAGGCCTGTGATCGAGGATGAAATGGACAAATTGCGCATGGGGGGCTATCCAAATATTCACCAGATCAGCAAATTTCGCCTTGCTAGAAAGAGGAGAGGGGAAATGTACTCACAAGCGAATCATAAGAGTCGTTGGTATCATTAACTCTGAGAGTGGCCATCTGCTCCCTCAGGTTGGAACAGGGATTGGGGAGGCCGAGAGTGCGGAGGGGAGGTAGAGTAGGACGGTGAGACATTTCGCAGAAATGGTTGAGTTGCGTAAGAAGACGTGGGCGTCGAGGGGAGCGTGAAGGTGCGAGAGGGAGAGGTCCGCCTGGGTACCTGAAGGCACTGCCTTTATAGTTGGTCGAGAGAAAGGAAAAGAGAAAAAGGGGAGGGGGACTGTGTGACCAGAGGAGGATCACATGCATGATTTATACCGCCGTCGCTTGCTCTCAGCCGACGCACAAAGCACGGAGCGAACAGACCCTCTTTGCATCCTATGCTGGGGGAATAATGGGTGGGTCCATAAAAGGCAATCGAAGAATTTACCTTCCTAATCGGGAAGCACGTCCGACTCGCGTCTTTTGTCTCCCATTGACGAACGAAATCGCGAGCCAGTCAGATGGCTGACCCCGCTACAAAAAAAATCAAAATCGTGAGCAACCAGCGCATCCCAGCAATTGCCCCATGGGTCCGTGCCAATCTGATATTCTTTCCGCAGTTGAGAGGTGCTGCACCCGACTTGTCCGCCGCGACCTTCCAAATTGCAGATGAGTCCCACACAATAGGTAATGCCCTTCGTTGGATGGTCATGAAAAAGTACGCGTCTTCCCCCACCGTTTCATTGTGTCTCGCCTGCTCACCTGCGGCAGCCCAAAAGTTGAATTCTGTGGCTATAGGTAAATGCCTCCGCCCCTTTGTCCGTCCCGCAAGACAATACGGTCGCGGCGGGCCCGCCATTCAAGTTAAATAGAATGGGCCAGCCACCTTCTCATCCCGGAATTACTTTGACCCATCTTATTCGCTCCCCCGTGAATTCATCGATCTGAACATGGGCCTGTAGCGCACCTCACCCATCAGAAAATCATATAAACATCCGGATTCAGATGTATGGTACGCCTTTCGCATTTCCTGCCTCTCTATGCACGGGCCCTGTGCTGAGCCTTTCACAGATAATCTATCCGCCTTGCAAGCTCTCATCACCGCGCTGAATGACCTTGACACACTGTGTGAAACGATTGAGGACGCATATGACGCGAGTCTCAAGAATGACGACGTTGAACGTTGGGATGAGAAGAGCTGATGTCCAAAGCATGTGGAAAACGGGAACTAGGTGTCGTAAAGGTGACCTTGAGTGCAAAGCCGACTGTATTAGTCCTATATCCTACAAATATACGCGCTATAGTGATAGAAACGAATGTATTCTGGCCGAGGCGTCCAATTAAGCACCACCGGTATCAGGGAATGGGATGTGGGTTTGTAAATGCTGGGGGGTCCGGTGTGGTGATCGAGGAGAGTTGAACGGGTAGTATAGCCGGGTGCAAATGGGCTTTGGGTATAGCGATGGTGCTGGGTCTCGTGGTTGTTTCGGGGCTCTGCCTCTGACCTGACCACGATGTTCGGATGTCGGCTCCGTTTGGAGGTGGTCCATGGGCTGGGTTCAGCTGTGAGACGATCACCCAGGGTTGCCTGGAGATTCCGGTCAGGGTGAACAGTGGCCAATACACACAGAAAGACCGAAGGAGGGACGTACACATTCCTGTACCCTTTCAATTTGTCCGGCAGCGGAACCCCCAGCGAGCGGTATACCATGATTGGTGCCAAGCCAACAAAAATCGCGATTAATAAAAGAAAGAGAAGGCGCATGCAGCGACTCCGTCGCACGTTCCGAGGGGTTATAAAAAGAGGCAGTATCTCGTTGCCGTCCACAACGTCGACAGCCATAAGAGAGGAGAAATGAGTGGACGGAAGGTGTTAGTCGGCCAGCGATGTGGCTTGGGAAATCGGACCATTGCGTCCGAGACTTGATGCGCCTCCGTCTCCCGCTCCTCCCACCCCACCAGGTGGGTCTTCACCGGGGGGGACACTCACCCAGAGGGACACGATCGTTCGCAACAACCATGTACAAGCGTTGTCAGCAGTGAAAACGCTCTCGGAATAGCGTCTTCTGCTCAGCTGCGAAATACTCGGGTACATCATCCCGGTGACGGAACCTACCCAATTCCTGAGGCCTGAGGCTTGACTCGTTACTCCCGGTTTCTTTTCTCTAATGATACTTATCCGGGCGTTGCTCTGGTACTTTTGCGTGTCAACGGATGCAGCACATGAGCTTTAATTTCCGCCTTTTCAGGTGAGTACGTGTGAAACTAAGCTGTTCTTGTGGTCGGTTCTTATACACGCCCTAAACTGGATCGTTTGGAACGTCCGCCGACGGATGCACGTCATGTCGCCGCGGACAGTCACTATGACTCCACCCTGGGGCTGAAATGCATCAGAACAGCCTTTCTGTCACTTGGAACCCGTCTGACCTATCGGAGCGCCATGGTTTCCCCTTGAGACTATGGAAGACGTGAGCTGGACCCTAGTGTCTCCACACGCGAGTACCCAGGACTTTCTAGCGCCTGGGGGACTTATCTACTGGTAACTGAGCTCCTCACCACGACCGGATCGGCACTTGCCGAGGAACTGATGCGACCTTCTACGACCCCACCCTGTACCCTCTGTCGTACAATCGCCCGCCGCCTTGCCTCGTCAGCCCCCATGGACGATGGAGGGATGGCACAGGCACTGCCACGCTACGAATTGCATATTATAATGGACGTGCCACGGCCTCCGCCACGTTTTCTTGCCCACAAAGGCAAAATTCACTGATCCGAACTGCCTGGGCCCGCCGTGTACCTCCACGAGTTCGCTGTTAGCCTGGCCATGCACGTCTTGCTATCCCCATTCGGTCTGTGGGCTCACTGTGGGTTTCCGTAGGTGCTCGAGGGCGAATGTTGTATCGTGGGTCCAAAACTTGAACGTCAGTTCGCCGAGAGTCGGAGTATAAGAGGGAACTGAATCCCCGTGGCCGGACGTGCCCTGCCTCTTCTCTTTTCCTCTTTTCCTCTCCTTTTTCCGTGAGGCTCCCTTCCCTGACACTTTCCCGCCAAGTACCCCATCCTCCAAGTGTTTCTCGTTCGCTACGTCGAAACAATGCCCGCCGCCCGGCCCAATTCCTCCAAATCAAGGAAGACAAAAGCCTCTAGCCTTCACGTAAGTGAATCCTTGCATATGGTAGTATCGACTCTCATCGGTGCCACTCACAGTCTTCCAAACCTCCCTCCTCCAAATCTCCTTCATCTCGTCCCCGTGGCGTCAAAAGTGCGGCTTGTAGTGCTTGGTGGTGCGACAGCGCTTTCACCCGTCGCGCCGACATGTTGAAGCACGTCAGTTCAGAGCACTTTGGAAAGTAAGCCACCCGCGATTTCTCGCATACTCATTCTCATGTCTGCACATCGTAATAGACGGTTTTATTGTATCATCTGCAACGCAGTGATGAAGCAAGAATCGAATTTGAACACTCACTTAAACGCACAGTACGTCCTTCCTGAATAGTGCCTGAGCTGGGGGTTTACGAGCATTCAGTTTCGGAAACCACTGTACTCTGTGCTCCTGCGGCCAGGGGTTCACCGATCCCAGTGCCTGCACAAAACATCGGATCGCCACCGGGCATGAGAAGGGCATCACTTACAGGCAGGTTCGACCAACGATCGTCAATCCCGTCAAAGTTCAACACCTGGCCGGGTTAGCACTCAAGATCAAGATGATAGCTGATCCCAACTTCATCCCACCCTTGTTCGATGAGTCGTATCATCTCAAAGGGATGCGTAAGCCGAAGGCTCAAGAGAAGTATAATTCGACGGACTACTTGGTTGCTGAGAAGCCGGACGACTCGGTCGCTGAGATGCCGGCTGTTCCAACCGCCCAGACGGCCGGAGACCCGCCGACGGACCAGACTCACTTGGCTGAATACCATGAGCCTACGCCAACCGCATACCCTGCTCCTGCACAGACCGAAATCCAGGTGGATAAACTCGGGCTCAACGTCGATTTTTCCTACGACGTAGAACTTCTCCAAGAGCCTCAGTACGGTCAGGTTACCGCCACAAATGTGTACTCTGAGCATCATATGCTACCCGCCACCCATCCCACTTATGATTCGCAGACCCCTTCGGGCGGTTATTACACCTCGCCGGGAGCCATTCCCACCTACTATCCCTACCCCGCCGTCACATCTTACACGCTGGCAAACGCCAACTTACATTCCCACCCGTACCCTGGGAGTTACCCCGTTGCCGTCAACAACTATATCCCCCAGCAGCCCCAATCATTTGTCGAACTCCACGATCAACCGGAGTACTTGGAGATGTTTTCCAACTGGCAGGTGGCCTATCCTCCCTGCCCGGTACCCCCACCGTCGCTTGAGATGCCTTGTTACCCTAACTCTTTCGAGATGGGATTCGGCATGCCCATCCCCGAGCAGTTCCAACACTCGCCGTATCAGCCGCAGTTCCAGCCCTATCAGCCTAACTTCAATTTCCATAACCACGTGTATCAGCCCGCACTGGCGACATATTAGACATCCTATCTTCTCTTCAATCATCGTTTCTCCTTTTGTTACTTTCATCTCCTTTCTCTCTTCGAGTCCTCCGCATGACGTGTTCACGAGACATTGTATCAGTTATGGTCCATTGGACCCCAGCATCCCCCAACATCATCTCATCCGACATAAGCATTTTACCAGCTTCCCCCCCCCTCCATCCCATCCGTTGTATTTGCTAGCATCTGCCCAGCGTCCCTCTTCTTCCATCCCACCCGACATGCGCATCCTACACCAGCGCCCCTCCGTCCATCACATCCCGCTCTTCTCTCACTCGTCCGTTGTCGTTATACCGTTGTCGATCTGTCGTTCTCGCGTTTCCTTTGCCCTCCTCTCACCGTGTACGAGCTACGCCGTTTCTCCAGATCGCATTCGGTCGATTCACAACAGTTTTCGAATACCACATGGTATTTCCGAGTCATTGGACAATCATACATTTGGAGCGCGAACGATACAACGTTCGAAGTTACACGCTTTAAAACATTCTCCCAAGCTTGCTTAAGACTTGTCGGCAATGGGGAGATCGGAACCGGCGACGCTCTTGTATCCGCGACGGATGGCGTCGCTGATTTGTTCGTCTTTGGCCTGCTCGATGGCGGATTCGTTGGACTGTGTCCATGGAAGTCAGCGAAACCGCTTTTGTGGTTTCAGGGACGCTCACTTGATCACCGCCACCCATCCTCCCTTGAACATAGTCGACGGCTGAGTGGCGTGCGGGCATTAGGTGGCGATTATCTTAACACAACGATACTAACCCTTGTCAAGCTTGTCTGGACAAATACGCGGCCAATGTCAATGAACGTGTTCCGGGTGACGGTTAGGTGTTTCGGCTACTCACCCTCCTTCTGCTCGCCACTTTGACCACCACCAGCGAGGTTATTAAGCTACCACCGGTCGAAGGGAAGCGATGATTGTATCAGCACAGCATCGCCAATCAACGTCGACCAAATGCGTACCTTGCTCATGAAACCTCCTCCGGTGGACTGCGAATTATTAGACATGGTGTGTATTGCGTGGTGGTTGGGGGGTGAGTGTGGTGTACTTTGTTTTCTTTAGAGGGTTTATATATCCACTTGTGGCGGGCGTCTGGGTCTAGCCCGTTGGAGAGGTATCACCAGGGTCGATCGGATCCCGTCCTTTGCTGTGCATGATTTCTCCAAGGGGATCCCATGACGCGATTCCAATCAGTCTTGTCGCTCTGGGCCAAGGAGCAATCGATAGGCCCCAAGTCCCACACCTGACTAGTGACTGGTTGTTGACGCAATAGCTCCGCGCCGGGGATAGTTATTATCTGTCTCCAACCCTTCTCTCCATCCCTCTGCCATATCCATCGCGATTCCACCATGTCGTTTCCTGGTCTCGATAAGCTCAAGGACGCCCTGGATGATGTCATCCACGACAACAAAAATGACACCCCTGCTGGATCCGCCAAGACCCAGGCCGAAGTGAGAAGCGAGATTCACGGGGAAGAAAGGAAGGAACACGAGATCCAAAAGAAGAGCGGCTGGAGCGATAGGGTGAGTCCTCTTTCGAGACGAGAGCCGCCGGACTTGGATCAGTTGGAAGGACTGATCGCGAACGATTTAGATCAAGGATGTCCTCGATGGTGATGATGAGGAACAAAGAAAACAGGAAGAGCTCTTGAGGCTCAAGACAGAAAAGGAGAAGGCCGAGGCCAAGGAGAGGATCGGGAGCGAACGGGGCTTCACCGGCAAGGTATGCCCGGCGCCGGCTCGAAACCATAACTGGTTGACATCGTATATCTAGATGCAGGACCTCCTGGACCATGGAGAAGCCAGGAAAAAATTGGAAGAGGCCGAGTTTGCACGAATCGACGCAGAAGCTAAAGACGAACGAGACAGGCAAATGGGTCTCCGGGGAAAGGTTTGTCCACTCCACAGCAAAATCGCGTATGCCAGTTACGAGCGTGTCCCACAGGTATTTGATGTTCTGGATGGCCCAGACACCCGACTTTCCGGGTCAAAACCAGCATCTGAGTATGGTCTCCAGGATCGGGTAAGCCACGATCTAAGCTTGCAGTGGCTCTGACTAACTCTACATTCGATGCATTCAGGTTAGGGAACTCTGGGGCGGTCAGGCAACCCAGAATGCGGAACAACAGGAAGATGTAGGAGACAAGATCTTGGATGTCCTCGCGGGGGGTAAGGGAAAGAAACAGAAAGAAAGACAGGCCCAGAAGAATTGGTTTGCGGATAAGGTCAGTTGAAGCAACAGCTCTTATCCTATGGCCAGTCTCATTTTGTCCCCTAGGTCAACGAAATGGCTGGCGGAGGCCAAGCCGGAGAGCTCGACGAGGATAAGCTGGACAAGGGTGTGCTAGTGCCTTACTTTGACCGGAGTCGGCCATACTAACATGCAGCATAGCGGTCGATCTTTTCCAGCAGCACATCCTGAAACAGGGTGACCAGGTGAGCCCACTAGAGCTCGCTGCCTCATATAACTAAGCTCAAGATGGTCTACAGGGCGACGAATCTGCGATTGAGCAACTCAAAGACGAACAAATCGCCAGCGCGATCAGGCTTTCGTTCGGCTCTGTCACTGGCAAGGAACTCCCGAAGGACAAGTAGGCTGCGCGGAGACTTGAGCGATCTGGCCCCCGGACATCTGCTATGTACACCTATGACAGAATACCTTTCCGCTCCTGTACACAGTATCCAACCAAATCCACATGCATGAACGACTGGGTTTGACTCCCACACGCTCCCCACAACGGGTGGTCATCAATTCGTTCTAGCACCTTCGATCATCTTCCCCGCTCAATGCGGCGGCTATATCAGAAAGCGCGACGGCTCGCGAACATATATTACCACCGCGCTCAGATCAGTTCGCTGATACCCACTACCAGTTCCTCGAACCTTCACCTATACCCAAATGGCTTCAGAATCGGATAGACCGATAACTTATTTCGACATCTCCATCGGTGATCAACCGATTGGACGCGTTATCTTCTCCCTTTATACCGATCTCGTTCCAAAAACCGCTGAGAATTTTCGTGAGTACCCTGACCTTCGATGGCTTCCCCGCGTTGAACTATAATGTGTCCTAGGTGCTTTGTGTACTGGAGAGAAGGGCATCGGACAGTCGGGAAAACCCTTGCACTATGCGGGCAGCAGCTTCCATCGAGTGATCAAATCGTAAGTGAGCCCTGCACCTCTCATATAACGCTTTTGCAAACTTTTTTTTGGATAGGTTTATGATTCAAGGCGGTGATTTCACTGCTGGAAATGGGACTGGTGGAGAGTCGATCTACGGCGAAAAGTTTGAAGACGAGGCGTTCCTCAAGAAACACGAAAAGCCGTTCCTCTTGTCTATGGCTAACGCCGGTCCCAACACGAATGGATCCCAATTCTTCATAACCACCGTCAAAACCCCCCACCTCGACGACAAACACGTCGTGTTTGGCGAGGTCATCAAGGGAAAGGGTGTCGGTGAGTCATCATTTCTCCTCCACCCCTGGTTTTCGCACGTGTGGTTTGTGAACTGGGCATTCAGTCAGGAAGGTTGAGAAGACGCCCACCGGGAGCGGGGATAGCCCCGTTTCTGCCTGTGTGATTACCGCCTCCGGTCAACTGCAACCCGATGACCCATCCCTGGAAACTCCCGAGGGGGCTGCTGGATCGGGAGACAGGTACGAAGAATTCCCAGAAGATGAAGGTAGCGTCGATATTTCGAAACCAGAGGTCGCCCTACAGGCAAGTAGAAGTCGTTTCCTTTGATGGCAGGAGACGCTAATATAGATCCAAAAGGTGGCGAAGGGCATCCGTGAAGTAGGAAATCAACTCTGGAAGGAGGGCAAGTCTGAATATGCATTAGACAAGTGGCAGAGTATGTTGTTCTCGTTCCTCCCCTTGGCAGTCTACTCAAATATACATACGGACACTCTTAGAGGCCACCCGTTATTTAGATTACCACCCAGAATATTCTGCCTACCTCGGGGGTAGAACGCCGTTTTCGGAAGACCCAGAGGCTCCAGAAGATGAGGAGGAAGCGAAAACGAGGCGGGGATTCCAAGAATTGTTAAGCCCCCTTCTACTCAACTCTGCTTTGGCGGCGATCAAGCTCGCTGGTCCAATCAACTTGCGAACTGCCATTAGCCTGGCGAATAGGGCTGTGGGACTCGCCCTTTCCGATGCTGATCGAGGTAGGCGTCTTCGATGACCACAGAGATATCGGTCAATGACAGTCATCTCAGCAAAGGGACTGTATCGACGGGCGTTGGCCCATGTCGCTCTCAAACAAGAAGAGGAGGCCGAGATGGATCTGGTTGAGGCAACCAAACTCGTCAATGATCAGGCCATCTCGTCTGAGCTCGAGAGAGTCAGGGCGACGCGTAAGGCCAAGAAGGAACGCGAAAAGGCCAAGTTCAAGAAAATGTTCGCTTAGAGCACAATGTAAGGCAGGGTAAACGGCAAGTCACATAAAAACCCGATTGTATGTGTTGAATACGTCGATGCGGTCTTTTCGTACAAATACATAATTATTGACTTTATGAGTACACTATTGGTCGGGGGGTCAGCAGATGCGTCGGGCTGTGTAACAGCGTGCACATACATTTGCTTCAGGTGGCAGAAGAAACGGCAGCGGAGGAGCGAGCGATGGAGGCAAGGTCGACGCCTATTTTGTCGGAAAGGTAAATCAAGAGAGGTTGATGGCACACGATCAGCAACGGTACTGACCGTCCTTAAGAGCGCGCTTGCGGATCTCTCGAGCGGCCGTGCGGTCTTCCTCAGAAGCGACGCTGGAGCGTCTGGTAAGCTCAGGCTTATCAGTGGATTCTTCTACTGGGGATGGCGCTGAGCGACGAGTCTCGTACGGAGTGTGGCGGGATACTCACCCTTGTTGGCGACAGGCTCTTGTCGTTCGTCGTCAAGAGCTCCGGTTTCAAGGAGATACTCCTCGTTGATGTTGCCCCAGTTGTGGCCCCCCGCGCCGCCCTTGCGGAGAGCCTTGTCCATACCAGACTTGGACTCGGATCTGTCCTTGATTATGGCACGGGGAGAGAGAGAACGTTCGGTGCGAGTCATGATGGAAGGTGGGTGAGAGACAACGCCTCAATTGGCCGGGGTTTTTATATCATAACAGGAGTAACGGAAGGTCGGGCACGTCACCCAGTCTTGTGACCTTGTGGATCAAAGGTTTCAACCGGACCGACCCACGAAATAACAAAATATTCGGCCTAGGCCCTTTGTCCATCCCCCGCTTCTTTCGAAATCTCGCAAGTGATGGTCTCTTTCTACCGCGCTCTCGTCTATTTCGCTAGGCGGGGTGCGGGGTAAATGATGCATGATCAGTGGTCACGTGGACAGTACTCCTTCACCCAACCCCAGCCCCAAGCTCGCGCGGGACATGGCCGAGAATATCGAGGCCATAGAGACAGACGTCCGCTATTTCCTCCTCCCAACGGAGGAAGCAAAGGTCGCTGCCGAATGCGTTGTCGTGCATTCGCCCCAGCTGTCCGACCAGGAGACAAAGCCCGTCTTTGTTGAGGAGCGCATAAAGCGCGTTCTGGCCGTGATCTCGCACCAGGGCAATGCGTATCAGACCCACGAGCAAGGATGGTGGATATTTTCGTCACGCGTACCCTCTTCCGTCTCGGAAACTCATGGTTTCCTATCAGCCTCTTCATCTTCAAGTTCAAGTCGACCCATGGCGCAGGGGGTGCAAATCCGTCGGCCGAACTCGTGATTGACCACGTTATCCCCATTCTCGGGGACTTCTCAATTTCGGTGGCCCAATCTAAGCGGAATACGATCGACTTGAGAAATCCCTCGTCGCCACTGACTATGAACCAGCCAAGGGCGGGTACGTGTCTCTCCATTGTCCTTTGAACACCACCACCCTTTTTTCATCCTTTGAGCCACTTGATAACGCCGAGTACCTAACACCCTCTCGTAATCACCGCCTTTCGCCCCAAAGAACTAAGAGTCACAATCAACCCCGGCCATCAATTCACCCAGGATCAGTACACGGAACCAATCACTCTTCTCGCGAACGATCTTCAACGATTACGGTCTATTCTTGCCGAGTGCAAGCGACTGAAGCAGATCGCGGGTTTGTCATTTGTCCCCTTTCCTACATTCTCCGAAGCTCAGGGATTAATTCGGACTGCCTAGATGAGAATATCGACCCAACCGCGATTTCCACCGCATTTTCGTGGATCCTGCCTTATCTCAGCACTGCGTCTCCTGCGTTCTGTACGCCACCGCGCCTCGTGTCTCCATCGTGGTCCTTTCACGACTCACATCGTTTCAAACAGCCATTGTGCCTCCTGATGTCCGCTTATCTCATCGTCCATTGTACACACGTCTTTCGCCTGCGAGCGCCGGTTCACCGGGTGATGACCTTGCGGACATTCAACTCATCCGCGAGGAGTGGATCCCGGAAGCCGCCAGGATCATTTGTAACAAGACAAAGGCGAGGCACGATCTTAAGTGAGGAGCCCCTATGTTCTCGTCATTCGAGCGCATATATTCACAGTTCTGCGAAGGATCCGCCTTGGAACGTTTAATGTGAATGGAAAGTTACCCGCTCAGGATTTGGGGGCATGGGTTCGGGGGAGTGATCACGGTGCGGATGGGCCGATACCACCCCTCAAGAAACTTCCAGAAATCACACTCGGAGAATCTGATAACAAGGAAGGTGAGTATCGGCATTGCCCGTCGAAATTTGCGGGCTTGCGACCTTGACGCACCTCGGTGGAACAGATGAAAGCGCCAACGACCCGGACATATTGGTCGTGGGCTTCCAAGAACTCGACCTTTCGGCCGGAGCACTCTTATACTCCACGGAAACGCTGCGTGAAGATGCTTGGACGTCCGCCGTCTTTGCCGGCTTGGGTGAAAAATTTGAGTTGTATGATAAAGTTAGTCGTGATGGATGTTTCTTTCTCAGAACAAACGAAATGCTATCCATCCTCTTGCGCTCTGACAGCTGGTTTCGAAGCAACTGGTCGGGATGCTCATCGTGGTCTTCGTCAAGAAGACTCTCAAGGAATGCTTTGAAGATATCAAAACTACCTCGGTTGGAGCAGGTATCCTGGGTTTGATGGTATGGGAATACCTGGCTCTAGCTGTGAATACAGGGATGTGACATTTCCCAGGGCAACAAAGGCGGCACCGCCATTCGACTCAGCTTCCACCCAAAGCATCCTTCAGGGAAATTCTCCGTCCCGACCACTCTGACGTTTGTAAATTCGCACTTGGCTGCGTTCGACGACATGGCCGACCGGAGAAATGCGGATTTCCACGACTTGTCGTCGAGGTTCCTGTTTCGTCTGCAAGTGGACCCATCCACGGAGGGCTCTCCCCATGTGGAGGTTTCGGTGTTCGATACCGATGTTTTGTTCTGGATGGGAGGTCGGTGGACGACCCTACTTCGCAGATATTACGTGTTGAGTTTAGGGATCGGACAGATCTGAACTACCGGATAGACCTTCCTAGCCAATCAATTCGAACGTTGTTAAGGTGGCCTGCGCCTGCGGAAGTGAATTTGGCAGAGCTGGGGAAGTACGACCAGGTGAGTCCAAGCGCGCCACATGGTATCGTGTACTGCCGCTGATGGGTTACAGTTGCGAAACGCTGTCCGCGAACGGAAGGCATTCGAGGACTTCAAAGAGGCCAATCTCATACACTTCCCGTGCGTGCACTGGGTCTTCCTCTTTCATGACACTTTCCTGAACGCAGACCAGGACGTACCGCTTTGCTGTTGGGCTGGGTACAGACCTGCTTGGTTACGATCTCAGGTACGTCTCGGCGGCCAGAACTGATCGGCCTTCCTAACGACCCCCCGCCCCGACAGGCGGAAGCCCGCGTGGACAGACAGGATTCTCCACGTGCACTCGAGAGCTGCGGCCGTTGAACAGCTGTCATATCAATCCCACTCGGGTATCACGATGAGCGACCATCGACCAGTCTCGGGGGACTTCGTGGTGCCGGTACGCAGGATGGACCCACGGCTGCTATTTTCTCAGAAGTTCACCCCTCGCCTCCCTCCTACAGTGCGATATCCTGGACCTCTCTGAATACGTGACGACCATGAAGAAACTTAACCGGCTGGTCATGTATATGGAGGAAGAGGAAACACCCCCAAAGATCAGCCTCAAGCCCACCCCGATCGATTTCGGGAGGGTTGGGTACTTGAGATCGGCGACGAGGACGCTTGAGGTGAAGAACACTGGGAAGGTCTGTGTGATGTTCCAGATCCATGCTCCTTCTGTCGATTAAGTTTAACATGTGAGGGGTGGGGACCCTAGATACCTTGTGCATTCAGGTTCGTGCCCTTGGAGGTCGAGGAGCTAATTTGTGCGTCTATTTCTGGCTTTAAGGCATCAGATCTAGACTGCGGCTGACGCGAAACATTAGGTCCGACATGGTTGAAGATCGGAGCTATGACGGTTGGTCACTCTTCCTTGCTACCACCCTGATGCGAGATGATTTGGGGCTCAAGCACAACTGACGTAAAATGGGCCGCCAAAACTGTAGGGGTTATTATTACCTGACGAGAGCAAGGTCATATCGCTCACGATTGACATCGACGGTGAGATGGCAGCGGAGTTAAACCAGTTCCGGCCTAGGTTGGAAGCGACATTAATCTTGCACGTTGGACTCGGAAAGGATCACTTTATCCCTCTGTCTGCGACTTACGGTATGTTGCTCCCCCACATCTCACCTCGTTCTGTGGCCTTTTTGGGGGGGTGCCCGGGCGTGTGCCTGTTATTGAGTGATTTACACGAGCTTCCATTGCGCGATTTAGAACCGACGTGCTTCGCGAACTCGCTCTCTCACTTGACTCGGCTTAAGGGGCCGATAAGGGATGTGAGGTCTGCGGAAGACCTGCTGTCCGAAGAGGATGCAAAGAACGCGCCGAGGGAAGTAATGAGACTCGTCAACCGTATGATGTCTGGGGACGGTGATGTGGTAAGCGGCGGGTATTCTCATTATCCGGAATTTGGTCTAGTGCCGAGTTCTCTGGGGTCTGATGCTCACTTTTTATTATTATTTGCGGCTGTGACACAGCTAGACCTGTTCACCGAACGCGGAGACCCGAATGTGGTGGAAATCATACGAGAGGTTCGATAGGATTTCCCGCTTGTCACCCACATGGTGTCGCTGACGGGGGGTGGGATTCCAATCTAGTGTCTTGACACGGGAAAAGATTTCGCGTTTCCCAAAGAATACACGGGCTCGGCGATCTCGGTGGGATTTGGGGAGACGTTATTACGGCTCCTCGAATCTTTGACAGAACCGCTCATCCCGATCTCGTTGAACGCTGCTTGCGGACAAGCGACGTCAAAGGACCAAGGGTTTGAGGTAAGCGAGATCGAATTCGAATCTTCCGTTTTCCCGTGTCGCTTTCGGGGGCGGCCATGCCGAGCCGAAAGTGGCGCGTGGGACGGACATCACTTGGTTTGCGCTTGTTGCTTATACTCTCTCCATTGGCGCCGGGCAGTTACTAGACAGGTTTCCACATGCTTCAGTGAACGTACGTCGGAACTTTTTACATATTTTAATCTCTCCCGGATTTGGGGTGTATGGCGCGTCATCCGATTGATACTCCGCGAACGCGCTTATGGCGACAAGCACGAAAAACAAACAAAAAAGAACGAGTAACTGACAGAGATCTGATTAGGTTTGGATCTCCGTCACAGCGTTCTTGCATTACATTTGTCAACAGTGCGTTCCGGCCGAGGCGAGGATTGACCGAGCAAAGGCACTGGGTACGTCATTTATCATACCCCTTCCCCGCCACACATTTTGGAAAGGAAACTGACGGTATCAAACGTGGAACAGCCGCAGTTTTTGCACCAGTCGTGTTTCGCGATCTTCCCGGGGAGAACATATCACCCATATCTAAGAGGGACTTTATTATGCTCTTTATCACTTGATTTCCAACGATCCACGAGTTCTATATATATGTGTAGCATCCGATATAGATACTGGATGTACAAACGCGGACATGTTTAACAGACCACGTGAGCGGGTTGAACTCGCGCGACGCGTCATCGTGCCCTCGTTTCCCAAAAGTAGCGATGGGGAGGATATCATACATTAAGTGCTACCTACTCTCAATCTATACCCAATAACAAAGCAATTCAAACAGATTCAAAAAAAAAGACACAAAGCGTTGCGACAAAAGCAGGATTATGAGATGGATATCGACCGCATCGTGATATTACAGCATGGGTAATTCGATGAGGAGCAAGAAATTAGGCAAGGAGGGGCGAGAAAGATTAATCGAAGGGGTAAAGGGGGTCTGTGCAGAGCGGTGGGCTGTCAGAAGATGGGCGAGAAATCGACGATGGACGGTGGGCTTACCCCGGTAGAGCGCACGGTGGTGATCATCAGAGGAGTCGTGATAGTAGTAAGTTCCGTCATCGGGGTAGTAAGGCTCTAATCAACGGTCGGCAACAGGGATCGCGTGTATGGAGTGGTAGTGGTGACTGACCTTCATACGAATATGTCGTCGGCTCGCTCGAGTAGGACGAGTGTTGTTGGTCCCTGATCCCTGCTGCGACCTCTCGATAGGTGCGATCGACATGCTCGTCGGGTTGGGGGGACCACATGCAGCGGTCAAAGACTTTCTCGAGGTCGAAATCGAGGTAAAACTGCAAATACTCTGGTTCCTCCTTGAGCCCTGTGTTCTCCTCTTGCTGCCAGGACCCGCCCTTGAAGATGAACGGATCGAGGCGGAAGACGCCCATCATTTTCTTCATGTCCTTGGTCGCATGTGTCGCACGCAGCGAGGGACAAGCGGGGGCGGTTGGGGCCTGTACGCAGTGGATGGCGGCGGGCGGGGCGGGGGCCTCGATTATGAAAGAGGTGTCGACGGGCTCCGACTTGACGCGGACATCGTGTTCCATCTCGTCGTGGTCGTGGTCTTCCGGATTGGACGATGAGAAGTGCCTGTGCTGGTCGTCGTTGAGGACGTAGAG
>Ga0307513_10000866_pt1 | contig 43887 bp, 40 predicted proteins | sample 15_EM_MG_FD_202174 | JGI IMG/M metagenome (GOLD analysis project Ga0307513, IMG submission 202174) | Populus trichocarpa ectomycorrhiza microbial communities from riparian zone in the Pacific Northwest, United States - 15_EM | ecosystem: Host-associated > Plants > Roots > Unclassified | place...
TCCGCAGCACCTCGCACATCATTCGCAAGCCGGGCGACATCATCCTGCTGCCCCTCGTCGCCCTGGTCGTCATCTTTATTTCGTTACCGATTAAAGCCTATGCCTTTGCCACCATGAACAAGCAGGGCTGGCTCACCAGGAATACGGATCAAATCGGCGGCGACGGTCAAGACGCCGCGAGTCTGAAGGGGGCAGTCAGTGCGCGCTGACATCGCACTGGTGAGCACGACCGCACAGCATGTCTCGGCCTTCCGGATCCGGCTGCTGCGGGTATCGCTGGCAAGTCTGCTGTTCTCGATGCTGGCGCTCGCGGCGCCGGTCGATGCCGCGACCGCGGACGACGGGCCGGACTTCAATGCCGCGTTCAGCACCCCGCCCGCGGTCGCGGAGCGGCAGGCCCAACTGGTGCAGGGCGAGGACGAGCGGCTGATCGACGTCCGGGTGGCCGGGGCAAGCCGCCAGGTCACCTATCCGCTCAGGCCGTACCGGGTGCGATCGTCCGGGCTCTACACGCTGGTGCTGCCGGCCCGCCGCGCCGCGTACACCCTGGACGATCTGCGCACCCTGGCGCCGGAGACCTTCCTGCAGCAGCGCGACGGGACCTTCCTGCTGCGTGAACACATCCTGGTCGACAGCGGTGCCACGCTCTCGCTGGCGCCCTCGAAGCCGACCACCATCCGCATGCTGAGTGGACCGGACGGATTCGTCTCCATCGTCGCCCGCGGCGGCAAGCTCCGGCTGCTTGGCTCCGCCGCGGCGCCGCTCACCTTCGTCAGCTGGAACGAGACCAGCACCCAGGTGGACGCGGACGTCACCGACGGGCGGGCCTACATCCTGGCGATGGGTCAGCTGGTCGTGAAGCACTCCAACTTCAAGAACCTCGGATTCTGGAGCGGTCGGACCGGAGGCCTGGCGCTGGCCAGCTCGGGTGATCCGAGTGCGGGACTGGACCTCGGCTCGGACGAGATCAAGATCGAGTCTGGTTCATCCACGGACAACCGGCAGGCGGAGGTGCTTCCGTCCGGGCCATTGCCGGACAGCAACTCCATCGACACGGTGGTCGGTGAGGTGACGGACGCGACGATCAGCGGCGATGCCTTCGGCTTCTTCGTGACCGGCGCCTCAGGGGTCAAGCTGCGCAACGTCACGATCAGCGACAGCCTGGTCGACGGCCTGGTCCTGCACCGAAGTGTGACCTCGGCCCAGGTGGAGCAGGTGCTCGTTCAGGGCTCGGGCGCCGATGGCATCGTCATCACCCGAGGTGTGGAGGGCGCGCTGCTGACCCAGGTGACCTCGACCGGCAACGGTCGCGATGGCGTTGTCATCACCGGAACCCCGCTGGCCAAGGGCCCTTCGCCGAGCGGCTCCTCGACTCGGCAATTCGGCAACAACGTGCTGACGGCGAGCCTGATCCGGGACAACGCCCGGACCGCCGTCCGGATCGTGGGCGGGACGAAGGTGCGGCTGCTCGGCAACAGCCTGGAAGGCGGCATCCAGGGCATCCTGATCGCCGCCGGCGCGACCGAGCTGGCGGTGGATGCAAACCGGATCGCGAAGGTGAACGGCAGCGGCATCCAAATCCGGGATGCGGACAAGATCGAGCTGTCCGGCAACTCCATTCGGGACGCCCGGACCGGCGTTCACGCCACGAACTCCGAGGTGAAGATCGCCGAGAACACCATCGCCGGCGCGACCCTGCACGCGGTGACCCTGGTCGGGGACATCTCTGGCACCGAGGTCACGGCGAATGTCCTTGCCGGGCACGGATCTTCGGCGATCGACCTGGCCCGGCTGGAGGGCCGTTCGGAACCGGAGCTGGGCAACAACGACACGTCGGGGTGGGATCGGACGATTACCAAGGACGGGATGCTCAGCACCATCAAGCACCCGCTGACCGTGATCTGGATCATCGTTGCCCTGCTGATCATCATCGGCCGAATCCTCGTGCACCGCAGGCGCAACGCGGTCCGCAAGCCGTACCTCGACGGACCGGCGAAGACCATCAGCATCGCGGCGATCGAAGCCGATCAGGCGGAGGCGCTGCGCCAGGTAGCCGACAGTGCTGCGGCGCGGGAAACCGCCGCGGCCGGCATCAACCTTCGAGCGGCGCAGAACGGGCGCCATGCGACGGCCGACGAGAACGCGGCCTGGCTGCGCGAGGTGGGTGCGACGTGAGCAACGAGAGCCCCGAGCCCGGTTCTGGGGTACCCCCGGACGGTCAGCCAACCTCGCCCGGTGATCCGCAGCAGCCCAAAGCCACCGGACCGCCGACCCTGTCTGCCTGGTTCCAGCACTTCATCGGCACGACCGGGGGCAACGTCTCGCTGGTGGCAGCCGGACTGGTGATCGCCTTCGCGGCGGGCTGGCTGGTCAACGCAACGACCGGGGACACCTCGCAGCTGACCACGTCGTCTGCACCCACGGTGACGACCGCGCCTACCGCAGAGTCTCCGGACGGCGAAGAACCGACGGTTGAGGAATTGCCGTCGGCGACGGAGCCCACGTCACCGGCAGCCGCCGTCCCCACACCGGCCCAACTGCCCTCCGGCACCGTCCCGAAGGCCCCGATCCCGCAGTTCACCTGCCCCGCCGCAACCGTCGAGGTCGATGACAGCAACGGGCTCACGTCCGCTCTCGGCAATGCCAAACCCGGCGATGTCATCCATCTCAAGGACGGCACCTACCAGAACGACCGTGAGTTCACCGCGAGCGCCAAGGCGACCGCGGACAAGCCGATCTACCTGTGCGGTGGCCGCGGCGCAGTCCTGCAGGGCGAGGGCTACAAGGCCGACTACGTGCTGCATTTCCTGAACGCCGCACACTGGCGGGTCGACGGCTTCACGGTTCGTTTCGGCCAGAAGGGCGTGATGGTCGACACCGGAGTCGGCCTCGGCCTGCAGAACCTGCTCGTCCAGGACATCGGGGACGAGGCGGTGCACCTTCGCAAGAACAGCACGGACAACGTCGTCCGCGGACTGACCATCCGCAACACCGGCAACCGGAGAGACAAGTTCGGCGAGGGCGTCTACGTGGGGACGGCGGTGAGCAACTGGCCGAACATCACCAATGGGCAACCGGACCACAGCGATCGGAACTTCGTCCTCGACAACACCATCTCCGCGACCACGTCCGAAGCCGTGGACATCAAGGAAGGCACGTCCGGCGGAGTCGTGGCCGGCAACACCTTCGACGGCTCAGCGTTGTCCGGCGCGGACTCCTGGGTGGACATCAAGGGCAACGGCTGGCTGATCGCGGGCAATCACGGCCGGACCGCACCCAAGGACGGCTTCCAGACGCACGTCATTCTCCCGGGCTGGGGCAACGCCAACGTCTTCACGCTGAACACGGCCGACCTCGCGGGCGGTACAGGCGTTGGTTACTACCTGCACGAACAGCTTTCCAACAAGGTCGACTGCAACAACAAGGCCACCGGGGCCGCCGGTGGCCTCTCCAACGACCCGTGCAGCGGCTGAGCGTCCCTTCTCTTAGTCCCTAGTTGTCTTAGTCCCCCTAGCCATCGTGGGAGCACATCATGACCGTCATTGACAGCATCGGCGCCCGCGCCACCGACACTCCCGTCGTCCTGCCTCGTCTCGTGGTGATCGGCACCGGATACCTGGGTGCCACCCATGCCGCGTGCATGGCATCTCTCGGCTATCAGGTGCTGGGTGTCGACGTGGACGAGCAGAAGCTCGCCACCCTCGCGGCCGGCGGCGTCCCGTTCTTCGAGCCCGGCCTGCCGGAACTCGTGCGCAAGGGCGTCGAGTCGGGGAACCTGCGGTTCACCACGTCGTACGCAGAGGCCGCGGCGTTCGGCGATGTCCACTTCATCTGCGTGGGCACGCCACAGCTGCTGGGATCGCAGGCCGCGGACATGGCCTACGTGGATGCGGCGATCGACAGCCTCGCCCCGCACCTGGACCGCAAGGTCCTGATCGTCGGCAAGTCCACGGTGCCGGTGGGCACGGCAGAGCGGCTGGTCGATCGGATCAACGCCCTGACCCCGGAGGGCGTCGACGTCGAGCTGGCCTGGAACCCCGAGTTCCTGCGCGAGGGCTTTGCGGTGGACGACACCCTGCACCCGGACCGGATGGTCTTCGGCGTCACCTCGGCCTGGGCCGAACAGCAACTGCGCGCGGCCTTCGGTCCGGTGCTGGAGCAGGATGTCCCGGTCGTCGTCACCGACCTGGCCACCGCGCAGCTGGTCAAGGCTGCCGCGAACTCGTTCCTGGCAACCAAGATCTCGTTCATCAATGCGATGGCGGAGATCTGCGAGCGCACCGGGGCGGACGTGACCGACCTCGCCCTCTCGCTGTCCTACGACGACCGGATCGGCGGCAAGTTCCTCAAGCCGGGGCTCGGATTCGGCGGCGGCTGCCTGCCGAAGGACATCCGGGCCTTCGCGCATCGGGCCGCCGAGCTCGGCGTGGGCAAGTCCGTGTCGTTCCTGCAGAACGTTGACGAGATCAACAATCGCCGCCGCGAGCGCACCGTCGACCTGGCCGAGGAGCTGGTCGGCGGCCGGATGGCCGGCCTGCGGGTGGCCTGCTTCGGCGCCGCCTTCAAGCCCAACTCCGACGACATCCGCGACGCGCCGGCCCTCGATGTCGCGCACCGGCTCTACCGGCTCGGTGCCGAGGTCTCCGTTTACGACCCGGAGGCGATGGCGAACGCGAAACGGGTTCGCCCGCACCTCACCTTCGCCGACAGCGCCTTTGCCGCGGCCGCGGACGCCGACCTCGTGGTGCTGCTGACCGAATGGACGGAGTTCTGCGAGATCGACCCCGCGGTGCTCGGGACGATCGTCAGGCAGCGTCGGGTCCTGGATGGTCGGCACGCGCTCGACCGCAATTCCTGGGCCGCCGCCGGCTGGGAGTACCGGGCCCTGGGCCGCAGGCACTGACCCGGATGCGAGCTCGACTGATCGGGGCCATCATCACGATGGCCCTCCTCTCCGGATGCGGGGCGCCCGTCGACCCACCGGGCGCCCCGCCGATGAACACCGACCTGCCGATCGGTGCCGTTGAACAACTGCCCGGCGCAACCACGCCGGCATCGACCGACGCGCCCGTGGCGGCCAGCACCGCGGCCGCGCCGACCTCGATCACGGAGCCCTTCAGCTGTCCGGAACAGACGGTCACGGCCCTGACCGGAAAAGACCTCAGGACGGCCCTGCTCGAGGCCCGGCCCGGCGACGTCATCTACATCGAGTCCGGCATCTACCCGGGGCACTTCACGATCAAGGCCAAGGGCACCGCAGCCCGGCCGATCTACCTGTGCGGGACCTCGGACGCCGTTCTCGACGGCCGCGCCCTGAACACCGGGTACGTGCTGCACCTGGACGGAGCCCAGCACTGGCGACTGAGCGGCTTCATGGTGCGCAATGGGCAAAAGGGCATCATGCTCGACAACAGCAAGGACAACGCCCTGCAGAATCTGCACGTCGAGGAGACCGGCGACGAGGCGGTCCACCTCCGGAAAGCCAGTACCGGCAACGTTGTTCAAGGCCTGCAGATCCGCAAGACCGGCAAGGTGCACCCGCAGTTCGGCGAGGGCCTCTACGTCGGCAGCGCAAAGAGCAACTGGTGCGAGATCAGCAACTGTGGCCCCGATCGCAGTGACCGGAATCAATTGCTGGGCAACAAGATAACCCTGACGACAGCCGAGGCCATCGACGTCAAGGAGGGCACCACCGGCGGGGTGATCGCGGGAAACACCTTCGACGGCCGAGGGCTGACCGGTGACGCCGATTCCTGGGTCGACGTCAAAGGCAATCTGTGGAAGATCAGCAGCAATCGCGGAGAATACTCACCCAAGGACGGGTTCCAGACGCACGTCATTCTCCCCGGCTGGGGTGATCGGAACGTCTTCACGGCCAACACCGCGATCCTGGCCGGAGCCAAGGGCGTCGGCTACTACCTGCACAAGCCGCTGAAGAACCAGATCGGCTGCGACAACACCCAAACCGGTGCCGTAGGCGGGCTTTCCAACGTCCATTGCAAGTAGAACCATCAGGCCGGGGCCGTGGAGGCCTGGCTTCGCCAGGACGCGAACAGCCGCTGGTAAATGTCGCATCGGTCGAGCAGTTCGTCGTGATGCCCGACGTCCACCACCCGGCCCTTGTCCACCACGACGACGAGGTCTGCCGCCTCGGCGGTGCTCAGCCGGTGCGCAATCGCCACCGACGTGCGGCCTCGGGTGACGCCTTCCAGCGCCGTCTGCAGCCGGACCTCGGTCGCAGGGTCCACCGCCGAGGTGGCCTCGTCCAGCACCAGCAGGTCGGGGTCGGCCAGGTAGGCGCGGGCCAGGGCAACCAGTTGCCGCTCCCCCGCCGACAGCGACTCGCCACGCTGGCCGACCGGGGTGTCCAGCCCGCGCGGCAGCGAGTCGACCCAGTCCAGCAGCCGAAGCTCACCCAGCGCGGCGATGACATCCTCGCGGGTGGCCCCGGAACTGCCCCAGGCGATGTTGTCGGCCAGGCTGAGATCGAACAGGAAGCCCTCCTGCGGCACCATCACCACCCGGGACCGGAGGTTCTCGAACCGGATCCGGCGCAGGTCCTCGCCGTCCAGCAGGACCCGGCCCGCGGCCGGGTCCATCAGCCGGGTCAGCAACTTCGCCAGCGTCGTCTTGCCGGAACCGGTCTCTCCGACCACCGCCACCCGGGCCCGCCGCGGGATCACCAGGTTGACGTCCTGCAGCACCGGCGGCCCGTCCGGGTAGGCGAACGAGACGCCCTCGAATCGGACCTCGATCGGACCGCGGGGCAGGTCCACCCCGTCCACGCCGGGATCGGCGACGTCGGCCCGGGTGTCCAGGACGCTGAGCACCCGGCGCCAGCCGGCCGCGGCGTTCTGCAACTCGTTCAGTACCTCGGTACCCATCTGCACCGGCGTGGTGAACAGCTGCACCAGGAACAGCACCGCCAGCAACCGGCCGAGGGACATGTCGCCGGCCACGCCGATCTTCACCCCGACCACCACCACCGCGGCCACCACCAGGCCGGACATCAGCACGCCACCGGTGAACGAGGCAGCCACCAGCAGCTGGGCCCGGACCGCGGTCGCCCGATGCTGGTCGATCGCGTCATCGATGCGCTTCTGGGTGCGGTCCTCGACGGCGTACGCCCGGATCGTGTCCGCGCCGACCACCGCCTCGGAGATCGAGCCGAGCATGTCGCCGACCCGTTCCCGGACCCCGCCGTACGCCCGGGACACCCGTCGCTGCAGCGGCCGGATGCCGATGAACAGCGGCAGGAAACACGCCCAGACCAGCAGGGTCAGCTGCCAGGAGTAGATCGCCATCAGCAAGGTCGCAATCAGCAACTGGCCGGCCGACAGCACCAGGAGCAGACCTCCCCACTGGACGAAGGTCGAGATGGTGTCGACGTCACTGGTCACCCGGGCCACCAGGGAACCGCGCCGCTCGCTGTTCTGAGTCAGCACCGACAGGTCGTGAATGTGCCGAAATGCCTTCACCCGTAAGGTTTTCAGCCCGGCCTCGGTCGCCCTGAAGAGCCGCACGTTGCTCACGTAGGAGGCGAAGGCGGTGATCAGTACGCCGATCATGGCCGCCACCACCAGCGCCACCACCAGCCGTGGCCGCGGCCCACCGTCACCGACGATCCCCCGGTCGATGGTCTGCTGAACGGCGATCGGGACGACCACCCGGCCGCAGGTCGCCAGCAGCGACAGGACGAGAGTGATCCAGACGCCGCGGATCAGTTCCGGCGACACCTCGACGCCCCGGCGCAGCACCTGCATCGCGCCGAGCTTCGGCGCCCCCGACGCACTCGGCGCCCCCGAAGCCGCAATAGTGCTGGAGCTCATCGGGTCAGACCCTCTTCCAAGTCCTGCTCCAGTTCGGCCCGCTCGAGTTCGGTTTGCTCGCGGTCAAGGGCATCTCGTTCGCGGTGCATGCGTTCCAATCCGTTGTCCTGGTCGTCCTCGCCGCGGTGTTCATACGCGGTCACCAGCCGTCGGTAGCCGTCGCTTCGCTCGAGCAGGTCCTGATGGCTGCCGCGATCCAGGATCCTGCCTCGCTCGACGTAGGCCACCTCGTCGGCCAGCCCGATCGTCGCCTGCCGATACGCGATCACCACCACCGTGGTCGGTTCCCCGTCCACGCCGGAACTGCCCAATCCACCGAGGATCTCGGCCTCGATCCGGGGGTCGATCGCGGACGTCGCGTCGTCCATGACGAGCAGCCGGGGGCTGCGGACCAGCGCCCGGGCGAGCGCGATCCGCTGCCGCTGCCCACCGGACAGATCGGCACCCCGCTCCCCGACCACGGTGTCCAGGCCGGACGGCAGCTCACGAACGAAGTCATCGGCGCGAGCGATGGTCAGCGCCCGCCAGATGTCGGCGTCGGTGACGTCGTCCGCGCCGAGCCCGACATTGCCGCGCACGGTGTCGTGGAAGACAAAGGTGCCCTGCGGCACCAGAGCCGCCACCTCGGCGACGCCGCCGCGCCGCAGCTGTCGCATGTCGACGCCGTCCAGCAGCACCCGGCCCGAGGTCGGGTCCACCAACCGGACCAGCAGCGTGGCCAGCGTGGTCTTCCCGGAACCGGTCGGGCCCACGATCGCCAGGGTCTGACCGGGCGCGACGTCCAACCGGACGTCATGCAGCACCGGGTACCGCGCGCCGTCCTCGCCCGGGTAGGCGTAGCCGACGTCGTCCAACCCCAGGGAGACCGGCCCGGTGCCGGGCGCCTGCTGATCGCCGTACGGCATCTCGCCCTGTTCGTCGAGAATCGCGGAGATCCGTTCCCAGCCGACCACGGTCCGGGGCAGCTCGCCGAGTACCCAGCCCATCGCCCGCAGCGGGAAGGCGACCAGGCTCAGCAGGTAGGTGACCTGGACCAGGTCGCCGGTGTCGGCACCGCCGCCGGCCACCCGCCAGGCGCCGACCCCGAGCACGGTGAGCGTGCCCAGCGTCGGGATCGCCTCCATCACCGGATCGAACAGTGCCCGCAGCGACCCGGCCCGGACGTTGGCCGCCCGCAGCCGGTCTGCCGAGATGGCCAACCGTTCGGTCTCGGCGGACTCCCGGCCCAGGCTCTTCACCACCGCGGCGGCCTCGAAGCTCTCGTGCGCCACCGTCGACACCTCGCCGCGCAGCCGCTGGGCGTGCATCACGGCCGGCGACATCCGCCGCTGATAGCTGGTGTTGGCCAGCACCACCAGGGGCAGCACGAGCAGGCCGACGGCACCGAGCACCGGGTCGGCGAAGAGCATCGCGACCGCCGCGACGACCAGCATCACGATCACGCCGATCGCCATCGGCAGCGGGGCCATCACCTGCCAGGTCGCCTCGACGTCCGCGTTGGCGTTCGACAGCAGCAGCCCGGCCGGGTGCCGGTGGTGCCACTCCAGCGGCAGTCGCAGGAACTGCCGGGTCAGGGCACGGCGGTATCGGGCCTGCAACCGGTACATCGTGACGCCCGCTGCCGCTCGCCGGGCGACCACGCCGATCGCGGTGAGCAGTGCCACCCCGGCCAGCAGGGCGCCGGTCCGGGCCAGGTCAGCGCCGCTGATCCGGCCGGCCGCAAACGCCGGAGCGAGGGTCGAATCGGTCAGCCGGCCGAGCAGCCACCCGCCGCCGGCGGTACCGGCGCCGTACAGCGCGGCGCCGATCACGGCCACCGCGAAGATCCATGGTTCCTGCCGGATACCCGTCCAGACCACCCGCAAGCCTCGGATCACCGTGCGGTCGATGGGTGGACGCGAAGACACTGCAGAAACCTCCTGAGGACGGCGGGAGCCGGTTTCGATCATGTGGCGACACCCACAAGTCGTGGGGGTCCACCGGGTATGTCAAGGTGAGCAAATGCCTTCGCATTCCGCAGCCGAGCGCGCAGCTCTGGCCGACGCCCTCACCGACGCCGGCCCGCACCGTCCCACGCTGTGCGACGGCTGGACCACCACTGAACTGGCGGCTCACCTGGTCGCTCGCGAGCGACGTCCGGATTCCGCCTTGGGAGCAGTGGTTCCGGCCCTGTCCGGCTGGTCGAACCGGGTGCAGGGAAAGTATGCCCGTCGACCTTACGCCGAATTGGTCGCCGCGTTCCGCGCCGGGCCCCCACGCACCAGCCCGATGGCGCTGCCCGGGGTGGACGCTCGGGCCAACCTGGTCGAGCATTTTGTGCATTGCGAAGACGTCCGCCGGGCCGGCCCCGGCTGGACTCCCCGGGACCTGCCGAGCGCCCGGCAGGACGCGCTCTGGGCGACGCTCGTGATGATGGGTCGGTTGAACTTCCGCAAATCCCCGGTCTCGGTTGTCCTGCGCACTCCGGACGGCCGGTCGAAGCAGGTGATCACCCGCTCCGACGCCGAGGGGGTCGAACTGGTCGGCGAGCCCGCCGAGCTGACCCTGTACGCCTCCGGCCGCAAGGACCAGGCCCAGGTCCAGCTCGAGGGCCCGGACGAAGCGGTCGCCGCCTTCCGCGCCCTTGAGCTCCGCGTCTGACCTGAGTTAGCACCGGTTTGGAACGCTGTGGAAGGGCTTCGGGCGCCGAATCACGGTCCAAACCGGTGCTGACCCTGGATCACCACAGCCGCGGTGGCCCGTGAGGGCCCGCCACCTGAACACGCATAACCTCAGCGGGAGGCCTCCCAGGAGCCGAATTCCAGGGTTGCGCGTGCCTGAGTGGCGGCGATGAGCGCCTCCACCTGGGCGTTCACCCAGCTAGCGGACGGGGACGCCGCCGGCTCGGAGGGCGTCCTTGACCTTGCCGATCGTCAGCTCACCGAAGTGGAAGACGCTGGCCGCCAGCACCGCGTTGGCGCCGGCCGCGACGGCCGGCGGGAAGTGCTCCACGACGCCGGCTCCGCCGCTGGCGATCAGCGGAACCCCGACCTCCTCGCGGACCAGCCGGATCAGCTCCAGGTCGAAGCCGTTCTTGGTGCCGTCCGCGTCCATCGAGTTGAGCAGGATCTCACCGGCCCCGAGCTCGGCGCCGCGGGCGGCCCAGTCCACGGCGTCGATGCCGGTGCCCCGACGGCCACCGTGCGTGGTCACCTCGAAGCCGGAGTGCGTCACCGTGCCGGGCAAGCAGCGGCGGGCGTCCACCGAGAGCATCAGCACCTGGGCGCCGAAGCGGTGCGCGACCTCCTGGATCAGTTCCGGTCGCTCGATCGCCGCGGTGTTCACCCCGACCTTGTCGGCGCCGGCCCGCAGCAGCCGGTCGACATCCTCCACCGAGCGCACTCCGCCGCCCACGGTGAGCGGGATGAAGACCTGCTCGGCGGTCCGGGCGACCACCTCGTACATCGTCTCCCGGCCCGCGGACGAGGCGGTGACGTCGAGAAACGTCAGCTCGTCGGCGCCTTCGGCGTCATACCGGCGGGCCAGCTCAACCGGATCCCCGGCGTCCCGCAGGCCCTCGAAGTTGACGCCTTTGACGACGCGCCCGCCGTCGACGTCCAGACAGGGAATCACACGAACGGCAACCGACACGCGACCAGCGTAGTGTCCGGCCGGTGATCGCTGCCGTGCCCCGGGTCGTCGAACTGCTGGCGAAGGCTCCGGCACGGGCCGGCGGAACCCGGGTCCTCGCCATTGACGGGCACAGCGGTTCTGGCAAGACGACGTTCGCCGAGAGCGTCCGCAGCGCCCTGGAAGCCGGTTCGAATGCCGGGCCGAATGCCGGGCCGAATGCCGGGCCGGTCCCGGTCATCCACCTCGACAGCATCTATCCCGGTTGGGACGGGCTGGCCGACAGCATTCCCCGGCTGGTCGAGTGGGTGCTGCAGCCACTGGCCGAGGGCCGGCCGGTGCGGTACCGCCGCTACGACTGGCATCGGAACGAAGACGCGGAATGGATCGACGTCCGCACCGATCCGGTGCCGCGGGTCTTGATCGTCGAGGGCGCCGGGGCCGGATCCCTGCCCTGTGCGCCGTACCTGTCGCTGCTGGTCTGGCTGGAGGCGCCGACTGCGGTCCAGTACGAACGTGGGATGAGCCGGGACGGTGAGTCATACCGCCCGCACTGGCAGCGCTGGGCCGACCAGGAGGACCGACACTTCGCCGAACACGACCCGCGCGCCCGTGCGGACCTGCGTCTGGACACACAGGAACCGGGCGTAATCTGACGTCCGTGCCGCAGCAGGTCAGCATTCTGGGACGGCGCTTCGATGACCGTTGGGTGAGCACTACGGCCCGTCTTGTCATCGGGGCGGTCTTCGCGTTGTCCGGGTTCACCAAGGTGGTGGACATTGACGGCACGATCCGCGCGGTTCGCAACTATCGGCTGCTGCCGGAGGCGATCGTGCCGACCGTCGGCACCGCGCTGCCGATGTTGGAGCTGGCGCTCGCCGCGCTGCTCCTCACCGGCCTGCTGACCCGGCTGGCGGCGATCATCACCCTGCCGTTGAGCGCGGCGTTCTTCATCGGTGTCGCCTCGGCCTGGGCCCGCGGGCTGACCATCGAATGCGGCTGCTTCGGTAACGGCGGCCCGACCGCGCATCCGGTTCCGGGATACGTCCGGGAGCTGGTGCTGAACGCGGTGCTGATGATCGCGGCCGGCTGGCTGATCCGGCGTCCGGTGAGTTACTGGTCGCTGGACACCGCCCTGGCGCTCAACGTCGTCCTGGACGACGACCCTTCCACCAGATCGATCGGAGTTCAGAAGTGAGCAGTGGGCGTTCCGGACGCGAAGAGCGCCAGGCCAAGGCCGCGGCGATGCGCGCGGCGGCGGCGAAGGCCGAGGCCCGTCGCCGTCAGCTGATCGTCGGTGGCGCGGTGCTGGCCGTGATCGTACTGATCATCGGTGTTTTCGTGGTGGTGCAGAACGCCCGCCGGGACACCGCGACGGCGAGCGGCGCGACGCCGGCCAACCTCGGCCCGAGCAACTCCATCGTCGTCGGCCAGGCCTCCGCTCCGGTCACCCTGGTCGCCTACGAGGACTTCCAGTGCCCGGTCTGCAACGACTTCGAGAAGCTGAACGCCACCCAGATCGACGCCTGGGTGAAGGCCGGGACGGTCAAGGTCGACTACCGGCCGGTGGCCATCCTGGACCGGCTCTCCGAGGACAACTACTCCACCCGGTCGCTGAACGCGGTCGCCGCCCTGGTGAACTCGACGCCGTCGGCATTCCCGGCCTTCCACAAGGCGCTGTTCGCCGCGCAACCGGAGGAGAACGGCCCGGGGCTGACCAACCAGAAGCTGATCGACCTCGCGGTCGCGGCCGGGGCGCCGAAGGCCGCGATGACCAGCGCGGTGAACGGTCTGACCTACCAGGGCTGGACCGTGCGAGCTACCGATCAGGCTTCCAAGGACGGCCTGTCCGGGACGCCGAGGATCCTGGTGAACGGCAAGGAAGTAAAGGAATGGACGGCGGCCAACCTGAAGGCAGCCGTCGACGCCGCAGCCAAGTAACCCGCCCGCAGCATCGGCCGCCAAACCGCGGTGATCAGGCGGGAGGTGGGGGGCGGAGGTCGTGCAGCGCCATCAGGGTGGCGAGTCGGCCGGCCTCCGCGGTAGCTCGGGTGCCGTCCGCGCGCTGGATCGCCATCACCGCCAGGGTGTCGCCGTCCGAGAGGTCGAGCAACACCCAGGGGTCACCGCTGCCGAAGTGGATGCCGAGGATCTCGGCCCATTCCAGCCGACGGGTGAGCAGCACGTTGCGGACCACCAGCCCGCCCTCCGACGGGACGGCGCTGACCGAGGCCAGCCGGTGCAGTCCCCAGCCGATCAGGGCCGCGACCACGACGAATCCGAGCCGGTCGTACCAACCGACGGTCTTCGGGCCGGACCACGGCAGGAGCGCGGCCGCCGCCAGAAGCACCACGGCCTGACCGGTCGCCCCGACGTAGCCGACCGCACGGCCTCGGCGGGAACGGAACGGCAGATGCAGGGCGGCCCGGTCCGACGCCCGGGAGTCGTTCACCGTCGGGCTCACAGGTGGCTGTAGACGTCGTCCAGGGTCAGACCGCGCGCGATCATCAGCACCTGCAGGTGGTACAGCAGCTGCGAGATCTCCTCGGCGGTCCGGTCCGCGGACTCGTATTCGGCCGCCATCCAGACCTCGGCGGCCTCCTCGATCACCTTCTTGCCGATGCTGTGGACGCCGGCGTCCAGCGCCGCGACCGTGCCCGATCCCTCGGGGCGGGTGGTGGCGCGATCGGTCAGCTCGGCGAACAGGGCCTCGAACGTCTTCACGAGGCTGAGCCTATGGGTTCACACGTACACGGCTGCGGCCGGTAGCGGCAGTCCACGCAGGACGGCAGCGGTCGCCACCGCCGCGGTGGCGGCCTCGTGACCCTTGTCCTCGCGCGAGCCCGGCAGCCCGGAGCGCTCCAGCGCCTGCTCGACGGTGTCGCAGGTGAGCAGGCCGAAGCCGATCGGGATCCCGGTTCGGGTGCTGAGCTCGGCCAGCGCATGCGAGGTGGCCGAGCAGACGTAATCGAAGTGCGGGGTACCTCCGCGGATCACCACGCCGAGGGTGACGACGGCGTCCAGCCCGGATGCCGCCAGCCGGGCAGCGGCCACCGGCAGTTCGAAGCTGCCCGGCACGGACAGCTCCACGACCTCGGCGACGCCGCACTCGGCCAGCGCCCGGCGGGCACCGTCCAGCAGCCCGGTCATCACCTGCTCGTGCCACGTCGAGGAGACCAGCCCGATCCGCAGGTGGGTGCCGTCCACCGTGATCGTCGGTGCACCGTCACCGCTCATGCTTCCTCCTCGCTAGCGCTCGTCGTCGCCATGAGCTCGCTTCGCTCCCTCACGCTTGCACTCCTTCAGTCAGGTCGAGCTGGTGACCCATCAGGTCCCGCTTGGCGTTCAGGTAACCGCGATTGTGCTGGGTCTCTCCGACCTGAAGCGGGACCCGCACCGCGGCGGTCACGCCGTTCTCGGCCAGGCCGACGACCTTGGCCGGGTTGTTGGTCAGCAACCGCACGTCGTCCAGGCCGAGGTCGTTCAAGATCGCCGCCGCGGCACCGTACTCCCGGGCGTCCACCGGAAGACCTTGGGCGGTGTTCGCCGCGACCGTGTCCAGCCCCGCGTCCTGCAGTTGATAGGCGGTCAGCTTGGCCAGCAGGCCGATCCCCCGGCCCTCGTGTCCGCGCAGGTAGATGACCGCGCCACCCTCCAGCGCGATGGCGTCCATCGCGGCGTCCAACTGCGGGCCGCAGTCGCACCGGCTGGAGCCGAAGGCGTCGCCGGTCAGGCACTCGGAATGCACCCGGACCAGGGCGCCCCGAGCGGCCGGGGTGCCGGAGAGCAGCGCCACGTGCTCGTGCCCGGTCAGCAGGTCACGGTAGGCGATGGCCCGAAAGTCCCCGTGCCGGGTGGGTAACAGGCTCTCCGCCACCCGCTGCACCCGAGCCGGCGGAACCGTAGGGCCGGCCGCCGCGACCGCGGTCCCGCCGTCACCGTCACCGATCCGCAGCCGGTAGTCGGCCAGGTCGGCGATGCTGATCAGGGGCAGGTTGTGGGTGTTCGCGAGAGCCCGCAGGCCGGGCAGCCGCATCACCGGGCCGGCGTCCGTGACCACCTCGGCCAGCACCCCGACCGGCGGCAGGCCGGCCAGTCGGCACAGGTCAACGGCGGCCTCGGTGTGACCACGGCGGGCCAGCACGCCACCGGCCCGGGCTCGCAGCGGAAAGATGTGACCGGGCCGGACCAGGTCGTCCACCTTGGTGTCCGGGTCGGCGAGCACGCGCAGGGTGACGGACCGGTCGGCGGCGCTGATCCCGGTTTTCACCCCGGCCCTGGCGTCCACGGAGATGGTGTAGGCGGTGCGCAGCGACTCCTCGTTGCGCTCGACCATCAGCGGCAGACCGAGGCGATCGGCCAACCCGTCCGGCATCGGCGCGCAGAGCACCCCGGAGGTGTGCCGGATGGTCCAGCCGATCCATTCCGGGGTGGCGTGCACGGCGGCCAAGATGACGTCGCCCTCGTTCTCCCGGTCCGCGTCGTCGACGACGAGCACCGGCAGGCCCCGACGCAGCGCGTCGATCGCGACGGCCACGCTGTCCAGCGCGATCACCCCGCCGGCTGTGATCCCGTCCCAGTCCTGCCATTCCGGGCAGCCGGGGCCGTTCTCGACCTGCAAGCTGCCGCTCATCGGGCACCCACCGGGCTGGTGGTGGTGAGTCGTTCCACATACTTGGCGAGCACATCGACCTCCAGGTTGACCCACTCGCCCAGCCCCCGATGGCCGAGGGTGGTTCGGGTGAGCGTCTCCGGGATCAGCGAGACGGTGACAACGCTGCCGCCCTCGGGCTTGTCCTGGAGTTCGGCAACGGTGAGCGAGACGCCGTCCATCGTGATCGAGCCCTGGGCGACGATGTACTTGGCCAGCGCGGCGGGGACGGCGACCCGGACCAGTTCCCAGCCGTCGCCGGGCACCCGCTCGACCACGGTGCCGGTGCCGTCCACATGCCCTTGGACGATGTGACCACCCAGTCGGCCGTTTGCCGGCACCGGGCGCTCGAGGTTGACCGGCACCCCGGGAGCGGCGGTGACCAGCGAGGACAGGGCAAGGGTTTGGGCCATCACGTCGGCGGTGAAGGTGTCACCGGCCAGGTCGACGACGGTCAGACAGACCCCGTTGACGGCGATCGACGCGCCGGGTACCGCATCCGACGTGACCACTGGCCCGCGGACGGTTACCCGCGCGGAATCCGCGCCGGGGACGAGTTCGACCACCTGGCCGAGCTCTTCGATGATGCCGGTGAACATTGACCCCTCCTGCCACGCCGTGGGCGGGCTCCGGGGGTCATGACGCGAGGCTGAGCCGATGCGTCATCCGACGATGTGCAGGTCAGCCGCCAAAAGACGGGGCTCTGCTCATCGCCGCGTGCTGCCTCCCATCCGGACTTTCACCGTCGGTCCTGGAGTTTCACCAGGTCAACCGGCCGCTGGCTGCGGTCGGGTCGCGGACTGTAACCGCCGGTTCGGAATTACACCGACCCCGGAGCACGCATAACTGTCATTGCATTGTCACTACCGTGTTTCGAATCTGCTCAACAGTCTGCCACCCCGAGCTTGTTCCCGCACCGGCTGGCGATGTTCCGCAGGCCACACCGGGGGCGGTTGGCTCTACCGGTCGGATCGGTGGGACGCTGTGTGGCGGCGGTGAGTGCGCGGCGGCGGTACAGCGGTACACCCGTCCGAGTGACGGATCCCTCAAGCCGTCCTCGGGTGGCTACAGAGAGTAGTGCACTTCTCTGCACGAGTATGCGCGGAAAGCTGGGCCGCTCGGTCCTTCGGGCGGCGGTGGCCTCAGCAGGCAGCGCCGGCCAGCGCCCGGAGATGCTCGATCTGCGCGGCCGCGTCCTCCGCGCCGTACACCGCCGACCCAGCGACGAAGACGTCCGCCCCGGCCTCGGCGCAGCGCTCGATCGTGGACGCCTGCACCCCGCCGTCCACCTGGAGCCAGACGTCCAGTCCGGATCCGGCGATGGCCTGCCGGGCCCGGCGGATCTTCGGCAAACAGACGTCAAGGAAGCTCTGTCCACCGAAGCCGGGTTCCACGGTCATCACCAGCAGCATGTCGATCTCCGGCAGCAGGTCCAGCCAGGGCTCGACCGGAGTGGCCGGCTTCAGCGCGACTCCGGCCCGGGCCCCGAGTCGGCGCAGCTCGCGGGCCAGCCGGATCGGCGCGGCGGCGGCTTCCGCGTGGAAGGTGACGCTGCCGGCGCCGACTTCGGCGTAGCCCGGTGCCCAGCGGTCCGGGTCATCGATCATCAGATGACAGTCGACCGGGATCGGGGACACCTTCACCAGCGCCTCGACCACCGGCAGCCCGAGGGTCAGGTTCGGCACAAAATGGTTGTCCATCACGTCGATATGCGCCCAGTCGGCGGTGCCGATCCGGCCCAGCTCACGATCGAGCCGGGCGAAGTCGGACGAGAGGATGCTCGGGGAGATCTGGATGCCCACCCGCCGAGCCTACTTGGACTGCCCGACTACTTGGACTGCACGACCAGCACCCGAACGCCGGCTTCGCGCTCCAGTCGGTACCGCATCAGCCACCGCACCCGCGGCAGTTTGCCGAGGTCGGCGGTGGTGGGCACGGCCACTGCCGCGACGTTGGAGCGCCGTGCAGCCGAGATCAGCGCTGCCAGCGCCGAGCACGGCCGGTCGACATCCCGTTCGACGAACACCTCCCCCAGCGCGAAGCCCTCGCGGATCGCGAAGGCGGCGAGCGCGTCACGCCCCCGTGCCACCTCTGCGGCGGGAGTGCTGACCCGCACCGTCTGATAGCCGAACAGAATCGGCTTCACTTTCCTCGACCTCCTGCAATTACTGCAATCTCTGCAACTTCTGCCACTACCGACGCTGTCAGCCCCGGCAACCTCAGGGGAAATCGTCTGCGGACAACTTCGCTGGAGGGCGAGATCCGCGACCCGCATGGAGACGGTGTCGCGGATCCCGCCAGATTTGATCATTGATTCCGCCGGCCCCGCTTCGGAATACCAGTGCGATATACAGGCCTGGTATATGTGCGCGTGTCGGTCTGGCGGATTGTGGATAGAGTTCAGCGGACGAGATCGACAGGAGGTTTGCAATGTCCGGAGACGTTGGTTCTAGTGCCACGCTCGGGGCGGCATTGCTGGACCGGAGAGATTTCCGGCAGGCTCTGCGGGCTCGAGATTTCGGAATGGCATTCCGTTTACTGCGGCAGCATCAGGGTACGACTCAAGCGCAGATAGCTGCGGCAACCGGTCTCACCCAGGGTCGAGTCAGCAAGCTGATGTCCGACCTGCAGATGCGGGTGATGCACATCGACGTGATCGAACGGATCGCCGACGGTCTGCAAATCCCTGGTGCCATGGTCGGTCTCGCCGCACGCTCCTGGGAGACCGGCGACCAGGAGCGGGACGAATCCGAGCAGGGGGAGGACCACGTGCTACGTCGAACCGCGCTTCGCGCCGGGGGTGCGTTACTCATGGGCGGCCTGGTCGAGGCACTCGACAGCGAGCCCGATGCAATGAACAGTGCGCTTGACACCAGCAACATCAGCACCGACCGGCTCGACTACTTCGAGGCCACCGCCGAGCGACTCGGCGTCGAGGTCATCCAAGTAGTGCCGACCCAAATTCTCAGCGCCACCGTCAGCCATTTCCGCAGCGTTCGGCGACTGGTCCGCGAACAGCAGAAGACCGCACACCGAGTACGCCTGGTGAGGACCGGCGCACAGTATGCCACTGTGGTCGGTGAAATACTTTTCAATCAGGGTTCCTTCGAGCTCGCCACAATGTGGTACAAAACGGCTTATCATGCTGCCGTGGATATCGGAGATCGATATCTGGCGGATATTGCCTTGGCCGGACAATCGTACATTCCTACCTATTCGGATGACCCGGCCGGCGTTCTTCGGATCACCACCGCCCGGCTCGAACGAACCGATCGCCGACTCGCCGCGAGCCCGGCCGTGGCCTGGCTCTGGGGGCTGAACGCCAAGGCGCACGCCACTCTCGGCTCGGCCGATGCGGCCCGCCGGGCCTTTGAGCGGGGCCGGAAAGCGCTGGACAACTCACCGGCGTCCCAGGTGCGGCCGGGCATCTTCTCCTTCGTGCCGGAGAAGCAGGCCTTTTATGAGGCCAGCGCCTTCGTCACGCTGGGCGATACCCCGGAGGCCATCGCCGCGGCCGACCGCGCGCTGGAGCTCTACGACCTGCGCGAGACCACCGAGCCGGCACTGGTCCGGTTCGAGCGGGCGAGCGCCCTCGTGCAGTCCGGCGAACTGGACGAAGGCTGCCGGTTCGCCGCCGGTACGGTGCTGGACCCGCGGACCTACCACAGCGTGACGGTCCGCAGCCGGGCCCAGAAGTTCGACACCCTGCTCGCCGATCGCCGTTCGAACGCGGTCGACGAGTGGCGGGCGGTCAGACATGACACCTACTCGACGCCACTGCCGTCAACCACCGTCGCCGCGGTCAGCGGGGTGCACCTGCCGGCCCCCCGGCATGCCTGACGTGTCGGACATGGCTGAGGTCGACCCGCGCCGGCTGCTCGTTGAAGGTGTCGGCGCGGCGACCCTGATGCAGGTGGCAACGATCGGGGACGGCGGGGGCCCGGCGATCTGTCACGTCTGGTTCGCGCCCGGGTTCGAGCCGGACCGGCTGTACTTCGTGTCCCGTGAGGACCGGGAGCACACGATCAACCTCCGCAACGATCCGCGGGTGGCGGCCTCGATCGCCTTGGAGGTGCCGGCCGGTCTCGGAGAGCGCGTCCGCGGCGTGACCCTGGTCGGCCTGGCTCGGGAGATCCCGGACGCGGACCTGCCGGAGGCGGCGGCCGCCTTTGTCGCCCGCTGGCCTCGGGTGGCCGACGTGCTGATGCCCGGCACCCGCCCGACCGCCTCCCCGCCTGGCGCTCCCGGCGCCTCTGGTGCGCCCGGCGCCTCTGGTGCGCCCGGCGCCTCTGGTGCGCCCGGCGCCGCTGGCGCTCCCCCGGCCGTCGCTCATCCGACCGCTCCGCCGGTTCCGCGTCCCGCCCGTCCGGCCCTGACCCCGAGAACCCGGCTCTACGAGATCGCCGTCTCGCGCTGGGTGCTCTTCGACGAGGTCAACTTTCCCGCCCAGCCCCGCCTGACCGTCCCCGCCCGCTGACCTTCCCGCTCACTGAAGCAGCCGAAGTGGGTCGCCGGTTTTGTCGCAATCTCGGGACGAAAAGGGCAAGCGCTCGGAGCGGCCCGGAGAATTGATCCGGAGAATCGGGCCCGGAAATGCCTTGCGATACTGTCCTGGCACGAGTCGGTGGCGAGGACAGGGGTTCAGCAATGCGGGTCTACTCTTACGATGACCGCGGCGAGGTCGGGGATTTCCGGCCTGCCGACGGGAATCTCCGGGTGTACCGGCGCTCCGTCGTCCCGAATCGGAAGGCCCCGGCCAGAGGCCAGTACTCGACCCTGAACCGCAGGCTGGCCGTCCTCTATCGGGACGATGATGCAGCCCTGCGGTTCTTTCTCGAGGGCGCCGGCATCATCGAATTGAATGGCAGCACCACGGCTTCCTGGAAATTGGTCAGCAAGAACAAGGCGCAATTGTCCTTCGACACCGAGCCGCCCATTGACGTCGTTTACCGGGCCAGTTTCAACCGGGTCGTCGCGCATATCGCCGCCGCCCCGAACACCACCCGCGAAGACCTGGATTTCGGGCTGTTCGTCAGCAACGTGCTGAAGAACAGTGAACGCCGCGAGCTGCTGTACCGGGAGGAAGAGGCAGCCCTGTAGCCGCGCGCCTGGGTGTACCGGCCGGGAGGAGTCAGGCCCTCGGAGGCACGTTTTTGCCTCGCCCGCCGTGCTGAATCCTCCTCGCCGGTACCAAGGAGCGCCCTAGTCGGCGGTTCGGCGCAGGACCAAGGTGACGAAGCCCCAGGTATCCCGGTAGACCCGTAGCCACTCGGAGCGGTGCGTGGTCGCCGCCTCCAGCGCCTGGTCATGGTCCGGATCGTCGGGATGATCAAGAGCCCACGATGCCAGCGAACCGGTCCAAGCCCATTCGTAGTCATCGAGTTCGCTGCGGGTGCTGACATGGCCATCCACCGGCGTCCACCCATCGGCGATGACAACGTCCATCGTGGTTGCCAGGTCGTCGAAGTCACCGAGCATCTCGATCGCCTCCGGGGATGGCGTGCGCTCCCAGAACCCGTCACCGATCAGCACTCGCCCGCCCGGTGCCAGGTGCGAACGGGCAACCGCGAGGGTGGGCAGCAGGCCGCCGAAGGCATGTGCGGACCCCGCGCTGAGAACCAGGTCGAACGGGTGCGGGGAAGAGAACTCGGCCGCGTCCTGCTGGTGCAGCACCAGTCGATCCTGGACGGCGAGGCGGCTCGCCTCCTGTTGGGCATGGGTCAGCGCGGGTGTGGAGATGTCGACCCCCTCGGCGCGCAGACCCGGCCACGAAATCAGCGCACGCAGTAGCCATTCCGCGCTCCCGCAGCCCAGGTCGAGGACCCGGGCATCGTCGCGGGCGATGGCCGACTCGAGCAGCCGCCGCACCGAGTCGTCGTCGAGCGGCGACGCCAGCGGGTGATCGGCGTGGGCAAGCCTGGAGATCTGGTCACGGTTCACCGCCGCATCCTGGCAGCACCGGCCGGGGCCAGGCACCTGCATTTGTTCAGCACCGGCCCTGGTACAAGGTCTCCTCGGTGTACAAGGTCTCCCCGGGCGTCGGTTCAGTTGCGGCGCAGCAGGGCCAGATACATCGAGTCGGTGCCGTGCAGGTGGGTCCACAGTTGGACGTCGGCCGTCTCGCCCAGCTCCAGGTCCGGATGAGCGGGGCCGATGATGCCGGCGAGCAGGGCCGGAGCATTCAGCCGAGTGACGTCGGTGCGCCCGCGCAGCACATCGTCCACCACCGCACGGGTCTCGGCCGGGTGCGGGGAGCAGGTCACGTAGGCCACCACCCCACCCGGTCGGACGGCGTCCAGCGCGGTGGTCAGCAGGTCGCGCTGCAGCGGGGCGAGCGATGCCAGATCGGACGGTGTCCGCCGCCAGCGGGCCTCGGGCCGACGACGCAAGGCGCCCAGCCCGGTACAGGGCGCGTCGACCAGCACCCGGTCGTAACGACCCGGCTCGGCCTCGGCCACCGTACGGCCATCGGCGACCCGGACCTCGTAGGCGGCCGGGATCGGGGCCAGTGCCTGCGACACCAGCCCGGCCCGGTGCTCGGCCACCTCGACGGCGACGAGTTCGGCATTGTCCCCCACCTGACCGGCGTCGTGCCGTTCGGCGAGCAGCGCCGCCAGCAGCGCGGCCTTGCCGCCCGGTCCGGCGCACAGGTCAAGCCAGAGTCCTTGGTCGGCGCCGTCGATCTCGGCGGCGGCCAGCGCGAGCGTCACCAGCTGGCTGCCCTCGTCCTGGACCCGGGCCCGCCCCTCCTCGATCGCGAGCGCATCGTCCGGGGCTCCGTGCAGCAGCGCGGCCAGCGGGGAGAGGGCGCCCGGATCGGCTCCGGCCTCGGTGAGCTCCGCCACCGTGGCGAGCCCGGGCAGCGCGGCGACCGCGACCCGGGGCCGGACGTTGTGCGAGGCCAACAGGGCGGGCAGTTCGTCGGCCGGGCGACCCGCCGTGCGCAGGGCGTCCCGGAGCGCGCGGATGATCCAGGTCGGGTGCGAGTAGAGCACGGCCAGGTGACCGTCCGGGTCCTGCTCGGCATCCGGGGCCACCCGGGTCAGCCAGGTGTCCGCCTCGTGCTCGGTGACCCGGCGCAGTACGGCGTTCGCGAACTTGGACGCTCCCGGCCCGGACGTCGCTCGGACCAGGTCGACAGTGGTGGAGACGGCCGCGTGCTGCGGCACCCGGGTGTTCAGCAACTGGTGGACGCCGAGTCGCAGCGCGTCCAGAACGGCGGGATCGACCTTGTCCAGCGGGCGGTCGATGCAGGCGGTCAGCACGGCGTCATAGCTGCCCCGACCGCGCAGGGTGCCGTAGGCGAGCTCGGTGGCCAGCCCGGCGTCCCGGCCGTGCAGTTTGGCCCGGCGCAACAGCCCGGGCAGCACCAGGTTCGCGTAGGCGTCCCGTTCGGCCACCGCACGCAGGGTTTCGTAGGCGACCAGCCGGGCCGGGTCCCCGGCAGCGCGCGGGCGACCGCCGGCCGGGGCGCTGCCGGCCTTGCCCTGCGCCCGACCGCCGGACTTGCCGACTCCGCCGCCGGGCTTGTCGCCGGCACTGCGCGGCGGCCGGGACGGTCGACCGGCCGGGGCGGCGGGCCGACTCAAGAGCTGACCTGCGCACTTGTCGGCGAACTCAGCACCGTGCCGGGTTCCAGCCGAGCACCGCGGGCCCAGTCGACCGCAGGCATCGCTCGTTTGCCGGCCGGGCGGACCTCGCCGAGGGTGACGGGACCGGTCGCCGTTCCGACCTGGACGGCGCGACGCAGCACTCTGAGTTCTCCTGGCTTCAATGGATCTTGGGTTGGTTCGGCGAGCTCGGTGGAGGCCGGATTGGTCGGCGCGGAATTGGTCGGCGCGGGATCGGCCGGCGCGAGCGTGACCGGGCCGAGGCCCAGTCGCTCGCCACGCAACGTGGTCCAGGCGCCGGGCGCCGGGGTGCAGCCGCGGATCCGCCGGTCGATCACCCGAGCGGGCAGCGCCCAGTCGACCGCGGCCTCCTCAACGGTGATCTTCGGGGCCAGCGAGATGCCGTCCTCCGGTTGCGGTCGAGCCTCGGCGGCGCCGTCCTCGATCCCGTCCAGGGTGGCCACCAGCAGACTGGCACCACCCTCGGCGAGCCGGGCGAGCAGGTCGCCGGCCGTGTCCCGGGGGCGAATCGCCTGGGTCATCACGCCGAACACCGGTCCGGTGTCGAGGCCGCGTTCCAGCCGGAAGGTGGTCGCGCCGGTGACCTCGTCGCCGGCCATGATCGCGCGCTGGACGGGGGCCGCGCCGCGCCAGGCCGGCAGCACCGAGAAGTGCAGGTTCACCCAGCCGTGCACCGGGATGTCCAGCGCCGCCTGCGGGACCAGGGCGCCGTACGCGATCACCGGACAGCAGTCCGGGGCGAGAGCGGTCAGCTCGGCGAGGAACCCGGGCTCACTCGGCCGGGCCGGCTGCAAAACCGGCACCTCGTGCTCGTCCGCCCAGGTCGCCACCGGTGAGCGGGAGACCTTGCGGCCTCGCCCGGAGGCGGCGTCCGGCCGGGTGACGACGGCGATGATCTCGTGCCGGGACGCGGCCAGCGCGTCCAGCGCGGGGATGGCGACCTCGGGAGTACCTGCGACGACGATGCGCACGTCGGCCGCGTCAGGTCGCGCGGCCGAAGGTGGCGTGCGGGCTCACCTTCACCACCGGCGCCCGATCACCCGCCCAGTCAGCCTCGCGGATCGCCTTGAGCGCCAGCTTGCGCTCAGCCCGCTCCAGCCGGTCGATGAACAGGATGCCGTCGAGGTGGTCGGTCTCGTGCTGGATGCAGCGGGCGAGCAACTCACTGCCCTCGATCTCCACCGGCTCACCGTGCTGGTTGAAGCCCTTGGCCACCACTCGGAGCGCGCGCCGGGTGGTGAATGCCAGGTCCGGCAGCGACAGGCAGCCCTCCTCCCCGTCCTGGATGTCCTCGGACAGGTCCAGGCTCGGGTTGATCAGGTGGCCCAGCACGTTGTCCACGTAGTACGTGAAGACCCGCAGGCCAACGCCGATCTGTGGGGCGGCCAGGCCGGCGCCGGGGGCGTTCAGCATCGTTTCCTCGAGATCGCGGACCAGGCCGCGCAGTTCTTTATCGAAGTCGATGACGGGTTCGGCCGGGGTACGGAGTACGGGATCGCCGAACAGGCGGATGGTCTGGATAGGCACTGAGTGAGTCTACGTGCCCCTCGGGCCGGGTCAGGCCGGGTTAGCCCCGGCCAAGGTCGTGATCGAGGCCTTGTTGATCTCCAATCGCAGCCCTCGCAGGGGCTAACCCAGAGCTAGCCCCGAGCTAGCTGAGCAGAGGGAGCGGTCGGGCGTACGGCCAGAGACACCTGGAAGTCGGGCAAAAGGTACACGTGACCCGATGTTGACATGCGGCCGCGAGCGGTAACTGGCCCGGAACACAGCGAAATGCCCCGGCAATGGCACCTGCTTAGCCTCGGCGGCACCCCTGAGGTCCCCGGGGTGCTGTTGCCGCCGGTCCCCCGCCGACGGCCGATCGATCGGAGCCACATGGCCGTCTCCCGCCGTCCCGACCGCACCGGCTCGCCGTTGGCTTCGGTCAGCGATGCCCTGCTCGGCCGTCGTCGCCTGTTCCAGGCCGGCGCCCTGCTGCTGGCGGGTGGCCCGGCGCTGGTCGCGTGCGGATCGGACGGCGAGACCGCCGCGGCTGCCCCCGGTGGCGCGGCCAGCTTCGGCGAGATCGCGGTCCAGCTGTCCTGGATCAAGAACATCGAGTTCGCCGGCGAGTATTTCGCCACCACCAAGGGCTACTACACGGCGGCCGGATTCTCGAAGGTCAACCTGGTCGCCGGTGGCGCGTCCGGTACCTCCCCGGAGTCGGCGCTGGCCACGGGCAAGGCGTTTGTCGGCCTCTCCGCGCCGACGATCACGGCGCCGGCGATCAACAAGGGCGCCCCGCTGAAGATCGTCGGCACTACCTACCAGAAGAACCCGTTCTGCATCCTGTCCATCGACAAGGACCCGATCAAGACCCCGCAGGACATGGTCGGTAAGAAGATCGGCGTGCAGAGCGGTGGCAACGACGTGATCTTCGCGGCGCTGCTCAAGGCGAACAACATCGACCCGAAGAGCGTTGAGGTCGTCCCGGTGCAGTTCGACCCGACCGTGGTCACCACCGGCGCCGTCTCCGGCTTCATGAGCTACATCACGAACGAGCCGATCCTGCTGTCCTCCAAGGGTTTTAAGGTCACCACCTTCCTGCTGGCGGATTACAACCTGCCGCTGGTCGCGGAGACCTTCACGGTGCTGCAGGAGTCGATCGACAAGGACCGGGCCAAGATCAAGGCCTTCCTGCTGGCCGAGATCAAGGGCTGGAAGGACGCCGTCGCCAGCCCGGCGGAATCGGCCAAGCTGGCGGTCGAAACCTTTGGTAAAGACCAGGGCCTCAACCTCGAAGAGCAGGTCAAGGAAGCCACCGCGCAGAACGACCTGGTCATCAGCGACGACACCAAGGCCAACGGCTTGTTCACGATGACCGACGCGCTGATCGCCGAGAACATCGAGGCTCTCGGCCGGGCCGGGACGCCGATCACCGCGGACAAGCTGTTCGACCTGTCCCTCCTCAAGGAGGTCTACGCCGAGAACGCCGACCTGAAGAGCTGATCCAATGACGACGACGCCCGCGAGTTCGACATCGCCAGCGAGTTCGACCGAAAAGGGCGCCCCGCCCCTCGGTACCGGGATCAACATCACCGGTCTGACCAAGACCTTCTCGATGGGACGTCGTTCGGTCACCGCGCTCGACAACGCCGACCTGAGGTCGTCCGAGGGCTCGTTCCTTTCCCTGCTCGGGCCGTCCGGCTGCGGCAAGTCCACGATCCTGCGGATCCTGGCCGGGCTGGAGAAGCCGAGCAGCGGGCAAGCCCTGGTGAACGGCGAGACCCCGCTCGAGCTTCGCCGTCACCACGAACTCGGCATCGCCTTCCAGGATTCGGCGCTGTTGCCCTGGCGCAGTGTGTACTCGAACATCCGGCTGCCGCTGGAGATCTCCGGAATCACGCCGGAACCGGGCTTCATTGAGGACCTGATCGCCCTGGTCGGCCTGCAGGGCTTCGAGAAGGCGAAACCGGCGCAGCTGTCCGGCGGCATGCGGCAACGGGTCTCGATCGCCCGCTCGCTGGTGGTCAAGCCGTCGGTGCTGCTGCTCGACGAGCCGTTCGGGGCGTTGGACGACATGACCCGGCAACGGCTCAACCTCGAGCTGCTGCGGATCTGGACCGAGAAGCCGGCCACGACGCTGATGGTCACGCATGGCGTCAGTGAGGCGATCTTCCTGTCCGACGTCGTTGCGGTGATGAGCCCCCGGCCGGGACGGATCCTCGAGGTGGTGCCGATCGACCTGCCTCGGCCACGGACCCCGGAGATGACGCGAACCCCGGAGTTCCACACCATCCACGATCATCTGTCCGACCTGCTGTTCGGCGAGGACGGCGCCGCCATGGGTGAGGCCTGATGACGGAGGCCGACCCGGGCGCACCGACTCCGAGCACCAGAGAGCGGCCGAAGTGGCTCGGCGGGGTGATCGGCACGGTTGTCGTGATCGCGGTCTGGTGGCTGCTCGCCGTCACGGTATTCCAGGACGGCGGATCGGTACCGACGCCATGGGAGGTGGTCAAGCAGGTCAAGGCGGACGGTTGGGACTTCTACGCCACCAACGCCGGGATCACCCTGCGGGGCGCCGGCCAAGGCTTTCTCTGGGGAAACGCCCTGGCGCTGCTGATCGCCGTGCTGGTGCTGCTGGTTCCTCCGCTCGAAGCAGTGGCGACGCAGCTCGCGGTGATCAGCTATTGCATGCCGTTGACCGCGATCGGCCCGATCGTCCTGGTGATCTTCGGCGGCCGGGCACCGACGATCTTCCTGGCGGCACTGTCGGTCTTCTTCACCACTCTGGTCGGTGCCCTGCTCGGGCTCAAAGCCGCCGACCAGGCCAGCCTGCAACTGATCGAGGTCTACGGCGGCACCCGCTGGCACCGGTTGCTCAAGGTGCAGATCATCTCCGCACTGCCCAACGTGCTCTCGGCGCTCAAGATCGCCGCGCCCGCCGCGATGCTCGGCGCGATCATCGGCGAATATCTCGGCGGGATCGACAACGGGCTCGGGGTGGTCCTCACCGTCGCCCAGCAGCAGTTCCTGGTTCCCCGGACCTGGGCGCTGGCCTTTGTCATCGGCGGCCTGGCCGGTCTCGGCTACGCGATCTTCGCGCTGATCGCCCGGTTCGTCACCCCCTGGTCGACCGGCGCTTCTGCGGGAGGTACCCCGTGACGAGCACAGCGATCGATACGCCGGTTATCCCGACGGCATCCCCGGACACGTTCCCGTCGGCGTTCTCGGTCTACGGCCGGGCCACCGTGCGGGCCTTGCTGCCGCTGGTGGTGTCCGCCATCGTCGCGGTGATCGTCTGGGAAGGCTTCCTGCAGTTCTTCGACATCAACCCGCTGATCGGCAAGGACCCGCAGGCGGTGTGGGAGTACATGTTCACGGCACCGGAGGCGGCGGCGAACCGGACGGCGGTGTTCGACCCGCTCGGGGTGACGCTGCGGGACGCCTCGATCGGCTTCGTCGCCGGCTTGCTCGCGGCCGGCGTGATCGCGGTCTGCTTCGTCCTGTTCCGCAGCGTCGAGCAGGCGTTCATGCCGGTGGCGATGCTGTTGCGGTCGGTCCCGCTGGTCGCGATGACTCCGCTGATCACGCTGATCTTCGGCCGGGGTCTGCTCGGAGTCGGGGTGATCGCCGGCATCGTGGTGTTCTTCCCTGCCCTGGTGACGATCGTCTTCGGGCTGCGCTCGGTACCGACGCAGACCCGGGACCTGGTGGTCGCCTACGGCGGTAGCGATCTGACCGTGCTGCGCAAGGTGGCGTTCCCGACCGCGATGCCGTCGATCTTCGCGGCGGCTCGAATCTCCGTGCCCGGTGCGCTGATCGGCGCACTGGTCGCCGAGTGGCTGGCGACCGGCCAGGGCACCGGCGGGGTGATCCTGCGCGACATCGGCGCTTTCGGCTACGACAACCTGTGGGCCTCGATCGTCACCCTGACCGCCGTCTCCGTCATCCTCTACACCCTGGTCGGGCTGGTCGAGACCTTCGTCCTGGCCCGGTTCGGCCCAGCCCCCACCACCCACTGACCGCGCCTCAACCGCGCCCTGATCGGGGCGCACGCCGTTGTTGGGGTAGCTCCGATCCAACATGTGGATCGTGCCTTCGCCAATCTCGAAACTAGCCGGGGTTGGGGGGGTCCAGTTGGATGCGGACGGCTCCGGCGTCCCGGCGCGCGCTCCGGACGGCGGCAGCGGCGTGCAGCGCGGCGGCCAGCTCGGCGGCCCGGGATCGAGGGGCCCTCAGCAGCATCTGGACGGCGGGAGCATCGCCGCCCGGCGCTCCCTGCCGGGCCACCACCACCTCGATCGGTCCCAGCGTCTGGGTGTCCTCCGGCAGCCGGGCCAGCTCCAGCAACGCCGACACGGCGGGTGCCGGGCCGGTCAGTTCGGCCATCACCACGGCGGGCGGAAAGCCCAGTTCGGCTCGCTCGTCCAGTTCCCGTTCGGCATGTGAGGCCGGGTCCACTCGAACCAGAGCCTGGACGGCGGGAGCCTGCGAGTCCGCACAGATCACCACCTTGCCGCCGGCCGGGCCGGGCCGGACCAGCGCGGCCGCGGCCAACCACCGCCGCAGGGCATCCTCGCTGGCATGCAGGTCGGGGCGCTCCAGCAGGCGGCCGCCGTCGAGCAGGACGGCCGCCGCGTAACCACCGGCCACCGGAGGTTCCAGTCCGGGAGTGGCAACCACCAGCGCGTGCTCCGGGACGCCGGGAGTCTCTTCACCCGAGCGTGGGACGACGACGGCCGCACCGGGGAACGCGCGTCCGAGTTCCTCGGCGGTGCGCACCACCCCCACCGAGGTGGCCCGCAGCCGGTGAGCCTGGCAGTGCGGGCAGGTCCAGGCGGTGGCGACCCGACCACACCACCGGCACTCCGGGGTCTGGGTCTGCACCGGCCCGCGGCCCTGGTTCGCCGCGAACCCGAGCGGTCCGTGGCAGAACGTGCAGCGGGCGGGCTTGCGGCAGTTCTGGCAGGACAGGCCGGGCAGATACCCGGCGCGCGGCACCTGGACCAGCACCGGACCCTGGCTCAGGCCATCCCGGACCGCCCGCCAGGCCGCGGCCGGTAGCCGTCCGGCTGCGGACGGGTCGTCGTCCGCGCCGTACGCGGTCGAGGCCACGCTGATCGTCGGCCAGTGGGCTCGCAGGGTCGCCCGGTCCGCTGCCACCGACCGGGCCCAGCCCGAGCGGATCCAGGCCGCACACTCCACCGTCCGCGACCAGCTGCCGGCCAGCAATGCGGCGCCTTCCAGTTCGGACCGCAGCGCCAGCACCTCCCTGGCGTGCGGATACGGAGCCCGCGGCTCCTGGTGCAGGTCGTCGCCGTCGTCCCAGATCGCCACCAGCCCGAGCCGGTGCACCGGAGCGAAGGCGGCCGCCCGGGTGCCGATCGCCACCTGGACATCGCCGCGCAGCACCGCGAGGAAGTTGCGGTACCGGGCGGTCGGGCCGAGGTCGGCCTCCAGCCGGGTGTGCCGACCGGGTCCGAGCCTTGCCGTCAGCACCGCGTCCAGGCGCTCGACATCGCGATTGTCCGGCAGCACCACTAGCGCTCCCCGGTCCGAGGCGAGCGTCGCCTCGATCGCCCCGGCGAGCGCACTCGTCCAACCATCTCCGGGAAGGGCCGTCCAGACCGCACGCGGCGAGTCCCCGGCCGCGAGCCGAGCGACCAAGGCCGCACCGGCCGGGTACCCGCGCCAGCCGGTGTCCGGATCAACGACGGCCACCGGGAGAACCGTCGGCTCCGGACGCGCGGCCTGCTCGGCCTTGGCGTGTCGCGGCGGGACGGCGAGCCGTAGGACGTCGTACAGGCTGCCGGCGTAGCGATCCGCGACCGCCCGGGCCAGGGTCACCACCTTCGCGGACAGCACCCGCTCGCCGGAGACCACCCGCCGCAGCGGCGTCAGCCGACCAGGATGATCGGATCCGGCGGAGCGCTCCAGCAGGTAGCCCTCGACGTCCTGCCCGGCGAACCGGACCCGAACCCGAACGCCGGGTTGCGCGTCGTCCGACATCGACTGCGGGACGGCGTAGTCGAAGGTCCGGTCCAGGTGCGGCAACGGCAGATCAACGGCCACCCGGGCGACCGGGAGCAGTTCGGCGATCGGGTCCGGCGGTTTCGGCTTCTTGCCCCGGGTGGCCGCGCGCAGGAGCTCAAGCTGTCCATCCGTGTTCGTCCCACTCACCTGCTGCCCTCCCTCCCGGTTCCCTGGCGCCGCTATTCGATGACGTGCTGTTCGTCAACGTGGGTATTCGGTGACGTCCTGCTCGATGACGTCCGCCGGGTGGAAGCCTTTCACGTCCGCCCTCATCCGGTTCGCCACGACCACAGCTGATGATCTCCGCGAGTTTGCCGTCGGGCCGGCGGTGGAACCGGCCGCGACTCGACCGCGTCCAAGGCTCAGGCGAGGCCGTCAGTGAGGACCATCATGAAAACAGCACCGACCCAGCGTCGACGTGGCGCGCTTGCCGCGTTGGCCGCGATCGTCATTCTCGGATTGGCGCTCGCAGGTGGTGCCTGGAGGCTCGCCGGCCGTGACGCGCCGCCGACGTCCACCGCAGACGAGCCCTACTACGCCAGCACCCAGGATCTCGAAGCGAAAGCCCAGGCCGTGATCCGGGCGACCATCCGCAGCGCCACCGGCGATGACCGCCACGGCTACCCCGAAACCACGGCAAGCGCCGACGTGCGGGCGATCGCCAAGGGTTCGCTGGCCGTGGGGCAGCCGATCGCGCTCTCGTACACCACGCCGGGTTCCGGCCCGGAGACCGCGGACCTCAAGGTGGGCGGCGAGTATGTCCTCCTGCTCGAGCTGGACGGCAGCAACCCGGCGCACCTGATCAACTCGACCCAGGGCTGGTACCAGGTCACCGCAGGCCGGGCCGTGGCCGGACCGAGCAATGACGTCAAACTCAGCCCAGCCGTCAAGACTGCCCTCGGTCTCGCCTAGCTGACCCCTTAACCTCGCTGGACCTTAGCCGTCCTCAATCGTCGAGCAGCTCCAGCGGATCGAAGCTGAGCGCCATCGGCTCGCTCAACTCGAAAACCTCCCCGGCGCCTGCCTTCGCCGCGATCACGTACTCACCGTCCACCAGTCGCAACGCCTCGATCGACGGGCCGGCCGGATCGACGATCCAGCAGTGCTCCACTCCGCGGCTCTGGTACAGCCCCCGCTTGAGCGTGAGGTCGACCATCTTGGTCTTTCTGGATAGCACCTCGACCACGAGCAGCGGGGTGTGAGTCAGCAGTTTCTCCCTCACCGGGCGCCGAGCGATCATGATGTCCGGCCGCACCCCCAGTTCACCGTCGGGTTTGTACTCGAACGGCGCGATCACCACCTGCAGGTCCGGCGGGCGGACCGCGCGCAGCTTCAGATAGAGCGAACCGGCGCAGGTCTGGTGCCGGAGCCCCGGCGCGTTCGGGGTCACGAGCAGCGCTCCATCAATCACTTCGTACTTCCAGTGCGGGTCGTCGGGAAAGGTCTGCAGGTCGTCCCAGGTGATCGAGCGGAAATCGGAGGACAGGATGAGCGCTCCATAGATCAGCTCGTACTTCCACCACGGGTCCTCGGGAAAGGCCTGCAGGTCGTCAACGGTCAGCTCGCCGTTCGCCGGCAGGCCGTGGTCAAGGAATCGGGGTCGATGCTCCACAAGAGGATCGTAGACAGGGTGTGTGGTCATGGATCAACCGTAAATACGGAACGGCCGCCACCCGCAGGTGACGGCCGTTCCGTGGATAACCAGGCGTTCGAGTGTCCTGTGGACTAGACGAGCAAGAGCGTCAGCCGACCTCGGACTGCAGGTCCTTGACCCGGTCGGTGCGCTCCCAGGTCAGGTCCGGCAGCTCACGGCCGAAGTGGCCGTACGCCGCGGTCTGGTGGTAGATCGGCCGGAGCAGGTCGAGGTCACGGATGATCGCGGCCGGGCGAAGGTCGAAGACCGACTTGATCGCGGCGGTGATCCGATCCACCGGAACCGTCTCGGTACCGAAGGTCTCGACGTACAGGCCGACCGGGTGCGCCTTGCCGATCGCGTACGCGATCTGCACCTCACACTGACGGGCCAGACCGGCGGCGACCACGTTCTTCGCCACCCAGCGCATCGCGTACGCGGCGGAACGGTCCACCTTCGACGGGTCCTTGCCGGAGAAGGCGCCGCCACCGTGCCGGGCGAACCCGCCGTAGGTGTCAACGATGATCTTGCGTCCGGTGAGCCCGGCGTCGCCCATCGGGCCACCGATCTCAAACCGGCCGGTCGGGTTCACCAGCAGGCGGAACGAGGAGGTGTCAATGTCCACCCGATCGAGCACGGGCTTGATCACGTGGTCGGCGACGTCCGGCTGCAGCAGGTTCTCCAGTGACACGTCGGCCGCGTGCTGCGACGAGACCACAACGGTGTCCAGCCGGACCGCCCGCGAACCGTCGTAGGCGATGGTGACCTGGGTCTTGCCGTCGGGCCGCAGGTACGGCACCTCACCGGTCTTGCGGACCTCGGTGAGCCGCTCGGCCAACCGGTGCGCGAGCCAGATCGGCAGCGGCAGCAGCTCGGGGGTGTCGTCGTTGGCGTAGCCGAACATCAGCCCCTGGTCGCCCGCGCCCTGAAGGTCGAGCGGGTCCTCGCCGGCCTCGACGCGGGCCTCGTAGGCGGTGTCGACACCCTGGGCGATGTCCGCCGACTGCGCGCCGATCGATACCTCGACACCACAGGAATTGCCGTCGAACCCCTTGGTGGAGGAGTCGTAACCGATGTCCAGGATCGTCTTGCGAACGATCGACGGGATATCGACGTACGACTTCGTCGTCACCTCACCGGCGACGTGCACCAGGCCGGTGGTCACCAGGGTCTCAACGGCTACCCGACTTCGGGGGTCCTGCGCGAGTAGCGCATCGAGGATGGCATCACTGATCTGGTCACAGATCTTGTCCGGGTGCCCCTCGGTGACGGACTCTGATGTGAAAAGGCGATCTGACACGGCTCTCCCGTACGGGTGCGGCGACTCGGTGGTCGCGTGCAGCGGCTGCTGACATGCGTCCGGGAGCGATTAGCTCACCGGATGCGTGCACATACTCTAACCATCTCGGTCGAGATGGGTCAGCCAATGAGCTGCACGACCGCATCCCAGACCGACCCGGCGACGACGTCCTTCGGCCCGGCCGGTACCGGCGACTGCCGTCCGTCCGGGTACAGCAGCGTGACCTCGGTGTCGTCCCGACCGAACACCTTCCCGGCCGAGACATCGTTGAGAACCAGCAGGTCACAGCCCTTGCGGGCGAGTTTTGCGCGGGCATGCTCGAGCACTCCACCGGTCTCGTCCCCGGTCTCCGCGGCGAAGCCGACGACGATCTGACCGGGCGGTCGGCGCGCGACCAACTCCGCAAGAATGTCGGGATTCCGGATCAAGCGGACGATCGGCGCGTCATCCGAATGGTCGGCTTTTTTGATCTTGTATTCAGCGATCTCGGCAGGCCGGAAATCGGCCACCGCGGCGGCCATCACCACAACATCGGCCGAGGCGGAGGCCACGAACACGGCCTCGCGCATCTCCAGGGCGGACCCGACCTGGACGACGTCAACGCCGTCCGGGACCGGCACCTCCACCGCGCCGGCCACCAGGGTGACCTTCGCTCCGCGGGCGGCCGCGACCCGGGCCAGGGCGACGCCCTGCCGACCTGAGGACCGGTTACCGAGGAAGCGGACCGGATCGAGCGGTTCGCGCGTCCCACCGGCCGACACCACAACCCGGCGCCCGGCCAGATCGCCCTGGTCAGCGGCCGAGGCGAAATCGGAGTCGGGGTGGGGATCGGCGAGCAGGGCCAGCGCGGCGGCAGCGATCTGCTCCGGCTCGGGCAATCGGCCGGGTCCGGTGTCCGCGCCGGTCAGCCGGCCACTGGACGGGTCGAGGACGTGCACGCCGCGAGCGCGCAAAGTCGCCACATTCGCTGCCGTGGCCGCGTTCGTCCACATCTCGGTATGCATCGCCGGGGCCAGCAGCACCGGGCAGCGAGCGGTCAGCAACACGTTGGTGAGCAGGTCGTTCGCCAGGCCGTGCGCGGCCCTGGCGAGCAGGTCCGCGGTCGCCGGGGCGACCACCACGAGCTCGGCCTGCTGACCGATCCGAACGTGCGGGACCTCGTGCGCGTCGTCCCAGACCGTGGTGGCCACCGGGTGACCGGACAGCGCCGCCCAGGTGGGGGCGCCGACGAACTCCAGCGCCGCCGCGGTCGGCACGACACGGACGTCGTGACCGGCCTCGGTGAACAGGCGCAGGAGCAGACATGCCTTGTACGCGGCGATCCCCCCGGTGACACCGAGGACGATGCGTCGCTTCACAGCGGGGGTGCGGACTACGGGGTGTCGGTCGGCTCGGCGACCAGCAGGCCCTCGTTGATCTCCCGCATCGCCACCGAGAGCGGCTTCTCCTGCACGTGCGTCTCGACCAGCGGGCCGACGTACTCCAGCAGGCCCTCACCGAGCTGCGAGTAGTAGGCGTTGATCTGCCGAGCGCGCTTGGCAGCGAAGATCACCAGCGAGTACTTCGAGTCGACCGTGGTGAGCAGGTCGTCGATCGGGGGGTTGGTGATGCCTTCGGGATTTGCAACAGTTCCGGACACGCAAGCTCCAGCAGTCGGTGGTACTCAAGAAAGAACACATAAGCGTGCTCAGCTCGACCTGGTCGGGGTCGGAGCGGGGAGCCGATCGGCAGTTCGATTGGTGGTCTAGTGCGACTCGGCGGTGGTCAATCCCATCCATGATACGAGCTCATCGGTCGCCCGGCGAACATCGTCGTTCACGATGGACACATCGAACTCCGACTCCGCGGCCATTTCGACCTCCGCAGTGCGCAGCCGACGCTCCCGCTCTTCCGCCGACTCGGTACCCCGACCCACCAATCGGCGGACCAGCTCGTCCAGGCTCGGCGGCTTGAGGAAGACGAAGAACGCACCCGGCATGGTGGCCCGTACCTGCCGGGCACCCTGCAGATCGATCTCCAGCAGGGCCGGCCGGCCCTGCGCCAGGACTTCCTCCACCGCCCGGCGGGGGGTGCCGTACCGGTGCCGACCATGGACGACGGCCCACTCCAGCAGCTCACCGGCCGCGACGAGATCGTCGAACCCGGCCTCGTCACGGAAGTGATAGTGGACGCCGTCCACCTCGCCGGGCCGCGGCGGCCGGGTGGTGACCGACACGGACAGCCAGATCTCCGGGTAGCGACGACGGATGTCCGCCGCCACTGTCCCCTTCCCCACCGCGGTCGGCCCGGCCAGCACGGTCAGTCGACCGGGACCGGGCACGCCACCACCTAGCTCTGTCGACGCATCCCCCCCGAACACGGGGTTATCAGCTGCCGAAGCGCTTGACCAGGGCGGCGATCTGGTTCGAGCCCAGACCTCGCACGCGACGCGACTCGGAGATCCCGATCTCTTCCATGATCTGCTTGGCCCGGACCTTGCCGACGCCGGGCAGTGCCTCGAGGAGTGCCGACACCTTCATTTTGCCGATCACCTCGTTGGCCTGACCCTCGCTGATCACCTCACCGAGCGAACCCTGCGAGTACTTGAGTCGATTCTTGATCTCGGCACGCGCACGGCGAGCCTCAGCCGCCTTCACCAGGGCGGCGGCACGCTGCTCGGGGGTCAGGGGGGGCAGAGCCACTGCAGTCACCTCAGTTGGTTGTCGAACTCGGTAATTGTGAGTGTTTCGTGGAGCCGTACCGGACTGCCTTGAACCACCTCACTGATCAACCCCCTCGGCCGATCAGCGCAGGCAGACCACGGAATCTGGGTTCGAACCTAGCGACTTGCCGCCCCCCGGAGCAACGCGGGGGCCCGTGTCGGGCGATGTCATCCTCTGAACGGCCGTATCCGACAAACAGCCGGGGCCGAGGATGGCATTTCCCGTGCGCCACACCTGGGAAGAACGGTGGCAATAGTCACATTGCCACCGATACTCAACACTTCGCCGTCATTACAGTCAAGAAAGCCCAGTTCGCTGACCTGCAATAGGGCAACCGAACACCCGCCGTCAACGCACAACAGGCGTCAGGAAGGCGTCAGCGCCCCGCTGACGGCATCCAGGGACCTGGACGCAGCTAGGCGGAGCCCGGACGTTGTCGGCCCGCCGGAGAGCACCTCACGGCTGGAGCTCGGCAGCACGTCCGCGAGCGCCGACCCGAAGATCGCCCGCAGATCGGCCGGCGTCGCCCCCTGGGCACCGATCCCCGGCGCCAGCAGCGGCCCGTTCAGCTGCTCCAGGTCGTGCTCGCGACCCACCCCCCGGACGGTGGCACCGACCACCACGCCCACCGAGCCGAGGGGTGCGGCACCGGAGTTCTCCGCCGCGGCGGCGTCAATGATGGTCTGCGCGACCGTGCGGCCGTCCGGCGCCCGGGCGTGTTGCACCGTGCCGCCCTCCGGGTTCGAGGTCAGCGCGAGCACGAAGACCCCCCGGCCGGTCTCGGCGGCGAGCGTCAGCACCGGCCGCAACGACTCGAAGCCCAGGTACGGCGAGACCGTCACCGCATCACCGGCCAGCGACGAGCCGGCCCCCACATAGGCCTGCGCATAGGCGGCCATCGTCGAGCCGATGTCACCGCGCTTGGCATCGACGATGGTCAGTGCGCCGGCCTCGCGGCTCTGTGCGATCACTCGCTCCAGGACGGCCACCCCGGCGGAACCGAACCGCTCGAAGAACGCCGACTGCGGCTTGAGCACCGCCACCCGATCGGCCAGCGCCTCCACCACAGTGAAGGCAAACCTCTCCAAGCCAGCGACGTCGTCGGTCAATCCCCACTTCGCCAGTAGGCCCGGGTGAGGGTCGATCCCCACGCACAGGGGGCCGCGCTGTGTTATTTGGGTCCGCAAGCGCTGTCCGAAAGTTGGTCTGCCTGGGTTCACCATTGGTGTCATCGCTTTGCGTCCTCGTCTGCGCGCAGCTGGCGGAGGCGGATGCCGTGCTCCTGCAAGGAGGCCACCCGGATCGGCTCGTTTCGGGCCGCTTCGATCGCCTGCACGGCGGCGGAGAACTGCTGGATCGTGGTGATCATCGGACGGTCGACCGACGTCGTCGCGGCCCGGATCTCGTAGCCGTCGTGCCGGGCCGCCGGGCCGGACGGGGTGTTGATCACCATGTCCACCTCACCGGCGATGATCCGGTCGACGATCGTCGGCTCGCCGTCCGCGCCCCGGCCCTCCCGGTGCTTGCGCACCCGGGTGCTGGCGATCCCGTTGCGCCGGAGGACGTCGGAGGTGCCCTCGGTGGCGAGGATCTCGAAGCCCAGGTCGACCAGCCGCTTCACCGGGAAGATCATCGCCCGCTTGTCGACGTCGGCGACCGAGACGAACACCGTGCCCGCGTCCGGCAGCCCGCCGTACGCCGCCGACTGGGACTTGGCGAAGGCGTGCGGGAAGTCGGTATCGATCCCCATCACCTCGCCGGTGGAGCGCATCTCCGGCCCGAGCAGGCTGTCCACCACCTTGCCCTCCGGGGTGCGGAATCGCTGGAACGGCAGCACCGCTTCCTTCACCGAGACCGGCGCGTCCGGCGGCAGCGAGCCGCCGTCGCCGAACTCCGGCAGCATCCCCTCGGCACGCAGTTCGGCGATCGTCGCGCCGACCATGATCCGAGCGGCGGCCTTGGCCAGCGGCACCGCGGTCGCCTTGGAGACGAACGGCGCGGTGCGGCTCGCCCGGGGGTTCGCCTCCAGCACGTAGAGGACGCCGTGAGCGAGCGCGAACTGCACGTTCAGCAGGCCGAGAACACCGACCCCACGGGCAATCGCCTCGGTGCTGGCGCGGACCCGGGCGACGTCGGCCTTGCCCAGGGTGACCGGCGGCAGCACGCAGGCCGAGTCACCGCTGTGGATCCCGGCCTCCTCGATGTGCTCCATCACCCCGCCGAGGTACATCTCCTCGCCGTCGAACAGCGCGTCCACGTCGATCTCGATCGCGTCGTCCAGGAACCGGTCGACCAGCACCGGATGCTCGGGGCTGATCTCGGTGGACCGGGTGATGTAGTCGGCCAACTGCGGCTCGTCGTAAACGATCTCCATGCCGCGCCCGCCGAGCACAAACGACGGCCGGATCAGCACCGGGTAACCGATCTCGTCGGCGATCCGCTTGGCCTCGGCGAAACTGCTGGCGGTGCCGTGCCTCGGCGCCGGCAACCCGGCGTTCGACAGCACATGACCGAACGCGCCGCGGTGCTCGGCCAGGTGAATGGCTTCCGGCGAGGTACCCACGATCGGCACCCCGGCGGCCTTCAAGCTGGCCGCCAAACCCAGCGGGGTCTGGCCGCCGAGCTGCACGATCACCCCGACCAGCTCACCGGAGCGAGTCTCGGCGTGCACCACCTCGAGCACGTCCTCCAGGGTCAGCGGCTCGAAGTAGAGCCGGTCGGAGGTGTCATAGTCGGTAGACACGGTCTCCGGGTTGCAGTTCACCATCACCGTCTCGTAGCCGGCCTCCCGCAGCGCGAACGAGGCGTGCACGCAGGAGTAGTCGAACTCGACGCCCTGCCCGATCCGGTTCGGCCCGGAGCCGAGGATGATCACCTTCCGCCGGTCCGACGGGGTGATCTCGTCCTCCTCGTCGTAACTGGAGTAGTGGTACGGCGTGGCGGCGGCGAACTCGGCGGCGCAGGTGTCGACCGTCTTGAACACCGGACGGACCCCGAGCGCGTGCCGAACCCCGCGAACGACGTCCTCGCTCATCCCCCGCAACGACGCCAGCTGGGCATCGGAGAAACCGTGCCGCTTGGCCTCCCTGAGCAGGTCCGGGCTGAGTGCCTCGGCCGCGCTCACCTTGGTCGCCACCTCGTCGATCAGCAGCAGCTGGTCGAGGAACCAGGGGTCGATCTTCGTCGCCGCGTGCAGCGCCTCGATCGACGCGCCACCGCGAATCGCCTGCTGGACGCCGAGCAACCGGTCCTCGGTCGGCCGCTTGATCGATTGCATCAGGCCGGCCAGCTCGTCGCCGGCCGGTGCCGGGCCGTCCCAGTGGAAGGTCGCGCCGCGCTTCTCCAGCGATCGCAGCGCCTTCTGCAGCGCCTCGGTGAAGTTCCGGCCGATCGCCATCGCCTCGCCGACCGACTTCATCGTCGTGGTCAGCGTGGTGTCCGCGGCCGGGAACTTCTCGAACGCGAACCGGGGCACCTTGACCACGACGTAGTCGAGCGTCGGCTCAAAGCTGGCCGGGGTCTTCTCGGTGATGTCGTTCGGGATCTCGTCCAGCGAGTAGCCGACCGCCAGCCGGGCGGCGATCTTGGCGATCGGGAAGCCGGTCGCCTTGGACGCGAGCGCCGAGGAGCGTGACACCCGCGGGTTCATCTCGATGACGATGACCCGCCCGTTGAGCGGGTCGACCGCGAACTGGATGTTGCAGCCCCCGGTATCGACGCCGACCTCGCGGATCACCGCGATCCCGATGTCCCGCAGGTTCTGGTACTCCCGGTCGGTCAGGGTGAGCGCGGGCGCCACCGTGATCGAGTCGCCGGTGTGCACGCCCATCGGGTCGAGGTTCTCGATCGAGCAGACCACCACCACGTTGTCGTTGTGGTCGCGCATCAGCTCGAGCTCGTACTCCTTCCAGCCGATGATCGACTCTTCGAGCAGCACCTCGGTGGTCGGCGAGTAGTGCAGGCCGGCACCGGCGATCCGGCGCAGGTCGGCCTCGTCGTAGGCGATTCCGGAGCCCAGGCCACCCATCGTGAAACTGGGCCGGATCACCACCGGATAGCCGAGCTGGACGGTCGCCTCGACGCAGTCGTCCATGGTGTGACAGACGAAGCTGCGGGCCACCGAGGCGTCCAGGCCGTACTTGCTGCGGACGGCGTCGACCACGCCCTTGAACAGCTGCCGGTCCTCCCCCGCCTCGATCGCGGCGACGTTGGCCCCGATCAGCTCGACGCCGTACTTGTCCAGCACTCCCGCGGCGTGCAGCTCCATCGCGGTGTTCAGTGCGGTCTGCCCGCCGAGGGTGGCCAGCAGCGCGTCCGGGCGCTCCTTGGCGATGATCGCCTCGACCACCTCGGCGGTGATCGGCTCGATGTAGGTGGCGTCGGCGAACTCCGGGTCGGTCATGATCGTCGCCGGGTTGGAGTTGACCAGGATGACCCGCAAGCCCTCCTCCTGCAGCACCCGGCAGGCCTGGGTGCCGGAGTAGTCGAACTCGCAGGCCTGACCGATCACGATCGGCCCGGAGCCGATCACCAGAACACTCTTGAGATCAGTTCTTCTGGGCATCGTGAGCCTCCCCCATCAAGCTGCTGAAGCGATCGAAGAGGTAACCGGCGTCGTGCGGCCCGGCCGCCGCCTCCGGGTGGTACTGCACCGAGAACGCGGGCCCGTCGATCAGGTTCAGCCCCTCCACCACCTGATCGTTCAGGCAGACGTGACTGACTTCGGCCGGGCCGAACGGGGTGTTGCTCGGCTCCCCCAGCGGCGCATCCACGGCGAAGCCATGGTTGTGCGCGGTCACCTCGACCCGGCCGGTCCGCCGATCGAGCACCGGCTGGTTGATTCCGCGGTGGCCGTAGCCCAGCTTGTAGGTGCCGAAGCCGAGGGCACGGCCGAGCAACTGGTTGCCGAAGCAGATCCCGAAGAACGGGATCCGCCGTTCCAGCACCTGACGCAGCAGCTCCACCTGGGCGTCCGCGGTCGCCGGGTCGCCGGGGCCGTTGGAGAAGAAGACGCCGTCCGGCTGCACCGCGAGCACGTCGGCCAGCCTCGAAGCAGCAGGAAGAACGTGCACGTCGATGCCGCGCTCGGCCATCCGGCGCGGCGTCATCGTCTTGATCCCGAGGTCGACGGCGGCCACCGTGAACCGGCGCGCACCGATCGCCGGGACCAGATAGGCGTCCGGGGTGCTCACCTCGGCGGCCAGGTCGGCGCCGGTCATCTCGGGCGCGGCCCGGACCACGGCCAGCAGTTCCGCGGTGGTCCGCGGGCCGACGTCCGTGGCCAGGGCGGCACCGGAGAAGATCCCCACCCGCATCGCGCCCCGCTCGCGCAGGTGCCGGGTGATCGAGCGGGTGTCGACATGGCTGATCCCGACAACGCCCTGATCGGCCAGCTGGTCGGCCAGTTCCCCGGTCGAACGCCAGTTGGACGCTCGTCGGGCCGGGTCGCGCACGACGTATCCGGAGACCCAGATCCGGGCGGACTCGCCGTCCTCGCCGTTCATCCCGGTGTTGCCGACGTGCGGTGACGTCATCACCACCACCTGCCGGTGGTAGGACGGGTCGGTGAGAGTCTCCTGGTAGCCGGTCATCCCGGTGGTGAAGACCGCCTCGCCGACCGTGCTCCCGGTCGCGCCGTAGGCCTTGCCCCGCCAGCTCCGCCCATCTTCGAGAATCAGTACGGCGTCGTCGGTCACAAGACCTCCACAGGTTCGTTCAGTGTGCCGTCGAGCACGGTCGGGTGGCCGCGGTAGAACGTGGCCACCACCTGGCCGCTCATCTTCCGGCCGCGCAGCGGTGAGTTCCGTCCCGAGGTGGCCATCGCCGCCGGGTCACAGTCCCAGCTCGCCGCCGGGTCGACCAGGGTGAGGTGCGCGGGTTCACCGACCGCCAGCGGCCGGCCCTGATCGGCGACCCGGCCGATCCGCGCCGGGGTGGTCGACATCCTCGTCGCGACCTGGGCCCAGTCCAGCAGCCCGGTGTCGACCATCGCTTCCTGGACGACGCTGAGCGCGGTCTCCAGGCCGGTCATTCCCATCGCCGCGACGCCCCACTCGCAGTCCTTGGCCTCGACCGGGTGCGGTGCATGGTCGGTGGCGACGATGTCGATCGTGCCGTCGGCGAGCGCCGCTCGCAGCGCGGTGACGTCGTCCGCCGTCCGCAGCGGTGGGTTGACCTTGTAGACCGGGTCGTAGGTGCGGACCAACTCGTCGGTCAGCAGCAGGTGATGCGGGGTGACCTCGGCGGTGACGTCGATGCCGCGGGCCTTGGCCCAGCGGATGATCTCCACCGAACCGGCGGTGGAGACGTGGCAGACGTGCAACCGGGAGCCGACGTGCCCGGCGAGCAGCACGTCCCGGGCGATGATCGCTTCCTCGGCGACCGCCGGCCAGCCGGTCAGGCCGAGCGCGGCGGACACCTCGCCCTCGTGCATCTGGGCGTTCTCGGTCAGCCGCGGCTCCTGGGCGTGCTGGGCGACCACACCGTCGAAGGCCTTGACGTACTCCAGGGCCCGGCGCATCAGCACCGCGTCGTGCACGCACATCCCGTCGTCGGAGAAAACCGAGACCCGGGCCGCCGAATCGGCCATCGCACCGAGTTCGGCCAGCCGCTCACCGCCCAGCCCGACGGTGACCGCGCCGATCGGGCGCACGTCCACCCAGCCGGACCGCCGGCCCAGCCGCCAGACCTGCTCAACCACCCCGGCGGTGTCGGCCACCGGGTCGGTGTTCGCCATCGCGTGGACGGCGGTCCAACCCCCGCGGGCGGCGGCCCGGCTGCCGGATTCCACCGTCTCGGCGTCCTCCCGGCCGGGCTCCCGCAGATGCGTGTGCAGGTCGACCAGGCCGGGCAGGGCCACCAGGCCGTTCCCGTCGATCACCGTCGCACCGCTCGCGTCGACCTTGGCGCCCAGCTCGGCGATCACGCCGCCGCGAATCAGCAGATCCACCGGCTCGGCACCCAGCGGCCGCACCCCACGCAGCAGATACGTTCCGGTCGCTCCAGTGGGGCTCA
>Ga0307513_10000867_pt1 | contig 43807 bp, 40 predicted proteins | sample 15_EM_MG_FD_202174 | JGI IMG/M metagenome (GOLD analysis project Ga0307513, IMG submission 202174) | Populus trichocarpa ectomycorrhiza microbial communities from riparian zone in the Pacific Northwest, United States - 15_EM | ecosystem: Host-associated > Plants > Roots > Unclassified | place...
ACTTTTTGCCACCACCAAAAAAATCTCACAGGATATCACTCGAATTTCCTAATCCGGCTTAGTCCCCATACAAATTCCGCGCCTCGTAATGGAGGTGGGCCCGACTTTTAGCTACCCCCGAGTACATATGTGTGCGTATTCCTGTTGCATATGATTTCCCTGGATCGAAGGGAAGCATTGCGCCGGAGCTGAATTTTTGTGACGGGAGATAGCAATTACCGAGGGCAGCGCTTTGAAATACGGGAGGAGGTCGTACGGGAGGGGGGGGAGGGGGGCGATGATCGTAGCGGACGGGTTTGTGGAGTAGGTGTGGTCCTTGTGGAGGTGGCATGTGGGCTATTATAGCGGTAGTCCGAGGGGGTAAGAGGGACGATGGCCTGTTGCTCTGGAGTGGGGCTGGGGGTGGTGGATACTAGAGGCTGAAGCAGTGCTATAACTCCCGTATGGCCTTTCTGAATAGCCCGACTGAGTGGTGTCCGGCCCCGATTATCGGGTGTGTTGGGGTTGACGTCGTCCCGTTCGAGCAGGATTTTCACCACTCCCTCGTGCCCGTCCGTAGCAGCAAGGCAGAGTGGTGTTTTCCCAATGTCGTTCGGCTTTTCGGGGTTGACGTCGTCCCGTCTGAGTAGTATTTTCACTACTCCCTCGCGCCCTCTCTCAGCAGCAAAACAAAGCGGTGTTTGCCCAAGGAAGCCCTGCTTTTCGGGGTTGACGTCGTCCCGTCCGAGTAGTATTTTCACCACTCTCTCGTGCCCATTCTCAGCAGCAAAACAGAGTGGTGTTTGCCCAAGGCCCTGCTTTTCGGGGTTGACGTCCTCCCGTCCGAGTAGTATTTTCACCACTTCCTCGTGCCCATTCTGAGCAGCCCAACTGAGTGGTGTTAGTTGAAAGAAGCCCGGTTTTTCGGGGTTGACGTCGCCCCGTTCGAGTAGTATTTTAACCACTCCCTCGTGCCCATTCTCGGCAGCATAACAGAGGGGTGTTTGCCCAAAACTGCACGGTCTTTCGGGGCTAACATCGCCCCGTCGGAGTAGTATTTTAACCACTCCCTCGTGCCCACTCTCAGCAGCGAAACAGAGTGGTGTTCGCCCGAGGCCGACTGACCTTTCGGGGTTGACGTCGTCCCGTTCGAGTAGTATTTTCACCACTCCCTCATGCCCGCTCTCAGCAGCGTAACAGAGTGGTGTTTGTCCAAGGAAGCCCGGCTTGTCGGGGTTGACGTCGTCCCGTCCGAGTAGTATTCTCACCACTCCTTCATGTCCATTCTCAGCAGCAGAAGATAGTGGTGTATGCATATCTCTTCCCGAGTTGTCTGGTTTGACGTCGCCCTGTCCGAGTAGTATTTTCACAACCCCCTCGTGCCCACTCCAAGCAGCCCACATGAGCGGTGTATTACCATCGCAATCGCTTTGGTTGATATCACAACTTTCCACCTCTACCAAACCAGCCACAATTTCGTCGATCCCAAACATTGATGCACAGTGTAGACCACTGAATAGGGAAAGTTTCTCGAGATCAACAATGTAATGACGCCGCGTTCGTTCTTCTAAGAGGATTTTACCGGAAATATGGTTATTGTAATTGTCAAATAACTTTAGCGCAAGAAGTTTCGCGCGGTCTGAAAGGTCCCTTTTTGCGTGGGTTCCCCAATACAGAGAAGAATATTCGAGAAGTGGTGTGCTTTGGAGATCAGGAGATGGAGTGGTTGAGAGAGCCTTGACCTGCTGCGAATTCAGATAACTTAAGCAGGTTTCTGCAATTGTCGAGTGAGCGGCACCAAAGAGCTGGGGAAGTGCCCGGAGGTATTCTTGGAGGGTAAAGTGAATTAATCGGGCAGTGGAGGCCTCCTTATCTATGACAATAAGTCCTTGGCAGCAGGCCAATAAGGTCCCTATTGAAGGAATGTTGTCGCTACTGAGATTCGGAGATCCTATCTCGATTGCTAAGGCATGGAGTAGTTCATCGGGTTTCAAGGGCCGCTCCGCGTGAGAGATCCACATCAATGCGGCCATTCCAAGCCTAGCTTTCTCTCCACCCTGTCCTTTTATCCGCTCGAGTGTTGCGCTATAAGCATCACCTAGCCCCAAGCCATCGGTCATTGCATTAAGCTTCTGTCGCCTGCGATGGATGGTGGTTTCTTGTAGGATAGCATCGATATTCAACGAGACTAGCAAGAATCTAGACACGGATCAGTCAGTAGATAACTTAAGGTAGTTCCCGGAATGTCGTTACTTCTACATACATTTCTGAAATATCCTCCGGAATTCTCCTCAGAATGTCGGCCTCCAGGTTATCGTCCATCGCATCAGGGTTCGTGTCCTCCTCCAGCCTAGTACGAAGGTATCCGATAACATCACCCTTCTTGGGAGTGATGGCTATACTTGCCACTCGTCCAGAAAGGCGCTTCTGGATTTCGGCTTGAACATGTTGCCTCCCCGTCATGAATATTCGAATACCCGGAGACTTTTGGAGGATTTGATTAAGTGAATTAAGGATCTTGACTCGATGTTCTGGCACACATTCGTCCATGGCGTCGATGCATAAGAATGTAAGCCTTCCGGAAGAGGTGGTTTGCAGCATCTTTGTAATATCGGAAAGTTGCGGTCCCCGTCCGCCAATCACCTTTTTCTGGTCTTCATAGGCTTGTGATATTTCCTTGGGAATCTCTTCCAGCGCCCCCAAAATCTGTTTAAGAATGGCCCCCAGCATACTCGTCGATGATTGCTCCCTTCGGGCGGCAAAGTCAAAGTAAAAACATGCTACGGCGACATTTTGCCCCCTGGCCTGATCGCACAACCTGTCTATCACTAACGAACTATACTCACAGCTTGTCAGCACTTGTCCTTCACCTCATATTACTCAAGCTTCATCCTTCTTACCTAATGTATGTTTTTCCAACCCCTGGATCACCGTAGCAAAACAAAGCAGCATTATCAGATTCACCTCTCCCACTATTTGCGTGCCAATTTCTAAATTCCTCGGCCTGTAAGATCCATTCCCCTACATTCTCGACTCGGCGGTCTCGAATATCCTGGTGTCGTAGCCTGGGCTCTAGTGGTGACAGCCAGGTCAAGGTTTGGGACCGCTCATCGGTAATAGTAATGTTATTCGTGATGGAGTTATTCGTAACGGCGGTGTTCAAGGAGTTGATATTATTACTGAGTAATTGCGACATTCTCTGCTGTGCCTCTTAGGATATTGTCAATGATGGGTGATGGGGTCGGCCGACTGTCTTTACTAGAATTCCTGGAGGCTGAAGGAAAGCGGGGCCTTTTGTGAAACCTCACGAATACCTAACCCTATTCCTGCACCATTGCGCCAAGAGTGCCTGCCCGTGCTTATCTCACCTCCACCGGGAAATATGCCATCGCTTAAGCGGTAGGTTATCCCACGTTACGATAGTACTGTACCTCAGACAGAGTATACAAATCTCTGTGGAAACAAAGGTTAGGTCTTCTGATCTTTTCGTCTATACTCAAGTACTGTGCCATACAGGACCAACCCTGCCTTGGGATGAAGGAACACCCTAGAGCAGCTAACTTACAGTGGGGCCAAGTATCCCGGTTCATGGGCAAGTGCATGAAGCCTTCAAGTGAATTAGACGAAACTTCCATACCACTCAACTCAAAACCTCACGGCATGCCCTTAGTCATCTCAGCGCAAGCCCGAAAGCTTCCCCATGACCTCGTGAGGGATTCTGTAAACATGGGGAGCATCCTCTTTAGTATTCTTCGTGACCACCAAGTACAAGCTCGTACAGCACGGCGCAGTGCATTGCCGTGTCGGGTTGCTACATTTACCCAAATCTACCATATGTTCCTAATGCTCAAAGACCAAGTTCGCCAAAACCCAACACTGTTAAGCGACTTCTTCAAGTATGGTGGAGGTACAAAGAGTCCATGAATATGCTCGTGGGCCAATTCTATGATAACCAGGGGCCTAGTACTCACTATCAAACTGAATAAGCCGGGTAGCACATTATATAGTCCTACCCCCTAAATATGCAGCATTACTGTAATTAGTATATCATATGTGTGTACAAAAATTAACTCTGTTTCAGCATGCCCGTGGGCACCGCTACACTGGGGCACCGTTATCTTTACGCAGGTAGATTAGCTTTCACCCCTCATTCCTCGGCTGTTTGGTAGCTACGTCACGGACTGTTCGATATTGAAAATAATGGGTCCGGAGGTAATGATCGGGAGTGAAGGTTTTACGTGGCGGGGTGGAGCCGCTCCAGTGAAGGTATGGACTTCGTATCAAGCGGAGAAGGAGATCAGGATCTCTTCTACTGTGTTTGTAGAAAGGAGAGCTTTGTGGAAAGTTAAGAACTGGAAGGAAGACCTATTGGAGGAAGGGACCGGCAGGGGGGGAAACAAATAGGGGAAAACTTTTCATAGCTCGTGTCATTTCGTTATATATACGCACACTACAGTGGCCTCAGAGCGCAGGCATTCCCTTTACCAAGCGCCGCTGTTTCCACGAGTTGAACTCTATTTACACAGCGTAAGATACTAGTAGGCTACTCTATGAAATAGCTTAGGCGGATATAGACTAGGTTCGATCGGCCTGCTAAAACCTATCCGGCCTGATAGACTTATAGGCCCTCTAATTAAGATCGTCTTTTGTTTTCTTTCCTCTTTATCTCCTGTTATTTCTTACCAACTCGGCATAGCCATGACAAATTACCTTCAGGACCGCACTGCCCTATCTTACCATCTTTCCCTATGATTCCGCTTTAGCGGGAATTACATTATATCTCGAGCCAACTAACCGCAATTGTCCTCGCATTTTTAATGTTTGTTTGCAATTGGAATTTTTTTACAGTAAATCCCCTTTGCAATGAGACCTTAGGGGGCGGTCACCACCTTACTGCGCATAGTTGACCCAATAGCAACAGCTATTTTTCTACAATTAATTTCAATTAATTGATCTACTATCTCTAGTATAATATTTTTGTATTATTTTTGTATTTTTAATGTTTAGTAAAGAGCATGACAGACATTGTTGTCGGCAAGAGAATGTCGCGCATGGTAAATCTAAAATCTTGTTGTATGTCCTTTGAACGTTTTTTCGATCTCACTGCCGAAAGGGTCGCGGGAAATTTTAGTTTTCAGAGCAAAAAGAACAGGGGGGGGCCGAGTTAGTTGATGTGAGTGATAATTTGTGTCTGCGCCAAGAAGGGGTTGTGTTCCTTGATTTCTGGGAGTTTCATGGTGTTCTTGGTTTCGGGAACTATGGTGAAGTCGAGATGCGAAGCAAAGCGGATGACGCGGATGACGCGAAGGAGGCCATCGGCGAAGGTTTCTTTCGGGGTAGTAGGGTGAGGATTGCACGGGCGGCAATGTCCTGCAGGCCGAGGCCGGTGAAGTTCTCCACTAATTCAGTGTGTAGGTCGCAAAATGGGTCGTTGATGGGTGCAATCACGGCGGAAGGTATCATTTTCCGGGATTCCGAATTCCTAAGGCCACGGCTAGTTTCCCCTATATGACATCTGAGTATAAAATGGAACAAATTATTTGCTGAATCTGAATATCTTCAGACTAGTTCTCTCTCCTAGGATTGACAAAGTCGACATCCAGCCAACAATCTTTGGAACAGCAGTCTCTAGATTTTTAGATATCTCGGGATTGATCTCGATAATGTTCATACTGCGACTTTCGAAGCCGCATTCCTCCATGCTTGCCCTGATATACACCGAGAACTGAGTTGCGAAATTGTACCTGCTCATACTATTTATTCCAGCGTCGATGTCCATGCCTTGGGTACCGAGGAGCTTGTCTCGGACCCAACCACCAGTGAAGCGTAAAACTAGGGCTTCATCCTCGGGTTTATATTTGCTGATTTCTTGCGCAGCGCTGACTAGGAGCTTGCTTACGGGGGTTTCCTTAGGTGAGGGGGCTAGGGTGTGCGGATTAGTCGGAGGGGCTGGAATTGTCATTGCACTATATCTATTTAGGGCGTGGGTTGGGAGAGAGAGGATGTGGTGGTAGTGGTAGTGGTTGAAGCGAGCTGTCTGAGTTTCCGATCTGGTTTGTTTGCCGGAGAGAGCGAGTGTGGAGAAATTAAAAATTGTGGCCTTAAGAGCGGTGGCCTGAGGTTGGCCTGACTCATTATTCTGTGGGTGAGTCGTACGAGGTGCTTTTTGTCTCGGAGCTGCTGTAGGGGGTTCATTTCCTTCTCGTTAAACGGAGCAACCTGAGTGGGAGGCTCTGTGGTATGTGGTTGGTAAGGTTTAATTAAGCCTTACTACCGGTACGGGTATCATACTTGAGAGCAGTACCGTAGACTAGCAAAGGCCCACTCGAGACCTCGAGCCTCCTTACTTGCTCCCATGTGAGTTATCTCACTATAGTCTTCTGCTCGTTCTAGTGTTTTGTGAAGGCTCTTTTCTTTCTTTTCTGTTCTTTTTCCTTTCTTTTTCTTTGTTTTTTTCTTTCTTACTTGAATTCCGCCCGGCTTTCTAGGGATGTCTTATTAGTGCCGGGCGGGGGGGGGGGTCTGCTCCCAGCAAGCAAGAAAGCGTCGTGGTGGGTAGGTTATGTGAAAATATTTCTTATATTCTCATCAGATTGGACAAAAATATCGTAGAAAAAGATAAGAGACGTACAGTTCGTGGTACCGGTAGATCCTTCCTATCTGCCTTCCTATCTTACTATTGATGCAAATCACGGGGGATCACTCTCCACCGAAGGATATTCCCTTTGTACTGTACCTTTCCTATCTTGTTGATCATTGGTCACTAGTTTCCTTTGTCACTCCTGACAAATCAGAGCTGATGACTTGGCAACAACGGTTTGTGTACTATATGGGATTTGCATACCGCAAAAAACTCAGACAATCGACCCATGTGCTATGACTCTGGAGCTACCTCTTCGGGTATCGGGCATTTTTTATTTTTTATCCTTTACTTCGCTTGGGGGGGCTAAGCGGCTCACCGTTTCCTGTGTTTTTCGCCCCTCTTCCGCCCTTTCCATCTTCCGCAATCGACAGCTCATGGCAATGCTGCTAGGAACCCCACCAGACAAAATCGGCTAATAGCTAAGTATCTAGGTTTCTACTGGTTTCCTGGTTTCCTTAAGTATAGATGTCATTTTACACGGATCAACAATCTCCCGAAGACGAGAAAATCTAATAAAGATGGCTTGCGGATTGGAGTTGTGAGATGTTTATGGTCGGACGCAGTGTTCCCAACGGGGCAGTCCGCCCGTCTTCGGCCCGGGCGAGGGCAGGGGACTTTTTGTCGTCCCGTCCCGTCCTCCAGCCAAATTACCCGCCGATTCTGAGTGGAGGACGTCGGGCCCAGCAGTCCCCCACCATGATGTCACCCCTGTAATGTCTCAGTTCGGCTTTTTTTTGATTCATTGAGCCGGAATACGAGATCACTCCGCGCACTACTCAGAGTACTCGTACTTGGGCCGCTACTACGACCAAGAGCTCCTCAATGCTCTGAATTGGGCTGAGGTCGGGTGTGTTAAGTATACCAAGAACAGTGTTAACATCAAAATCCCAAATGCTTTCTTGTGATATGGAATCTTCAGGTGGAGTTGACATATATAATAGCCCCTGTAGATAATGTAAAGTTGGGATAGGAAAAATAGTTGAAGTGAAACTTTGTACTAAATTGCTGTATCAAGAGGATCTTGCAGTCTGCATCTAAAGTTAGTACTCTCTCCTATTGTGAACAATTAGCGACTTTACATCCTGTCTATTATCCGTCTCCGATGGCTCATTAACTTAATCCCCCTCCTGGTAATCCAATTGGAGTCATGAATACCATATCGCCGATTAGACTCCGCAGTCATCTAATACACCAGTCCGGATGATTTTTTAATCCAGGCTGCATTATCCTCCACTCGAACCCACTAGTGCCCACAGTTTCCTGTCTTTCATTACAACCATAGGTATTTACCGACAGTCCCCGGCCGTCCCCCGCCTCCCTCTGCCACCCCCGGCGTTTCCTCATGGACCCTGCAGTTGCCCGCAGTCACCGGACGTCATTCGTAGTCCCCCGCCGTTGACTACAAATCCCTCAATACACCCCTAGCCTCCAGGCACCCCCACACATTCTTGTCTCAGGTTGCCGGGCCCGCCGTCCTGGGTAATGACGGCCGTCTTTAGATTTTGTAGACTAGAACGGGATGAATTTTGTCGCCCAGTCCGGTCCAGGGCTCTTGGCAGTCCGTCCTCCGGACCCCACCGGGCCCCTGGACCGTTGGGAACACTGTGCCTCGACACCCAAGAAGCGACTTCTTGGTCGGCCGGCTCATCAAAGTCCTCTTCAAAATCCGAAAGCTCCGAGTTCTCTCAAGTTCTCCAACCCCTGGATGAAGGCGAAATTTTTGGACTCTATGTTAACACAAGCCTAAGTTCAACCAGCCATACCTCGGACTGATTTTCTAGTTGGACATCTCGCTGTGTATGTAGAAATAAATGACTAAAAAGAAAAAGTACTACGTTGTGTTGGTGAAACAGTCCGGGGGTTTGGGTGGTGACTGGTTTGTGGGTGGCGTTGGCGGTAGCTACTGTCTTTATTGTTGTGTTAGTCCGATTTGAGGTTGTTGCGAAATGTATCGTAAGTCAGAGTTCTTCAGATATTTGGCGGTATCTTCAGATATTTGCAGGCATCTTCAGATATCTGGCGGTATCTTCAGATATTTGCAGGCATCTTCAGATATCTGCGGGCATCTTCAGATATCTGCAGATATCACCCACACATCAACAAAATATTGACCTGTCACATGCAATATACCCAAAGCCTGCCGCCGCCGCCAGGCACCCACGAAGCCTGGCCTACGAAGCCCAAGTCTGTCTCACACTGGCCTGGCCTGGCCGGACTGAAAGCCGGCCGGTTATCTGTAGGCCGACCTGGCCGCTTGCGAACGCTGGACTTGACCGGTCGGGCTATTCGGAACCCTGCCCCGCCCGGCAAAAAATGAGGCATCCTAGAGAGTCGGGCGGAATGCAAGAAAGAAAGAAAGAAAGAAAAGAAAAAGAAAAGAAAAGGAAAAAGCCTTCACAAAACACTAGAACTAGCAGAGGGCTATAGTGAGATAATACACATGGGAGCAAGTAGGGAGGCTCGAGGTCTCAAGCGGGGCTTTGCTAGCCATAACATACGAGAATAACAAGCTCACAAAGCACTGATTCTGTTTTAAACCACTGAGGATCTCTCATTAAAAACCTGCATTGAAATTTACCAACAACTTGGGAAGGGGCGCACTACCTACCCATTAAAATCCCAAATCCGTCTTCCAGTAGGATAAATATTAGTTCCCAAGTTTACCTTTCATGAAATACCTAGCTGGCGCAGTGGTTAACACTTCTGTCGCATTAGCGGGAGCCCAGGAGTTCAATCCATGCTGACAATCAGTTATTATTGAACGATCCGTCATGTAGGGCAGGAGAATTAAAAAATCCTGCCCTATGGGGACTGGGAGATTGGAGAACTTATTAGCCTTCATCAATAGGGCTCTGGGGTTTAACAATCCTGCTACGAGGAGGTAGAATCCGACTCTAGACCTTAAAGGTTGGCGATCGGCGGGTAGCAGAAGCGGATGGGACGGGGGTTGGCAAAGCAAGAAATATGAAAATAAAAAAATAAAATAAAAATAAAAATAAGAATAAGAATAAGAATAAGAATAGAAAATATAAAAAATTGCTTTTTTTACCTTGGGAAGGAGCTGTTCCTCTCCCTATTTATTGCCTTGTATACATAGCCTTTTTCTTAGTAAAGCGAGGTAGTACTAGTAGATGGTACTGTAGTTTCCAACAATATGCGATTGGCAAGGCGGCACATGTCGTCAAGGTTCGCAAAAAAGCTCCATCTGGTGCGGTTGCCACGATTCTTGCGCCGGAACCACTGCTTGTACCCCCGGCTCCTATTATCCCTATAATAATAATAACTCTAGTACTTTTATAGAGCCCTTAAGGAATCTGATGCCGGTGTAGTCGAGCTATAGCCACCACTGGTGCTGGTAGTGGTCTCGGGTCGGTTGCTGTAATCATCCCAGGACCCCTGGCTCACAGTGCAGATAATTGAAAGCTATTAAGTGGAATACGCCAAGGAAATCAGTTCCCATGCGATCGCTATTGATGCTGGAAGCGAAAGGCAAGAAATGTACCCCAGCACACTCTCCACTAAGGACTTCGTGGACTTTGCACAATGTGATATAGAGGCAAAGATCAAATATGTAGCCGGGGGACTGGGTGCCCACGTTCTCGTCCTTGTCGCTGTGAGCGAGAAACCTTTCAAAAAGGCAGTGAGATAAATCTTCCCTAGAAACTCCGCCTTAAAAAACACCTAGGGTGAATAGCAGTACTGCAGGTCTCGCGGAACGGTAGTCTGCGTAGATGCCCCTCCGAAAGCCAGTATTCCAGCCGAAGCATCCCCCACCGTCATCCGAACTATTACCATCAAGGGATCCTACACCGGCAACCACCTCGACACCTAAGAAGCAATCGACTTCTTCGCCCATGGCCTCCTCAACGCCCATCTCAAAGTTGGAAAGTGCTCTGAGCTCACTCAAGTCTTCCAACCCGTGGAGGAAGGTAAAATTTCCAGACGCTATCTTTGTGATACAAGCGTATAATAGGTTCAGCCATATACCCCGGGCTGGTTTTCCAATCCAACATTACTCCGTGCATGTAGAAATAAATGCCTGATAAAGGAAACAAGGCTTTTCCAGCGCAGTTATGTACCACATTCTGCCAGTTAAATCTTCCAGGGTCCCGGGCAGTGTCTGGTTTGAGGGGGGTGTTGATGGTAGCTGTTGTAGTTTTTTCCGTCTGATTTAGGGGTGTTGCGAAATGCAATGTACCATAATCTATAACTTCAGTGCTAGGACACTGTTCACCGCCGGTCGATCATTGTACTAATGCTTCGCAGCGCGCAGAAAACCACTGTGGCGCTGAAGGAAATGGCCATTTTGATTTACACTTTCCGTGATAGCATTCTAAAGGGCTATGATGTAAATATATCTACGAGCAGCGGGGGATCCAAAGTCCAAGCTTTATTTTATTAGTTATGTTGAAACTTATCGAGTGAAGGTGATTCTGCGCAGAGGAGCTCCAAGTTTCCGGTAACTTAAGCTTCAAATTTTTGCACCGGCACCAATACTATGGGAACAAAAGGTTTGAAAAAACTAGTGCTTTCCTTGTTCCCACTCACAACCCCAATCCACATGCAAACGCCTAAGGGTTTTCAATATGTTTCTCTCCCGACTGTTGTATATGTAACTAGCTCACTCTACTTTGAGCCTAAATTTCGCGTGACCAATTTATCTATCGGCCGCGGTTGTATTAATTTCCCTTAGTCAGGCACTATATTCATTGAACTTTGTCCGTAGTGGAGGCCGATAGTCGCGGTACTGTGCTTGAGGAGAGTTGACGGCTAGCTTTTGAGTCGCTTCCTATAATGCGAGTGTGGAAAGTGCTTGGGCTTTATGTATATTGCCCATCCTGGTATCATATCTATCTTAACAACCCTTATGTACCGTATACTAGTGCAATTGATCCGGAGGGGGGGAGGGAAGGAATTGTTGGAAAAATAAATAAAGGAGCAAGAAACTCCAAGAGAGGATTTACAGCCAGAAGGGGTAAAAGTGAACAATATGATGGGAATCCCAAGCTATACCGACGTGTCTTAGTAACCCCTCGCTCTCCGTTGACACTAAACTCTGGATTATAAATAGAAAGTCACCAATTTTGCAGAGTCAAACGAATACATTAAGACCATAGCTAATATGAGAGAGAATGAAACCCCCAGAGAAGATAGAGAAGTCTGAAAACCAAACACCATCCTAGCAATACTTTCCTTCCCTCATGCGTCTTTCGTAGGTCCGCTGTCGGAGGCATTGGGGGAATGTCGCTGCCCTTGTCGCTTGAGATCGTTGCCACCGATATATCCCTTGATGACAATGAGGGCGCACAATAGGACTCAGGAGTGGTGGGCGGGAAAAGCAAATAACGCGAGCTGTAGTGAGCTTGGAGGTCTCCAACTCCCGGGAGCGCGATGGTCCTATATGTGCTGGAGCTATGGCCCTCGGGCACGGACGCGACCAACTCGGACTAAACCCTTCTTCCTGATAGAGGTCTGGTTTATGCGCAGGGAAATATGCCGTCGTACAAGCACCGCAATGACACAGCTATGAGCCGAACTGTCGTCACGAGAAAGACCCGGGTCAGTGGCTGATATGAAAACTGAGATGTGTTCGATATTCGATGTATGATATATGACAAGTGTGTTCACAAAGGAGTGCCCGTGAGAAGTGCGATGTACTAGATACTGTTTGTGGTGGCCCGCACAGTGGGCTCTCTACCACACAACACCAGTCACCGCCGCGCGGTCTGGTCATAGCCCTGCTCACACCTACAAGTGTGCCCTAACCTATATACAACGATGGGGTTACTCCATCACTCCCACCACCCCCGAGCCAGACTCCACGCGCTTTGCCCAATTGGCAATCGGTTGCTCCAACCCAACATCAAATCTTGACTCGACTGCATGAGGGACTCTAAATAGAGGTTGGGATGGGTATATGAATATATGCGCATTCCAATTGCATAGGATTTCTCTCAACCGAAGGGAAGTATTATGTCAGAGCTAAGTTTTTGTGACAGCTGGCTTACCCCTGGAGACAGCAATTATCGAGGGCGGCGCTTTGAAATACGGGAGTAGGTTGTGCGGGGATGGGAGGAGGAGGGCGATGGCCGTAGCGGATGGGTTTGTGGAGTAGGTGTGGCCCTTGTAGAGGTGGCATGTGGGGTATTATACTGGTAGTCCGAGGAGGTAAGAGGGATGGTGGCCAATTGTTCCGGGGGGGTGCTGGGGGTGGCGGATGCTAGAGGCTGGAGTAGTGTTACCACTCGCACATGGCCTTCCTGAATAGCCCAACTGAGTGGTGTTCGGCCCTCCTCATCAGGTTTGTTGGGTTTGACGTCGTCCAGTTCGAGTAGTATTTTCACCACTCCCTCGTTCCCTTTGATAGCAGCCCAACTGAGTGGTGTTCGGCTCTGGTTATCAAGTTTGTTGGGGTTGACGTCGCCCCGGCCGAGTAGTATTTTCACCACTCCCTCGTGTCCCCTCAGAGCAGCATTACAGAGTGGTGTTTGTCCACAGCTGCCTGGCTTTTCTGGGTTGACGTCGTCCCGTCCGAGTAGTATTTTCACCACTCCCTCGTGCCCATTCCAAGCAGCATAACAGAGTGGAGTTTGCCCGAAGAAGTCTGGCGTTTCGGGGTTGACGTCGTCCCGTCCGAGTAGTATTTTCACCACTCCATCGTGCCCTTCCTCAGCAGCACATGAGAGTGGTGTTTCACCACTCCATCGTGCCCTTCCTCAGCAGCACATGAGAGTGGTGTTTCACCATCGAAGCCTGGCTTTTCTGGGTTGACGTCGTCGCGTCCGAGTAGTATTTTCACCACTTCCTCGTGCCCGCCCCCAGCAGCATGACCGAGTGGTGTTTCCCCAACGCCGTCCGGCTTTTCGGGGTTGACGTCGTCCCGTTCAAGTAGTATTTTCACCACTCCCTCGTGCCCATTCTCAGCAGCAAAACAGAGTGGTGTTTTCTCATCGAAGCCTGGCTTTTCTGGGTTGACGTCGTCCCGTCCGAGTAGTATTTTCACCACTCCCTCGTGCCCTTTCTCAGCAGCACAAGAGAGTGGTGTATGCCCGTTTCTGCCCGAGTTGTTAGGGTTGACGTCGTCCCGTCCGAGCAGTATTTTCACCACTCCCTCGTGCCCATACCAAGCAGCCCACACGAGAGGTGTGTTACCAGCGCAGTCCCCTTGGTTGATATTACAACCTTCAACATCTATCAAACTAGCCACAATCTCGTCGATCCCAAACATTGATGCACAGTGTAGGCCACTGAATAGGGAAAGTTTCTCGAGGTTAACACTGTAGGGATACCGTGCTCGTGCTTTTAAGAGGATTTCACCGGATATATGGTTATTGTAGTTGTCAAACAACTTGAGCGCAAGCAGTTTCGCGCGGTCTGAAAGGTCCCTTTTTGCGTGGGTTCCCCAATATAGAGAAGAATATTCGAGAAATGGTATGTTTTGGAGATCCGGAGATGAAGTAGGCGAGAGAGCCTTGACCTGCTGTGAATTCAGATAACTTAAGCAGGTTTCTGCAATTGATGAGTGGGCGGTACCAAAGAGTTGCGGATGAGCCCGGAGGTATTCTTGGAGGGTAAAGTGAATTAACCGGACAGTGGAGGCCTCCTTGTCTATGACAATAAGTCCTTGGCAACAGGCTAACAAGATCCCTATTGAAGGAATATTGTCGCTATTGAGATCCGGCGACCCTATCTCGATTGCTAGGGCGTGAAGCAGTTCATTGGGCTCTAAGGGCCGCTCCGCATGGGAGACCCACATCAAAGCGGCCATGCCAAGCCTCGCTTTCTCCCCACCCTGTCCCTTTATCCGGTCCAGTGTTGCACCATAAGCATCCCCTAGTCCCAAGCCATCGGTCATCGAGTTGAGCTTTTGTCGCCTGCGATGGATGGTAGTTTCTTGTAGGATCGCATCATGTCAGCGGATAGCTTGAGGTAGCGTCCGATGTCGTTACCTCTACATACATTTCAGAAACATCCTCCGGAATTTTCCTCAGAATGTCTGCCTCCAACCTACCGTCCATCGCGTCAGGTTTTGTGTCCTCCCTCAGCCTAGTACGAAGGTATTCGATAACATCATCTTTCCTTGGAGTGATAGCTATACTTGCTACTCTTCCAGCAAGGCGCTTCCCGATTTCGGCCCGAACATGCGGCCTCCCGGTCATGAATATTCGAATGCTCGGAGACTTTTGGAGGATTTTATGCAGCGAATCAAGGATCTTGACTCGATGTTCTGGTGCACATTCATCCATTGCGTCGATGCAGAGGAATGTAAGCCTTTCAGACGAGGCCGCCCGCAGCATCTCCGCAATATCGGAAAGTTGTGGTCCCCGCCCACCAATGACCTTTTTCTGGTCTTCATAGGCTTCCGATATTTCCTCCGGTATCTCTCCCAGCCCACCCACAACCTGCTTAAGCAGGGCCCCCAGGATCCTTATCGATGATTGCTCCCTTCGGGCGGCAAAGTCAAAGTAAACACACGCAACGGCGACATTTCGCCCCCTGGCCTGATCGCACAACCTGTCTATCACCAATGAACTAACATCGCGGCTTGTTAGCACCCGCCCTTTCCATTCTATTCCCCGGGCTTGGTCCTTCTTACCTAATGTAAGTCTTGCCGACCCCCGGATCACCGTAGCAAAGCAGAGCTGCATTCTCGGATTCACCTCCCCGGGCTCCCCCACTATTTGCGCACCAGCTTCTAAATTCCTCGGTCCGTAAGATCCATTCCCCTACATTTTCGACTCTGCATTCTCGAATGTCCTGATGTCGTAGCCTGGGCTCTAGGGGTGATAACCAGGCCAAGGTTTGAGACCGGTCATCGGCAAAGGTATAATTGTTCGACACGTTATTATAGGAGTTCGTGGTGTTGAAGGAGTTGGTATGAGACATCTTCGCTCTTCGGAAACTCGTTGAGGATAGGTGATTGAGCTGGTCGGTTGACTCTAATATATTCTTTATCACTATGTGAAAGAACCGTGCTAATCTAGGCTTTGGTCCTACGGTTGACGGAATGGTCGAGAGCTGAAGAAAAGCGGGGTTTTTGTGGCACCTCAAGATTACCTAAGAACATCTAATCAATAGTCCTCAAACTTGTCCCCCAACAACCCCCCCGTCCCCAGGTGTCTGCAAATGTCGGACCCCCGGAAGTAGCATCGCGTAATGCAATACACTACGAATATTCCACTAGGATGGAGGAACACCTTCGATCGGTCGTGGCGGAGCCAGCCAGCTTGGTACGTGGGCATCTATATCCGACCTTGTCAGCAAATCAGTCGAAACTTACAAATCACCTAACTTAAAGCATCACCGGATAGTCCGCCGTGATCTCGACGCAGGCGGGGAAGCCCTCCCTGCAACCTTGCCGAGAGCATTCCTTTTGATATTCATCGCGACGGCCACGCGCAGTACCTTTCCAGCACAGCGCAGCGAGTTGTCACGGTCGTTACGGTAGCTTACCCCATCTTCCTTACATCGGGCAACATGTTCGTCAAGCCCAATACCTTTCGACCGCATACCCAAATAACAATTTAAACTACTCTTAAATATGCTCATGGGTTATCTCCTATTAGGATCCAGGATAACTCAAGATCGAGCACTCACCACCAAACTAACCAACCGGGGCAACACAGTAAATCCCCGATAAACAACTCTGAAATCCACCACTACATTGCCCCCCAAAATAAGCAGGACCACTATAATTAGTGTAGTATCATAATATTATGTGTTAACAAAAAACCAATTCTACTTCAGCATTTTCATAAACACTACTACATTTTAGTACTGTTATCTTTAAGTAGGTAGCTCAGTTTCCACTACTTCCTCCGTGGCAGTTGTACAAAGACGTCACAGGCCGTCACTCGTCAAACTTTACCCTCAACTGTTGGAGCATCCTTCCATATCTGGTATGGTTGACTGCGGGGTGTTATGTAAGCCGGGGAGATGGCGGCGGCGATGCGGCGGCGAGTGAGGCTCTGTGAACAGGGGAAATTGTGACTGCGTCTTTTCTTGTTACATAGCCGGGGCCACCCCCACTTTTCTCTCTCCCTCAATCAATACAACAACAGTCGTTTCAACATCAACATTCAAAATAATGGAAACGGAGGAAATGATCAGTGGAGAGGGTTTTATGCAGTGGAGTGGAGCCGCTCAAGTGAAGACATGGACCCTATATTAAGCGGTGAAGGAGTTCATGAGTTCTTCTACCGAGTATGCCAATTTAGGAAAGAGGTGGAAAGTTAAGAACAGAACGGAAGACTTAGACGAGGAAAGGACAAAAAAATGGAGAAAAAATGGGTGAAAAGTTTTCATAGCTTGGGTGTCGCTTCTATGGTGCATACGCGTACCCATTGCGGCTTCAGAGCGCAGCCATTTCTCATATCAAGTGCTGCTGTGTTAACTCTATTTACATAATGTACCATACGCTTAGAGCTCCCAATAGGCGGGGCCGCTGGCGGGCCGGGCACTCTGGCATATATCCTAGGCTGATATTAGCCGGATTCGGTCAGCCTGTGGCAGCCTAGCAGGCATGATAGGCGCCTATAGGCTCCCAGATTAGCATTGAGAACACACCACTTTCAGCGTACGATATCTTTATTTCTCTTCCTCAAATTCTTCATCTGTTACTTTTTTCCTGTTGATCTTCGGCTATTCCTTAATCACACAATGAGTGATACTCAGCCAACTCTACAAGACAAATCACCTTCAGCGCCCCAGAACGCTATTCTACCATCCTGCCCTCTGATTCTACTTCTCCAGCAGGAATTACGTTAAGTTCCCAAGCTAACAAACCGAAAATTTTCCCGCATTTTTAATGTTATTTTGTAATTGGAAAACATTTACGGAACCTCGCTTGTATTCATACAAGTGCCTTATAGACCGGGTGAGCGTTCAGCGAGGCGACACCCTCAGCGAGGTTGGCAAAGATTTGTTAGAAGTTTGGTTTGATACGTGTCGAAATTTGGTGTCAAACCATGCCACGCCTCCCTAACGATATTGCCTCGCTAAACTCTCACCCGGTCTATACGCTCCCACTCGCAAAGTCTTCGCTGAAAGAGCACAGTGAAACCTCCGATAATTCCAGCAGGTAGGGAGTAGCACAAGGCTGGAAATAAAGGGGGGGTGGAAAGAGGAGAGGGGTCCTGGCACAAGGTGGCCGGATGTTAAGAAATGTGTTGAGAAATGATCCTCTGGGCGGAGGTACGAGAGATTTGCTTAAGGCTTCCTACTCACTATTGCGTATAAGAGGGCGTACGCGGAAGTGTGCATTCCACATCATGGGCTGCGTCGTCACGATAGGGTATACTTATACCGTTCATGTCCCGCTTAGCTAGCCAGAGAACTTAATCAACAATCTTCCGCTGCACAACAAAAACGTCCACTTCTTGACACCAGACATGACTGGTTTTTCTAGTGATATCTCGTGATGGCTAAGAGACAAGGAACTTTTGCGTAGAACTTGGATATGATGTATATACAAAGAGCTGAGTAGAGAGTATGAATTCAAATAAGAGAGTGCGGCCAAGGCAGACATAACTAAAGACTATTTCCCACTGTGAAGTATGATAAAAGACTACTTTTGCTGGAATTAAGGTCCGTGGAATGTCGTGGAATTGGGAACTATAAGAGGTATAGAATTTTCGGAGGGGTTTCCCATACGTCAAATGTCGTGACTCTGCAAACACTGGGATTACTAGAGGGTTGGAAGTCTTGGAGGTGGGCAATATCAGAGGTTTCACTGTACTGGATTCAACCGTATCAAAACATACACGATTTCTGCTCGGTTGCCACACAATTTTTCCCTAAGTCTATCATGAGCCTTGACAGTACTTCAGTAAATTATCTATCAGGTGTAGGAGGGGGTTGGGTATTTGCTAGGCTCTCTAATTTGTCATCGCAGATCACCAGTTGGGTACCGGTATGCAGCTTATTGGCCCCCATAACTATCTAATCAAGCCCACTGCAGTCACAGGACCAGACCAACTAACCAGCTATCTATAGTCTAGCCTACCGCATATTAACAGTCAACTAACCTATCAGCCTTTGCACTCCCAGCCTATTCTATCCAACTTGTGTTAACTACCTACCTCCAACTTGAAGTTCCCGTCGCACCCACCCGGGAATCGATGCATTGCCGAGTAATCATCCCGGCCAAAGGCAGCGCCAAAGCCTGAAATTGGTGTCTGTTCTACGGTCTAGGTTAAGCCGTTAGTCTAATATGAGCGGTTTTCAGGGTGCCGGTCATCCGCCGTCACTCGGAATTTGCATTTATTTTTCTTGGGTGGTGGTTGGAGATAAGCCTCGCCCCTGACTTAGCGATTTGAGGGGGTAGGCGGGAGCCCTTTCCGAGAACATTAGTTACGCCCTAGGACTCAGAAATACTGAGCATATTTCTTCGAAGTCATAAACTGAATCGAATCACACAACTCAAGTTGAGAAAGATATTCTAGCGCAGTTTCTACCGTCTTGCTCAAAGCATCCGGGGGAACGCAAACGGTTGTATTGGATGCGCTTGCGGTTGTTTCTAGGAGCTTGTTTGGCAAAAATGGAATTAAAACCGACCGTTCCATTTGTGACTATCTTAGCTAAAGAAACGGATGTTTTTGGAATTTTTGGAATTAAACGGAAATAGTCACTTGTATGGGGTAATGAAGTGAAATTATGGTGAGTGAACAGGCTCTAGGTCGTTTGACCAAGCCTAACTTTGAATATTGGGGTATGATACTTGTAGCTGCTCTGGGCCGGCGAATTGGAAAAGCGACACCCCGGGGGAGAGTTAACTTCTAATATCATACTGATTCATACATAACTAAAGGACCGTCTCCCACTGTGCAAGAATATTCCAATTCAGCTCAGCCGTAGGGTGTATCGGCGGGGTCACTGTATCAGAGCCAATTTCGATATTCTTCACGTGATGTCTAAGTGGCTTCAGGAAGCTCAGCGTGTTACTCTATAATGCTACTTCTTCTGTTAAGTTGTGTTGTGCAGTGCTGTTTGTTTTCTGTCTGCGACACTTTCTCGCCCCACCAAACTTCACATCCGAATTCGTAGTGGCCCTAGTGGGTCACGACTGAGAGAAATGCACTTATTTTGAAAGCTCTCCTGTCTAGGCTGACGTCAGTAGTTTATCTGGTGGGATAGTATCCCCATATAACAGTCACGCAGTGAGCCGTTCTCGATCTCCATGTTTTCTCTATTGCTTTGGATATCAGGGACAGGAAGAGTTGTGCTGTTTTGGGTTGTTCCGGGGATTTCGCGAGGGGATATTGCTGAGATCAGAGCCCCGTCAATGACTTTGGCCATCGTCGGGCATGGTCTCATTCCGGTGGTGCTAAGAGAATATTCTTCCAATTTGGAATGTTCTTTCATGGTATCGGTTCCGGACCCAACAGAAACAGGATGTGAATAACCTTCCACACTGAACTTCGGCTGGTAGTCTGCGCACAGTTTTCTCTAGCAATTCTTCTAAAAACCTACTCTTTGGTTTTGGCAGCACAACACCCTAATACTTTTTCTTCTTGACCTTTTAACTGCTTCTTCAGAAATAGACAGTTCAGGCGCTTGATACTTTATCTTTGGTGAAAAAGGACATCGGTATCCAATCTTAATACTCTCTCATGGTATTCATAGAACGAGGAAAGGGGGTGTTCAGGTGTATATCTGTATTCTGCCTCCGAAACACTCGTTTTCTTTGTCAGAGGACAAATGTTCCCCCAATTCCATGGCCAGTATTCCCGATGTAACTATCCCTTGGTATAGGGAGGAATAGGGATAAAACTTTTGTATGGTAAATTACCTGTGCGTATTTGACCGCCCATACAAAATTAGGACCCAAGCGTTCTGGTTCTAGATGCCTGTAACTTGTGCTTAACATTATAGAATTTTTTCCCGAGATAAACAGGGCCCTAAAATCAATCCACACCGTATTCCATAATCTTTTCTAAGGATCAAATGCATTGATCGTCTACAGTAAAAACTCTTAAAATCTACCATCTCCGGAACCTCTGATCTCAGGATTCTGAATCAAAGCATCTAGAGAGGGATTAGCGTTTTCCTAACACGGTATGATATCATAAAAGATCCGCCCGTCCAGCCCACTGGACACATTGGATTTCGCTAACAGGTATTCGCAATTCTATTGACTTGTCGGGCCAAACCTATCCAAGACTAACGCTCTGATTATGGAGGATCCCCCAAATCCAAGAAAAGACCCCGCCCAGGGCAGACTGCAGCGGGTAACTATCGAGTACCGTAAGTGCTTTCAACGCACAAAATGCTCTCGCGCGTTGCCACCGCACAACATGAGCAAATAACGAACCTGCAAAAAACAATCTTTACTAGCAGTCCCTACCGCAACAAAGAATTGCCGCCCCCCATCTTCTACCACTCATTCTATCTTAGGGCCGCCACCTACTCTCACTCGATACTCATCTAATCTTGTAAGGCCTGTATAGCGATCTTAGTCGGAACGCGAACAAAGGAAAAAAACTCAGTAAAATCGCACTGCAAACACGGCACCTGCGCTGTTGCTCTTATTGCCGAAGACCTTGCTCCACGCGAATACCTCTAAGAAAAAAGGCTTTGAGCCCTGCGGCAAACACCCTTAAACCATCTGCATACCAAACAATGCATATCCCTTCGTTTGATTTCGTGACTTGCCCCCCAGCGGTGTGGCAACGACACTGAGGTGAGTGCGATGCCAATAATAGTATGGTTAGCTATGCAATTGGCCATTATCCCCTAAACCTGGCGCCCACTTGGGTTCAAAATGGTTGACCATAGCCTATTTGAGAGATTAGGAGGAAATAAGCGGACAATCTTGTGTGCATCATTACCATGCTGAGTGCTACTGATTTCGTTCCATTCTGAGCACTACACTCCTTCTCAAACAAGTTTTCTATATCATGATTACGCAAATAGACTAATGCCCAAGATTTCGAATGAATCTAATCCTCATGGCGGTTTAAGGTATGCTTGGCTCATTACTGACAGTTGACTAGTCATTGCTGATCGCAACGCTATTGCAACGCTAAACCGTTGTAAAATTCGGAATCAAACGAGGGGATGTCGCTAAGCCTTAATTCTAACCCATTCCCGAGCGGTTCGTCGATCAATCAACACGTGACTTCCTAAAGCGTCCACCATCCAATTACTAGGTCCACAGAAGCCCTTACTTACGCCACGGATTGGGGATCAACACTAATACACCCAATAACCATAAGTACGATAGCTGTCTGGCTAAGGGCGGACGGATTAATCTGTTCCACAACACTGGTATTAGCACTTGCCCCAGGCGAGAAGTTTTCGGAAATAGGGGTTTGCAAAATATATGGCAAACAATCCGTGCGTATCACAAATTCATCACTCGTATTTCCGGATACTTGTTACCTGGGACGTAGTGTCGTGGAAGCACTTTCTACGATCCGCTCAAGGGATGACGTCATATAAGGTTACGCTGCCGTTGTTTTCTACTTCTAAAGTTTTTCCCACCTGCTAAATTCGACGAGAGAGTCTTCGAGCCGGGGCGCTGGATTATTATCGCCCGTTATGAGAAAATCCTCCGTTGTGGCATCTGGCGACTAGGTATTTTGTTAAAACTTTATTGAAGGTTCCACGCCTGCCGAGAAGGCAAGGAGACGCACTCACCGAAGAAGGGATGGAGATATGCATATATGTCTCTCACGTCGTGAACTAATTTCCGATGAACCACCGAACACAGCAGGGGGGAGGGGAAGTGGATACTGGTGCTGGAATCTTCGTTCATCAATCTTCTTTGAGTATTCCCCATGCCGGATTGGCTACGAGATCCGATGTACGCATTTGGCGGACAGTCAATACTCGAACATCTCTCACATTTTATTTGTTAAAGTCCTTTTTTCATGGAGGGATGAATCGTATATAACCCCCCTCCACTCTCCCCACCAGTCACTTCCTTCTCACCATCATCTCATTGAGCATCCACTCCATACACAACTACATTTCTTTCACTGCATATTACTACCTCTTTATCATAATCCGCCTAATAAATCTTCCAAGAACTCCCTCTTATTCCACTCAATAATCAAAATGCGTGTCTCAATCATCTCCATCCTCGCTCTCGCTCTCAGCGTCTCAGCCTCTCCCCTAATTGGCCGACAAATCACATCTATCGAGGACATCACTGAGATTGCCGATGGCAATCAGGAAGTTGGCAACGCCGGCCAGAACGCTGGCAACTCCGCCAGCAACAGGGGAAAGGTCGCCGGTGACTTCACCGTCGAGCAGGCAGTCCAGACTTGCGGTAACGCGCAATTGAACTGCTGCAACAAGGTTGAGAAGAAGGGTGATACCACCAACGCTGGAGTCCTCGGATCCGTCTTTGGAAGCGGGGATCTTGGTGTCCAGTGCTCGCCCGTCAACGTCGCAGCTCTTGCTGGTGAGTATTCACCCCCTCTAAGATCCGGCTCTACTAATCGTTTGAACAGTCCAGGTTCCCGTCAACAAAGCTTGCGATGCAAAGGCAGCCTGCTGCCAAGGGGACACCGTTCAGGTATTCCCTTCCCCTCTCCTTCTTACAGCGCACACTAACCTCCCTAGAATGGAGTTGTCAATGTCGGCTGCCTCGCCCTCGCCTCGCTCATCTAAGGGACTTACCACTATGTATTCCTTCCCCGCGTCAGCAGCCTGCTCAAGATACAGTTTTCACGGTTGGATAAAATGGGTTTATGGTTTTCTTTTTTCTTTTTAGTTTATGATACTTCGAGCGGGTTGGGCTCCCCTTTTCACCCCCCCCTTTTTTCCGTTATGATTATTATTTCCCTAGTCACTTGTTTTTGCGAACATCGGATATTCTTTCCTTATCTTTCGCTTCATTAATCGATAAGCGGGGGTGTCGCAAAAGGAGGACTAACATAATTACTTCTACCATTTTTCTTTCACTTATATTTTTCACTGTGTGGCTAGTTTAAATTAGAGCTCAACCTGTTTGTGAACACTTGCTTTTAGACAGTCATGAGGTTGTAAAAGTGGGGGGGTGCGGTTATTGCATAGAGTGTCACTCGGTGATTCACATGATCAGAATTTCCGCCACCCGTCCCTTACTAAGCTCCTTAATATGAGCACAGCACACGGTTCACTCTCTGGCCGATTCCCTAAAGTAAATAATGGGGGAACACCTCCAGGTAGTCTAGATCCAGCTTTTCGGCCAAGTGAGCCCCCACTAGATAAGTCTACCTTCTCTCATCTGCATCCACTGGCGAATTACCGTAGAATCTCGAATAATTGAAAAATGTGCTATGTAGTCGAGAATTCCCTGCCTCGGAAAAGGGGTGAAAATTGCGGCAAAAAAAGAGCTGCTCAGCCCCTCTGGGAGTCATAAAAAAACAAAAAAACACCAGACCTTACCAGAGAAGGCAACTCCAACGACATAGCACATTTTTCAATTATTCGAGATTCTACGGTAGTCTACTCGTCCCAGGCAAGAAGTACCCGAACATTGAGGTGATCAGACGCCATCTTGGGCAATTCTCACCAAAATTGCCCTTGCTAACTGCGTACACAGGCCTCCAAAGTATGTCTTACCACTAAAATATCCCTGAAATATCCCTGAAATATCCCTGAAATATCGCCGTTTATCCCTGCATTATTCCTGAGTTATCCCTGGTTTCCCTCCAAATGTTCGGGTACTTCTTTCCTGTAGCAAGTATTCCCGAGCTTAATTATACCTACTATAGAGAAGATATCGGGACTAAAAATTTCCTTAGACGCCCCCAGAGTAAGCCTCTCCCACAAAATCACGGAAAGCCAAGGTCGGTGATAAACTGAGCCAGCATATCAATCCTTCACCCTTCACAAGGGGCAAAGTTTGTCTCGCTGTGCCTGCAGTAGCGGACCACCCCGGAACAGTAGACGCAGCGGTGCTTGGACAAAGGTCTACCGAAAATCTCGCTCTTAATGATTTTCCCTGGACTATGGCAGCTTGCAAGAGGCCAAGTTTCTTGAATCGATGATAGGCCAAATATCCCGTCTCTTCCAAAGTTCTCAAAAAGTTAGTTTTCTTAGCACCGGAGATTTCGGGATGCCCTACCCCAGGCGAGTTCATCAAAAGCGATATTTTATGGTAGTCGTCTTTACTGTTTTTCAGTTCCCGTGATTTGATTGACTCGTGCATAGGTTGCTCTAGGCAAGAGAATAGATTGCTGTCCGAAGATGTCAGCATACCGAGTCTACCGTTGGTAGCACCTGCCTTACAATAATTTCCATAGGTTCCTCTGTATCTCTTGCGGGTCGAGGGCCTACACTGAGGGACCCAAAATAAACAAACAAATAGATAAATCGTGGGCCGGATCGAGCGCTATCAAGCGAACGAGAAAATCCCCGGCGTTTGCAGAAAAAAGAAAGAAAGAAAGGATACAATACAATACAATACCGGAATCAGGCAGAATAGTTCTTGCGTTACATTATACTAAACAAAAACAACCATCTCGACACCAGACCGCTGTTCCAGAACCAGTTGTAAAAAACTTACATCGTCTTGCTGCAAGTCCCATACTCGCTCCAGCCTACGATCCAGAGGACATTCCCGTCTCCAGAGAGTTATTACCGTGAATGAAATGAATGGCAACGATGGAGGAAAGGATCTGCGAAGGGTTCTCTACGTTCCTGGACCCCTTTCTTTGCCCTCCCCCCTTTGTTGGTATGCAAGTCGGCAGCATGCAAACACAGCTAATTGCACAAAACACATTTTTCTCGCGGGGCGGATACACTGCACAGTTGATCACAACAGCAATTTCTAATCAAAACACCACAATAGTCTTTTCCGGTCTCCCAAAGTCCTATAAAGCATTCTCCTCCCTCGCGCCCCATCCCCACAATCTCATCCAACATTAGCTCACTTTACTCACACATTCGTTAACTCACTCCCACACTCTTTTAAGAAACCCCTTCAAAACATCTTTTCAAATCTTAATCCAATCACCTCCCCAAACCCCACAACCAAAATGCGTTTCTCAATCATCTCCATCCTCGCCCTAGCCCTCACCGTCAGCGCCTCACCGCTCGTCGCCCGCCAAGTCGCCTCTGTCTCAGACACCACACAGGTCGCAGATGGAAACCAGGACGTCGGCAACAAGGGACAGAACGCAGGCAACTCCGCTGCCAACAAGGGCAACGTCACAGGCGACTACACCGTCGAGCAGGGAGTCCAGACTTGCGGTAACGCGCAATTGAACTGCTGCAACAAGATCGAGAAGCAGGGTGATACTACCAATGCCGGGTTGTTGGGCGCCGTGTTTGGCAGCGGAGATATCGGGATCCAGTGCTCACCGATCAATATTCCGGTTGCCGCAAGTGAGTATTATATTTTTCCGGAAGGGGAGCTTCACTAATCTCCGGAATAGTCCAAGTTCCTATCAACAAGGCGTGCGATGCGAAGGCTGCTTGCTGCCAAGGAGAGGTTTCCCAGGTATTATTTCCCATGGTCATGATAGGTCTTTTTTGTGTACTGACTTTTCGCAGAATGGCCTTATCAATCTCGGATGTCTCGCTCTCGCATCCCTCCTCTGAACGCCCGCTCCGAGTTCTTCCTTATTATCTTTCTTTGCGGTTCTCTACCCCATGATTTTAGTACATGATATAAATCTCCTTTTATCTCCCTCAATATTCACTATTAATGTGGATTGAGCTTGTAACTTCTTATATTTCTTCTCTTCTTCTCCTTTTCCATTTCCGTAGTAGATGTCCTCGACCGGGTGAGTGAGGGAGAAGACCACTTTTACATAATTGGGTGTTTATTTCGTCTTTATCACTTTTTTTCGGGATGTACTACTAGTTTAAATTGAGCTCAACCCATTCATTGTGGGGAAAAAAAGATAAAAGAAAGCTTGGTACCAGTGATTTCGTAATCAATGTAAAGAGCCCAATGTTCACCGATTATCACTCGGTCATCGACTTCAGGCATTGTTAGAAACAGCCGCGCTTGATGGGGGATGCGCAGCACTCTGAGGCAGCAGCGATATGTGTACGCGCCAGTGAAGGGACATGCAAGCTATGAAAAGCTTTCTCCCACCTGTTTTTCCTCTCCTGTCCTTTCCTCTCCTCATCCCTCACTTCCTGTTCTTGACTTTCCCTTCCTAACACTCAACACAATCAATCATGAATTTTCTCACCGCTTAATACAAACTCTGTGTCTCCACATGAGCTGTTCCACTCCGCTGCATAGAACCCTCATCGCCGATCATTACCTCCGCATTGATTATTTTCTACATCCCGCTGAGCGCGGCCCGTGCCATCCAAGAATTGGAAATAGGCTGCACCCCGGAGCAAACTACAAAAGTCCAAAGCCGAGTTCATAGGGAGTATGACCCCTTAGAGGATACGTTGCTTCTCAACTCAACTTTTGATAAGCCTTGCAGCCTATTTCTAGATTTCTAGGGTATACTACGCTGTGCCCCGATTACGCTGGGGATACCATGTCGGCTGGAGATATGATACCTCCTCAAGCTTGGCTTTAGCTCTCATGAGCATAAAAGACGGGGGGGGTAGGGTGCAATAGCTGCATGAGTTATCGTGAGACTCGAGAGAGTTTAAAATAACCAAATAGCCACCGCAGATCATCCTTTCACCGACTCAAACCATACCCAAATCATTGCTAGGCTTCAGAATTATTTTTTTCCCAACCCCTTTCAATTCGGGTAAGCTCAGAAGAAATCTCCCAACTAACCCATTGTTATTTAGTAGAAAGCCTACCGGCGGTTCCCAATAGGGCATAGGGGTTCTTGATGCACTATCGCGTACACTATTGTCGGGCGCTCCGGCGAGTCCACCTATTGAGGGAAATTTTCAAGTAGATCTTGCACCCTCTGAGGTCCCTATATAGCAATCTATGTTAGCAAAATACCTTAAATCAGATCCTAAAGGAGTATTCGGGCGCGTGATGCCAGATTGCAGGGTTGTGCGTAAAGTACTTATTATCACATTACGGTTAACCTATGGTAAGCGTAAACAGAAGGAAAGATAGAATCTTGGAGTACCCGGGCAGGACGGTTTGAGATGGGGTAGGGAAGACATCCCGAACTCTACCAGAGGTAAAAGATTGCCATCAAACAGCAGATAACAGACACGTATACAGATAGGAAAAAAACTACGTCAAATGAAATTCCAGACAAACCAAAGCCGAAGCCACATCATAAGCAAAAAATATTTAGTGTTGTGCACTCCTGCATCTCATCCCCTGGCCCAATTCTGGATACCCCAAGCGTCCCGAGACCCGTTGATCTCAGATGAAAATTTTCATACTCGCTCCAGTTTCCAAAATCCGGAGAATTCTTAAATCGGAGTAACTTGTGATGGTGAAATGACTAGAAATGCGTGTCTCGGCGGGGCATGGAGTAAGGGGAATGCAACGTTTAATTACTTGCCAAGGGGTGATTCTTCGGATCAACACAACACAACACAACAGAGCACCCCCTCCCTTACTTTCTCTCCTTCATTCACGCTGTCTCCGCAGAGCGCAGAGCGCATAGTAGCGAAGGAGAGCTATGATACTTCCCGCCCTATCTTCGGTGCATACTTACCCCAAATCGTACCGGCGGACACACCCTTAGCAAAGATCCCACCTCCGAAGCATTACTACTCCCTCAAGCGAGCGAAAAGATATAAATGCCCTCCCTCCTCACCCCCAAGCTCTCTCCTTTCTCACCACCATCTCATCGAGTATCCATTCATTCACCCCACATTCATTTTTTCCCCCATAAAACCATCCTTCAAAAAAAAAAAAAGAATAGAAAAGAAAAAGCCCATTACCACCCATATCTTTTAATACTTAATCCCCCCTCCTCTTAATTCGAAAATGCGTTTCTCAATCATCTCCGTCTTGGCTCTTGCCCTCACAGTCAGCGCCTCTCCTCTAATCGCCCGCCAGATCACCACCGTCGAGGACACGACACAGGTCGCGGACGGCAACCAGGACGTTGGCAACAAGGGGCAGAATGCCGGCAACTCCGCCGCGAATAAGGGCAAGGTTGTCGGTGATTATACCGTCGAGCAGGGAGTCCAGACTTGCGGTAACGCGCAATTGAACTGCTGCAACAAGATCGAGAAGAAGGGTGATACTACCAATGCCGGGTTGTTGGGCTCCCTGTTTGGTAGCGGAGATATTGGCATTCAGTGCTCGCCTATCAATGTTGCGGCGGTTATCGCTGGTAAGTATTCCTTCATCTTAGCCAGGTGAGCTTTGTTAAATCGTTGTTATAGCCCAGGTTCCCATCAACAAGCAGTGCGATGCAAAAGCTGCGTGCTGCCAAGGAGAGACTTCTCAAGTATTACTTCCACACCCCCCACCCTCCCTCCCTCTCCTTGCATCTTCTCCTGTGCTAATTGTTCCCCAGAACGGCCTCGTCAACCTCGGTTGTGTCGCCCTCGCCTCCCTCATCTAATCCCTCCTTCCTTCCTCACGACATCTTCAAGATATGGCTTACGGTTGGATAAACTCGGTTCCGCAAAAAAAACTCTTTTCTGTTCTTTTATTTTTTTATATTTTACCCCCATGGTTTTTATTTATTAGCCCCGGTACATGAGCGGGTTGGGCTACTTCATATATTATTATCTTTTTCACTTTTTTCACTTATCAAACTTTTATCGTCTTGTGATCCACTTACCATCGATGAGATTGGACGCAAAAAAACTAGAAAATAATCTTTTTTTCTTCTCTTCCCCCCTTCCCTTTCTATTCTGGTTGTTTGGATTTTATGGCTGTACGGAATTTTTGGAATTCCTTTTTATTTATTTATTTTAACCTCTGCATGTTATTTAGAGCTCAACCCGTTCATCTCATTATCGTTTTTCTTGGCTTTCGCGGTGATATGATATTATGTTACGTGACGCGGGACATCCTGGATCACTCGATCGCTTATTGTGCCCTGAACCCCATCAGGCTTATCCGACAAAAATGTGTTCGATGATTGGCGGTTCTATGTGCTACGAAATCTAGTAGAAGATTTAGAAAGATGTTCATAGATTAGGAGTGGGGTCAACGAACACGGGGCTCAACAAACAATACACCAAAAGTACAGTTGCCAACAGTGATTTTACTTGGCATTTTCGTTGAGCCCCCATGTGTTGACCCCCCCCCTCCTGGTCTACCCGCCATAGGCCGCCGGTGTAATAACGCCCCCTACTATAGTATGAATATCCTATAGCTGATTAGATTTAGCTCATCACCCCTCGGTAGGCCGTGGAGGAACAGGAGAAAGTAGATAAACAAACCCCCGAGCGTGCATATCCATCGGGATTAATCGACTAGGCTCCCGACACTTGTGCCAATCCAGGGCTGGCCTCCAAAACTACCACCTAACTTACTCCATCAACCATCCGTGACCCAATGCCGTTATACCCGCACCCGGCGTAAAGTATCTGAAAACAAGACAAGGCTCTTTTTCGCTGGCTGGGTATTTGTGTCGCAATGGCCGTATTTCAACATACTCATTTCGAATACAAGTACCACCCACCGCCGCTTAGCCTCCAACAGCTCACTTCATGTATAGCCCCCATCTCCTCCCTCCGCGCCGTTCCCATTGAATCCAAGCCAACATCTCCGCACTCCGGAGCAGATATCTCAGAACCCCAGCAGCTGCGGCTCCGCATTCACCCTCTCCTCGTCCACCCGCACACAATCCCCCGGGGGTCATCGGCAACCCTCCCCCCCCAACCATCTCCCTCACACCCATCCGGCCTAACCATTTCCTAAACCCCCCACATCCTCCAAAAATCCCGGAAAGCGACCAAGTCCAGAAAGTCTTTATGCTTGAGCATGGCCATAGAAAATTCGCTCTCCAACCCCGCGGTCCGGGCTGACTCGTCTAACCGTAAACACAGCACTCATGCCCCCCAGCACCACAACCCCGCGCCACCTCTAGATCGGTAATTCCTAAGCCTGTGTTGAACACCCCCGTGAGTGCCTGAGGCTCGGGCGGTGGTGTGATGATTACTAGAGATATCATTATTCACGCAAATGCGACAGAGGATCTGTGTGATACGAGGGTGTTGCGGACATCCCGGATTAGGAAATTTACCATTCCTCCCAGTTCCCTCCCCCACTGCCAGTTTCTCTAGCCGGAGCGAGCCGCCCATAAGAGGGTAAAAAGAGGAGTAGAGGAAGTAGCGAGAGCCAATTTATGAGTACGCTAACACATGTAGCATACAGTACTATCATACCTATTATACTTGCCCATTCCAAAAGTATTCCTGAAATCTTAGGGTTTCCTAGGCCCTGAACCTCGCTAACATTCCCGAGTACTCCTTTGGAATGGGCATGCAATCACACCGTACACTGCAAAAACTGCGATATCTTAATTCTCCTCTCGTAAGATGTCGTAGAACTTGAGATTTCGGCATAAACAAGAGGTTGCCATTGGCAAGTGCTTGCTAGTATAAACTAGCGAATGAGAGGTGCCCGCTGAGAATTCATTCCAGTTCTACTCCTCTCAGTGGCCCGGATTTAAAATTTCCTGGTCTGGGCCTAGCGAGTCCCTGCGGTTTTTGCGGTACTGCCTGTCTCGCCAATATTCGCCAGATAACTACCCTACCCCAAGCTACTCCTATGACAGAAGTGCTTGAGTACACCACTGATCGTATCTACCGGCGCCTCGCAGCCTATTGTATAAGTTACCATGCAGAGCAATTGCGGGGGATAAAGTCCCTCCAGAACACCTAACTTGTGCGGAAGTCTACCTCCCGCCTCATTGGTTAAAAAATAATCCGAGTGATCATTGGTGAACACCACATGAGAAAGGCTGGGCTAGCCAAAAGCGTAAATCTGTCTACCGAGCGCACAGACCGTGAGGAGTGTCCTACTTATGTACTACGACAGCTCAATGGGATTCTAAGGGCCTGAGCTTGTACAGTGCCGGGCTGTTCCTACCTCAATATCACAAACCCTGTCTTGGCAATACCCAACCTAACGTCCACTAACCTTACGTCTTTCACCAGGCATATCAATACCTCGCTTTGATAAAAAACAAGGAAATCTTTACAAGGCAACAAACAGGGAGAACGAAGCTCGACAGAGTGAAAACGGCGGAGGCATCAACACCTTTTTCCGGGCAAAGGAAGCAAAAGTAATTGTCGTTGTTTTCCCTCCTTCCTTTCCGGTTCACCGCCGAGCGCCAACCTTAAGGTTTATAGTCGAACCCTACCACCTCGTGGCAGGATTGATAAGCCCTACAGCCTTATTGATGAAGTCCAGGTTTTCCCAATCCCCCAATCTCCATAGGGCAGGACTTTTCAAATTCTCCTACATACCCTACAAGAGAGATCGTTCACCAAGAACTCCTCGTAAGCGTGAATTGAGCTCCCGGGCTCCTTATAATAGCCACAGGAGTTAATTGGTTCTTGGAATATTAGCCACTGTGCAAGCTAGGTATTTCATGAGATGTCAACCTGGGAATAAATGCTTTATCCCGCTAGGAGAGGAGCCGGGAAGGATGGCACACCCCCCCCCCCCCCGAAATTGTTTGTAGATTCGACCGGAGCATTTTTGCTCCTTGGAAGTGAGGGATTCGCTGTAATTTTAAACAGAACTTGTGCTTTGCACGCTCATTTCTGCCATACACCAGGATAGGAAACCATGCAGCCCGAGAGATACTAGTCTAGTAAGTTAGGTGTTCAGCTACATTAACAGAATACTAGTATCTAGTATGTCCAAAAAGGAATCGACACCAGCCCAGAACGTCTAACCGATACCGCAAGACTTACCCAAAGCCTAAATCCGCTCGGCAAAGGTCTTCATGAAATAGGGATTCTCTTTGATTGAAATTGAGTTGGCCTAGGAGGGAGTGTTGCGAGATTGGGGGCAGGCGGGCGGGCTTGGTGGGGGGAGGACATTTCGAGAGGAAGGAGAAATCTCACTTCATGAAGACTTTTGCAATGTGGCTGGATAAGTGCTATGATACGGTAGAATCTCAAATAATTGAACTGGCCTAGGAAGTCGAATTATCGTAAGGTGAAGTGTTCCTAGCTTTGGGAAACCCTGGCGGCAATCTACTCATAAATTTATTCAATATCATTATTTTCCTCCCCTAGCTCTCGATCGCCAATCTCTGTGCACACCCCTACTCCATATACTTGTTCTCTCTTGAGAAAATATATGGCTAGCCATTGAACGGATATTTTGTGGTCCTCACTCTCGCTAGATCATGAAATGAAAAACCCTTTTTAGGAGCTCAACCCGCTCGAGCGAAAGCCCCTCCGGTACCTCCCCTGCTGCCCAAGATATCACAACCCTCCAAAACCCAACTATGCTTCCATGCAGTGCCCCCCGCGAAGCAGGCATCTCTTCCTCATCATCCTCGGTTTCTTGTAGCCATATTCCAGCGTCTTCATCGTCGTAGCACGCGAAAATTGCACATCCGAGAATTAGAAGGCAGATCATATGCACAATTCAAAAACGAAAGACATGAAACCGCTCCAAAAGGAGGTCAGTTGTTCTCTATAATCGCATCGTTCCATTTCAAGCCGCATTTCGCTATCTTTCGCCGCCACCACCGATACCTCCAAGCTACAAAATATCAACCCCTTCCATTCACCCCCGAGTACTCCGACAGCCATTCTATCGGAAATATCTAACACATTCCGCTCCGTTCGAACAAGTGGAAGGAAGAAAAAGAGTTATCGTACTGTACAAGTCTAAAACACGCTCCGTCCAAAAATAAATCTTAAAATATATTCTCCACCTCAGCCCAAATTTATTCTGTTGTTGAGCAAAAGGATGGGACGGGATTAGGAACTCTAGGGAAACGAGCGGGGACCCAATTACCTGAGACGTCGAGAATGCCGAGAATGAAGCAGCTCTACAATTCGAAAGTGCCGGTTTGTGGAGGCAAGCATGAGGGGTGTTCGGCCGGATTTACATGAACTATCGGGGTTGACATCCTTCCTTCCCAACAGCAGATTCACTACTCCTTCGCGCCCATACTCGGCAGCCCACGAGAGCGGTGTTCGGCCATACTTCCTGTCTGGGGTGTTGGGGTTGACATCTTCCCGCCCCAAGAGTAGCTTTACTACTCCCTCATGACCCCTCTCTGCTGCCCAGGAGAGCGGTGTTTGGCCATACATCATGTCAGGGCTGACATCCTCGCGCCTCAACCAGTGTTCGCAACGGTCTGGGGGCCCTGGCGGCCCCACGGGGAATCTGCCAAGAAGACTGGACCGGACCGGACGACAATTTTCACTCCGTCCCGTCCCGGGACATTTTAGGACTGCAGGTTTGAGCGAGGACCACGGGCCTGACAAGGTGAGACACTATTATGCTATCCTAATACAAGGACGATAGGGGGCGGTGGTGGACTGCGGATCCCCCGACAAGGACGGTGGGGATTGGTGAGGATCTGCGGGGATCTGCGGGGATCTGTCGGGACCTGCCGGTATTTGTGGAGATCTGTGGGGATCTGTGGGGGTCTGTCTGGCCTCACACTCTGAGACATTCTGAAAACTGGTTGTGGGGCCCAGCGTCTTCTCCGTCCTACGGCCTTTAGCCCCGGGCAAAATTCTCTCCAGGACTGGAAGGACTACGATTCGTAGTCCGTCCTGGTCCAACCCTCAGGATGGACGGACTGTCCCGTTGCGAACACTGTCTCCAACTCTCTGTCGTTCATCAAGACGGTGCGACGGGTGCCCTTGCTTGCCATCCTCCTGGGGGGCCCGGAGACCTGCGTTGTTCGGCCATAGCATCGAAAAGCGTAGTGTCTAACTGAATGGATTCAGGAGGCTGTCCAGGCGCACGCAGGTTATCCGTCCTATAGGGCAGCCGAACAATACGACCGGGCTGACCAGACAGGGTTCGTCCGTGAGGGACTTTCCACCCAACAGGTTTCTTCATCCTATTCCAACTGTAAGCTGCGCTATTTGCAAAAAAGGATAACCTGCAGACAAACCTAGCCTTGACACAAGTGCTGACTTTGACAGCTAATCCAAACACGCTTGTATTACACTTGGATTGGTTAAACCATCATAGATAACCCGGCAAATAAAATCGTTAGCTGTATGTGATATTTCTTCTCTCTCACACAATCAACAATTCTAACTACATGTTAGAAATGACCATCCATTGGGAGTGTGGACAGACTTACCTTTGTCTTCATGCAGTGGATTGAAACAAAAAAAAAGCTCCCTTACAAAAGAAACAAACTTGCCCAAATCAACAAGACACTAGGTCACCTCAGGAAGAAATACCACAACGATAGTGGTTCCAACTCCCTTGTTACCAACGATAGGAAACCAGAGGGCAAAGCGACGGTTGAATGGGAAGGTTGAGTCGATGTAGGCAAAGAGCAATGGTTTAACAACGATGCAGAGAACGGTTTGGATTTGGAATGGAGGAGAGACAAATGGTGCACCCACGGCAGGCAAGAAGTGCAGGTTATATATTGAGGTAGAGGGATGGAAGGGTACTTATAGAAGAACTTGGACAGCCAAAGTAGCCGAAGAGAATAAAATAATGTAAAACAAATAAAGTGTGTGTAGATAGGAATTGTGGGAAAGATGGGAACAGTAAGACTGGCGGAATAATGGCCGGCAAGCTCTGATACGACTGTACTTAAGTCAATTTGGAAAGGCTCTTCCCATGTAGTGTCATGAGTTTGATGAGATTGAACTTCCTTGCAACATATTTACGCAATCTTGGTCTTCGGGATACCACTCAAGTAGTAGAAGGCGGGTTTTGCACCGCCGCCATCCCTTCATTCCTTCCGGTTTTCTCTGACTTTTAGCGTTGCAACCAATCGGATAGATATGACAAGAAAGGTAACGATAGACAGCATACCAGGATCCCTTCGTCTGATTTCGCGGCTTGCCCCCTAGCGGTGTGGCAACCACATTTACTCGTAGGTGAGCGCAATACCAATGAGAGTATGGCTGACTATCATTGGCCATCACAGTATTCCCAAAATCTTTGGCACCCACTCAGGCTTAAAATTGTAGGCGCCAAACCTATTCAAGCGATCAGGAGCAAATATGCGCGGACAATCTTGTGCCCATCATGGGCATGCTGAGTTCTGCTGATTTTGCTCCATTCTGAACACTACACTGCTTCTCAAGCAAGCCGTTTTCCTTGTGGATGGGTCTAAACATGACGGCAGTTTAAGGTAGACTTTGCCAATTAGTGACTAAATTTACTCGTAGCTCATTACTGACTTGCCATTGTCGATCACCACACTACTGCAGTGCTAAACAGTCCTGAAATTCGGCATCGACCAAAGGGATATAATATTACAATGCCAGGTACTAAGTGGTTAATAAGTCGGAAAGATTTTCAGACCAAGATAAGGGGGCGAAGGAACATTAGGGGTCAAGGTATCATAGGATCGCAAAGGCGGTCTTTCAATTTGGGCCGCGGACAATCGGCTAAAAGAGCCAAGATGGTAAGGGATGATCCCCACTCTACTCGTAGTCGGTTTCCTGGCACTAAAGAAGCTTAAAGGGCTAGTCAACGCTGGAAAAGGGCAATCATATCCGAAGCCGCCGCCTCCCAAACACTGAACCACTCCCTTACTTTGCTTATCCCAGACAGTTGCTTGACGACTTTTGAAGGGGTACTCAGAGTCCGACCGGGGATTTCAAACATAATTGGCCGGATTCAAACCCCACTAAATTGAGGAACAACCCTTGCGATCCTAATTACTTGTACCTTCAGGACCCCTATTAAGTATGAAAAGAGGCAATTATTGCTGCTGCGAGAAATGACACATGTGACTGACAGATATTATTGTCACCAGTGGCCTGAGCAAATACTCTGGCTATTCTCCGCACTGTATCTGTTAAAATATTCACAAAGGTTCCATATCTGCGACACCGTTACTACACCGGAAGTGAGCATAAGGAGAGTTTTCGTTGAGAGATTGTTGGGAAGTATGGAAGTTGAAGCAATGGTGTATATGAGCGAATAGTTAGGTGCATCGGAGATGTTTTGGGAAGATCCACGAATCAGACTAGGGGTACTGAAGGTTTGGAACTAGTGTTAGCAAGAGGATGAAACGAACGAGCATCACAGTTGATGATAGCGAAACGGGGGAAGGTATCAGGAAAGTTTGGAAAGGAGTGTTCAGGAAAAGTCTGTAAGTAGTTGAAACGGGCGAAGTGAATGAAGGAAGGAATCTGTAGGAAAGTTGAGGGTGTGGTTTGGAAAGCAAGAGACGGTGATGGAAGAATAGACTTGAATGATGGCGAAAAAGAGTGTTTCCTGTACAAGACTTTTGTGTATATATAGGATGCTGCTAGCAGCACGGAAAGAATAAGGACCACAAGACTCTTTACCGAACATAGCCTATTTGTATTAGTATCTACCGCAAAATTTGAATAAACCCAAAATGGCTCCATGCTAGTCTGGTTCCCAATTGGCGTGAGAAGTGAGGTTGCACTGGTCAATTGTGAACGGCCATCAGGCTTATTATTATTATTATAATAAAGCTTGTATTCTCATCATTTATTCGGAATAGGGTTGACCGGAAGGTGTGTCAGAATTATCTGAAATATAACTGATGGTGAGTGAAAATAATGATCATTATGAAAGTAGTGACAACAATTGTGACAGTAGGATGAGGGAAGGTGTTCATTCACTGTGGAGGGTAGCCTTGATGCCGCTTTTCTCAAGCCCTGCAATAAATTTTAAAGTATGAGTTCATTCTCATGGATGGGCTACTGCCATCTTTCAAAGAGCACAAACACTATTTTTTTATCCCTTACCTTGTAATCATGGCCAGCGCTAGATACTACTACTAGCTTATTTCAGTAATTGTGACAGGAAAAACCTTGTTTTAGAAGTGGTGTAGTGCTGAGAATCCCACATAATCAGTACCGTTCAGCATTGCCATGACGGAAACAAGAGTGTCTGCGTAGATTTGCTCCCAGATTCTAAAATAGGCTAATGGGCACCGGAAAAACAGCCAGCCGTGAACCCAATCTCACTTCGCGGCACGCTACGCAGCCATGAATTTCGGCCACAAGGTAAGGGATAGGCAGATTGGGCCCCCGCTTGCCCCGCTTGGTGACAAAAATCGTGTTTTTCTGTCATTTTAATGGACAAATGACCTCACACTTGAGGTCAGCTTAAATTGTCTCCACACTAAATTCCCTCCATCACAGGATTAGCATCTGTTCATGCCGAGGGATAATATGTAACCCTTCCTTTTCGGCAGGGTTAGGTTTTTTCGGGGAAGAAAATGAAATAAAAAATTGAAACAAAATACTGTAGATTCTGGGTAAACTCGACGCGCCGCCATACTTCTTAAGGTAGCCACTCTTCCTCTTAAGTATTAACCATGTGGTGAATTCGCCCTTCTAGGGATAGTAACTTCCATACAGGTAATAGTGGCGGGTCAAGTTTGGCCAGAATTTACAGTACATGGACAGGATTTGAACCTGTGCTCGTGCACAAAACAGATTTCTTGTCCGTTTCATTAACCACTCGACCACAATGTCTTATCTATTGTACTTTACTAGTGACTGATTGAAAACCAGACACAGGGTACCCCGACTCAGATAACCTGATACCAAGAGCCCACAAAAACCCTGAAGGCAGCCAGAGGGGCCAGGTCCTGATAAATTGTTACAGTATGATGAAAAGGCGAAAATAGAACTGATGCAGATATGTGACCATCGAACCGATCAAGAAGATCGAGCGCAAATAATTTCGCCCGATCTGAGAGCTCAATTCGCATGTGGGCTCTCCAATATAAAGAAGAATATTCAAGGAAGGGAGTGCCTCGGGCAGTGTTCCGAACCGTCCAGTCCGTCCGTCTTGGAGGTAGGACCGGACGGACCGCCGGCGGTAGTCCGTCTTTTTTCAACTCCATGGACGGACTAGGGCAGATGGAGGTATGAACGCCCTACCGCGCCCGGTAGGGCCCTATGCAGTTTTGCTGTCACATTTCTTCAGCTGGCATACTCACAAATTTGGGGGCATGATTTCATCTCCCTCATGCGTTATGCTTTCGCAAATCGTGTGATGTGCGTAAACAAATAATTAAAGAAGAATACATCTTTAAGAAATAAAATAGATAAAAGTCTTTGCTACAATAGAACTCAAAAACCACAGGCATGGATCTGCAAGGCCGCAATAATATCCTGAACCTTTTGAATATCCGTCCCTTCTTCTCCAACAATGCACCAGAAAGAGCACTCGTGCCATCGCAGTCGGAAATTTCCGATATTGGATGTAGATATCCGGATCTGGAGAGTCGATTGAGTTTCCCGGTAACTCGTCTGGAAAATCAGATGCATTAGCTTGTGAGCCGACCTCGGTTGCATCTGTGCTTTGCGACATCACGACAAGAGTTAACGCAAAGGCCCATTCAATAACTTTATTCAACTATAAAAGCCCAGAGAAGTATGTGAAAGAGAAATAAGACTCGTAGCAGAATGATTTGTTCAGTCTTATCTTAACACTCACAGCACTTGGTAATCTATTTAATCTTTTTCTTTTAGGAATATTGTTTACTGTGTTGGTTCCAAGTGGAGGACATCGGGCCCCGCAGTCCCCCACCTTTATATTAATCCCTGTAATCTCTCAGATCGGCCATTTGATTCGTTGCGCCAGGATATGAGTTTTGAAACGAAACGCCAAGTATTAAGGCTACACAAAATAGCAACCCCAATTTCCACTTCCTCCCTCACCTGAATTTGAGCCACCGGCCATTGTCTGAGTCAAGAGGCCACTCGGCATACTACTCAGGATAATCCTAGTAGCACTGCTGTGATGGCGAAGAGACTCCTCCATATTCTCAATTGGGCCGAGGTCGGCATCTTGAGTATACCTGGAACTGTGCTAACATCAAAATGCCAAATGGTTTCTTGAGATATGGAATTCTCAAGTGGAATTGACATACTGGATAGAGATTGTAGAAAATGTGGAATCGAGATATGAAAAATAGTTGAGGTCAATCTTCGTAACGAATTTCTGTATCAAGCCGATTTTGCAATTTGTATCAGATACCACCTCCTATTTTAAACAGTTGGCGACCCTGGAGCCTTTTTCTTATCGGTATCCGATTCCATCTTAACATATTCCCTCAATTCATAATTCCATCCAATCTCTGAGGAGTATTGATGATTGGACTCCGCAATCATCTAATACACTAGGCGAGTTGATATTAGACTCCAGATATAATTATCCTCAACGCAAACCCTCCAGTACTCACTGTTTCCGGGCTTTTACTCCAGTCACCGGTATTCACCGACGGTCCCCCACTATCCCCTACCGTCATCTACCATCCCTGGCATTTCTTTATAGGTACTGCGGTTAGCCACCGTCACCGGTCGTTACCTGCAGCCGCCTACCGTCCCCCGCCGTCCTGTGAAGTCCCGCTGTTGACTACAATTCCCACAACACAACCGCAGTCTTGATGCACACCCTATATATCAGTGTCTCAGATTGCCGGGCCTGTCGTCCTCGCTAATAACGGCCGTTTTTAGATTTCGCAGACGAAGACAGCAAATCTTTTACCGCCTGGTCCAGTCCCGGGCTCTTGGCAGTCCGGCCTCCAGGCCCTATGGGGCCCCTGGGCCGCCGGGAACACCGTATCCTAGTTGAGCAGAGTTTTAAAACAATTGAGTCACTACAATACAAGTCAAAATGAAACCAACTACCAGCCTTCTCTCGCTCCCCATCGCTTTCAAGAGCTAGTGAGACTCCGGCGCCTCCGACATAGAAATATCAAAGATATTATATGAATTGAGTAGAGATATTTAAAGTAATCAGGAACTTTTATGCAAGCAGGAAAAGCAAACCAACCATCAGAGTGACCCAACTCCCACTTGTCCTCCTGATGCCCATTAAATGCCCACTTTCCAGCACCGAATAACTGCAGAAACCTCATTTACCAGACACTGCCATATAAAACTTTCTGCCCACTCCGCCTTAGCACCCTTGATGAGTTAGCAAAATCAACATTGACTACGATTAAGAGCCTGAGTTGAGGATGGCTGACTTACTGAATTTGAGTGGAGAGTGACTCCAATCGGGAACCACGCTAGACACAGTATTCTGAGGGCGCCGGGGTACCCAGCCGGAGGACTTCCAAGAGCCCAAGATCTGGTGAGACAACACAGAAGTAGCCCGTCCTGGTCGTCGAACGTGCAGTACAGCCCCCACCACAAGGGGCAATAACCCAAGCGATGCAAAACTATGCCGGGCAGTGGAGGGCAGGTGCCTCCGTACAACTGCAGGAGGTGGTGGGGGATGGCTGAAAACACCGAAAGTCGACAGAGGGCGGCTAGAGACAGCAGAGGACAAGTGAAACCCATGGTGACTCAATAGAGGATGGCGAGAGATGGAAGAAGACGAGTGAAAACCACGGTGATTAGACAGACTCGGAGGATTGCTAGAGATAGCTGAAGAGAGGTGCGAACGGCGATAAATGGCGGGGGATGGCGGGGAACGACCGATGGACTTCTGGATTGGGAACTCTGGCCAGGCATTAGCTGCAAACCTTTCCAGATCTTCTATACTAAAAACAATATCCATTTCTCCTGCCTCTGGTTCGCGGAGGAAGAGTTTTTGGAAGCTGAGCTGCAAAAAAGCACCCCTAGCATTAGTTTCCGCGATCTCGATTGTCTTAACACATTCCGGTCTTGTTGGCTGAGGATTATCCTGGCTATCGGTAATTTGTTCATCGCTGCCAGTACCCATCTCCCATTGCTCGATATGGATTTTTCTGTTCTTCTCAGAGATTGAAAAAAGAAGAACAATTTTCACCTGACCGGGAGAGCTCGTCAACCACCAGCTGGCATCAGCGCACAAGTGTTTAAGAGATTGAGAAACCCCATACTCAATGACGAGGGTTGGCCAATCAGCTCTTAAAGGACGGGATGACCGGGGTATATATGAAGAATCTGCTTCTCCAGCGCAGCCTATCCCTTGATATGTTGTCGCACCTGCATTGCGAAGCTCATGCTGCAGCCCCATCTCAGCAAGCTTTAGAACCAGTGCAGCTTCAAACCCCTTGCATGCAAATTGGTGCGCCTTCCCGGGCATAATTCTGACAATCAAAGTTTCTTTGGATTCGTAGTAGAGGAATCGGACTGATTTGCAGTGAGTGTCGCGAAAATTATCAAGATGTGCAAGCTGCTGTGGTGTTATGTGGGAAAAGACTGCGTACTGGCCGGCATTACCAGAATGAAGTTGATCTGTCTGCACCTTAATAGCAGTCATGAATGACTCTGTTCCATGGTAGTGCTGGGTTTTAACACCCTCTAGCCCTCTAGTAAGATAATGATCAGCCCCTAGTGGGAGCGGCAACCCATCAAGTGGGAGCGGCAACCCATCAAGTGGGAGCGGCAACCCATCCTGTGGGAGCAGCAACCCATCCTGTGGGAGCAGCAACCCATCCTGTGGGCTCGGCGCAGACTCGGCCGACCGAGTATAAGAATGCTGTTGCTTGGTATCCTGAGATGGAGTTTGGGCGATATCTGCTGTGTTAACAGGTTCAGGAGCCATTCTTTATGGTAGTGGAGGTTGGAATAGAAGAGACCGATTGTGTTGAGTGGTATTTAGGATTAAAGGTGGTGGAGAGAAATTTGATCTGGTTGTGAGAAGCAGCGGAAGTGGTAGTTATAGAGTGGAATCAAGGTGTTGCTCGTTGGACTTTCAATTTAGTGTTTTGTTATTAGTGATCCAACATCACATGGGATTGGTCTAGTAACAGATATGCACTCCCATTTCAGCTAGCGCAGATCAACTAAGGAACATACTAAACCCTAAAGAATTACTTAGGTTACACAAAAGTAGCTTACCGGGCACACTTATACCATCCAATATTTCCTCTTATATGCTAGTATGGCGGCAAGCGCACCCAGCAATCCAACCCCCTTAGCCCGCGCCTAAGCCCCCCCCTCTCTGTATTTGTTGCTTTTTAGTTGCCTACAATATTCTGAGTTCAAGTGTTGCAACGGCGGAGATGTTCTCTACTGGTCAGGTTACATCAAGACCCCGTTGGCCATAATATTCGTGTCTCCGGGCCAAGATTGGGCACCTCCTTTGGAATAGTTTCCTTTCAAGCCGTAAAAGGCATAGTGTTCTAGCTGTTTGAATGTCAGTAGAGCCCGAGTAGCTGGTGTGAGGGTCTGATATGAGAATGATCTGACAATCCATCCCAATGTTGGATCATTCACAATATCCTGTATCCTGTGTGCTTGTTGTTGCAAGCAGTGGGGAAACAAAGCAGCGTGGACAAGAGGCCCTGTGTACAGAATGGGAGCTCATGCCTCAAGAATTTATCCATCGCTTTGCACGAACCTTCATGCAAACTTACTACAAGTCCGCGCATGTGGAGGAGATCTAGTTTAATGGTTAATGGTTAATGGTCAGCTCTGTGGTCCAAGCCTTCCAATGGGTTGGGCCTTCGTTGGGTTAACCCGGGTCTTTCGTTGGGCTGGGCCGGGTTCATTGGGCTGGGCTCACTCAATAGCTTCCCTGGGCCGGGCCGGGCCTGAGGGGGCCCGGCCCGGGTCACCCAACGAACCCAATGAATGTTTCACCTCGATTTTTAGCTTTTGATCGTCCACATCTGTTCGTATCACCGGGGAAACGATAGTCCGAGCACCTTGCTCACTAGAACTACATTACCGGATGAAGTAAGGTCAAAGGCAAATGCTCTCCAAATGAAGATAGTGTGGAAAAAAGCCTACGACTTAAGGTGATTTGAGTGCTCTTGAGCTCTCTCGGTATCTTAGTTTTACGGTCAGAAGTTTAGAATATATTTTGGGCGCCCCTTTCAAACACAGAATCTTCTTCCAACCCTCAACATTCTCCTTTTTTTCTCGGTTTACTTACTCCATTACTTTTACTCCCCTGTGCGGATTCACATTCAAGAAAGATGAGTTTCTCTTCTAATACTGAGAGTTACCTCTCTAGTCCTCCAGCTATACTGTGAACACCAAGTCCATTGCCTGAATTCCTTCGCTCAGAAACCATAGAGTCTGAGCCTGGTACTGCCGATTACTCAGAGATTGTTGAGTTAGACAATGATCGCCTATGCACACCAAATCCCCAGCCTGCTGCGCATCAGGCACGACAAAAGGAAAAGCCCCCGTCCGGCTTCCTGGGTTTGGGGGCCTCCGGAGTCTCCAAACGGAAGGTTGGTTATTGCAGACAATATCGAGTAAGTCATCCACACACCCAACATATACAAGATCCGGGAGTGAGGACTAAATATTTATTTTTTGTGT
>Ga0307513_10000868_pt1 | contig 43802 bp, 47 predicted proteins | sample 15_EM_MG_FD_202174 | JGI IMG/M metagenome (GOLD analysis project Ga0307513, IMG submission 202174) | Populus trichocarpa ectomycorrhiza microbial communities from riparian zone in the Pacific Northwest, United States - 15_EM | ecosystem: Host-associated > Plants > Roots > Unclassified | place...
AAGTGCCGGTCCTCAACGCCAGCAGCCTACGCCACGGTCAACATGGATTGTATGTATACGAGAAATCACCCACATCACGGATGAGAAATTCAACATATTCCCTGTTGTGGTCGAGCCAAGTGGTGCCATTCCCCAGTACCAGGTCGAGACGGACGATAATGCTCGCGGCATGAATGAAGTAACCAAAGTGGAAATGGTGGTCATCTTCGAGGGTCAGTCACATTCCAGTCATCGTTCGTATTTGAAAACGCACTGTAACAGCCGTTCCCAAAGTCCTGCATCAAATCACCCGTCTTGTACATTCCACTGGACACTAGTCCTCCCCACTGGGCTTCGTGATTGTCAGTATAATGACAGGAAGCGGCGTGAAGAACGTACCATCGTACATGAGCGGAAATATCTGTCGATTTTCGGCAAAGCGCGCAAATGCTGCCTTGACTTTGGCGAGCAACTCGAACCCCAAATGACGTTCGTCAAGAACTTCGACAATTACCCAGCACAGACAGGCATATTTGTCCAACGCTTTGCCTGAGAAGTACAGACTGTCGAGGTTGGTCTCGGTTACCAGGTCGCCCATGGCCTCTTCTTGGGCAGCCGCGAGTATTATATTTCTCTCCTCCGAATCAAGAACCACGCGCGAGTTTAGGAATGGTGAGAAGGAGATATGTCGAGGCAAATCGTCCTCCAGGAAACCCCATTGCTTCGCGACCACTACCCTCATTGGGCCTTTTGTTGTGGACCACAGGACCATCTCATGCTGAACGGAGCTGGCAGTATGAGGGTCGAATGACTCAATGTGGTGCGGGAGGGCGTACATCAAGAGGGGTGATTGGGTGCCCCTTGAATCCTCGGTCAAATACTCAAAGGCATAGGTTGAACATGCACCGTCGAGCAAAGAAGCGGTTAGATTTCTTCTGGTTGGCCAGGTCCCGGTGCACCTGTCCGCGAGAGCCTCGAATGACACGCAGTCGCGCGGGACTTTGGTCAGCTGGAAGACCCCAGCGAAGGAGCGGGCCGCTGTAATCGACCAAGCGTTGTTGCGTCGAAGAGTAGGTGACATGCAACCTTGAGTGGGGTGCCCATATAGCAGCCATGTCTTCCCGTCCTCCAGGAATAATCGCCACTTCTTTACCCCAGGTCGAGGGTCAGTGCAAGCTATGACTTCTCGAAATCCAACGCCAGAGTCAAAATGCGGTGTGACACTGGTATAGATCGCAGTAATGAACCCACTCCCTTGGACCAATGGAAACGTTATTTTTCGCAAGCCAGGATCGTCCAGGATCTGGATGTCGATAGAAGACTCTGTCGGAGTAAGGGAGACCCTCGCGGTATGAGGATTGAGTTCTTGGGCCGAAAAGGAAAAGGATTTAATGCCTATCGGGTTGATATAGTATTGAACTGGATTGGCATTGGGATCCGGTCCACATTCCTGCATGAGCGTCAACACTTAGGATTGCTAATGATGCTCAACATTCACCTTTTGTTCTGGGTCAACATGCGAGACATTCAGTCCAGCGTTGTGACCCGGATCGGATGGTGGGGTGAGCCAAACCTGGTACGGGTGCAACCACACACCTTGGGTTTGAGACCCAAGGAATAGATTGGAGTAAAACTTGTTCGTTGGAAGGGGACAACGGATGGCTGGGTTGATGGACTTCTTCGGGACTGGATGCTGGGGCTCAACTTTGAACCTTTCCCAAGGCGCAGGTGTGTTAAAGGCGGATAGAAGACTGGTATATCCTGGCCTCGTCTCGTGAAGGCTGTTTCCAACCTGGCCGTCCATGATTCGATCCAACGTGGATTGAGGGCGTGAACCACAGCGCAACGGAATGAGCCGAACGGGTTCTGCAGGGGTTTGATTTAGTTATGAACTGGGTGAGAGACTGCAGCTACAGCTCGTAGTCGGTAAAGTAGGACGAGTTGACCGTAGACGTGCCTGGCTGCGCTGGCGATTAGTGCACGGAGACCTCTGGAGAAGTGCGTGCATCCTACCTGCGCTTGAAGCAGATATCCGTTGTTCGTGGAAATCGGGTTGCAATGGGCGGGCTCAATGGGCGGGCTCCAAGGTTTGCAGCTGATTGGTCGGCTCACCCATTTGGCGAAGCTCTGAGGGTTGTTGCCGCAGTATTCTCCTTCCTACCAACACTTGTTTTTCGCACTATTCTTTTGGTTACAAGCCTGACCTTTACTCTATGATCCCGGCTTCAAGTTATCCATTCCCAGTCGCAATTCTTCGTGCAAGTAACCAGACAAAGTTCACGGGAAGGAAACCGTCATTACGGTGATATAACTCTTATGAAGGCATTAAAGCTGAAAGAGGTTGCGAGGAGGCGAGCGTCGATCATTCGCCCAAATAAACCATTATTTCTTGAAAGGTACATGCTCTATGCATCTGATGATGACTTGACTTGATCTAACTCCAATCATCCATGTTCCGGCCTCCGAACAGAACCATGACCCTTGAATCGTAGATCTGGGGATTACGAAAAGGAATTACGTGTATTCACCGAGAGGCGCCCATACGATGCATACAGCCCGAGACAGGTCATTGGCCCACTCCACAGACCCTGACTGCATCCCCTGCATCTCCATAGGGCTCATGGCCGGTGATCCCATCTCACTTGTATTCAGTTCATTCAACAGTTCCATGCTCCTAACGCATTGAGGTTGCGTTAGGCTTGCTCGACAAGCGGCGCAACCACTATCACTCCGCACTTGACTAGGCTCCCACCTCCGGGAAAGCACCCTAGCTAATATTGGTGTTAAGAGCTCTGTACAAGTCGATGAAGGATGGCACGGAGACTCGTAAGTACTCCCGTAGTGGCATACATCATCTAGGAAGGGCATTTTTATTCATGTGAAGGAAATTTATTGCAAACGGGCCATCTAACCTATCCATGGCTAATCTAATACGAAATACACTATGGCAACCCCTGATGTGAAAGCCCCCAGTTGCTCATGCGCTCTCTAAGGGGCAGGTATCGGTGATATGGCCAATGATTGGCAGGTTTGTTGACAGGCTTCTTAGCAGGCTCTTCCAGGAGCTTGATTCTGACTGGCGGTGTGATATTAACGCAACCGTCGAACAGGATATCGATAGGCCCCGTTTCTGGATCGGAATGGACCCGCATGTTAATTAAATGCGGGCTTATCTTTGTGCCATCCTGTTTGTATTCACGGATGATGAGTCTCTTGACTCCTCTGGGTATCGATCGTGGATTTGGTGGAAAAGCAAGCCAGTCCCCAGCGCTGTATAGCGCATCGAGGACGTCATTGATATCATCTCCCCACGTCGCTACAGTATGGAGGGCATTGAAACTGTCAATCCAGGCACGTATACAGTCGGGCGATCGCGCAGTTATGAACTCTAACTGGGTAACTGTAACCTTCAACTGTGTAGACAATGTAGGGAAGTTCGAAGGTAAATGTTCATGGCCAGTCAGACCGCTGAGTACCAATTGGCGTACTGAAAGGAGGCGAAGGCCGTCTGAAAGACTTTGCTCAAGGATCGAAAGAGCGGAAGTATTGATCAAGAGGGAGCTGAGGTTGCAGTCGTAGAACTGTTGGGATGTGGAGGGTGCCTGTGTGCCAAGAATGAATTTGAGCATGTCTAAATGTTGAAGGCGTGGCAAATTCTCCAAGAGTCGTGTCACTGGAACCACCATGGACTGTGTTCCCTCCAGACAAAGGCTGGTCACATGTTCGACCGGGGCCTCAAACTGTGGGGTGACATTGAAGCATGTGACATGTGTGGTACGGGAAAGGAGCCGAGACGGAATGGGCCGCGAAATTGACGTCGTACTGTTATAACCCATCCAGAGGTACAATGGAGAGGGCATATCACTGGAGGGAGGCCATGAACTTCCGACATCGGCGAGGTTGAGGTGATCGACGTTCATTTCTTTGAAGTCGACGGCCTTGCTTTGCATCGGAACCGTTAGTTCGAGGGCAGACCGTTGAGAGTTGGAAAGGAAGTGTTTGAAATGTTTCGTCCCTGTATATCGGATGTGGGACGTGTACCCGGTGCGCACGGTTCCTTTGGCCGGAACGCGAATATAGCTCCATAGGTGTGGAGTCCGAATAATGGTCAGACGCCAGCGGCGGCACACACTAGCCAGGGTAAGCAATATGCGAGGGAGACCCGGGGTGGCAGGGAGCACCTGCCGAAGCTGGGCTTTTTCGTCCTCCACACATTCCTCGAAATTTTGAAGGAGGATTTCTGCCGGTAATCGACGAAGAGGATGAAGGATTCCCCTCCTTTTAGCCTCGATTGCACGTTGGCCTGCCTCGATAATCGTGGAGAGGACAGTGATGGTATGCGCTGTCTCATCTCGAAGAGTTTCGGTGTCGCGAAGTTGTATGACTATCGAGTCAATGCGTTCACGTAAAGCAGGTGTATGCTTTTGTAGGAGTAGGCAGAAGGTAATCGCTGATATTTCAACCTCCCCCCAGCTCTTGATGAAAGTTTCCGTTGTAGGGAGAAGAAGGGAAACCACAATCCTGTCAACCTCCTGGACCGAGATCTCTGTAGAGACCTGCCTGATCCAGTTGGTAGTTTGCGAGCTCATTTGGAGGCTCATTTCCTGGAGTCTTTTGGTCGAGGAGAGGGTGCGCTCGAGCGTGAGCGCTTCATTGCTAAGGCGGTTGAGAATCCTTTCGTTCTCCTTTTTTATGCTTTGTGTATTCGTAATGATACTTTGCTGCTGTTCGATGAGTTTATTTATAGCTGACAGCTGGGTTTCGTTGGGAGGAAGATTGTGCATTTGTTCGAATGCCAGCGTCTGAGGTAGGGTTGGTGAGGAATGGCTGGGCTGGCAAAATCCAACTCAAGCCCGAAGTATTGTTGAGAGCTCGTATTGTAGAGACTGCAGGAAGATATGTTTTGCTTATATAGACCTTTGCCACAACATCGATCGATCGTCAGGCTCCTCATGGAACACACGTGTGTCCCTCCCTGATCATAGTATGATAACCGGCTGCTATTCCTGCGCAGTTGAGAAGAATCAAGTACTATCTTTGTATTGGAGCACAACATTCCACCTGGAACCACACAGAAGACCAGAACACCTCCAGACACGAGTCAGATGTGGTCGGCTCCAACTCGTATATCATAAATTAAATTAGGTACACGGACATACAGCAGCATTGTAAGTACAGGGAACTGCAGTTGACACTCCCAACAAGGCATATTTCTCCGGTAAAACTAAGTGGTTACTATGTCGGAAGAAATACATAAGTCTCAGCGATTCTATCGGCTCCAAAAAGCATCATCAAATCAACCAAGGGCCCCTTGTCACTCCATGATAGTGCGCAATCTGTCGTCGAGCTACATATAAGAGGCCATTTCACCTACTATAATGCATGTACATCAATACCGGAACATTCTTGATTCTATTAAGGCGCCCAGATATCCCTCATTAGATCATCCACTATGACCGAACCAGACCCGGCCCGCCAACAGGAGCGTCCAGGAAAGGACACACTCTCAATAGCTCCTCTCTGATATAGCGTACGATATTGACGCAGTCGTCGAAGTTGATCCTTGACCACTCCTGTGCGTGGCTGAGAATGTGGATACATATCTTGCAGATGCTAGAATATAGGTATAGCATTAAGTTGGTACTCACGTATATTGAGTATAATGACCTCTTTAGCATAGAAATATTTGCCACCCTCGATTTGCGCCGTTTCACCTTGCGCTGTTGTATATAATAGGGTACGGAAAGGACGTCCTTCACATCTTCTACATGAGTGGAGCCTACGTAAACGGTAGTGGTGGCGTTGGTCTAGGGGTGCGTTCATTCCTGCTATGTCGTTTGTCTGACCTCTACCACGGTACCGTCGTACTCAATCGTGATGCCGCCAAATGGGAGCTGGGCAAGGAAGAGCTCATGTTAATGGAGCCATTGAGCAAGAAGTGGCGAATAGAGAGGCCACCCGATGGAGATCGCTCGAAGGTGGCGGGTGCAGAGGCGTGAATTACAAATGAGACTGGTTGGGGGTGAAGCAGGCCCCAGTGGTTGACGATGGGATGACCTTCAAGACGAGATTTCCAAGTCCGAGCTTTTGAGGCGTGGAGATCTTCTAAAAGAGGCGCCAAGGCAAGGGTGAGGGACCTTCCCTCAGGGAGAGGCTTTCTACACACCCGACAGAGATCAGGAGCCCGGGGTGGACGTTCAAGCAAGCGGTGCGTGTGGTACAGGAGACGAGAGCCAATGAGATTAATACTTTGCGTGGAAAGTATGATAGATTAGAATATCCCGGCCAAAAATGCGCAGGAGAAGATGTGGTACATGGACGAGGCCATGTATCATCAACGTCAACAAACTTGAGATGGCGGATATTCACCTTGGTCAACACTGCCACCACAATTCGATTTATTGTCCCGTCAATCCCATAGCGACTCTTCAAGCACCTGCCACCACGAAGTTGTTGAATGACCATTTCAGTGTAGCCCTTGGAATAGCGCGGTATTTGCTTGTAAAGCGGAAGGCGAAAATAACTCCAAAGTTCTGGAGAGCGAAATACCGTCTGTCGCCAACTACGACAGGCAATGGCCAACGTAATTGGCATACAAGGTAGCCCATACGCTATGAGATCGTGGCTCGTTTCGATCCCCGCGGAAAGACTGGTAGGGTATGCTCCATGTCATCCCTTAGTGTCTCGGCAGCTCGAGAACGGAGTTGATACGGTCGTGGATGTTGGCCATGTGGTCCCCTAGGATGGAGGAGAAGGCTTCGGCAGCTGTCTAGACGGCCCTCCACCCTTCAATGAAGATGGTTGTCGACGGAGTGAGGGTTGACAAGACTGGTTGAGGTCCTGTGCCGAAATATCCGTATTGAGCCGCTCAAGCCAGGTGTGATCTGGGCGCTCATCTGACCACTCATTTCGTAGGACATCTTGGTCGATTGCATGGTACGCTGGAGCTTCTTCACTGAGTTGGGCATGGATTTCTTCGTGCTTCTTCTTTACGGCTTCGGTGGCATTGAGAGTATCCTTTTGCTGCTCGATGAGCTCGTTGATCGCCGAAAGCTGGTCGTCATTGGGAGAAAGTTGAGCAGTAATACTAGGGTCGCCGTCGTCTGCGGTCTATGCCAGAGTCTATGCAGCAGGGTGTGTCTGCTATAGGCTCTCCCAGAGGATCAGGAATGAGTTGTTCAGTTTATCTGGTACACGTTGGCCGTACGTTCCGTCCATCCCTCCACGCGGCGGTTGAGCTTTCTATCGCACTGTATAGGTGTGTATGTGGGCCGAGACCACACGCTGTCGACTCTGTGCCCGAGACTCGGAAGGGATCGCTTCTACCCTTCAACACGTGTCAGCAACAGATCCATATTGAGCAGTTGGAGGTAACCCTGGGTCAAGGCTCGCAATTTCTCACCAGTTTGCCCTTGCAGTGTTACATTGACAGGGGTCACGCTCCTAACGAATCCAGGGTCTGAGATGCCCGCTGAATATCCGAAGAAATGAGCTCCAAGGACGTACTCGCGAATCGGTTTATCCAGTTTTGCGGGGTCTGAAATATCTAAATCACTCCAGTCTACTTCCAGTCCACGTCGTTGCGACCCTTCCCGATCGGCTTCCGCGTGGCAGACAAGGAAAGGGCTGCGTCAAGAGTTGCTAAGAGACCGTGTGACCTTAACCGAACCAGCTTGTGGTCGAGTTATGACCAGCCTCTTGGAAACGGAAACTTGAACCCGACCACGACTTGCTCGAATTTCCCATTCACGTCGCTACTTTTCTCGCAGCGTATACATATGTCTCAACAGGCTATCTCCCCACCTCCTATTCTTCACTCGCCTGACCCTGCGGTAGGCGGTTCCGTTCGAAGGAGTCACACAATTTCCTCTGATTCGCGCCGGACAACCTCCCGGACCACCGATCACTCAGAAGCCGATGAGTGGAATGAGCATGATACCGTAGGAGAGAACTGGGTCGGAGTCGTGGGTACCATTGGTGAAAAACCCTTGCATCGCCAGGCTTCACTTCCTTCAAAGTACAATCGACGTACGTATCCTGACTCTTTAACCTCCCCATGGACTATGGACCGCATACTTTTGTCATTTGAAGATTTCGCTCATATTTTCCTTGCGTGGACACAGAAATTCGACCTCCTGGCAATCGTTCTGGGGCCTTGACCCCTTCCAGAGCTGTCGGTGGCCTGTCCTCACCCATGGATCCAGGCTACGACGAAGGAGACTGGGAGTTGGAAATTCGTCGCACGCAAGAGGACGCCAACACAGAGGTCAGTCAGAATCGTTCGTTATGGTTCCAACGATTTCTGTATGCAAGGTTTGCTGCGCGTCACGTAGGACCTTGTGTGGAATGTGTAGACTGTCTGCGCGCGGCTATGGCTGTTGCGTTCATCTCAGCTGATCAGAGTGCATTCGAGAATCTTTGCTTGATATGACGCTGTGGAGCGCCGGAGCTATCGGCTTCCAATATCTTCTCCTCTCCATCAGATTGTTTTTACCATTCGACTTGGCATTGTGCCTCTAAATGAATATGACTCACTTCCTACTTAGTACCAACAGGCCCAACAGCAGCAAGAGCTAAATGCGGAAGAAGAAACTCAAGAACCTACCCCCTATGGGGCATCCTCGTCCACTCAGGCTGGTGTACGTCGTTACCACACCGTCACGTACGGACAACATGCTCCTAGGCGACTAGTGCCATCACTCCAACGAGCCGGTACTACTGCCACAAAACGTTCTCAAACGACGGCCACTCCCCTGGAGGCTGCCGATGGCGACGACAAGTATAATGGCAAGTACAACCAAGACGACGGGCAAGAATTCGAAGAACCCGGATTGTTCCATGGTCACGATGATGGCCAGCAGATCTACGGAAATGCGAGTGCCGGGAACTCCTGGCAAGGGGGTAACGACACATGGCGGCCTGGCAACCCAGGCGAATGGCGAGGTGGTAATCAGATGGAAGACTTGTCGAGAGCGATGGGAGGGATGGACCTCCAACCACAGGGACAACCTACACAGAACAACTATGCCCAAGGTGGTCCACGGTTCAAGCCGAATGCGCGCCAGGCTTCACCCAATCTACAACAACAGCAATATATGGACGGATCCCAGCAGCAGCAAGGACGTAACCTCAAGCTGTACACTGACACGAATCAATCTGTGAACCACGGTCCTGTGAGCGCGGGTGCCTATGTCCCACCGATTGGCCATGGTCCAGGTGGTCAGCGGCCTGTGAGTTCATTCAAACGCTGTTCTGCGATGGGAGGTTGTGCTAACGTCCATTAGCAGGAACGCACGATCGGTGGACGAGCGTCCAACCCCAACCTCTCACAGGTATTCAACAACCCTTACGGCGGCAACCAATCTTTCAACAACATGCCCCCACCGCCACCTATTCCTGCTCAGTATCTCAATCAAGTCGCAGTACAGCACTCGGGGCGGCTCAACGCTGGCCCTGCGTTTACCCAACAGGGTAATGGTGGTATCGGTGGTATTGGCTCGCCTCCGCAGCCGGTTGGGCTCCAGCCCGGTAATCCTGCAACGTACCTCAGCTCGCCGGTTGACGTGCCCACTATGATCTCGCAGAAAGGGTACAATCCCTCCAACTTTGACATCAAGCCTCCGTTTGTAGGTCTCCCTAATGACTGGAGAGTAGCAGGGTATTAATGTTTACCATTCATAGGCAAGGTACTTTGTCATCAAGTCGTACACCGAGGATGACGTACACAAGAGTCTCAAGTACGAAATCTGGAGCTCCACTGATCCTGGTAACAAGAGGCTCGACAAAGCATTCAAGGAGTGTGCTGGACGTGGTCCAATTTACCTCTTCTTTAGCGTTAACGCTAGGTGAGCAGGCTGTTCTGGAGGATTCGAGATGAGACTGACGAGGGAAATTAGTGGACATTTCTGTGGCATGGCCGAAATGCTGACCCCCGTGGACTATACGAGGAGCAGTACCGTCTGGGCATCTGACAAGTGGAAAGGTGTCTTCAAGGTCCGATGGATTTTCGTGAGGGATATCCCCAATGCAGTGTTGAGAAACATTCGACTCAAGTGTGTCGCGAATTGTGTTTCCGTCTTTCTAAGCCTCCATACTGACCTCGAAACACCTTAGTAATACCCAAGAACGCAAGCCTGTGACCAACTCGCGTGATACGCAGGAGCTGCTCCCCGAAGCTGGCCACGAAATGCTCCGCATCTTCTTCACCCATCCTGCACGTACCTCGCTCCTGCAAGACTTTGCGTTCTACGAACTTCAATCGATGCAAAAACAACAGCAACAAGTGCACCAACAAGCTCAACAACCCGGTTCTGGTGCGCAAAGCCCCCAGCCCGGTGTGGCTTCTTCACTGCCGGCTCAACAACACGCTTATGCAATGCCTAACCCGCATGCGATGCCTTACCCGAATATGGTGCCGCCTATGATTCAGAACATTGGGTACGCGCCTGCTCCGGGCGTTGTGCAGGGTGTGTTGAGAGGTGCTAGCCCTGGCCTACCTATGGTCCCAAATCATGGCTATGGCGGATCGATGGGTGGAAATGGAAATGGCTTCTAGGATAAAGCACCAAGCGTCGGCTGTTTGGAGAAGCAAACATACCAGTTCGCTCAATGAGCAACAAAAGCGCTTTTGGATTCCGTTCATCACGAGTCAAACACTGCAGGTGACCAGGACATGGCACCTCTCGTATGCATATATTGGTTTCGGTGTCGTCCCCTCCCCCCCTCTCCTATTCTGCTCTGCTATCCTCAATCCAAATACACATATGGCACGCACGGCCGAACCCGTTTGTTCACTTTTCTGTGACGGACACCACGACGGACTTGGCAAAATCTTCTCGAAGGACGCTGCTCGTTGTGGACGTTGACTTTGATCTTCCACTCTCAGGTTGTAGTAGTCAGTTGTCCTTGTCCCCCTGTAGTTGTCCATATTCTGATCCTCTATGCAAGCGCGAATACTAGTCCCTTTTCTTATTGCTGCCGGGGTGCCCAGAATATATTTCAGGTATAATTCCTTGGGCTTGGCCACACGTTTTCCACGAGGTTTCCACCGAGGACTGACGGGCTTTCGGCAGTGCTTGATCCTAAACTCGATAGGTGAGAGTAAGACCCTTCGTCAGCGGTATAGACTTCCTTTCCTTTCCGTTCGTAACCTTATAAATAGTTGCAGATATATGGCATCGAGAGCTTTACCAGCCCTCTGATTCCGAGACCAACTCTTAGGGCGCAACCCGGCTTAAGGGGCCCACGTTATCTGTCATACGCGAATACGCATGAAGGCACTTCAACACTTCAGCAGCTCGAAGGTATTAGTCGACACATTCATCCAGAATCCCAGCCGATCAGGATCATCGTTGAGCGTTGCCCCAATATTCTCCCATCCATTCGTACAGAGCTTTTGAGAGAGCTGGTGAATGTTTGTCGGTCCCGTCCATAGTGGCTTGCAATAAGGCCTACAGACACGAGTAATGGCTGTATTCCAGTCCTACAGCTGATTGAGGACTATCGATAACTATGCGCGCATTTGCTACTATTTCGTCAAAAACGCCATTCATTCCACTTTCCCTGAATGCAAATTTAGTTGATTTTATTCGCTGAAATTAATTTACCTCTCTTGATTCGTGATTCCCGGTTGCCTATTTCTGTTAGCATCTCAAGATGGACATGGTCAGGCTGCCGAGTGGCCGTCATTACAACTAGCTATTGAATACACCTCATGTACGTTAGAAAATTTAAAAATAAGTGTTCACACCAGCGAATGGTGCTACACAAAGGTCGGACTGTCAGAAGTAAGCAATCTAATCGCTCAGGAAGGATGACTTCAAGGACTCACGGCTCGAAAAGAGCTTGACGAATGGCCAGTAGGCGCCTGGCGAGGTTTCCTCCCTTCCATATTCGAGTTGCTGGCTCATCGGACGAGCAACCTCCTTCTCTCTTCACCACCCTCTGACAAAGCTAGAGACTCATGGAAAGCAGAATCATGCAGAACCTTCCTCCGAATGACACCCAACGCTCGGCCTTGGGCAGACTCGTTGCACAGCAGGAATCGATGATCGAAGATTTAGAGCACTTCCATAGTGAGAACACAGTCGAGTATAAGCGGCTTGAAACAAACGCTCAAATTCTGCAAAGCGCCGTCGCTTCGACGAAGATCTTGCGCGATATCGGCGTCCAGATACAGAACCAAATCTCTCCACTCTTCCTGAAGCTGGATAATGAACTCTTATCACAAGAAGCGAATTATCCAGTGCTCTCGTCACTACTGCAGCCAACGACACTATTCGTCCAGGAGTGGAGTATGGTCAGAGATGCGCTTGCAACTCTCCTCTCGGTTCTCAAGAGACCATTGGAACACCTGGAAAACTACGCTGCCTCCTTAGTTGAGGACCTTCATACCACAGAGACGTTGCGAGAGCAAATGTCAGAAGCGATCGCGACTCTCTCCACCATGATCGAAGCCGGAGTTCAGAGTATCAGATACAAACGCGAGGGGATCTTACACCCCTTACGTTGCCTTCCTCCTGAGCTTCTACTACAAATTTTCCATGAATATGTTGGGGAGGAAGTGGAGGACTTACGAAACCAGCTCCCGTTCTCAACAATGATTCAGTCTCCAATGATACTCACTAGAGTGTGTACACAATGGCGCGGGATCGTCATGCAAAACCCGCGACTTTGGAACTATATTTGTTACCCCATTTCCGCTCCCTCCGAACCCCACACTTTCCGATTTGCACACACACTTTCCTTATCTGAAGGTGTCCCTATTGAGTTAACCGTCACTCCACTCAGTATGACACCAATAGCTGAACGGTCGCTAGAACATAGAGCTATCCGCCGCTTAAATATCGGAAACCCCGCCGACATATGGCCCCCCAATCTTCCGTCTCCAGAGTACCTTTGGATTGGTCACGAAGATTTGGCCCCTTTAACACGTACCATTCCAGCCGCTCTTATTTCTCGGACGACCCACATAGTCTGCTCAAATGTTCGACCGGTCTTCTCAGACGAGAATGGGTCCGTCGAGACTGTAGTCATCAGTGGCACAGAGTTTGGTCCGTTCATTGGATCTATGATGAGGAAATTGCGACACCTTCGTCACCTCGATATGACCCAACTCCGTTTGGGACCCCTAAATACTACATTTAACAGAGACCTCTCTCACGCACTTTTATCATCCCTTGCCATACATTCATCTGCTCTCGTGGTGATCGAGTTCTATATCTCCCGAGGCCTACGACTGCCGTCGTTGCGGCGCTTGACTCTTGACGGGCTAGACGATCATGCTCATTCCTCGTCCGACTTCCCACTTATGTCGTCATATTTCGAGACGACAGTTACGACTCTCGAAATTTCCGGCACTTCGCATAGCGCTCCAATTCAATCGTGGATCGAGACTCTTGTTCCTCTAGAGGCGGTCGTAGCGTATAGGAAAGATGCCACTCTTCCTGTCCTTGGAGCCCTATATAAAGCACGCGACTCCGACCTCACTCCCGTTGTTCGCTCCCTGTCCAAGGGCGTCACGTCCATCATTTTACGCGAGTATTCCGGGGATGGAACAGAGGTCCTTCAGGTCCTTAGGAATATTCGTCAAAACCTGACGGTGAGATCCAAGCCGATCGAAATAGTCCTGGACAACTGTCTTAATATTCTTCCGATAATACGTGCTGAGCTATCGAGGGAACCAAACGATGCTCCCTTCCAATCAGGAGTTACTATGGAACTCGATGACAGTGGAGATGATAGAAACGAGGGATAGGCAGTTTTGTGTTTCAAACTCGTCCTAACAGAGACACTGTACTACACTGGAGTGGAGTCATATTCGATATCAGTAGTGTTCTATGTGTTTCGACTAACTAATTGTGTCGAAGCGAAGCGAGGCATAAGCGTAGCAAACTGCAATGCACCATTAGCCACCTAGGCGATGAGTACTATAGTCGAAGGCAGAACATTAGGATTAAGCTACAGGAACAGTGTAAGCTGAGTCTGTGTCGTCCTGCACTTATATAGCACACTGTAAGCGGCCCAGATATGAAATGTAACTAAAGGCTGTAACCAGTGCCGACAACACGGAGGCCTGGTTTGTAACCCTGCATAGTACCGGAGCCCAGTCGCCAGCGTATACACGTTTCTAACAAATTGATAATGTTAATCCAGATGTCGAGTCTAATGCCGCTCTCTTTGCGCCCCACTGGACTTATGGTCGTCCAAGTGTAACTGCTCTCTCCATACGTGGACATTCTGACTCTTAGAGAGAGCAGCAATGTGAAATCTGACTCCCCAGGAACATGGCAAGTATGGCCAAATGTAACTTTTCTGCGGGAATGGACTAGCTGCGAGTGGAAACCCGGACGATGTTCACTATGGGTGCCGTGGTGCACGCTATCCAGACATGGCATTCACCCAGGGAACGGGCTTCTCTTCAGAAATTCGACCTGTGACTCGGGTCACTCTCGGGCTGATCACAAAGAGAACCAAGATATAAAACCACATGGCGGCCAGTGTCAATGATAACACTCGATGCTGGCTGCTCAGGCTCCGTGCGCGTCCGTGGTGCGGTGGGCTAGGTCGGAGGTAGGAGGTGCCGGCGCAGAACAAATACAAACCAAGCGTGGGTACGTGGCAATGCCTTTCTGAGTGTGAAGAAGGCGATGGTTCTCGCTGCCTGCCTCTCCCTCTAGTCGGACGCATTGCCGAGTGATCCTGCCCCCGCGTAGACATCTCCATATGAGAGGGCTTTGAGTTTGTACAGTAGATGCGGCTATGCTGTGCTTGCTTCTTCAGGATACTGGTCCGTCCTTCGGCGACCCATGCAAATTATGCAAATTAAATGGAGACCATCTGCTTCCAATACACAGCCGGGGCAGTGAGAAAATGGCAGTGGCAAGTGGCAAGTGGCAAGTGGCGAGTCCAAAGCGCCAATGTTCCACGCCTTGCGCCTTTGTTTCTACCCTTGAACCCGTACAAGACTCCATACAGGATCGCAGCAGCTTTCTAGGAATGGAGTCCTACAATACTACATTTCAAGGAGCACGCCTCTATTACGCCATCAAGGTCTCGTGGCCAGCTGTCAGCTATACATGCGTTGAGGCAAAGGAACTCGTCTGCCTGACTCAGTCGCAACTCGCCGTTCCTATCCGTGAATAACAGACTGGGTGACTCTTCTTCACAACAATAGCGGGGTTAGCTACGCCGGCGATGACACCGGCGCCAGACTCTGCCCTTGTCGTGCTCAAAGACTCCAGGACGGACGGCCCTAAGGTGAACCTGTCTAACGTGGAACGATAGCGGCAATCCGTATTCCTTTCGGGTACGGCCCGTTTCGCCACATGAAATGTTCCACTCCTGGCGTCGCCCGCAGTCCACGCATGAGAACAGGGGAAGGTGAATCCACTGGAGAAAGTCACGCTCAGTGGTATGAGTAACTTTCATGTTGGCCTGCCTCCATGAGGGGGGGGGGTATATAACGACGGGGAATTCCTCTAGTCCCAGGTAATCAGTCGCGCATTCCTCAAGTACACATCGAGCAGGTTTCCAGTTTCTGGTCCTCTTTGAGCGTCGATCGCCATACTAGTCCTCGCAAAACAGCCTTCGTCCGCATCTCTCCTAAAAAATGACCAGTGCCCGCCAACGGCTCAAAGAAATACAGGAGCGAACCCGAAGGTTCAGATACAACATCGCAGATCCCCAACGTACTGGTGCTGTCACAGATACCGAGAACACCCAAGAGTGGTTTACTCACTGCCAGGTGGAGACCCACAGTCAGCGAGTGGCACTTCCTGGAACGGTTCAAAAATCGAAGTCCGCTGCTGAGGAGACTGCTGCCGCATCCGCTCTTCTCTGGCTTCAGAGCCAAAATATCATCTGATAGTTTCAAGTTCAGAGCTTTGCAGTGCGTTTCCTCAACCATATTGCTACTCTCACTGCTCACCGTGTGTCCAGTTTGCCTTCTCATGTAGCCCTAGCCTGATTCTTCCTGCAATGCTCTTGGCTCACCCCATCGCAATGGACCACAGATCCATGCCTATGTATTTTCCTTATCATATTGTAATGAGCTTTGGTCGTGTTGTTGAACGAGCCTGCAGACGACCACCTTTAACCCTATCCACGGTCTCTTTTTTAGCGGAACTGACACCGGCCATGGCTACCGCCGAGGCACCCTGTCTCTTCTTTTACGGGACTCTCATGCACCCTTCCGTTATCAAACGTGTGACTGGCCAAGACGGCCAGAACCTGCACACCCGACCGGCCGTCCTCTTGGTACTTGATCGTCGTCCTCCCTCGTGCTCTGAACTCATGATATGGAAGGATTACACTCGCCACCATGTGAAAGAGTGTGACTACCGTGAGTAGCGTAGCGCTACCGAGCCCTGCCTGCACAGGTCTGAACAGCGATCCCGGGCAGCGGCAATTATCCCATTCGAGGAGGCCAGAACACTCATCGGTAAGGATCTCCCAGGTGAGGAGAAGTGTGTCCGGGGCAATCTGGTCTACGGCCTCGGCGAAGTCGATCGGGATCTCCTCGATGTTTTCGAAGGCGACGTGAGTCATTTGCCCGAATGGCCGACGGTTTCCGAACACCGATCGATAATCTGCAGGAATACAAACGCGAACTAGTCAAGGTGTATCCGCTCGCTCTGGCTCAGCCGTTATCCACAGTGGACAGTGGTGATGTCTGCGAGCCCTTCGATCTACCCAGCGAATTCGATCACGCTGTTAATGCGCACACGTATGTATGGGCGAAGGGAATTGGTACCCTGGATCCGAAGATATGGTCATATGAGGTATTCGTCAGGGAGAAACTCTCCCAATGGCTGGATGGCGATGGTGGAAAAACCTACGAAGAGGTCGACGCGCAACGTGCTCGAGAAATTCTCTCTACTGTTACTGCTACTGCCCTTCAGTGGAATGAGGCAGCTGGCGCTCAGATCGAAAAATTCGAACAGCAGAAGCAGGATGAGTTTGTCTTTGGACGCGGAATGAGAAAGTGGTTCGGGATGGATCCAAACTACCTCAATTTCAACAACGGTTGGCACCATTTGATGGCTCTCGTTCTGCTGAGTGACATTGCCTCTCCAGGGTCCTATGGCACCCCCCCATTGCCTGTTCTAGAGGCGGTGCACGAAATCGAAAAGGGGATAGAATCGAATCCAGACCTATTTATGAAGGTGGAGCTCAAGGGCCGCCTCGACGCTGTTCGACACCGTCTTGCCAAATTTATCGGGGCTGAAAACGACGAAGTCGTCTTCGTGCAGAACGCAACAACAGGGATCAACGTCGCCCTTCAGAACTTCACATGGAAGAAGGATGATATTCTGGTTGGCTGTACGTCCTCTTGGTTTGCACCTGCATGGTGGGCTGATCCCATCCAGTCACCACAACATACGAAGCGATCAGCAATACCTTGCGTTACCACGCCGAAAAAGGGCCCCATCCGAAGCTCTCTATGATCAACCTCACCTTTCCAAGTACTCCGCAGGCCGTCATTCAGCAATTCAAGGACCATCTGGTGTCTTTGCCGAAGTCGCCGGATCACAAGATTATCGCAGTGATTGACGCTATCTCAAGCAACCCTGGGATGGCTCTTCCATGGGAAGAGATGACGAGAATCGCTCGCGGTATGGGCATATGGACTCTCATTGACGGAGCACACGTTCTCGGTCAATTGCCCCTGGACGTCAAGAAGGCGGACCCCGATTTCTTTGCCTCGGTCAGTCACAAGCATCACATGCAAATATCACCGACCATACGTCTGTAGAATTGCCATAAATGGCTGTATGCGAAGCGTGCGGTAGGCATGCTCTACATTCCCAAGAGGTGGGCCCGATGAGATGGCCGTGCTTCTCGGGCTGACGTGCATATGTCGCTAGGAACCACCAGCATGTGCGCGCCACCCTTCCAATTTCAACAGGCTATGTTTCACCACCTGCTCCTGTCAAATTTGTGGAGCAGTTTGACTGTGAGTGACGTGACCCTCCCAGCTTCTTGTGGAAAACCACACGCGATGTAGGGAACGGAACAATCGACCATGGGCTATTCTTGAGCGTGAACGCCGGTACGTTCGGTAGCCATCTGTAAAAATAGAAAAGTGGCCTTAATTACCCCTGCACAGCGCTCGATTTTCGAGAACGCATTGGGGGTGAGAGGAAAATACAAGAGTATTGTCATAGGGTCGCACTGGAAGGTGGAAGGAAGGCAGCGGAGATCCTTGGGACGAACCTTATGGACGAGCGGGACGAATTCACAGCCAGTATGGTACGACCGTGCTCATTTATCAGTCATACGGAAGTTAAACCATAATAGGTCAATATTCGTCTACCATTTCCAGCTCCGCTACAAGCTGAGCAAGGCGAAACGCTTAGCATCGAAATTCAAATGCGACTGCTGGAGAGTTGGCATTGCTCCTCAGCAGTATACATCCATGACGGTAAACTATGGACCCGAGCGTCTGTTCAGATTTGGACAGAGGTATGTTTCGTTCGCTCATCCGCACTTTCATGGTTATCCTTGGGTAACTCGTTGCGCAGGTGTCTGATTTTGAATATCTGGCCAACGCTCTCAAGGCCATCTGCGCCGATCTCGCGCCAAGCTATCAACCCACCCCATCCCAAGTTACGGTGGACGTTCCAGCTGACAAACGGCTACAAGAATAAAGGTAACATTGTTTGATACGATGGGACATTTGAAACAATTCTGGAGGTATTGGATAAGACGTCTGTATACTTTACAGGCGGTACATATATCCATTTGTTACACCCCAAACCAAGAACCCAGGTATAGCCGACCTGTTTCGAGATCCATAGTTAGACAGTAGCAAAACAAACAGAGCTCAAAATAATCTATGCAATGATGTGATGTCAGAGAGTGCAGAAGCCATGCCCGGGAGCTCTAATCTAAGGAGAGAGGACTGGAGATTCCAGGTGATCAAGAAGACTAAAATACAAATGAGATTGATACGAATTAAAAGACCTTGACAGTGACTTTTCCACTGGCGTTAGCAGCGGCCATATACCAGTCAGCGTCGGTATTAAGCGGTAACCAAAGGCCATCACTCCTATCAGCATATGCACCACCAGCAGGTGAGCGATTGGCCACACTTGGAGCGAAAGGGGCAGGAGCGAGGCATCTGAGCTCAAGCTGCTCAGGATAAAGTTTGATGTTCTCTGCATCCATGAACTTTCGAGAGAGCTTCGCCCGCAGATCTGCGAGTGAGGTGTTCATGCGCGGGACACGGAAGAGAAGGATGGTGCCGGACGCTTCGTGGACGGCCTTGACGGTTGTGGTCGCTCCCATGAGGGGTGTGGCCGGAGTCTTAGGGCTTACTTCAGACGGGGAGAAGAAAGCGGTCGAGTTGGGTGGGATAGGTGGCGGTACTACGATCAGAGGCATTCGGGGATCTCTCCCGGCGTGGTTAGCTATTCCACGAGGGCGATGTACAGGTGTCGGAGGCGGCTGCGGCCTGAACTCCAACTCGAATGGGTCCTCCGATTTCGCAGAGCTCGGCATATTCAAGTAGGAATCTACAACGTCATCATTTGTGCTGGCCCTCTTAGGGGGCTCGATATCGACTGGCACTGCGGCTCCTCCGTCTTCAGCAGGAGTGCGGGGAGAACTGGCAGTGGACGATACGGCATAGCTGGATATACTTGATACACGGAGAGCGGAACGAGGAGGTCGCGGCGGGGTCGGGCTAGGCGCCTGCAACACAGAACTCGGCTGTATCTTTGGAGGAGGTATCAAGGAAGGCATGCTCGCAGATGGTGCGCTTGTTGGTGCAGTATCTGACAACGAACCGTCTGTGTACGACGAATTGCTCGACATTGAGTGGCGAACGTTGGGGTCCTCGGTAACATACGGTCGTCTTTTATCGTTTGAATGTAGCGCCAAGTCGATAGGAGCGAGAGAATCGAGAGACATCCGCCTCATGCTCCAAGACGGCACAACGCGGTGACGCTGGGCAGCCGTGGACGAGTGCTGAGACGATTGCGGAGTGGTACTTGGTGTCGAGTAGCCAGTTGAGAGGAGAGTTTGGATAGCCAATGGGGTAGACATGTCGAAGCTACCGTACGACAGCCGGCTCTCGGTATGATGAGGGGGAGTGACGCTCGCGAGACGCCCTCCAGATGCAGTCACCTCTGCCTGATGTTGAGACCTCCGCCACAGGGGATCTCGGGGGTGTCTGGTATCTCCGTCGGTTCCGGGCTCTCTTTCTGACGGATTTGGCGAAATCGACGGCGGGCCACTCACTACATCGGTAGATGCATCGAAGTAGCGTGCGGTTCGATTGCCACTCGTATCGATAGCACCATTGCGTCTGCGGGGAATGGGCACGGGTGGTAATTGGTTAAATGGTCCGGGAGAGGAAGGCATTCGACCATCGCGCTGCCGTCTTTGGGCGGGCATCGAAACCGTTCGACCTTGCATAGGATGCGCGAGAGGGACGGGATTGGTGAACACGTCGCCAACGGAAGGTGAGTATTGTGCTGGAAGCGAGGGGTGACCCCAGGCCGAGAGGATATGAGGTGAGGAGCTCTGTCGATACCGGTTGAATCCGTCACCATAGTGTGGTGAAGTGGAAGGGTTCGTATACGGGCTGGAAGGTCTTGGTGAGTCCAAAACCGGTGTGTTGGACCGGGGATTGAGCAGGGCGGGTGAACGGAACAACAAAGTACCCTCTGCTGGACGATACGACGGTGGTCGCCTCTTATGAGGCTCCCCGCTCGTGGCGGCTGCAGAGACGGAGAAGGGAGTGTGCGGAGGTACTACCTGAGCAAAGGCTGGTGCTGTAGGCCGCCCAGGCTCATACACAGAGATATGCGGCGCCTCACGTGAGCCAGTCGAATTAGTCCGTGGTGTTCCCCTTGTAGAAAGGTGCTTTGGCTTCGATGGACTGGCGGTCCTGCCTCCGGTGGCAAAGGCAATAAGTTCGAGGGTGACAATGCTCGGCTTGGGGTGATCGCTGCCCTTGCCTTGATAAGGTGGAGGCGGCGTTGCTATACTGGACGCTGGTGCTTTGCCTATTTTTCGCTCCGCTTCCTTATCTCGCCTCCAATACCCGAAGAAGTCGCGTACAGTGATGACTGTTTGTAGTTCCTGAAGAGTCGAAGGCGCGTCCTTATCGAAGAGTGCCTCGATCATTGCCTTGACTTCCTCCCCTCGCTGCTGGATGACCGCCTCGTTCATCCGAAAGAGAGTGGATCTTTTGGATAGCCTTGGGATGTGAGCGTGAACATCGACCGGGATAGTGCTCGGATCTGGGCCAAGAGGCAAGGATTCAAACGAGGCGGCACGTTGCGAAGGGTACAGCATGTCCTTGGCATGATGGTTCAGCGCTGGTTCGCCTTTTCGTCTGCGTTTTGAGACTGCGTGATACTCCACTTCGAGTGTACGTTGGAAATCGAGACAGTCTTCCCATCTCCGCCAGATCACATACTCCACAGTTTCGCGTATGCTCTGTCTCTTGGCGTGACGTGGGGAAGCTGGGGGGCTGGTTGATTGGGTAGGTATGATGCGGAGCCCAAAATGGTAATTGGTCCCTGTGGAGCGTTCGACGTCAGCTAAGCGAGTAGCGAGTAGTGAGTAATGGATCCTCGCGGTAAACTCACCTTGCTTGGCTGGTGGGAGTACGCGCACTGTAAACGAAGAAGGTGCAGGGTGAACAATGGCCTTGCGATGGGCTTGAGGTGGTGTCGGGCTATCGACCGCACCCTTCAAAAGTTAATCGAGGTTAGCCCTGACGCCTTTTAACGTGCTCGCTAGAGGTACAAACCAGATAACCCTGGGACATAGAGATAGCAAGTGGGAAATCGGTCATTTTATTTTAGATCGAAGCTGGAGGAAGCTGTGGGTGGCAACAAGCGGGTAAGCGCGTCCCTCAACGCTGCGGTTTCAGCGTCGGTGAGGTGGTAAGCTGGTTGTAGAGTTGACTGGGTTCGCAACCCGAGCGGCTTCAACTCCACTGATGCAGAAAAATAAGGCCGGGATGGCCGACCGATCGTGCGGGGTCGTGTTCGGTGGAGGGGGAAGACTGGGGTCGTCGTCTTCGTCAACACGCGTAGCCAAGTGCAAGACAATGGGAGACGGGGAGGAAAGCAAGTTGAAGGTCGGCGGTTGAACACATGGGGGATTTTGTTGTTGCTGACGCCAATGTGGCTTGGTACGGTAACTTCCGGTCCTTGTGCGTGACCGGGGTCCGATACACGGCACTTCCTTCCTACTCGCTTGTCCCTTCGATTGCATGCAGTGCGGCGTGACCTGTGCGCGCTATGGATGGAAACGATCATCTAGGGATCAAATGACTGCTCCATTTTTGGACTCGCATGCTAGATGCTAGATTTTGGTTTATCGATCCACAGCGCATGTGAAGTCCTAGATATACCCCCAGTCGCTATTCCAGTCAGCGTGATTCGTGGTTGTGAACATGTGAGAACACCTGCCAACTAGACAGACAGCGAACCTCCCAGAAGGCAAGCTGCTTTTCCAACTATACCATCAGATGCAACTTGGACGAGGGCGGTGCAATCCGCCCTTTCAGCTCCCCCGAGGACCGGACACGACAGGACACGACAGGACACGACAGGACAAACACCTTGTCCGGATCAACAAGTGCTACGAGTGTCGTGTCCGCGTCTAATTAAGCGTGGGTTTGCATGGCCGTTCCACTCGTGGCTTCCGGTCTATCTCTGAGCGCGAAGACGGTGCAAGCGAACAGGGGCACCTATTTTAGGTATTATGGCTGACAACTTGGATTGTATCGCTATGTCTTTAAAGAGTGTGTCTTTAAAGAAGGAAAGGAATCCGGATCCGTGAATTGGTTGGAAAATCGGGGATTATTCCACCTGCACGGAATCAGCCGGAAGCCCTGGAAGGTAACCATGAGATTCCGGCTAATAGTGAAAAGCTGAATAAAAAGCTGAAAGAGTGGGAAGGGAATTTGGAATGCGCAAGGCAATTGCAAATGACACGTATAGACTCACTTGCTCGATGATAAGCCGAGATTGTCGTTCGTTCGGTTGTGAATGACGGACCCGAGAGATCGCCAACAAACGGAGGATACACTAACTAGCCAAAGCCGACAATCGCCGCAGGAGAATTTGCTTTTGGGGAAAGACCTCAAGGCGAGAAGCAAGCCGGATCCAAGATAACACGAGCATACCGAGAGCCAGCATACATCACAACGGTAGAGGCGCTTCGCTCTGCTTACCAGTGGAGCGTTGGAACGAGTCATATTTCACGGCACATCCTGATAAATGCGGAGCCTGAATGAGGAAGGGAGAGCACAAAGCTCGCTTTCCCGTAAAGTTCTCGAGAAACAGTGCGTCCGGCTGTCGCATGGAGCTTGGGGGGGCAGGGACCGGAAGGACGTAGTGGGGCAAAGTTTTTGATATGTTGGTCGGTTTCGTTGCGTCATCACTTCCTTAGAGATGTTTTAAGGTTGACACAAGCTGCCATCCGAGTTGACCCGGGCCCTCGCCCCATGCGGGTGCGTTTTCGGTCCGCTTCCGCTGCACTGGGTGGAGGGTCGGCAGAAGGTTGTGTGGTTGCCATAGGTAGTTCTCCTATGCTGTTATAACGTGTAGGAACGCGGTCTAGTTCAGCGGATGACTAGTGGAGACGTTTCGATGTTGACCACGCACGCCCCACCCTAACCTCTCTATATCTCTCCAAGCTGCACCTGTGGATTTCAAGTTGACAATTACAGGACCATCAAGCAAAATGGCAGAGGTCCCTTTCTAACTGGCTTAAGCACAAATGTGGCAGTTATGGCTCGGCTCAAGCTCGGCTTCCTCTGCGCAAGTCCTGGTTACAATTACAACTAAGTATCATATGGATTGCCCGCTTCTTTTTGTAGGTAGTCCCGACACTGGTAGTCCCGACACTCGGACCACGCTCCCGTTGCCTTTCGGGCCATGCAGCGAAGATGTTAGCAGTTCTGTTTTTGTATGGACTCTTAGTTCCGATTTCTCGGGATCCCCTCTGCTCGGTTGTATGGATACCCGTCCTCCCGCATGCAGACCACTTTCCGTCGGGTGATCCATACGTCTTCCCTTCGTTCCGATATAATACCCATATAACATGGACATGTAGTAGATGGTTCCTACCGCCTGAATTTCGATTTTGATTCCCCTCCTATCAAGCGATACCTTTGGAAATCATCGAATACCCTAACAAGACCACTACCGGCAATTGTTATAGCACCGAGAAAGTATGATAAATATAAGTGCACTCCTATTTCAGTACTTGAAGAGTATCAGTTTCAATCAAGCGTAGTGAGCACTAGCAGTGCTGCGCAGAAGGCACCTCCAAAAAGAAACTAAGAATAGGTTGCCAGCACCTTTGCCAGCACCTTCGTTGCGGTTGCTTGGTTCTTCCAAGGCAGGGGGGTCAACCGGAACCCTGGAGTGGAGCCTTCGTGCATCATGGTGGCTGTGTGTGTAGCAGCAACCGGCCATACGCACACGTACGGGGGCTTACAGACTGCGGCGTTCGGCGTTCGGCTTGCGGGCATGCGAAGGGGTTTGCGGTTTGCGGACAGGCGGCGACGACGAGCCCTAAAAATTTATTTGTGGGAAGAGGAAGGGAAGGTGGATGATGCCAGGAGTGAATTGATTGCAGGCAGTGTCAGAGGAGCGTCAGAGGAGCGGAGAGAAGCCAGAGCTCGCCTGCCTGGGCTCGACTGATGGCACTATTCTTGAACCCGTTCACTCCCAGAGCGCGCACCGCTGCTGCTTGCTGCCTGCTGCCTGCTGCCTGCTGCCTGCTCCCTTACTAGTCACCGCCGCAAGTCGTCGTTCTAGTTTCTCACCTTCTCCTTCCATAGCCTATGAAGGTCTCCGTCCCGTGCGCCGCTGCGCTCGCTCTTTTTCCCTTGGTTTCCGCTCTCCCTGCACCCACCCCAGCACCTGGTGAACACAACATCATCAAATATGGTCTAGGCGTAAACGGAGCGCGCGCGTTGTACCCCCGACAAAGCGGTGGGATATCAATATCGATCCCAGCCGTTGAGCCGTCTGCATCCAGGTCCTCCGCCGCCTCATCATCCAGTTCTGAGCCACCAGTTCGTTCATGTGCGTGTCAAATTTTTGTAGTATATCAACGCTCACAATTTTCTCCATTTTCCAGCTTCAAGTTCGACCACATCCGCACCACCTTCGACTTCCGACGAGCCACCCTCGACAACGCAACCGCCCAGGTCCACCCCGACCACCCCTACCCCTACCTCACCCCCGCCATCCGTGATCATCCGCACATCGACTAGCCAGACCCAAATAGCGAGCACACAAGAGGACGGTGTAGTGGTCACCATCACTAGCCAAGTACTTGTCTCCGCAATAGAGACCCCGAGTACCACACCAGCTCCCCCAGACCAGCAGGACAACAGCGGAAGCTCGGGGGTTTCGACAAGCACCATCATCGGTTTGTCCGTCGCCGGCGGCCTTGCTGCGCTTGGTGCCATCGCCTTTGTCGCCTGGAAGTTGACTCGCAAGCGATTCTCGCAATTTGACACTGACGATGGTATGCTCATCACATCAATGAATGCGATGAGGCGGCTGTTAATCTTGACATGACAGGTGTGATCAACTGGCCCGACCTGCGAAAAGACCCCGAGGTCGCCCCACCCCGCCCTGCACCGGCAAGCACGACCAACTCGACTGTTGACCTCGCAAAGGATCCATACGCCGTTCCACCGCTACCACAGAACAACGGTAGCTTAGGTCCGTACCGTGACGATACGGGTTTCTATGACCCATATCGCGGACCCATCCCACAAACATTCTCTACTCCACCAGCGTCGATGGACGGGCATCCGCAAGGCTGGGTGGGTGGCGAGGCGATCCCAATGAGCACGTACACGTCGGGTCGCACGAGCCCTGGCCCGAACCTTGCATACGGCGGTGTCGACCCAATGCAACGCATCGCCACGCCTGTGCAGCGAATGGCGACTCCCGTACAACGAATGGCGACGCCCGTAGGAGGCGCCGCGACGTTCCAGGAGATTGTGAGGGGTGGTACACCCGCTGCGGTCCCGCCGCCCTACCGGACCGGCACCCCAGGGTACGGTTATGGTGGACAATAGATCAATGCACAACGGAAGAAAAAGGGAAAGGAAAAATGATTTTTTTTTTGTTTGTGCTTACATACTTAGATACGACCCCCCCTACGGTTGGCCCACATACCCACCCCCGTGCGCCCTCGTACGCCGTTACTTACAATACTGTGATGTCCACTTTACCTTAGTCTTATTGTGGTTGACCACGCCTGCCGCCGTCCTTCGTCCGTTCTGGATTGAATTTGTGGACAATTTGTTACACCGCCGACTTGTTTCGATCGAGTACCCATTCTAGTTTGTGGATGTTGAGCATTCATTTGGGGCTCCCGACTTTCTCTCTCGGGTTCCTCGGTGAATGTTGGGGTGACTGATGGACGGTAGTTGTTTAGCTGAATATTGAAGTCTTAGACGTTGTTACCCACTCGAAAGTTGGCAACTAGCAAAAATCCAGGATTAATGATTGTCACTACGTAACAAATTCTAACCTTATAGCCCCCCGCAGCCTTGATTATCATTATCAATATGTGTGTACACTAAGCCAGCTTAGACGCCGGCCGACGTGTGTAAGCCCAGCCATTATCCACTTCACCCATCGTACCTTGGACCCCTCCATAATATCCATGGCCGCCCACCGACGCGTCCAGTCCGCCCAGGCTGCCCCAGGTCGCCCTTCAACCCACCATTACCCCCCAATTTTCCAACCAGACCCGCCCGATTACGACTATAATCCACAGCCACAACCACCTCTTTTCGCCCCCAGGTCAGGTCCTCCATCCTCGTCCTACTTCAACCCCAATCCGTCAACAATCGCATTCCCCGAACCCCAGCTCTACCGATCCACATCCGTCGGCTCTGCCCCTGCGTCCTGGCCAACGTTGACCGTCAGCGATTACGGCGACGCGGATGGCTTCCTCAGTCCATATGCTACCCCAGAAGCCGCGCTCGATCCAGCCAGTTTCAATTATGATGCTAACGCCGGTGGATTTCCCAATCCCTACTCGAGCACCAGGCAGTTCTCCGAAAGCTCCTATTCGTTTGGGGATGCGTACTCGTTTACCACAAGCGAATCACTTGAGAGGAGTCCGAGTTTGACATTTTCACAACTTAGGTGAAGCGAGTTTCTTGTACTCCCGCTTTCTTTGCAGACTCATTATTCATTATTCAAAACCCTATTTATGTCGCAGTCAGGATCAGGAGCCCATTCGCAAGTTTCAAGAGAACCAATTGCGCGAGAGCGACGAAGAGTGGCATCGGCTCGTACCCGAAGGCACACGGGCTTCGCTCCCTGAGAATGAGGGGAAGCGCCAGGCAGTAATTTTTGAAATTATTAAGAGTGAGAAAGAGTATGTCGCCGATTTGGAGGCGCTGCGGGACGTGAGTTTCATGCTCTCCCGTATTTACAACCCGCCGATTACATTGGGTACAATCCATAGGTCTTCCTCACTCCACTGTTCGACGTCCGCAAGCCGATTATCGATCTCGACATGCAGGCGCAGTTCCGCGATCGGGTCTTTTCTAATTTCGATCGGATCTTGGCCCACGAACATCACCTTCTCGCAGCGTTGTATGAGCGACAGCGGGAACAACACCCTGTCATTACGTCTATTACGGACATTATCCTCGATCGTGTGCTTGCCTTCCGGGAGGACTATGAATCTTATATCAAGGTAGGCTATTCATGTAACATGTGCTCAGGAAAAGGCTTAAAACTCCAATGATAGAACTACCCGTTAGCAGAGGCGAGACACAGGCGCGAATTAACACGGAACGAGGCTTACACGGCTTTCCTGAGCGAAACGGGGAAAGATCCGCGCGTGAGGAAACGCGATCTCATTACCTTCATATCACGACCGGTCACTCGATTACCTCGGCTCAATCTCATCCTGCAGCAAGTGCAGAAATACACCCCCGAAGGCAGGTTCCCTTATTTACTCAAAGGGAATATTCTCTCATAACGTTGACACAGGTCACACCGACCATGAGACGATGCCTCTAATCCTGACTATCCTCTCCGACTTCTTGAAAAGCACGCAACCTGGAATCCAAGCGGCCGAAGAAAGGGTCAAGTTTCTCGCACTAGGCGAAAGTCTTGTGTTCAGGAGGACAGAACTCATCGTAAGTCCATTCGCACGGCGACGATCTGGTCTAAAGTACGTTCCTCTCGCAGGATTTGGACCCTTACGACGAGAATCGGACGGTGGCACACGAGGGAATCGTAGGGCGCAAAGAAAAACCCGACAGTTTCTCGAGGGAACGGTGGGTAGATAATAGCGCCAAGTTGTTAGACCATTATTGTGCGTGTGTCCTGTTCGCCCTTTTATTATTATTTGCTAATGGGAGTTGTAGTCATCCTCGCGGAAGAACGGATGAATAAGGACCCTGTGAGGGGTACAGAGACGAAAAAGCATTATGTAAACTCCCGCGTACGCTGTGCCCTCTCTTTTCCTCCACCTGGACGGCCTTTGACTACTCTCTCCAGCCGATACCCTTAGATTTCCTCCGTCTTGGTCCGTTCATTGGCCCACCGGAACAGCGCAAAGAAGAAATCACAGCCGAGACGAGCATCTCGGACCGCGTCTTCCGGCCCACATATCCCGTGTACCCATTTGTCGTCTTCCATGCTGGGAGTCTCAGGCGGTATATCCTATATGCGTCGAGTGAGGCGGAGCGGAACAAGTGGAAGAAGGTCCTTGAGGAGACCAAGAGTTTGAGGGACGTGTACATGGATGGCAATAAGGTGCGCTGGGATTTTTATTTTGACTGGTGGTATAAATAGTGCTTTTTATTGATGTACTACTTGTAGCTATTTGCCTTTAATGTCATCCAGGACGGGCGTTTTCGGTCACAAACGATACTTAGTCCCTCGAGCGCGGCGAATGAAGGCTTCACTGGAAGGATGATTTGTGTAACAGCTTTCAGTAGGCACTATTCTCCCAATCAAACTACTTCCAATACTTACCACCATGGTTACTCTGTCAGGACACCAAGAACACAACTTCCTCGCCATCGCCACCGAAGACGGGATCTATGTCGGCCTACGGGACAACCTTGTTCGCTCCACCCGAGTACTACGGCTCTCCAATGTGGCGCACATGGCCGCACTCGCGTCACACGACCGCTTCGTTCTCATTTTCGAGAAGACACTCTTCTCGTACTCACTGAAGCTCGTCGCGTCTGTGGTTCTCGGCCAGGCGACCCCGAAACAGCTCAAGCAGACAATGGAAACTCTTGCGCCCCAGCATAAGGGACACATTGCGTTCTTTCGCGTTGGGTCCTTTGGTGATCAGGATTATCGTACGTCTACCCGTCGAGCTTACGCCCGAGAGAATGGGATTGACGATCTGAAACATTCTTAGTTGTCTATGGAACCCCCGGTCTTCTCCACACTACCATCCATACGCTTCTAATCACACATGGAGTGTTCCAACGACGTGAAGGGAATGTTCGTATGCACTTCTAGTGGAAATATCCCATCTCTGATGCAGCATTGCAGTCGGCATCTCTCCCGGTCATCGCATACGACGCATACTTCATGTCCAAGAGATATGCGATAGTTTCAGAGAAAGGCATTACCGTCCTCGATCCCAACGAGTGAGTGTTTTCTTTCTTGTTTCGCATTTGCAGAGGTGAAATTTGATACTGCGCTTAGTTACACAAAAGTCATTACGGCTCCCGACTTCTCCGAGAGCCATGCAAACCCCGCGATGGGGGCTTTAAAGTCAAAATGCGATTCTGCGAGGACTCTTGGAATCGTCAACGTGAGCCAACACGAGCGATTGGTGATCTACGATGGTAAGGTTTCACTCTTCCACCTTGCTCCCTGCCGGCTCTGACGGGACCTACAGAGCATGGCTGCTACATCGACAAATACGGGAAACCGATACGGAACTGTAAATGGGTCCGATGGGAGATCAAAGCCAAGTCCTTCACTTACCGACATCCACATCTCCTGCTCGTCGGTGACGGTTTTATCGACATACGGCATGCCCCCACGGGACAGTTCAAGCAGATGGTCGAAGCGAGGAATATTCGACTGTTGGACTCGGTCGGGATTAACGGTTGGAAAGGCAGTTTGTTCCTAGAGTGGCGAGGCTCGCAGAATGACAAGCACGGGCAGAGCTGGGCTCTAGTAGAGGGGTTAGAAACTGCTCCTTTGGAAATACCGATGACCCCTCCTACTCTCACTGGAAATCTACCTCTACCTATCCCTATCCCGGTGCCGGACCTCAGTGCGTCAGCTCTGCCGCCTCCCGACACCAATTTGTGGGATGAGTGGGGTTAATCGGGTTTTGGACTAAATTATTCACATTATTCAATCTATGCTGTTATGTATGACCTAATAGCCCTCTTATACTTCGTCTTGAGAATCTGGAGCCTGAGATTGCGGGTATTCTGTTGATTGGGATAGTTCTCCACCCATGGCTGTTGGAATACAGAATTTACACCTGACGGCGTGTGTGTACATGGGGCACTCCGAGTTACGAAAGGCGGGGGTCAATTTAATAAGCGGATTATAGGGACGTAAAGTGTGCAACGAACGACGACAACAGGGTTCTGGCACGAACATACTTATCGAGATTATCTTCTTTCAAAGGCCACCCCTTTTTGAATCTGCGCTCATCGGAGAGCGATCCACTTCCTTTGCTGGCGGCCGGAGCGCATCCAAATGAAAATAGGATTTGAGGCTCACAAAACGTCGCCCTCTGATGGTACATGGTACATGGCACTATAAAAACATGTTTGGTCATAAGGAAATTGATACGACAAAATAGGGGACAGGCCGAGAACAAGTAACTGTATGTGTCAAACTCATCCAAAGACATTCCATAGACGAAATCGGGGGGAGAAACAAACACATAGCGTCGGTGGAGTCATAAGCATACACTAGTCATAAAACCTTCGCCTTCTGTCCCTCATTCCACTGAAGCTAGAAGGGCGCAGGGCGACATCCTAGTCTACGTTCAGGGAGCAAGGAAATCCTTCCAATTTGCGGGGAGCCGCGCCCTCGGTACATATGGTGCCACGCCAGGGGCTTTGCTATCCACGCGAATCGCGACAGAAGGGTGGATCTTCTGATAGGCACTCCGGACCTCGTCCGTCGGGAACCTGCGCCTTCCACTAAAGTCGGGCCTGTTAAATGGAAAACTGGTCGTCAGCAAGGAACGAGCAGGAGGAGGAAGCCGGTCGTTGCGTGTTCAAGAGATCAAGGGACGGGGATGCGTCAAGTAGTTTTATGTAAGGACACGCACAAGATCTCGCCACGATACCAAGTTGGGGTCTGCAAAAACCACCAAAGAGGGTTCTCCTTCAACTGGTCGTGAAGAGGCTCGAGCACATCGATCGAATCAAGATCAGCATTTGACTTCGATGCCTGTTCCGGTAAAGTCTCCTTCGGTGGAGTATCGGCCTTGCGCACTTTCTGCGTCAGCTTACGCAAGAAGTACGCGAATGTCGAGCCCTCGGTTTTATGAGGGCTGTCGGGAGCTCGTGCCAACGTCGGAATAACGGAGTACGAGCCAGACGCGGCTAGATCCTGCTTCGTAGACGGCGTAGGTACACAGTCGGTGGGTACTCCCAGATCCCGTATAAGGCGATCGTCGAATAGAATGCCGCACTCCGATCGCTGAATCTCTTGCAACATCCACCGAAACGTGATATGGCCGAGTGAATGAGGGTCTTCATCTTTCACTGAACTTCCACCAACATCTGAAATCAAAGGTGTAGTCGAATAAGTCGCTGAAGCTCGCACTTCCTCAAAAATGGAGGCGATGTAAAGTCAAACGTACCAGAATGAACACCAGCGAACCACATTTCGATCACACCTTCGTTATCCCTCCTCGTGGGGTCTGGGCACAGCGACTCTTCTACCGGTTGCCAGAGTTCGACATTGTACTTCGAGCGATGTTCGTCTAAAGAAATCGCGTGACGAAAGACTTTAACCGTATCACTTGAGGTGAAGGGTAACGTTCGAGGTATGAGAAGCCCTATACTCGCCACGGTGTCCCTGCCAGTGGGGAGCCAAAGTCAGAGATAGAATAAACGGGGCTGTGGGTTTGGCAGTACGGTTTCACTCACCACACGCCCATGAAATCAACTGTCACATCTTGTGCAAAAGCTTTCTTGAACCCCACGGTCAAAGGGTCGCGCTTCGCGTATAATCCATAGGCGAATTCAACCTGGAGAAGTGGTTTAGATATCTGGAGTTACGACAGAACTACTACCGACCTGCTCAACGTTATCTTTGTACAGCAACCCAACCGTGTGGAGCATGCCCGCCAATGCTCGAGCTGTATAACTTCCACGCGAGAACCCAAGCAACTACACAAACGTCCGTCAGGTGTCATTATTGGACGTTTGGCTGGTGGGACTGACACAGATTCGATCACCGGGTTTGTAGTTCGCCATCAGGAAGCGGTAGCCGCCAAGTATATGTGCTGTACCGAATCCGCGATCTCCGTGAGGTGGGACCACCAGAAAGGTGGAAGGATATACTGACCATCGAGGTACCATGCAAATACGAGGTCTAGAAATTTGGCAATAGCCGTATGGAGTTTGCCCTTTATAGTGATGCTTGGGTCCGTGTACGTTCCGATGCCAGGCTGGGTATGTGGATCAGTGGACGCTCATGTATCCTCCCACTCGCTGATATCGCCGCATCATTGTAACCACCTCACCTGATAGTAGACCATCTGTCTATCCGGTTCATCCAATTTCTGTGCCAGGGGTGAGTGGAATTCTAGTAGTTGCTAACGAAATGGGCGAACCAAGGCAGAACAGAACTTGACCACATTTGTGTTCTATCCAGGAGTTTTATGAAGGGGAGTCATGAAAGGCGTTCAATGCCTTCGTCATGACAGCAGGAGAGGTTGGACTCACCTTGTCGTTGAATTGGTTGTTTGTGCCATCGAACGCGAGGACAAGCGCACGTCCTTTCTTATTAGGTGATAATGTGCTCATGTTGCGGGCAGCTGGGCGACAAAACGCGAATGTGGCTCTAGCAAACAGACGCAGTGGGTGGGGAATACGAGCAGAGCCTATGATGTTGTACTGTCGTATTGTGGACGCGTTATCACCAGTTTCCTGAGGCGTTGAGAGTGTTTCTCGGTACAGAATGGGAGCAACCCTGGACCCTTTTATAGGAGAACCTCGCGCGCCTGTTGACGGCCTGGTGACAGGCCAAGTGGGGTGAAGGAGCCATATGGGTTGAGTTGGCGACTCAACAGGTTGAATAGCCGCCCATATGATCCTGGTACCAACGGCTCTGTGGAGACTGTACACCAATCAGGGCGGCTATAGCATCAGAGTTTTGCAAAGAGAGTGACCGTTGAGTCTATTGGAGAAAGTCACAGGGCATTTAGACATCGCTCAACCCAGTTGTCAAATGGAGCTCCGGCGAAATACAAAATACGGGATTGGTGAAAGTGGCTGCAATATATATATATGTAAATATAGACATGTATATAGCAGGTCAACGGCTCACTTGAGGCAACTTGACAGTCTTATCCATTTCTGTGCGAGTTAAGGTGTCAAGAAGTCGAACACAAAGAGCTCTGGACCGAATTCCCTCCGTACGTGGGTATTCGTTTTAGACGACATGCACATTTCTGTTACGGCCAAGAACTCGCGATCCTCGCCCTCAACGGTCAATGTCCACAAGTTGCCCGCCCTCGAAGACTCCTCGCTCGCTGAATCTCACTCACATCTGCATCTGAAACAAGTGTACTAGTAACGAAACAGCAAAATGAGATCACTTTCTGCATCTGGAACCTTGCCTGCGGCCGTTCCAGACATGAAACAGAAGGGGTAACCGGCCAAACGACTATAAGATTAGCAGGATATCGGGGCTCCCGACTTCTTCTTCACCCTCACTTACTCCTATATTATTACACTTTGAACGACCAGGCGTCGCCTTTCGCATCCTCTTTTTACCGTCCTGCAATTTGCTTGCTCCTATCCACTCATGATGACCACCTTCCTCGTTGTTACTCTCTTTGCTCTCTATGTACAAGCATCTATTACTCCCACTGCTCCTGGTCCCGGCGAGGTTTATCCGATTGGCGGCGTTTGTCCTATCAAATGGAATCCAAGTGCAATCGTCGACCCCGCTTGGAGTACGTTCACTATTGGTAGGTATTCCCTCAAACCCCGAAGTATGCTCCCTGACGAATATGACTTTGCTCTAGACTTGATGTCCGGCACCGACTCGCTTCAAAACATTGTAGTCACGGCTGCAACTGGAAAGGATGGAAACGACCCCAGTTTAAAAGAATTCTCTTGGCCGTGTCCTATGGTTGATAGGGCTGCCACGATATACTTCTATCGCTTCACTCCAACTGGCCCCGGTGGGACTCCTGAAGCAGCCCAATACACTACAAGGTTTACCGTGCGTCTTCTGTAATTCTGATGTGACCTAGTATCTGACTCAAGCGGAATAGATCTCGAGAGCCGATGGAGGCATCGAATCCGCAGAGCACCCCATACAACCAAACGGGGATCCCATCCCTTGGGGTATTGGTCACCTCCAAGGCGATATTAATTCTCTGTCTGCCCATGCGCAGGACGTCAAACCCACGCATCGTCTGCCACCTCACCTTCCTGCATCTCTCCGCATCGCAGCAACCAGCACTATTATCCACCCAATACCGATTATATCCAAGCAGCAGGAGCGTGAGGGTATCACTGAAGAGGGCGAGAACGATGATACTACAGATGATATCGGCGAAATTCTCGCCTCTATGAGCCGTGCTGATGCGCATCGCCTCCTCCCTACCTCTATGGAGGGTGAGCAGACATCGACTCTGGCTGCGCCATCCCAATCCGTCTTTCCTGGAGTGGATTCGGAGGCGCATCACGACATCACTACTGGTTCTCATGCGAATGGAGCTTCAAGATGTGGCCTTTCACCTTCAACCATCACCTTTCTCATTGTATCTCTAGTGGTTCTGTGCATAGAGGTCGCTGGTCGATTTGTATTCTAATAATGACGGGCATGAATCAATTGTTTTTCTCCGCCATGAGCCGTTCCAGATTAGTACACAGCTCGTCATTTCTGAATCCAGGGCCTCTCTGTTCTAATGCTTTTCCGCGTCGTTTCTCCCAACTTGTTCCCAACCACGCCCGCAGTAGTTGACTGCTGAGTCCTCTGCATAACGATGGCCGCTCCTGAGATCTTCCCTATTGCTCAAGTGTCAATTACGGCGCATGCTTTCAACCCAGGTCGCTCCAGTACGCCTCGTTCATCTTGTGCTCCGAAATTATCGACTGATGATCGCACTAGTGGTCGCGCTGAGCGCCAATACTAGTGATGCACAGATTATGACGAGGGTGGGTTCAGAATGGAAGACAATCAGCACCTTGACCGAGGTTTGTGGACCCATCGCCATCCACCTCGTTTGCTTCTGATTCTGATTCCTTCCCGCCGGTCATCGGTCTACAGCACGACAAGCTTATCACGTCAATCGACTGGGCTCCTAAGACAAACCGCATCGTTACTTGCGCGCAAGATCGTAATGCCTACGTCTGGGCTCAAGTCTCCGATCCTTCCACTGGCGAAGTCGTCTGGAAACCCACTCTTGTCGTCCTCAGGATCAACCGCTCGGCTACCTACGTCCGTTGGTCGCCCAACGAGGACAAGTTCGCGGTCGCCTCTGGTGCTCGCAGCGTATGCGTCTGCTCCTTCGACGACGAGGCTCAGTGGTGGGCCTCCAAACAGCTCAAGAAACCTATTCGAAGCACAGTGCTAAGCGTCGACTGGCATCCCAATAATGTCCTTTTGGCTGCTGGCTGTGCCGACGCCAAGGCACGAGTCTTCTCTGCATATATCAAGGAAGTTGACAAGAAGTGAGGACTGAGGGTTCTAAAAATGTGTTTACAGACACTAACATATCCAATCTATAGGCCTGGACCCAACGTCTGGGGTGAAAAGTTTCCCTTCAACACTGTCTGCGGAGAGTACGCCAGCCCCGCTGGCGGATGGGTCCACAGTGTTGGCTTCTCTCCTTCGGGAGACATCCTCGCTTTCGCTAGTACGTTACCTGCAGCAATCATCGTCCTATCCCACTGAACGATTCCAAAGGTCACGACTCGACTATCACGATCGTTTACCCGGGAGCACCTGCAGTTCTTACCATCAAGTCAACCACCCTTCCTTACGTCACTCTCACGTGGACTTCGGAAGATTCGCTCGTAGCAGCAGGTCACGATTGCCAACCGGTCCTTTTCTCTGGGACTGCTGAGAAATGGACTGCGTTGGGATCGTTGGACGATGTCACTGGTGCTGCCTCGGCTCGATCTTCCGTCCTCTCCGCTCAGCCGACCGGTGCCCGTTCAGGCGTAGGAAGACTGAACAACGCAGCCTTCAATCGATTCAAGGAAGCCGATTCGCGTGGAACCCCAACAGCAAGCAGCGCCCCGGGTACTCCATTCAGCCCCGGTGGTCCAAATCTCGCTGGCGGTGTGATGGGAGGTGCAACCGGTGCTGGGGCGAGCGAGTTGTTGACAGTACATCAAAACACGATTACGAGCGTTCGCCCTTATGAGGTTGGACCTAATGGGACAGTCACGAAAGTTTCAACCAGCGGTGTGGATGGCCGACTCGTGGTGTGGTCTGTTAGCGCTGCTGCCGGATTGGTGCCCAAATTGGCTAGCATTCAATTGAGGTAAAAGCATCATGGATCAATCAAAACAGATATTGTGTGTAATCAATTAAGAATCAATACCAATCCCTGTACATACACGCGAACAAGAACTGGATAAGGATAGGGACGACCACGGTATATGGGCGGTCTATCAGGTAAGTAGCGTGAAGAAAAAATGAAATGCGCTGCGGCGCTTTATGCTGGGTCCATAGCTTTCGAAGGAGTATCATGAAGAGGCGCAGGAGGCGCACCCTCCTTTGCTGTTGCAGAAGTATTTCCAGCAACAGTGGTTTCATTAGGAGTCAACAACTTCCGTCCACCTCGAATCTCTTGTATAATCTTCTTCCTGGCCACCCAGATCTGAGCGGCAGTCTCCTTGGCCGCACATCCGATCACGATCTACGGCATACTCTCTTCCAATGCACTCGATACGGTGTCATACAATTCGACCCGTGTGTTGGCCATGTAGTGAACGAGTTCTGTACCAAATGATAAAGACGGGGAGAGGGAGAGGATCTTGTCTATATTGGCGAGGGACTCGTGATGGAGCGAAAGATAACCCAATGCCTGAATGAGATGGAAGGTTGACCAGACAAAGGTAGGGCGAACGTAAGAAGAGCAATATCGAGGAGCGCTGGGGATCCAGGGGGAGGTAAATGTGAGCCTTTCGAAGGTTGTTCCGCGTGTAGTCTTGTCGTCGATGGGCGGAGCGAGACTGGGAATGATGTGTTATACTCCAGCTCCTACTACGGGTCATATCACGTCCTTCATCTCTAGGTGGAGAGCGAAAGCGCATTTCGCTTGGACTATGAGAACTTGATCTGAGTAAATCGCGCCCGCTCCATGCAGTCACAATTTCAGGGTATGCCCCTCCAACAGTGCTAGCCGGAATGAGACTGGGGCTCCTTACGAGTCGAGTATGGCCGTCCTCTTTGGCGGTCGGTGTTTTCCTTGACTTCGTCTCGAACCCATTGGTGGTATTGATGACGACCACGTACGATTCGGTATCCATCTTGTTCCAGTAGTTAAGTAGCTAGGAGAGCGCTAAGAATGTATTCATGCTCTTCGTTGAGCTTTCGGTGCACTGACGTTGAACGGCGAATTGCAAGTGAGATGTCAACTGGGAAATTATTGAATGACGTAGCTTCCCTTCGGCATTGCCAGCGCAAAGGATTACACGGAATGGCATTGGCAACACGCGCTGGCGAGACAAATTCCAACGTGAACGACCACAGGTGAGTGCGGTTGTGGGAGCAGAAAGATTGATGTGCTTAGCCAGGATCAGAAGGATCAGAACAGAGTGAAGGAGCATGTGGGGATATCAGAAACTTCCGGACAAGCTCCCAGTGAGACGAATGGCCAGAGACGAACGGTTGAACTCGTGCCTCGTTCACATACTGGAGATCTATGCAAGCGCACGGGTGACTAATGCCATGACGCACGCATCATCGAGCGAGTAGTGTTCTCAACCCCTCGAGAATATGTGCCGTGCCACCTTCCAGGTGTCCTTGCTGCGCTGCAAGCTAAAGTCAATCAGCCCCGACATGTAATAGTGGCACGTATGATGGCTCTGACAACAGTCTAGCCGGCCTATCGGAAGTCAGACCAAATGCAAATTCCTGAAACCGACATGGCCAGCCTCTAACGGCGCGTTGCTCGACAGGCGCTCACATTTATAGGGTACCCTGATCATCGAAGTATTAATACTATATCACCACCCCAGTCCCAGCGCGCTAACCCTTTTTTGACGTCATACACTCTGGGGTGTTGGCGCCTGTGGCGGCCAGGTAATTGTATGAAGCGACATTCTGCATCTCTGCACTATCCCAGACTTTCTGAGATTTCTTATCTTTTGTTGCGAGATTGGCTCGCGTGGGACAACGCGATGTAGCTTGGTGCTGACCACGGGCTCCTGAATTCGGCCGATCGGTGATTCGGATATGAGCTAGTCCGTGCATTGAAGAGAAGTACCACAACGTGTTCATCTGTTACCATTCTGTCCACCTCAAAGGCTTGGCTCACTCCCCCGCAATGCCAATGCCTGGGGTTTGGGGACTGACCAGTAACAGATGTACCCGGTTGCCAGCTTCCGCTCATACCAATGTGCTGTGTGGCTGTGAAATGCAGTCTCGTTGATGCCCGCCTCGGTTGGCCACACCGCTCAGGAATATTCCACAGAGACCATTTTGGAGGTGGAGTGAAGTCCCAATGATATGATTAACAACCGTCTCTATGGGATATAGCTAATCTAGAGCAGGCTCGAGGATGGTCGGCGGGCTTCTCCGTTGTGCTCCAGCATCGACAATTGTCCTACCCTTTTCGCATCCAGAATATAGCGTGTCGTATTATAAACAGTCGGTCTCTCACAACGGCACAGTCTCTCATTAACGTGGGGGCATTTATTTTACATTCAGCCCATCTCCTCGACTTTTCGCGAAGGAGACCACAGCCGCCTTAAAATTAGACATCGAGCCAACCCTTTAGTCTCACGTGCACACAGGTCTTGTCGGCCGACCCGTTTGTCCACAAAGGCTGCCTTCTCCGCCTTGAACGACCTGCTGCGCCACGTGGAAGAGTCCTCACCGATTACTGCAGTCTGGATTGATTTGAACAGGAATGGACACCCGTGTCTCTGCACTTGGCCCGCGCTCTGAGACAACAGGGCCAGGCCGGCCAGAGATACTCTGCCTTAACGAATGGCCGACGTCGTTCTCGATGAAGGCCGGAATGGTATATAAGGGTACATTGTTAGTCCTTACATCACCCTCACACCATTTCCACCTAAGCACACCGCTCAGAACACAACATCCTTCAAGTTCAAATACACCTAACGATGCCGGACAACTTTATTCTCCTAAATAATTACAAGATGCTTGGACACGACGTCGAGTTCATCGAGTCGACCGGAAAAACCCATTCTAAAGCCAAACCGAATTACTGCTGTGTAGTGATGGTTAGCGGTGAGGCTAAAGGTATGGCCTCGGGCAAGTCAACCAAAAGGGAGGCCAAGACTGCTGCCGTTGCCGCCGCGGTTGAATCGTTGTGTCTTGATTGAAAATCCTACCCCCCATTGTAAGTTTTCACGCTGTGTTTGTCCAGGTCGCTCAATTGTTCCTGCGTCTGCCTTGCCTCAACCAGATTTCATGAGATTCCCTATAATGCTTGTATCAACCACGTAGTTGTTATCAATATCAGGGCAACAACCCTTTGGGCTCGAGACTAAGAGTATCATAATGCAGTACCATAGTGCAACACTGAGAGCCTCAATCCATTCAGAAATCCCAGTACTGTCGTGGATAGGCGTACCTTGATGTAGGCTTTGACCGGATCATCATTGTATGGCGACGGCTTCAAGGATATTGCATTACTTTTCCCGACCATCCCAGCGCTCAGTGGTGCATCGGTAGTCCCACTAGCCCCGTTACTTGAGAATTGAGCTCCAATAAGCAGTGTAAAGGTTTCTTCGCGACTGAAAGGCAGCACTTAGAGACAATGCCTGATGGTCACAATTAGTATCGTTTTAGGTACCGAATGCCGATGGACTGCTTGATTAGACGATGGTCACATGCAAGAATGTCCCGAAGGTAGCACAAAATAGCAACCAACTAACCATAGCCTATTAGATAATGCATGACTTTGTTGACGGCTGGCGTGCTGAAGGCCCTACCTTGACAAGCGATGGAAGGGGCTCGACATGATTGGAAAGTCGGTAGAGCTCGACCCCATTCATACTGTACATGGCTACTGAGCGACAGCGCAGAAGGTTGGCCTTGCAGGAATCTGGGGCAGAATGAGAAGTGGCATGTGGAAACAAGGAGAAATAATATACGCCATATCTCGCACAGCCCCCCTCAATTGGAGCTCCGAGTGTAATTTACGGATTTGCCAGTCAGAAGCAGCAATAGCGTGTCCTTCTTGCTCTCAATTGCAAAGTACTTCAAGACTACATTCATCGGTTTACGCATTAACCAATCTATCTGTCACCATATCCCTCAATCTTCGAGCACTACCCAACCTACGCACCACGTACTCCTACCACACCTTATCTATCGGAACGTTCAATAGTGGAGTTCTCCGGTTGGTCAGAAGTATGGAGGTGGGTGAGTGTGCAAGCTTCCACCCATACTTAGATATGCTTTCGTCTCTGGGGCTTGCATCGCTTCATTACAGGTTGCCCAGAGGACGCGTATCTGCGAAAGAGTTAGGACACAATCACGTTTGGAATTGTGAGACCTTACAGGTTCCGCAAGGCCAAGGTGCTCGACCGGCCAACCTCCGGAATATGCGGGACCTCACATCCCAACTCGAAAGCCTTAAGATCCGGCTGGCCCACAAGGAGCCAGTCAAGCAAACAGGCATAAACACATGTCATGGGTATTTGGGAGTCATGCCAACGATTTCAGTACTAAATACACCTCCCAAACCTTTACCCTCCCGCGCTGTACAGCAGCTGTTAATCCAAAGATGTTGGCAGTTGGTATTAGCATTACTCCTGGCAAGAGTTACATCGAAATGTGTGCTCTCTAATCTAGTAGAACCAATTCGTTCGGCTTCTAGAGACAACACCCATCTTGAAGGGTTTAAAATAATTCTTTCAACGCATAATGCAGTATTAGTGCACGAACGACAGGAGGTGCTACTTCATCAGCCGGTGACCCGACGGTGCACGTTATCAAACAGTACAAGTTAGTTACGGCATTGTAGCCAATAACTGTATTACCTATTTGTGCTCTGTAGGTCGATACGGACGATAAGGTTCGATTGCGATACAAAACTGCCGCTCATCAGGTATGATATATCAAATATACATTCTATGATTAACCGACGCGCGCGCTTATAGACACACTGGAAGTATGATACATATGATGGATAGCCTCTTTGGTACGTCGAACAATTGGAGATGTGTGAAAGGACATTGCGCTCCATTAATGCTACGAGGAAATTTAGATATTTGATTGTGCAAATAGTCTCGTGGCGTTTACAGAACACCCATTATGTTTATGTCAATCGACGTTTAATCTCGATACGGCACTACTCGACCATTGGCAAATTCCTTCGATGTGCGACTTCAGGCAAATCACCCTTTCATCGACTATACACTCCAAAGTAAGTATATTAACGCTTGAGTCATCGAACTCAGGCTCATACTGTTGGGTTATGATGTTGGTTTATGACGCATCTTCGTTATGCCTGTAGTTTGTTGGGGCCTTGTCATCCGATTGGCTTGTTTGGTCTCCCCACAACTCTGTCTGACGATCCCCACCCGATCTCCATACATACCCCAAGCCTACTCATATTCACATGTTACGTCGCTAGGCACTTATGTGCGGGACGAGAGGTAGGAAGAGCTTCACGGTTCTCCCTCCCTCTGACCTGCACTAGCCGCTCGACACATACTACAACTTCACTTTCTTTACCAATTAGTTACTTTATACCTTATTACGCCCTCGACTGTACCAGGTTTGTTTCTCTGAGATGTGGGAACGGAGCCAAGAGCAGGAAGGCGGATTGATATCCCTGATAGTTTCGCTGTCGGACCGCAAAGTCCGGGGCTTTCGTAGTCCGGGGCATCAGGAAGGAGTCATGGAGAGATTTGAGGAGCGAAGGATGAAGGAGGAATGAATCGACAGGAAGGAGTCCAATTCGGGATTCAGACTTAAGACGCCAGTACCAACGCATACAGAATTTTATAACATGAGAGCGGGTGCGTGCTACAAAGTCATGAACTAGTAAAAGAAGGGAATGACGATACAGAGGAGGCGCAGCAGAAGTGTGAAAAGAAGACAAATACATAAGATATCAACCGTTCGAGACCAGATGCACGCAGGGGAGAAGCGGGAAGATGGAGTGGGCGAAGGGGAAGTAGAACGTTTCGCTTCGAGGCAAAGGGCTTGGGCAGAGGGGTCTACGCGGATCTCCAAGTATGGATGCGCAAGAGGCACAGCGGGCAGTGAATGGAAGCTGGAAGTATTCGTGCGAGGGCACGGAACGAACGACCCGATCACTACGGGGTGTCTACTGGCTGATACATGGTCTCCAGCAGCGATGATGGCGGATAGTAACACTTGCTATTTGTTAGACTGCGGTTGCAAAGTGGAGGAGCCGAACGGAAAAGGGGTAGATGGGGATGGGGTCTTTCCCAAGGTTTCACCAAGGGACGCTGTAGAGTAAAGTGATCGGAGCCAGGATTGGGACAGGGGAATTGGGCCAGTGAATCAAGTCGATTATCTGACTGAAGAGCTTGTACATAACGTAGCTAGTACATATATATAGCTAGTCAGAACTCGTATAGACTCGGAAGGCTAAAAGGTGAAAAGGATAGAAGGAGTGAGTCCATACGAAAAGTAAACCGATCACGGGAATACATGCGGAAAGGGAACTCGTCCCATGAGGAGAACATAGCGAAACAAAATCAGCACATGAAAAAGGCGATACTAAAGCGCGTGCGCGAACGGGCGCATGATTGTCGGGCGGGCTATGAACGAATCGAAACTCGATGTTGCGCATGGGGAACGGGCGCGTTCGGTAGGGGTTGCTGGAAGAATCGATATAATGATCCTGTGGCGTCATTCGGCCAGGCGATAGTGTGTACCGTACGCAGGACCAAACGGTCGGTCGGGCCGTACGGCCAGGCTCGATCAGAGTAGCGCACGTGATAGGTATTATTCAGGCAAATACGTACAACCGTAACAGTGCCCCCTCTTTTCGACCGAGCCCTCGAGGGACGGCTTCAAAGGGTGGACACTGCGCAGATTGTGGGAGTGCGGGTGTCGATCGGGGAATGGCGAGTGAGGAGTGGTCGCATAAGTTTACTGAATAAAATGTGGCGAAGTCGCAAGGGGTCAAAGGTGAAGTTGGCACTCCCAATCTTTCGCAAGCTTTTCGGGGCTGGGCTTGGCAGGGTACTGCTCATGAAAGGCGTCCGCGATGGGTTTGCCAGCATCGTCGTCGAACGCGTCGGCCAGAATCCAGTCGGATGGATTATTGGTGATTGGATATCCGATCCACTTGACGTGGTAGAGGAGCTGACACTTGCATCGTACGCGGTTGTATTTCGAGTCGATGATGCGGTCGATGAGATATTCAGGTTGGCCATCGACGATAAGTGCAGGAGGCGGTGGTTGATCACGATCTTCAAA
>Ga0307513_10000869_pt1 | contig 43780 bp, 52 predicted proteins | sample 15_EM_MG_FD_202174 | JGI IMG/M metagenome (GOLD analysis project Ga0307513, IMG submission 202174) | Populus trichocarpa ectomycorrhiza microbial communities from riparian zone in the Pacific Northwest, United States - 15_EM | ecosystem: Host-associated > Plants > Roots > Unclassified | place...
TGAGGAAGGGAAAATTATGCGGAAGTGGTTAGATGCTGCTTGAGCTCACTGTGACTTAGCAAGAGCCTTTTTGAGCTTCTTGATTCGGTCCCTCTTCTCCTTCAAAGCGAGACGTAACTTTCAATGCAAAGTGACCATTCAAGGTTGGTAGACGCACCTGGATTTTCCTCGCAGCTTCTTGTTCTAACTCGATTTCCTGGCGTTCGAGTTCTTCAAGAATGGCCAATTGATCTTCGGGTTCTTCTTCATCATCGGCTAACACAGGTTTTGAGTCTGGGCTTCTTAAATCTACTAGAGTACGATTTCTCTAGCAGCCAACACAAACGAATAAAGAGAGAGACGCACCTATGATGGGGCCTTCGCGTCGTTGTTGAGTATCCGAGTCTGAATCCTGGAAATTTTTCACGGCTCTCTTTCTCTTCTTTGAAGGTGCTCCAGCTGCTGGGGTCGTACTTGACGTGGTAGGCGTTCTTTTCCTACGATAGAAGTTGAATTCGAACGTGACTGTTGGATGCTCTGTATCCACCAAGTCGGTTAAAATCAGTGCAGGGATCGCGTAGCAACCCTCATTTGCCTCCATCAGAAGCGTTTCTGCAGTTTCTGCATCAATTGTTGCATGCAGACGCCGAATCTCTAGTTTGGCTGAAAGAATTAAGTTGTCATCTATTGAAACGAAATTAAAACCAATCCCAACCATTGCAACTTGGAGGACTCAGAAGGAGTGGCAACTCACCAGTTAGTTGGAACACATTGAGAGGAATTCCCCTCGAAAGAAAGCGAGAACAATTTTGAAACGCGCTTGTAAATTGTTGGCCCTTTGGGGCGCCTTTGATGAGGACATAGATTTTTCGCTCTAAAAGTTGACCACCCGCTGCATTGACCGCAGGTCCGACAGAAATTTCCGCTAGGAAGAACGCGTCTTTCTCCTCTGGCCAATCCGGGGTAAATTGCCAGCAAAGAAAGACTTTACCAAGGTTGCTCTTGGCCAGAAGTCAGAACGAACAAAATTGACGAAAGGGATACTAGAAGACAACCTTCGAGCCACACAGTCCTGGAAAAATGTCCAAGTATGCCTTTGCGATGCTTCCCACATTTTCGACTGATACAATTTTGTATCGCTTCTTTTGCAACTTTTCTACCCATGCTTTGACGCCTTGACGTTGCACTTCGTTTTCAAGCTTTGCCATTATGCGATTCCGCTGAAAAAGGACAAAGAAAAGGAGAGGAGAGACAGGGTCTCGGAGTGCTGGATATTGATTGACATCGGGTGCTTGCTCGCTTCCTTGAAGTCACCTACCGGAATAAGAAGTCAAGGGAGGGACGGGACCTCGATATTATACCGAGGATCCGTCCCATCCTCACCCTCTTATGCTGCATGGTAACCAGGCTAGAAGTCACCGTCACGGTGAGAATTCGCACTTTGAATCCCACAAGCTCGAATAGGCGCCAAACTGGCCAAGTTGGGAAAATGTAACTGACATTGAGCCGCCGCGTCGTCGACATTTTTATTTTTTTTAAATCCGATTATGCTCGTTGGGCCTATGGGCCTATGTCGAGCGACGCGCGTCGTCGACATTGGTTTCAATATCTCAATTTCTATTCGAAAATAAAGATGATCAAATGATTTTGGCAGTTTAGGGATACAAAGAATATAGTTCAGCCAGTCCTACGAATTTCAGACAGATGAGAGACGCGGCCCGAATCGAAGCCTAAGACTTGGGCTTTCCAACAGCGTGCCTAATAGCATCAGCAATTTGTTTATCCTTCGCTTGCTCGATGGCAGATTCGTTGCTTTGATTTCCTGACTTCAGGACGTGTTCCTGGAAGAAATCGATTGCTAGAAGGCCCATGGTTAGCGCGATAGAAGATACTGAGTTGGGAACGGGCAGAGCGAAGGTATACCTTTGTCCAGTTTTCCCTCTTCAGCTTCACCCTTCGTGCCGCCTCCAAGTGCGTTGTTGATCTTCTCACCGATCCCATGAGGTTTCGGGGGTTCCTCCTTCTTCCCACTAATGACGTTGGAAAGTGTATTAAAGAGATTTTCCTCCTTGGGTGGAGGTGGGGGCGTCTTGCGTCCAGTAAGTTTGTCGCCGATCTTATCGAAGAGGTTTTCCTCCTTCTTCGGCGCAGGTGGAGGTGGCGGGGCTTGCTTGCCGGTCAATGTCTCCTCGATCTTTGAAAAGAGCTTGTCGCTGGTTCTTTGTTCAGGAACGGCAACTGCAGGCGCAGGTGGTGGGGCGGCATGCTTGCTACCACCAAGTGCATCACCGAGTTTATCGAAGAGTGAATCCTCCTTCTTCGAAGGTGGAGGAGCGGCAACGACGGGAGCAGGGGTGGGTTTGTGCTCTCCTCCTAGAACATCGCCGATCTTGTTCAATAGGTTCTCGTGCTTGGGGGCGGAATGGGTAGTGGCCGCTGCGGTAGGGGGAGGGGTAGGAGCATGCTGTTGCGTCGAGTTCTTGTCGTCGGAGAGGTGAAGACTCTGGAGGTTCTTGAGAAGATCCATCGTGAATGAGAGGCGAAGGGTAAGATGGGAGACGATGCTACAGCCAATCGACTAGATATACTGTACGATGAGTGGCGGGAACGAGGCACTAAATTCACCCTGCTGCCCTTGGTTGATCCGGGCTTGGCACACCGAGATGGAATGATAATACTGGCCATCGGCACTATGTTCCTTATTCGAGTGGGATATCGCCGCTGCCATCCATCGATTAGAACTGCTTTTGACAAGTTCCTGCTCAAGTGACTTGTGTTCTAATCTCAGAGGGCAACGCGATCAATCGACTAAAGCTTGACCTCTCGATTCTATTGTTGGCAATTTGTTGCATCGATGAATGGATTTCATCCCCATTCTTCCATAGGAGCCAAGAAATGTCGGAAGGAAATTGCGCAACTCGATGTTCAATGCACACTCTGCTGGCCGATGGACCATGGCCATGGTTCGTTATCTTGTCGTATTGTGGATCCGGATGCACGTTAACTTGCCAATGCAAATTCCCTCGTGACCTCTCAACGGAGGTTTGTCCTGTTTGTCGGGTTAGCTTATCTTACTCGAAATTATCTTGTGTTCCTGACCTTGCCGTGTGCGGTTAGTCCTGAGTATGCATTGTAGCCTTAAGTGACATTCCCTTGGTTGAATTCTGGAAGAAGTTCGAACGAGTGAAGATAAGATCTTTATTACTTAGTCAGCAGTTTTTTCGCTGGCGGCAAATATGAAAAGGCTCATTTTTGACCTGAACATGCAGTCTGCATGATATAAAATTCCCCAGACCACAACCTGACCACGAATTTCCAAGAGAAATCCTAATCTTTCCTTATAAAACGGGCACCAACCAGGCCAACCAACATATTCAAAGGCGGTGGAAGGGCTCGACGACTGCCTGAACCATTACCCCGCGCGGATACTGGGACCTGGACCAAACTGTGCTCCGACTATGTGCTCGTCGATGGCATTTACACTGGAATCTGGTTTACGCATTTCCGTTTGAAGGTGGACCGGCATTGCCGAGATGCCCATGTCACCGCCACCACTTGGTGCGGAGCGGTGCGAATTTATACGGTTCTCTTTCGACGATCATCTTCAACTATTTTTGGAATGTCCTCGATCGTCACAAGTGAACCAGAATCTCCGCAAAAAGGCCCAGGAAAGCGCTCCGAAGAGAGGAAACGGGCCGACTTACCCTCTGTGGACAAGAACCATACACCAATCAGTAAGTATCGTATCACCTTGCAGCGAATTCGAGCCTTTACAGCCTTTCTAGACTATTCCAAGTATGCCACTCAGGGAAAAGGTCTCGATTCTACCGCCAGTATCAATCCAGATGGTCGGATATCACTCAACTTCGACCTGAAGGAGGGTATGCCACATATGCCCCCAGAGCAAGACATTGAGGAATTTGCGGTGGATGTGACAGGATGGAACGTGTGTCCGAAGATGAATATTGTCGTCATGATTGTTGGGAGCCGCGGTATGTCCACCGAGTCGTTTCACACTTAGTTGACCTGATATTGAGTAGGTGACGTTCAACCATACATTGCGCTTGGGCAACAGCTTCTCAAGGATGGACATCGCGTGCGAATTGCAACACACGAAACTTTCAGCAAATTTGTCACAGACGCAGGGCTGGAGTTCTTCAGTATCGGTGGAAACCCACAGGATCTTATGAGTTACATGGTGAAAAGTGAGGATAATGACATTCATTTTGAAACCATTCAACGCCGTCACAGATCCTGGTTTAATGCCTGGATTTGAATCCCTCACAAACGGAGACATCGTGAGGAAGAGGAAGATGCTTCACGAAATGATAAATGGTTGTTGGCTTTCATGTCACTCGCCATGTCCTGCTAGCGGTCGCGAATTCGCAGCTGACGCCATCATCTCCAATCCACCCGCTTTTGTCCACATTCACTGTGCTGAAGCCCTCGGTATTCCCCTTCTTCTCAGTTTTAGTGAGTATTCTTCAAGATATTTGATCTGCGCCGCTGATCAAGGTGAACAGCGATGCCATGGTTAGCTCTCTTCCCATCCTCTGTCATCCATTGACATGGCGACTCTCCAGGTCTCCTACAGTCGCCTTCCCTCATCCATTAGTCAACATTACAACCTCAAACGCAGGATTTGGAACGAGCAACTACCTAAGCTACGCAGCCGCAGATCTCTTGACATGGCAAGGGTATGTATGCTTGCCATTCCTAGAGACTAAACCCACACTGAATTCTAATCCATTCTTCAGCGTTGGTGATATCATCAACCATTTTCGGACCACGAAGTTGGGCCTTTCTCCATTGAGTATCCAGTCTGGTCCGGGTTATGTGGATCGCCTCAAAATTCCATGGACGTATTGCATGAGTCCGGCTCTCGTGCCTAAACCTGATGATTGGAAGAATAATATCGGTATCGTGCGCAACTTACCTTGCAGTCCACGCAGCTGAACTTGATTTTTTCTTCTTTAGACGTCGTTGGATTTTATTTCCTCGATCTAGCTTCTACATATCAACCTCCGCTTGAGTTGGTCGCTTTTTTGGCGGCTGGCGAACCTCCGGTGTATATTGGGTGCATTCGTATTGGTTGTCTTCTTCGATAATGTTTTTGACCATCAATGAATCTTCAGATTTGGTTCTGTTGTCGTGGATGATCCCACTGCACTCTCGCGTGATTCTTTCTTCCTTCCTGCCTCTGTAGACGTGAAATAACTCTACTTTTTCAGAGATGGTTTTCGATGCAACGAAACAGGCTGGAGTCAGAGCGTTGGTCTCATCTGGATGGGTAAGTATCTTTAATGCACCTCTTGAAACAATCAATGACGAAATGATGACGATAGGGAGGCCTAGGCGGAGCTTCTGCCCCACCGCATATTTATATGTTAGGAAATGTCCCACACGATTGGCTTTTCGACAAAGAACGTGTGTCGGCTGTAGTCCATCACGGAGGCGCAGGGACTACTGCCATAGGTTTGGCCAAAGGCCGTCCTACGGTCGTAGTGCCTTTCTTTGGAGACCAGGGGTTCTGGGGTGAGCATATCTGCCGAGTTTCTCTTCAAATCACGTAGCTGATGATTTTGTTTCGTTAACGCAGGTAACATGATCTACAAATCCGGAGCAGGACCTAAACCCATTCCACATAAGGAATTGACGACCGAGAAGCTGAAGAAAGCTATCACATTCGCCATCAGTTCAAAAGCGAAGAAAGCTGCAACAGATTTGGCACAGAAGATCCACGACGAGGTGAATGTTATTCGCCGTTCGCGGTTTACATTGGAAATTAAAGAATTTCTGTAGAACGGCGTCTCTCAGGGGGTTGATAGCTTTTACAGGCATCTCCCGCTGTTGAATATGCGATGTGCTTTGGATCCATCACGGTTGGCAGTTTGGTGGTCTCCTGAGCAGGTACTGTTATTCATATTATAAGGGTCCATATTCATGCTTACTTTCTTTTCTCCTGATATTAGTGCTTAAAGCTTAGCGCTTTCGCTGCTCAAACACTCGTGGATGCCGAATTGATATCTCTACAGTCTTTGGTTTTGCACCGTCAGCATTTACCTTTTTGAGAAAAAAAAAAGACTCCTGAAAGAAAAATCGATGCAGGTCCTAAGGAATACAGATCACACAAAAAGGTTGCAGAAGCCACTGCAGGAGGCGCCAACGCCGTCTTCTGGTCTCTGACGCATCAAACGAAGCTTGGTGGCATCCTCAAGTATGTTCAAATGTTTCCGCTCAGTCATAAAATTGAATTTTTTTCAACGTACTAGCTCAGCGGTGGCCAAGGCGGACAAGGGTTACGTGGCAGCCCATGGTAACTAAATTCCCTTTCTACAATGTGTTTAACACGTTGCTAAATGCAAACCAGGAATTTTCGGTGCTATGCAATCTATCCACGAAGGTTTACGTGCTAGTTCATCGAAGCAGAAAGTCGAAGGAAAAGAACGTGAGGGTGGCATTGGATCGAAACAAGGAAATGGCACGGTACGTACCGAACGTTGTTCATAGGTTACTTGTACTTACTGAGGTTTCTTGGTTTTAGGACACATCCTTTACATCGAACGATGAGGCAATGGATCAAGCAAAGTGTCATAAGAAAGAGGTGTGTATTGATTCAAACTGAAATGAGCATTGCTCAGCGGCATTCTTCCCTCTTTTTTTCCCAGACGCTCGTAGGTGCTATCAAACATCGTCAGTATCCTGCTCTTCCTCTCCTTAGCCACTCGCTCATAATTTCTGCCCCTCAAATAGTCGTACACGGAAAAAAGCCAGCTACTCCTGGTTTGATGACAATGCCGCTTCAAGGCGCGTGGAAGTTGACACAATCTGCCTCCGGAAAGGAACTATACGACCGACAACGACTGACACGTATAGCGGAAGGTCGGCACGCTGTCAGTCTTAGCACCGAGTCACAGCGGGCTCACATCATTGAGCGGTACAAAGCTGAGATCTATGAGACGCCCATGAGGCGGAAGATGTACAACGATGCTCTGCAAGTTGAAAGGGTGGATAGTGCGAGCAGTATTGCTTCGGATTCGGAGGTCGGTGCGGGGCCAGGACCAGAAGGATCGACGTCTTCCTCGGTGCAGACTGTGCCCGTCGATACTGCTATAAAGGGCCCGGAAAGTCCGTCTGACTCGGAGTCGATATCTCGGTCGGCTGCTGTCTCTCCGCCTCTTACAGAGGCACATCACGAAGAGGAGGACGAGAATGCAGTATTTGTTCAGGAAATGGAATTGGCAATGAAGTTGTCTCTGGAGGAACATGAACAAGTGCACCCTGCCAAGAATGATGGGTCTGTGGATTAGTTATTCAATGGATTTTCGTGTCATCGTTCCTTCAGACCCAGAGAAAACGCGTAAGTACTTATACAGAAAAACATTACAAACATAATAATGTATATCTACAAATACAATAGATCTAAATATCCACATCAAGGTCCATCGCAGCAGGAGTGGACGTTGTCTCTGGTGTGCTGTTATCCTTGTCCTTATCGGCGGCGGCTGCTGCTGCTGCGGTCTTTCCTCGACCTCTTCCCCGCCCTCTTCCCCGCCCTCTCGCACGTTTCGGAGGCGCGACAATAGGTGTTCCTGTAGTTTCATCACCCTCGTCGCCTGTCGTCGGTACAGGAGTTGCCGGAGCGGTTGCTGCTCCTCTTCCTCTTCCCCTCCCACGACCACGGCGCCCACCTCTCGCCCTGCGACCCGTTGATGTACCACGAGCCCGAGTGGGTGTCGAAACCTCCTGATCAACATCGTTGTCACCATCATAGAACTCGTTCCTCCCCATTGACCGACCAAACCGCCTTTCCCCTGCCTGACCAGTCCCCCTTTCTTCATCTCTTTCTTCTGCAGTCCTGCTCTCGTCTGAAAGCAGTCCTTGGAGATCGGGTGGGATCTCTTGCATCGCAACACTCGGCGCCCCTTGTAAATAACGAAGTTTATTCCGGATGCTGATGCTGATGCGCTGTAACGAAGCCGCCGAGTTCTGGTTGTCGACTTTCCCTGTTAGAGGTGGGTGAAGTTTCCAGTGCGAGTCTGCGAAGAACGAATCGTACACCGTCGCGGGTAGTTCGTCGGGTATCTCGGCCCCGACGAGAACAGAAGTTTCGTATGTCCAGCACCGGCTGACGTTCTTAATAGTGTACCCACCTCCGCCCAGGACGAGGAGGGGTACATTGTATTTGCGCACAAAGTTGACGCATTCTCCGTGAGCTGCGATGGAAAGGTTGAATGCGCCAAGTCGATCACAGCCAAGAGAGTCGGCACCACATTGTAGAACAATCGCGGAGGGTCGGAACGCTGTCACTGTGTCGTCGATCACGGTTTTGAAGATGGTTAGGTACATGTCGTCGTCGATCCCATCTAGTAAAGGAACGTTCAGACAGAAGTGTTTTCCGGACCCCGCGCCGTTGTCCTCCAATTTCCCAGTCCCTGGGAAAAAGTCGCCTGTGTATTTATGGAAGGAGACGGTCATGACACGGTTGGATTGGTAAAATGCCAGTTCGACTCCGTCCCCGTGATGGATGTCGATGTCGATATAAAGGACACGTGGATGGTACCTGCGAAAACAGGAAGTTAAAGCGGGAGAAGAGCTTTTGGATATGAGCTACCTCAGAAGTTCCAGAATTGCGAGGACGATATCGTTTACATAGCAGAAACCACTGGCTTCGCCTCGCTTTGCGTGATGAAGCCCACCAGACCAGTTGATGGCGATATCCGTGGTGCCTGCACAAAGCTTGCGCGCACCAGCCAGAGAACCTCCAGCATACATACGACAAAAGTCGTACATGTCACCAAAAATTGGACAGTCTTCGACACAATTGAAGTTGTCGATCATTTGCCTCATTGACGATTGGTTTTGGGGAGCAATCCTGAAAGTAGATGGTCAGTTCGTTGCCGTCAATTATACTGGTATGCTACGGACTTTGACAAAAACTCGATGTAGTCACGGTCATGATAATTTTCGAGTTCTTCTTGCGTCGCAGGTCTAGGATCAAATATGTTGTGAATTTGTTTGTCGAGACCATATCCCATAACGAGCGCGTTCGTCAAAGTTAAGCGATGAGGTTTCATTGGATGCCTCTCCTGTCGAGCTTGTAAGTTAACACTCTTTCTCGGAATTGTTTACTTACGCCATAGTGATGTGCACCAACATCCTTTGGGAAGTAATAAGAGACGATTGGGCGTGAATGGGCCTAAAATGTATAGGTTAATTTTCATACATACTTTACGTCATTAGTACATACATTAATGCGCTCGGTAATCGGTTGTGCAGTTCCATGCGCTCCGCGATCCATAAAATACGGAGATGATGAAAAGGTAAGGCTCGTCGCCTGCGAAGAGCGAACCATTTTATACCAACGGTCACTTTCCACTCTTCTGGCCAAATAATTCTGGTGAGAGTCCTATGATTATTCATTATTGCCCATGAGTAAATAAAATAAGCATTCGACGCACCTACTAGTCCCTATAAATCCGAATGGTCATAGACCTACTTGAGGGAGATAATGGATCGTCAAAAGCGCCTGCCAATGGAACTTGTTGAAGTCAGCAAGAACCTGCTTACTCAATTTCCCACACCGTATTTGGAGTCCGGACAATGTCGGCTTTTCGTCCTCTTCTTTTGCTAACAGCTACCATTGCTATTTATTCTGAGAATCTTGGTCTATGTTTTTTTTTTTCCCTTTTCTCATTCATCCCGGATTATATCGCTGAGGGCGACGCCTCCCTTTGTTCCGAACCGATTTCTTACTCGGCTTCGTATCTGACCTTAGTGCAGTGGCCATAGTAACTTTTTGTTGCCTTTTCAAAGTCCTTTCAATGCAAGCCCTTTGTCTCTTTTCAAACAAAGAGATGGTCGGTATAAGAGCCTCGCTGCAAGGGAAGATGGGGCCTCACCCCCTTCCGACCAAGCATGTCCAATACTCTGGAAAGCAAGCGTCAGACTACCCTCGTCGAAGCAAGTACCATCTCCCCGTCGTTCCACCGTGATGTCCAGGCTCTCCTCAAAGATAAATCTGTCAACAAAGCCGAATTGGACACAATCAACGACTACCTCAAAGCCATTGCCTTGGTCTCTGGCATGAACAGCTACAAGACGATGAAAGAGGAAGGGTCTAGGGAGCAACACTGCGTTCGCTGCCACGATGAGTTCACCAAAGACAGCAATGGCCCGGGTTCCTGCATCATCCCACATGTTTTCGATGGTGATGACTATCAGCACTGGGGAGGTGGAATCAGGTATACGTCGAAGTGCTGTGGGGAAGGAGCGACTGTTTTGGAAGAAACCCCCGGGAATAGCGACTATGAAGACCTTGACCGACTCGGAAAATGTTTTGAAGGTCGTCACACGACCTCGGTCAAGGCGGTTCGATACAACGATATCAACATTGTTCGCTGCAAGCTTGAAGGCGGCGAGTGTGTTACTGAGTACATCGTGGATGATGATGATGAACCAGTCTTCAACTACTAGTAGATGACAGAAGGCGAATAAACGACGAGGCTAGTCTCCGGTTCTGGCAGATGTCAATGACATTGAATTCCTTTTACCAGCTTTTACCTAGTCCCTTGGAAGCACTGCTGCCCTTTACTGTCTCCGAGTGGGCACTGATCCGCTCGGAAGTCCCTTCTCGTAGTTATTAATATAAAGCTTTTCTTACCATCTTCAAATATATTCTGCATTTCTGAATCCCTCAGTTTAGTGTCGACCGTATTACTCTTTATAAAAACTTGGAGTAAGGGCGCCAGTATTACATTCTGTTCATCGAGTTTATTGGAATATCTATAGATGACTCATTGACTCAGCTCATCGCTGGCATCGATGCCGGCCTGTCGACCCTTCGTTATGTAGATCGTAAGAATTCTATTGCTTGGCGTTCAAGTTTCCTCTGAATGGGTTGACCATTGGAAAAGGCCCCAGGATTGGAGGAGTCGCCGCGCGCGTTATTCGCGTTTACGCTATGTTCAACCATGTTCAACATGGATAGAATAACGATTCTTCCTTCCTCCTGTAACTAATTTACGATACCTCGTGACTTTCTGTACACTACCCTTCCGAATAGATAGTAGGTTCTTTGCATCCCTTCAGATTTACTAGCAAGACTTGAATCACGTTCGAAAAGACAGATCACTAACATTTGAAACACTTCTCCACGTGGGTACAAGATATAATTACACGGGTATGCAGAAACGGAATGTGCAACTGAAGGGCATGAAGAAGGAAGATGTGGAACACTCCAAATACTCAGGAATGAGTTGGGTCAATGCCGAGAACGGTGACCGTTCCTTGTATGAGGTGTAAAACTCCTCTTATATCGAGGTTCGCTGCAAAATCGTCGAAACCTCATCTAAGGACGGTAACGAGTTTACCGCCACCTGGGACTTCATTACATTCTGCATCACAAAGTGGGTGAGATACGGTAGACGAGTCAAATTCAAAGGAGACACACCTTGAAAGCTTCGAAGCATTGCAGAATGATACGTCGATTGTCCAAGGGACGAATACCGTCAGAGAAGTATGTCTCCGGATTGGCAACGGGCGGGATGAACCTGAGGACAACAGTCTCTTCTTTGGGGTACGTTGACGTAGCCAGAGCCTCCAGGAGTTGGGGCGAAACGGGGATGCGATAGAAGACAGGGGCGGTGCCGTGCATGGTGATGCCAGGCATGAGAATGACTGGAAGAGCCGGAAGACCCGCCTGCGTACGTCGAAGGTTGTTCTGATAGTAGGCGGCGATGGCCCCAGCGATAATCTGTGGTTCAGCGGACTGTTGGCGCTGTATGTTCGGTAAGGATGCAATATAGGGTGATCTCTCGATATGGACGAGAAGAAGATCATCCGATTCTTTCATAACGCAAACGTCGGCCTCAACGCGAACGCTCTTCCCCGCCATATAGAAAGAAAAATCCTTCTGCAATTGGACAAGACCATCCACGGGATCGATTTCATCGTAATGCAACATGCGCAAGAGGAAGCCAGTGAAGTCATCAACAGCATATTGTTCAGAGGTTGCCCGCTCTTCCAACATTAAGTACTGGAAGAAAAGTCGATCGCTCCTCCTTTAAGGCCCACCCGGAATGTTAAGATTGTCGAGGATGGTTGTGGAGACAGGGGTTGGAGGAAGCTCGCTGCTTTCAAAAAAGGCGGGGACAGTGGCACCAGCTACCCGAATGTTGAAGGCGGCAAGTTCTTTGGTCGTCCAGTCGTTCCCAGATCCTGGAAAGCCAGCCATATCGCCTGAGTAATGTGGAAAGAGCGAACTCGGTCAGATAGGTCTACGTCAGAAGCCTTGACAGATTGTATTCCCATCGACTCGGATGATCGATGATGATCGAGTTTCAAGTAGCGAACCAAAGCTCAAGTCAAGATGTCTATGGCAGATATTGGTTTCCTATTAGACTCCTGATTCTTGAAATTGCATATTACGTTGAGCACTGAATGCAACGGTGGTGGTCGCTGGAGAGTTCCATCAAGTTTGCGCTGACTCAGCGCTCAGCGACTACCACGCCTCTTTCTTCGCCATGAAGATCCTACCATTTCTCTCGCTTGGCGTCCTTACATCTTCAGTCTACGCATCCTCTGGAGATCGGTCATCTGAATTTGTTGACTGCGTCAACCTTTGCAAAACACAACAATGTTCGACAAACATGCTCTCCCTTCCTCTAAGGGTGACACGTTGGACGTGTACAGACGACTGTAAATACCAATGCATGCATCAAATAACAGATAGAGACCTCCAAAGCGGCAAACCCGTGCAACAATACCATGGAAAATGGCCGTTCTGGAGATTAGCGGGAATGCAGGAACCTGCATCGGTTGCGTTTTCGTTCCTCAACCTGTGGGCACACGCGCGAGGGGCGTCTAAAATCAGGAGAAGGGTCTCTGATCATCACCCAATGAAGTACTATTATCTCGTATGGTCGATGGTCAGCATTAACGCCTGGGTATGGTCTTCTGTATTCCACACGAGAGGTTGGTTTGAGTATTTATATCTGCGCGACGATTCTCACTATTTTCCTAGATTTACCCTTGACGGAGAAGCTGGACTATTTTTCAGCAGCACTGGCAATTATGTACGCCTTGTACTACACCACGATCCGCCTCTTCCACCTTTACCCCCTTGCCCAATCGTCAAGACTTACGTTGTCGTCAAGACCAGCACAATCCTTGAAATACAAGCTCTTGACGGTGATATGCACGCTTTCCTACATAGCCCACGTTTCCTACTTATCGCTCCTCCCTCGCTTTGACTATACATACAACATGGCGTTCAACTTGGGCGTCGGACTTTTGCACAATACTCTGTGGGCTGTATACTCCCTACCAGCCTCAATATCGCTCCTGCGACGATTCCCCTACCAGCCCAAACCCTATAGACCGAAGTTCGTAGGCAAGGCAGCTGTATTCGTGATCCTCACAACTGCGGCGACAGCCCTGGAGCTCTTTGATTTCCCCCCTTGGGGGAGAATTATCGATGCTCATGCCCTCTGGCATTTATCTACCGTACCGATCGCTCTCAAGTGGTATGACTTCTTGGTCGAGGATTCTCTTGATGTCAGCTGGCGCGAACAGAAGGCGTGAAGGAGTTTTAGTATGTATGTATATTATCCTTGTATAACATGCACTTGAATAATTACCATTCGCCAAGACAGTTATCTTAGAGGATGGACTCGTGGGCTTTGGTCGGACTATGATCGGGACCGAAGGTCGCCTGCTTGAGCAATTATTGCCTACTACGGACCAAAAAGATAACCCTCATATCAACCGTTCGCCCGATCTCTCTACGCATGCAATTTGTTCGCATCTGTTCGTAACATTCGACAACCCTGCGACGATAAACAAAATGGAATGGTTGATCACTCTGCCCCGAAATCGTTATTAAAGGAGGAACCAACCCCACGTACAGTGCTACATGCCAATGGATAGTTGTTTCAAGATAAGGCGAACTTCCAATGTTAAGCCCCACTCGCAACTTTGATTCCATCAAGGTCCGACCCACAACGTCATAAGGGTGCATAGTTAGAATATTACCCAAATTCTTCGCTTGTCATCCGGGCATTTTTCATATAGTCAACCTCGAGCTTCGCGCTGCACATGGTCATTCAGTATACGTTCTCACTGTAACGTAAGCTACCATATGACGATTCTGCAAACAAGGTAAGAATCCCACCCACCGACTCTCTTTTTTCTTTAGCACCAGCGGCAAAGCTTCTCAAGCCTTTTCTCTCGTATTCTCGCAAGACTTGATACCTCCCGCGACAGCTGGCCAAGTTCTGAGATAACTCTGAATTCGCCTACCTTAGTGCTCGCAACCACTTACTATGGCGCCTCTTCTAGAAATTCAGTCGTTGTTCCGTTGATTTATTTAATCGTGGCCACTTAAACCCCTCATTTCTCCGCAAATGGTTACCGTCATATTTTCACCGATACGTCGGCTGCGCAGCGAAACGATTTCCGGTATGTAGGCCAAATTCATAACCATTCTTCACAGAGACCGGCGGTAATTCCGTTTGATAGGTTCAGGATCTCTCGCCTGTTTCGCCTGGGCTACGTTCTTGGCAAGACATTTCTTTTCTCTCTGATGTGGAACATTCAGGTGACTCGGACTGGGTTACTCTATCATGTATTCTGGCCTATAAATTGAACATCGTTAGCGGTTACTTGACCTGACATTCCGACCGACCTGGGCTTGACGTAGATGATTTCTATCCCGACCCTCCTTTGTTTCGTACTTGGTGTGTCGCTGGTATCGGCACTTACTATCAACCCACACAAGGGAAAAGGGGTCCACAGCAAACGAGCTCTCTTGAACGCCCAATATGCGACGGAAACTGTGGTACATATTTTATTTCAATGCACTCAGTGGATCCTGCAACTCACTTGCATGACATAGTCCAGCGGGTATTATATTATCAGCAAAAAAAGAAAACGACTGTTGAAGGCTTACTCTCGATATTACAGACGCTTTATTCTTGAGAATAATCTCTGGGGAAAATCGGCGGCTACAAGTGGTAACGCTTTATATCACTGAGGCAGAGATATATATTGACTGTAGGCCAATTTTTAGGATCTCAAACCTCTCAACTCACAGCGGCAAATGGTGATACCATCGCCTGGCATACAACTTACAACTGGGCCGGACGTAGGTTCCATCAACGTCAGATATTGCGCCGTACGCTGAAGTCTCTCTAAACTCCTAGGACCCTCTGAAGTAAAAAGCTGTTCGTACATCGGACGATAGGCTTCCTATGCCAGACTTACTCGTCTGCATTTATTCCAGATGCGAACCTTGACCTTCGCGTCGGCCTCGGCAAGACTCTCGCCTCAATCACCTCAATACCGGCTTCGTGGGATTGGACTTATACCTCTGCTTCATCTGGCCTGGTTGCCGACGTCTCTTTCGACCTCTGGCTCTCTAACCATGCTAACACCGGCGGTGCTTCATCTTCATCCACTTTTGAAATGTAAGTGGTGAAATTCGACCTTGAATGCATAATCACTGAGAGACAACCCATTTTCAGCATGATCTGGATCAGCGCAAGAGGAGGGTAAGATGAACCAGCCATTCTTTGAGTCTTATTTTGTGCGCTTACTCGACGACCGGTGTGCAGTGCTGGACCTGCTGGGTACCAAATCGCTAGCACAAGGTCTGTTTAAATTTCCACCCATTCTACAAGCGTTAAATAAAGAAACAACTTCTAGCATCAATGGTGTTACCTGGAAACTCTTCAAGGGGACCGTTAGTACCTGGACCGTATTCTCATTCGTCGCCTCAAAGGAAATTACCAGCTTCAAGCAGGACCTGAAGCCGTTCCTCAGTAAGCCGTTCACCTTTCATACCCTCGTGCTCGGAATCAACCACAGAATATTGTAGCCTATCTCATCAAAAAACAGAAAGTGCCCTCTTCTCAGTTCTTGGTGCAGGCCCAAGGGGGAACTGAACCTTTTGTTGGTCAGTGCTCAATTGATCTCCCTGTGGCTGTCAATATTAATCCGGCTATGTTTACCAGGCAGTGCCACGCTCACCACCACCGCTTATTCCATTGCGATCAACTGATATCGGAGCAGGCTCCAAAAGGTGCAATATTATTGTTGAAAAGAAACGTACCATTGTCAAATCCTTCATGTATTCATACCATCGAAACGAGTATACCCAAAAATGAATTGACAGCGACAAAATACATTACACGACAGGGCGATGGATCAAATGCTACACACAGATGTTATCGAATAAATAAATGGTCAATGACAATATAATACACTAAAGTTTCTGGAGGAAACGCCTAATCAGAGTCACCTTCCAAGCTGAGAGAGGAAGGTCGTAACGAGGCATGAGGGTGCTGTAGCTGCAGCTGCCTCTGTCGCTTGGACTTTGACGGACTCTCTTCCTCGAGGCTCGCGAGATCAGAATTCCGCTTGCGGATGGTGCGAGATCCGGGGACATTTGTTAGCCGCTCATTCAATGGCGTCCGCGGGGGGAAGGAGTGAGAGGTTGTGCGTGGGGGTGTGGAGGGCGGACTGGTGGAAGTGGTGGGAGCCGCGGTTACTTGAATAGCGTCTGCATCTACTAAATTTTGTAGCAGAGCGGCGCGCTTTCTGATCGCGTTGTCGACGAAGCCTAAAACGGTCTCGTAATGTTGTGAGGATTCTGGAATGAGGTCTGGCAAACTTGGGACATGACCTCGTTTGGAGATTGAGAACTTCCGGGCCACATGGGCCTGAAAGAAGCCGTGGAAGTCTTCCAAGAGCTCTTGGAAGATGTCGCCAAAGAAAGGAGTGGTCTCCCCGGTGTTTTCGAGACCTAAATAAAACACCCCTTTCTTCGCGTCAGCAGCCAATTCTGGGTCTGTTGATTTCCATTTGCTCAATGTCTTGGGGAAGGGATTAAGCTTCTTCCCCGGTCCAGAAAAGCCAAAGCAAATCCGACAGAGGACATAAAAAAATGACTCGAGATCGTCGAGATGATCATGGCACAATCGTGGTGACTGGGACAGAATGCTCATAAGAACACTGACGGACTGGAATGCGCGTGTTCCCTATCATGCCAAATTAGAATAGAGTCGAATACTAATGAGGAGCGCAGACTTACAGTCCGGAAGTCGGCTTCGGCTAGGGAGGTGGTACGCGTAAGCCAAATCGCCATGTCGAGGTCAATAATTACCCCTCGCCATCCTTCAACAGAACAAGGTAAGCCAATCAATATATTGTTGGCACTAATGTCCCGGTGGAGGATATTGGCGTTCCACGAATTTCGGTGACCTAGAAAGTGAAAGTTGATCAGAACGATATATGATGCCAAATAAAGTACCAGCGATCGCATCGCGAAAGGCAAATAAAACCTCATCAGCGGTGCTGAAGTCATAAATTGGTTTCCCATACCCCTCGAGAATCATTCGACAAAATGTCCTGTCGTGAAATAAGGGATTTCAAGTCGTCCGGAATGCTATCCTTGTCTAAGCCTCTGTGATATAACACATGGTCACCTTCGAAATAGGCAACCATCTGTCCGACTCCTGCAAAACCAGGCTTTGAGAAATTTCCATCCAGGTAATCGGTCTCTGGAGCGCCAAGCGTCCTTCACGACCAACAATTTGCCCCCTTCGTCCTCCGTCATCCAACAGCACGTCCCACGACCTCGAATGGCCCTACGGTAGAAAAGCTTTTTGTCTTTCAGGTTGACTTTTTGACAACGCCCTGTTGGTCAACTATTTCCAAGACCCCGCTGCTTTCCCTGCCAATAGATGTTTTTGTCGAAGCCGACCACCGAGTCATCTGGGGAACTGACTCCGAGGATGAATCGCACAAAGTCGGCGGCTTGCTTGTGGATATCGAAATTGCGGTAACGATACACCCCACTACACCCCACTACGATCGAAGACGTGGAGCTGGGCATATTTTCCTGTGATGATCATGGAGTAAACGAAGAACCGATTACTTTGCACCATAAAACATTGCCTGGAAGCAGAGGCGATCAGATAAGTAGCGTGCAGTCGATCATCATCAAGAAATCCTACCTAGCGTACACGCTCATTTGAACGAGGTTTTTTTCGTTTTTAATTTCCAAAGGTGTCGCGCAGCGTGAATAGACCGCGCGACGCAGATTTCTTGGATTCGGTGCAGATGGTGATGGGAAGTTGCGGCCAGATCCTTGAATAACTACATCGGGTGAGCTCTTTCCTACTCGCTCCCCTTCGATGGCCCCTAAATGGTGATCCAGCTTTAAGTTGTGGGAATCGATGACAACACGGCTGGTTGGTTCAGAGCCCTCGTCAGGAGAGGGGTAAGAGTGTCGACAGTAGCCTCCAAGATTGCACGCATGGGGTCATAGAGCACGGATTCCAGCAAAACGTCCTCCGGGATGTCTCGCCATTTGCATGCAACACTGTCGTACAAATTACAGGCACGGATTCGGAGGAACTCTTCGATCTTTTCTTTCGAAGCGACCTTCCCAACGAAAGCAGTTTTACCAAAGCTCTCACCATAGTATACATGCCCTTCCAGTTCTTGCATTACCGCTTCTTGCTCGTCTTCAACCTTTCGGGGTCCTTCATCTACCCCATGCGAGTTGTTGGCCATTGGTGTGTCGATGGATCCAAATGTTATGGAGATGGGTTTGCCGACGTTTCTGTTGATCTGACCAATGACCGGCCCGTCAAGGGATCCAGACGTTGTGGAGAGGCTTCTGCTGGCCTCGCCGATGAGGATTTCGCGGCAAAGAGATCTGTCGCCAAAGATAGGCGCTGCCATGGGAGTTTTAATATAATGATATCGAAATAATTAGAAAGAAAGAGTGTTCCAAGCTTACAGGTTTAATATTGTTTTATTGACTCCAAAGTGGGCCAGAGACTCACCGCAAACGGGCCAAAAAGTTGGTGGAATGAATCATGAGATGAACAGCTAATTGGCATCATGTGACCGCGTGGTGGTTGTGACACTGACAAGCAACCTTGTGATTCGTTACTTACCTCTATATTCTTAGTTCTATACTTACTTACCTCCAGGATGAAATAATTACCTTGGATGAGTGCTAGTTACTTGACTCCAAATTCGCTAGCGTTTCGCGCAAATCTGGCGCAGCTAGTGTCACCGCTGCGACGTGTGAGATCCAGATCACCCTTTTTTCGACTCCCGGCACATAGGATCCCAACGTTATGGTCGCTCTACCGAGGGTTGCTCAGAAATTCACCGACAGAAGATGTGCGTCTTCCTTTGAACATTCGAAATAACTCGTTTCATTTAATGTTTTTCAGGTTAAATTCCGTGTGCGGCTTCTTTTCCGTCGCAACAAACACTTGACTGGCTTGGAAAAAACGAGAGACCGCCTTTTACTGGGATATAAAGTTTGTTCTTAAAAAATGTCCTCTAAATCTGTATGCTAATCTGGTTACGTAGTGGTTAGATTTCTTCAGAAAGGCAAAGGCTGGCGACACACATTGCCAGCAGGTTTTGAGGAGATTTTCTAGGCTCATAGCTACGAAGAGAAGGAAGGCCAGACTGTGGGAAATCGTCCATGAAGAGCTGGTATGTTCTATCTCTCGCCAGCTTCATCTGAGTCTCATCCGTTATCCAGGAATCCCAAAAACAACGGCGAAACCGGCCCATTTTCACTGGCGGTTTCATTCGTCCAACCTTGAACCATGTTCCTCTCCCTCGGATGAAGCCTCAACCACCTGCTATCTCTGGTATGATCGTAAAGCGGATTATAGCTCGTCGAAGACGGCAGGAGCGAACGGCTCAATTCCAAAGCGACCTTGAGGATCTCACTCTGGAAGAACGATTTGAAGACGGTTTGCGGAAGGTCGAGAAGGCTGATGTCCCCACAATATTTTCTGGCACGACAACGGCTCTGAATGAATGGAGTATGCAGCACCTGTTTTATTGTCCGAAATTTTAATCTGACATCTGTCCAGAACAACCCATTCTCCAAAGCCTTCAGGGTATCAAGATATCCAATTCTCTTGATTTCGCCAGAGCTTCAGTACCATACCGACCGGAGCTTGTTGCTGCCGTCCTTGAGGCTCGTCGACGGAAAATACGCAACAAGACCCGAGAAAAAGATAGAGAGCGACGTGGCGAGGTTCTTAAGAGCACACTCAAGCGTCAACGCAAAGGTCCTCCTGCCCATATTTTGGCTAAAATGTCTCCTGAACGCCGCGAAATGGACAAGATTTCGAGGAGCCCCAGCGAGGTGGGATATGTGGCACTCGTCAAGAGGCGGTTGGGCTTCAAGCTGAAGGATCCTGAAGCTGGGTTTGAGCTGGGTGAAAAAGAGAACCGGCCGCTCCTTGACCAGGCCACTGCTTCTATCCGTGCTGAGAATCGGAGAAGAGAAAGAGAACAAAGGAAGGTCGTCGAAACACGCTCGGACAGGCCTGATAAACGTTAAACGTTAAACCACGAGGGTGCATTCAACACACAGCTCGCCAGTGCATCCAGATCCGCGGCCTCAACCGGCGAACCTGAACTTATCAAACTTCTTAACCATATAGTACTGCCCTGCTGCATTCTCCAACACGTTTAATATATCGACCAGGTCTTATAACACCCTCTCCAACTTTGATACCACAACAAACACTCATCGATATGACGTCAGCAATTTTCCCAGCACCCCTCTCTTCTTCGGACACCTTACCCTCGCGTTTCTGGTGTCTGGTGCTCTTCAAATGCCTCCAAACACAAAGACGCTCGATCATATCGTGCATCTAACACCTCCTGGAACAGTCGAGCAGACATCAAAGCAATTTCAACAGCTGGGATTCCGGTTCGTTTGTCTGCTGCGTTGAATATGGACAAGCTGGTTGAACTCTCCTCAAACTCATAGGGTTCTGCCAGGCGGTACCCACGCAGGTGGCTTGACTGAAAATGCTCTCGTGGTGCGCTGGAATTTGGTGTCCATCAATCCTCACATTCCTCATCTAGTAGTTCATTCCAGGTGTTCGCCGATGGCGTTTATCTCGAATTGATCTCATTCACCCATCCTGCTTCCTATTACCCACCCGGATCGCCAGAACGTGCCAAGCGCGACGGCAACCCCTGGGCCTCTCGTTCACTCGGATGGATCGATTTCGCGTTCTTGGGAAATGGATCGCGCTCAGAGAGCATTGCACACGTTATCAACCAGCGTGGGCGAGAGGAGGGCAGTGGTGTTCGATATGAAGCCGAGCAGGATGGTGGGAGGACGAGACCAGATGGCAAGATTCTCAAATGGCTGATATCGGCCCCCCAGGTAGAGAAACGAGGGGTTCTTCCGTTCTTCTGTGGGGATGTTACTCCGCGATCCCTCAGAGTGCGTGTGTGACAAAGTCGTTCGATGTGAATTATCGCATTGACATCTGGAAAGGTACCAAGTGAACCGCCTTCCAACACGGAGCATCCATCGACGACAAGAGGCATTGCGTTCGTGCGCATTCTCGTCGAAGAAGCATCATTTGTCCAGGTCTCAAAGGAGTTGACATCCGTCGTGGGGATGCCACCCATTTCATTGGCGGCCCACGAATCCATCTGGGAACTCGATACTCCTGACGCTAGTTCTCCAAACCCTGCACGACTCATCCTTGCAATTCCTACAAATGAGGCCGAAACCATGTTCCTTATGACGGCCTCGGTAGATGGTTCTGCCACTGGTATATACGAAGTTGGTTTTCGTGTGCAGAGCAAGAGGAGTGGGAATGAGACAACGCCTTATGGAAAGATCTCTTGGGTACCGAGTTGAGGATATTATCTTGTCCTTCAATATACCTTGGAGATGAACCTTTTATATTTGAAAGAAATGCATTGTAATGTCCTATTGTTGTACTGGTCGGACAGACGATCGATTTTACATTACTTACACATCTGTGTAGTGAGTTCAATTGCAGAGTCTAGAGAGCAAGGATCTGTAGGTTATGATTTTTCTATCGATTCCATTATCCATATGATCTGTATCTCTTGAACCATCACCCTTGAATAAGATGAATAGATGTTTTATTGAACCACCCCAGTCTATACGGAATTACTACGAACGATTGCCAGTGCTTCCAACTCCTTCCTTGTTTTCTCAATCCATCGCTCTGCCATAACTTGCCATAACTCCGCCATGTCGAGAGAATGCATGAATTCCGACCTTAACCTGAATAGCGGTTCCTCCGCCAGAAGTTCCACGACCTCGTCGAAGACCGCCCTCAGCTGCATCTTCTCCCAGTTATCCCAGTGCTCATTCCGTACCTCATCTGTGTCGCCAGGTTCGACTCGAGGTGGTGCTCTCTCGACCTTGGGTCCTGTCAGGAAATGTGGATATGCGTGTTGCCAGAGCGGACTCGCATTGGTGCATTCCCAATCTATGATTCCGGTAATTTCGAGCGTATTCGGGTCAATCATGATGTTGCTGAGCGAAAGATCTGGGTGTAGAAGAGCTGAGAGAAATAGCAGGGCCGTCTTCGAGTAGGCCTTCATTGAAATTGGGATCGTTGGATGGCATGTTTTTCAGGAAATGGATGTCAGCGATTTGAACATCAATGAGGGCTCGCACAAAGTCGCTATCGTGATGGTAAGGGCCACGGTCACGGAGGAGGAGTTGTCGCCTCCCATTCATGAACATAAACTGTGTGACTACAGGCCCAATGATGAATTCAGCCTTGGAGTCATGGTAAAGCCCTCCACTCTCGTTGAAGACACAGATGTTGCGTAATTGGAAAACATGACTAGCGATCTCACGAGTGATAGCTCCTTTGGAGATATAAGATAAACGAGACCAGATATCGCTGAGAGGCGCTCCAGGAATCTTTTCCATGAGAATCCATTCGAAGCCTAGCACATTGTCAGATGAGGAATCGTAAGCGATGACGGTAGGAACAGGGATTTTGGTGTGCCGTTTAACATAGTCCAGGGTAGCGACTTCATTCCGTACTTTGTCACCCGGCTCGACAGGGAGTGACACCCGAAATACATATGATTTCACAAGTGATTTTGTTTTGGTGTCGACAGTGTAGGTCTTATTGAATGATCCCTCGGCCAGAAATGTTACGGTGAGTTCCTCGGCTGAGCTGCTGTCGGTATTCGGGAAAAGGTGATTGCGAGAGATGGCTTCAATGTTTGAAATGTTTGGGACAACCATCCAACGTGGCACTGTATATGTGGCTTCTACTTTCCAGTCCATACTCGGAGTCATACAGTAGAACTCGTCCAGGTTATGTAAGGCCAAATCAACTACTCGAAGACGGAGGATGAACAGTTCACGGGTGATGAGCCAAAGATTTCCAAGGCCACCAAGAAACACTTTGACGACCAAAAAGAAAAACAGTCGGGCTTAGAAGGCAACTGCTGCAGTTGAACTCAATATTGAAGACGAGGAAGACGAGGACGTCGAGCGACGAGGAAGAGTCAAGACATCGAGGCGTGATTTCACTATTTGTTCCTGTACCATTCAGGAGGCATCGGCTTCACACTTTAAGACATGCAATCTCCTTATGAACTTTAGACTCCTATGAACTTTCTCATGTTGTAATTCTATGGCGACGCGACCTTTGCGAGTTGCTTTTATTCATCCAGATCTCGGAATTGGTCCTTACCTTCAATTTTTTCAGAAATGATATGCTAATTTTGGCATCGCAATGCAGGTGGTGCTGAACGACTCGTTGTCGATGCGGCGTTAGGGCTTCAGAGGCTCGGTCACAGTGTGGACCTGTATACCTCATACCATGACCCAGAGCACTGCTTTGAGGAAACCAAGAATGGTGCGGTTCTATAGTCATTCATTCAGAGATAATTTGTATTCATTCGTCTCCGGTATCAGGAATGTTGAATGTCCATTACTTAGTCCCCCCCTTTCCTCGTTCCTGGAATGGAAAATTCCACATTCTTTTCGCCCACCTACGCCAGCTTCATTTGACTGCCTGCCTCCTTAAGGGCACGACATACGATGTTTACTTTGTCGACCAGCTTTCAACTTGCATTCCGTTCCTCCGACTTTTGGGACATACTCGCGTTGTCTTTTATTGTCATTTTCCCGACAAACTATTGGCAAATGGGGCATTTGTTGAAGGAAACCTCGTCAAGAAGAATGTTGGTTTTTTGAAATGGCTTTACCGACTTCCAATGGATTGGTTAGAAGAAGTGACAACGAGTGAGTCTGTCTTCTTATATTTGAGTTGAGTTTATTGTTGAACGCGACTTGTAGGGCAGGCGGACGTGATTCTTGCCAATTCGAAGTTCACCGCACGCATTTTCAAGTCCTATTTCCCTTCCATCAGTCAAACCCCGCAGGTTGTCTACCCAGGGATTAACATATCTGCATATGGAACCAAAGTCGATGATTCCGACCCGGATATCATCTCTATCACATCGTGGGTCTACATTGGAGTTGCTTGATTATGTTAATAGATTTTTCCCCTGTAGCCCACGTCGAACACTCCTTTCTCTCAACAGATTCGAGGGAAAGAAAAACGCGATGCTTGCCCTCCAGGCCTTTGCCTTACTAAAAAGTAAACGTCCAGATTTAAGCGGCATTCGCCTCGTCCTCGCAGGTAACATTTACCCTCCATTTCTACATCACGTTAGTCTGACTGGGAATTTGTAAAGGTGGATACGACCCCCGATTGGAAGACAACGTCAACACCCTCGACCGACTCATACAATGTGCCAAAGCACTCTCGCTCAGCTATAACACCATCTCGCCCCTCATCATCCCATCTAACGTGGCGCACCACGTCACCTTTTTACCCGATCCCCAGGTTCTGTTCCTCCTCAACTTCACTACCTCCCAGCGCACTGCCCTCCTTCTGAACCCCAGCACCCTCGCCTTGCTGTATACGCCTGCAAATGAACATTTTGGGATCGTACCCATCGAGGCCATGGCCTGTGGCATTCCCGTCCTGGCATGCGACTCGGGTGGGCCGACCGAGAGCGTCCTTGACCCCGATTTTGGTCTGAACACCTCGAAAGCCGAGCGTACAGGATGGTTGAGGCCGCCCGCTGCCAGTGTATGGGCCGACGCCCTCCTCGAGATCGTCTCGCTCTCTGTCTCTGAGCGCGAAACGATTTCATCCAACTCCAAAAAACGTGCAAGAATGCTGTTCAGCATGGATGCGATGGCCGGCGGGTTGAAGGACGCAATCCTTAAGGCTGTGAACATGGGACGCGTCGAGTTGTTTGGGCCGGCTGGGACGTTGGTGATCATGCTCCTTGGGTTTTTGCTGGCGTATCTGGCTGGGCCGTTCATCCCTTCCATTGTTAGATAAATTTGATGTAGAGGATTGAATTATGTTTCGAATGCTACTTATATGCATAGATAACCTGGGTAATAAAAAACACGTAAATAATACATTAATTGTCCGTCAATATCGTGAGCGAGCGAGTCCGAACGTGAGGAGTTTACATGTCAGAAGTGTGATTACAGTAACCCAACGAACCCAAGCAGAGCGGCGATCATTAATGTCAGCAGTGAAGTGGGAGCCAATGGGCATGCGCTGCTGCTCTTGCTCCCAGGTACAGGTAAAAAATGGCTAGAATCTGTTTTTTGTTGATCGACATTTTGCTGCAACACGTCTTAGGGTTTGGGTCAGAAAAAAGAGCGATAGGTAGACATACTTTGAAAGCTACGAGCCCCACGATGACACCCAGGGCAAAAAATACGAAGGCCTGGACTAGCCAAATGAAGCCCCAAACTAGGAACAATATATACAGATCAGATTTGGATTGCTGAGGGAACCCAATAAACGCACCTCTGGAAGGGCAACATCCACAAATTCTGGCAAATTCTGATGCATCAGATGTATTTACTTTTCTTGCTAGCGTGTCGTCTGTTTTGGATGGGGCACGGTCAGTAAATCCAAAAAGGCATTGAAATTGGCTGACCGATGATGTCCCACAGGACGTACATGCACGACATGACCCCGATAAAGAGGACCTGGAGAATCAGAGTAAGACCAAGAGTACATCGCCAATATCTAACGCAGGAAAACTCACGAAGTACCGAAGCGCAATTCCTCCACCAACGAACCAAAACATGACAATCAAACCCGACATACCCAGAATTAGTAACCAGGATCTACGAGGCTCAATGCATCAGCCAAAGGTCTCAATCACCATTGAATCCAAAAATTATGAATAAATACTCACAGCAAGTTCTTACGCGCCCACCAAAGCGTGAATAGGAAAAACACGGCCATGACGATCGAGGCGATCTTGCTGGCGTTCGTGTTGAACCCACAGGCGATGAAACAGGCTCCAATAAGTGAGGAACCCAGGTATCCCGCCGGGAGGGTGAGCCAGCGTACACCGCCTGACATACTAGTCGCGCCTCCTTCGTCGGCTATTTCACATTGTTAGTATGTCGGCAGAAACTGTACGTTGAGGTCAACGCACGATCAAGTTCGATGGAATGGATTCTTGCGCACGTGAGAACACCCACAAAGGCGTGGCTCATCTATGGGTAGAGAGTAAATTCAAGAAGCATATTTGGTTCATTCTGGGGGAAACGCACCTCATGAAATCCAACTGTCAAAAGCCTTTTCCCATGACATGGTTAACATTTTTGCGTGTAAATGTACTAGTAGGACTCACTTAAAAGGGTATACTAGAGACAATGTCAATCATTATCCGACAGTCGTCGAAAGCCTTGGAATAACTCACTGATTTTATTCAAATACGGCAGATGCCTGAGAAAGAAAAACATATTTTAAGCGTTTCTCGTGCATTTTGGAACGTGAAACCCACCATAAAATGAAAATAGCCACGACATAAACACCTGCTACTATCAAGGTATTCCTCTGCGTTTCGTTTGGCGTTACTTGCGTCTTGAAATCTCGCAGAAAGAGCTGCCCAGGTCTAGGTTGGAACAGCGTGGTATTGAGGGTATCTCCTGAGAACTCAATGCGCGGCATTTCCGCCTCGGGGTATAGTCTATGAGTCGTGGGTAGAGAGGAAAACAGATCAAGATGGTGGTTCAGGAAAGATCAGGCGCGCCTGGGATTCCATGTGAACTGCGCATACTAGGCGGCACAGCACTTGAGTTGAACCTCCGGGCTAAAAGGTCCGGGCTATGATGGATCCGGACATTCATGTTAACATTACTTGTGCAACTTCTAAGTTACGTGGATGTAGGGTAAGCAAGGCATGCAAGAAATGGCCAATGGAACCAACCAAATATATTATGTCCAGATATTAATACAAGTTTTTGATCCTCCCAAACTCAACACTACTAGTATCGAGCTTGGGACATTCCGCCAAGACGGCGCCAACAAAAGCTTCGCTATAAGAAGACGAACTTGACAGGCCCGCAGCAGCACCGGACATCGTCAGTAGGTCTAACCGCCTTAAATTTGGGAACTGTTTAAGCCATTTTGGCAGCTTCGCGGTCAGGGCGAAGGGAAGGGAATGGACTTTAAGGCAAAGCTCCATGTGTGTGATCAGGGCGTGTGCACTGACAGTACCGGGGTTCGGTTGCTCTTCGAGTTCTCCGCTCCCATCTTCGGGGCCGGGTTCTAATGAATCGAAAGTCGGGGTGGTAATTGGCGCAATCCATACACCCGAGGCGCAACCGAAGGAGAGCGACAGACGAACTTCGTCCATCACTATGAGACGTGAAATGGATGGTTCGAGTGAACGATCCAGATCAGAGAGCTTGAACAAATGTCTGTTCGGTATCCACATGAGGATTGTTGTGGAGGACAGAGAAGGCAACGACCCAGGCGTTGCTAGAAGGTAGTTTATCCACTTTGATGGGGCGGTTAAATGGGTCAGTTGAATGAGAGCGCCGATCGGGAATGGAGGAGCGCGCCGTTGAAGTTTAAAATTACGCCCCAATATCAATTTCTCTAATCGGGTATGCCGTCGAAGGAACTTGACCAGGTCGGAGGTGTCGATTGCACAAAACTCAATTGAAAGGTCGGTAAGTGTGGGTATCTGTATGGAAGGAAGGATGAGAAACCAAGTATGTTTGTTAACATACTGTTGCTGAGAGAGAGAAAGTGATGCGATGGGTGAGCTGTTAAGTGTCTCTATCGTCCAGCGACAAAGAACGGAATGAAAGGCCATGGGCGAGTGAAGGTGAAATGATTCAAGTTGGGTATGCTTGATAGACGTCCTCGAATACGAGAACACGTCCGGAAGGAGCTGAAGGAAACGCAGAAAGGTTCTGCTCAAGCCCCGCATCCCACTGAAATTGTTCAAAGCAACCGCGTGTATTCCCTGCAACGCCGGGGCTTGCGGACCACAATGACGGATCACGAAGGATTTGCATCCGCTGGATATAATAGCGTCGAAAAAGGATATAAGAATGGGCCCGTTAAATCCGTCTGGGGGTCCATAATTCGAATTTGACGGCGCCAGAAGATCGTTAGGGTTCATGGGTACGATGGGATTTATTTCAGGACTTTCTCCAGGTGCGATAGGAGTGGTATTTTGGAAGCTGATAACCACTTCTTGTAGTGTTGTCAACTTCCCGACGACGTCTTGCAGATTTCCGATTTCGATGCCCAGTTCGTCAGTTGACTTCCCACAGTCAATGGGGTAATAAAGGTGGAAGAGAGGTGGCCGAAAAAGGGAGACGTGGAGAGCCTTGAGAATATCTCGTGAGTTATAATTGAACAACACCAGCTGATCTTCTGGGTGTTGCCCGAAGCCCTTTCGGGACAGGTAAAGGGGGAGTGCGAGGTGATGCAAAGATCTCGATAGAAAAGCCAATGGGAAAAGGCTTTCGTCATTTAAGAACTCTAGGATGTGGAGGAGGATTTCATTCGGTAGGTCAACGAGGCCGACCCGGGGGTTGGGTATGCTCTCGGAATCAGCCTCGGTGTTGACGTCGAGACCGACGGTGGACATGGCCTCTGCTCCAACTTCTTCGTCGACGTGCACATTCGTCTGGAACCCGCGAAAGAGGTCCATTTGGTCACTGGGAATAAAGAAATAAATCCTTAGCAAATAAGCCATAGTGCAGACCCCACGACGCTCACCAACACGAAATCGGACTGCAATATTCAAAGAGAGCTCATACAAATCTAACGGGGAGTTTCATTAACATTACGAAACGTGTTTCCGCCCTTAAATAGTTCAAGCGACTCAACTTTTTAAAGCCTTATAGCACCTGTCACCGGGCTGTTCGCCCTCGGGAAGACAGCAGCAATGAATTCAGGGTCCGCCAAAGTTACATCGCCTTTTGACTTCGCAGGAGTCCTTATAAGTATATGTATGCGGTGAGTACAGTCCATTGTCAAAACGCGAGTTTAGCATGTGTCCGAGATGGAACTATGTACATTCTGATGGGCACGACCCTGCACATTCAAACGGAGAAAAGTCTGACTCCGTTGCGGCAATTACTCCATATATTCTCGGGGGTCTAAATCTCATGCCCCAGATCAAGTATGTGCCAATGGGAGACACAATAATTAGTATGAACACGAGACAGAGAAATAGCCTATGGTACTTGTACATCCTGACAACATCCTCCCCGCCAAAGATAAGGTACAAACAGACGGGAACCCTCTGCCCACCACAGAGGACAATGTACGGCTGCGGAGAGTCCGGATTTAGCAGCACTTGTTGCCCTGGTTGGCATTGGAGTCCACTGTGGGCCCTACGTTGATGCTGGCTTTGGGAGGCTCAATGTTGGATGTGGAGGACTCGAGTGATTTGCTCGATACGATGCGGTAAATGTCTAAATACCCAGTTAGCCACTTCCGTATACAAACCGACAAAGGCGTACCAGTCAGGATGGTTTGGAAAGCACCCTCGACGTTTGAAGCGTCCAGCGCCGACGTCTCGATGAAAGACAAACCATTCTCCGCTGTCAAGGCCGGGAATCAGAATGGAATGACATAGAAATGTAGATCGAGGACTCACTTGAAAACGCCTTAGCCTCGTCTGTGGGCACAGCCCTCAGGTGCTTCAAGTCACTCTTGTTCCCGACGAGCATAATGACGATGTTTGAATCAGCATGGTCCCGTAGTTCCTTTAACCACCTTGTCACGTTGACGTAGGTAGCATGCTTAGCGATATCGTAAACGAGAAGTGCTCCAACGGCTCCACGGTAGTAGCTAGCAAGTTGACAACACCATAAGAAAGTAAGAATGGTGAACAGGTGCTAAGACAGAAAACTTACGCGGAGGTAATGGCCCGGTAACGTTCCTGACCAGCTACGGCAAAATATCGTCAACATTGAGAGAAAAGAAGAAGCACAGGGAACGCTGGGCGGAACTAGCGAGGTGAAGCATGGCTCGTCACCAAAGCCCGTGCTGCAAGATCAACTTACCAGTATCCCAGATCTGAGCCTTCACGGTCTTTCCATCGACGTTAATGGATCTTGTGGCAAACTCCACGCCAATGGTCGACTTTGACTCGAGATTGAACTCGTTACGTGTGAACCGCGAAAGCACTGCATGATATGTCAAGGCCCTTGTTCAAAACGGAGCAATTTTGCAGTACATACGGTTACTATAAAACAAAAAACACTCAAAACAACGTTAGATACAGTAAATGTGATGGAAAACGTACGATTTCCCGACACCAGAATCACCAATCAGCACAACCTTGGTAGACAAGGCACCAATAGGTCAGGAACACAATAAGCTTGACAGAATAGAATGCACCTTAAAGAGATAATCATAGTTGCTTCCTTCAGCCATTGCAAAGTTCTAAGTGGTATTGGGAAAGGGTAAATTTGAAATCGTGAGGATGATGTTAAGCGCAATGAAGGTGCAGCAGCGGAGTTCTAAATTCTTACACAATCCCTTCATATTTCTAGCTCCGCGATCATAGCGAGCGCTGATAAGCGCGAGCCGAATCACCCTTCTACTTTTGTCGGATCCAGATCAATTACCCCGTACCGCCCGCACCCATCTTCTAACTGGCGATCTCTCCTGACGAGGCTGCTTTCCTGCATCATCGGGTTTCTTGCGTTTCTTGGCCAATTCTCGCGTGCTTATCAAGGGCTGGTTCTAGTGATCCGCCCAGTGCGGACCATTTTCAATCGACAAAGTTCAACTCGCATACCATGAAACCCTCGCTCGCCAATCCTAGTCTCAATGTCAAATGAAGTGAAGTTCTCCGGCATTCAAAGTTTCCTTAGGCGTTCGGATATTTCAGGCGACCTGCTGACCGACTCCCGTCTCCACGATATAATATTAATAACCCTCTTTGGCCTATGATAGTGTAGTTCTCTCTGTCAATCACTCAGATCTTCTCTTAACACCGTCCTCGGCCGATGAAATAAAACCTCACCCGGGTCTGGCCTAGTGTCCTTGAGCACCTCTCCAGCGTTTGATCACCGACCTTGCATCGGGGAAAATTAGGAGGCCGATATAAGAAACTGGCAGAGGATCGAGAGACATAGCACTGGTGAACATTTACAGACAAGATGCAGGAGAGCTTGATGAGTGTACCAAGGCCTCCCTGCTCATTATCCCACTCCGTCGTCCGAAGCATTCTGGATCTCAGCATCACATCTCCCTTCGGGTTCCTGGTCTGTAACATACCGGATAGAAGTAGATGGTTCGGTGCCGAAGGCTGAAGACTGTACATACCTGTATGAGTTTAACATTTGACGTTCAGTTGAGCGAGGCCTCCACAACATTTCACCAGTAATATGTTAAGTACTCGTGTTGAAAAAAATCAGGCGCCCATGGACAGACGACAATTGAGAATGAACGGGAATGTACAACAAGGAACACAATAGCAGCAATGGTGCTTACTATGCAGTACGTAGTGCATGATCAATTAATCGATAAAGTAGGATGAAACACGGTCAAAAAAGGGCGTCATCCCATCACGATGAACTGGGCACCCACATTCCCTTGCCTCGCTTTCTCTTTCATCCGTAGTCAGTGCTCGAATATTAAAAAAGAGGTTATTATTTCGACTTGCACACTATCTGACGGAGGAAGAGCACCAGCATCAGTGCAGCGGGATCTTCGAGAATATACGATCGGGAACTGCGTTTGGTCTTGCGAGTATAGCTTGAAAAATCGGAACGAGAATGGGTAAAATAAATGAAAAAAAGGAATGTGAAGCACCCACTGCAAATCTACGTGACTCATCCGACTTCCAAATAAAGCGGGCCGATTGTGTCTCGAGGTCAACAGTTGGTCTAGAAATAGAATAAAATGCAAGGTTTCTTCAGACAAACGTCCACAAAACGCAAGAGCTACGAACTCACTGCGTTCCTGGTACCTTACTCCGATTGAGCCACTGGTCGGTCAAGGTCAAGTCTGTGCGTGTGACCGATTTGTTCGTAGTGATTTTATAGATGGGCCTCGAACGTGAATACAGCGTACTAGTAACGCCGGTGACGCTATCACGACCGAAGACGAGATTCAGAGGGGGCGCCGCGTTGACGAGTGTCGAGGTTAATGCTAGAGTCTGAGAGAAGAGGGATCGAGTTTCTGCTCCATTGGCAGCCCGGGAGGTCATAAGGCGTGGAGAGCTCGCTACGCTGGGTGCTGGCAGTGGCTGGCTGGAATCGATGTGACTCGACTTGAGCCTGACCTTTATCAGCCAGACTATCCTTCCATGTTCAGAATTCGGCTCCATCGAACGTGATGTGCCCACAAAAATGTCAAATTTTAGCAATAGTTACCCAGCGGAGTTGGGCGTCGAGGGGCAGAAAGACATATGAACTTTCTGTGGCTGTGCTTATCTGGCAAGAGCACCTAAGAGATCAGCCGAAGTTAGATGAGTATAGGAGCGTTATATGGAGCCTGAGCATTACCTTGGTATCTCCCAATAAAATAATAAGTGGACCCCCAAGTGGACCCGGAAAAGGTTCAATAAATTATACCCATTGCGGTGAATGTCGCTCTGATTTACTTTTCGTTCCGGATGTTTACGGCGGTTCGACTCGGATTAAACGTGGTGGCAGAGCAAAATAAGCCCGATGAGCGGATGAGCGGGTCCCAAGCCAAGTTTGACGCGTGGGCTTTTGTCTTGTTCGAACTGACAGGTCCAGTATGATTCAACCGTTGGCCATACACACTTATAACCCAAAGAGCAATATGCTGCTCGTACCTTCTTTTTCACCCTTGGTCTCACAACCCGGAGCTTTCTCTCCGTGAAGAGATTATTCGCCCTACCACCAGTGCTCTGGGGCTAGTACCACGACTTATAGTTGTGTCTTCAAGAACGAGAAGGTAAGATTGACCGATATGGATAAAACTTCATTGTGTCTCACTTTATGACCGATACAAAAAGCCTACAACCCGAAACGCCAATCCCACCTCTTGACCCGGAAACTCGCCGTTGCGAGGAAGCGTCAGAGATGCTCCCACTTTGAACTCTCGATCGCAGTCCGCACATCTCCCATCCCTCAGTGTTGAACCACTCTGATCGGTGATAGAACATTTTCCCGCTGTTTTCAGCACCTCGGCTCGGTTCAACGGGAGAAGGTGTGTGCAGGAAGATCGCATGTGGACAAAAAAGGATTGAGTTATATTGAACAGGACCAGGAATGAAGCAGGAGAGTGAATAGCTGAGCATTGCTACGGCTCTCCCTAGCTTCTAGCCATTTGTTCGTCATGACGAAGATTGGACATATCTGATGTTGGTAGCATGGGAACCAAAGAAACGTGCAGCAAGGTGAGACCAAAACTGGACCAAAACAATGGGTGCAGCATGGGCCTGAAGCACGCAACACACGAACGCTACTGCAGGCAACGTACGTTTGGTCCTCGTTCAAAATGCTCAACGACAACTTGCAATCGCCAATCACCATCATTCAAGGGCAGTTAGCTTCTCTTTTTGTGCTGGAAGATGTGCAAAGACCTTTTTCGATCATGGAGACGAATAAATTGCTAAGAGCCATGTTTTTTTTTTTTTTCCTCATTCTTTTCCTGTGCCCCTGGTTGGGGTTACATAAGGTTATTTGTTCGTTTTGTTGAACACTTCTCTCTCCAGTCCTCTCCCTCCTCTTCTACCCCCACCTGTGGTCCGGTCCTAGTTGTCTCCGCCTCCTTGTCTTTCTTTTCATCTATATAATCAGCTCTCTTTTTTCCCTTTGTCGCTCCCGCTACTGACTTCTATCGCCATGTTTTCCTCAAGATCCATAATTCTCTTTCTTACCTGCTTTGTCGTCTTCACCACTGCTAGCCCAGTGCGACAACGACGCTGCCCCGCTGTGACGGCTTCAACACCATCACCGTCCGCAAGCAGTCCGCCCCTGAACGTTGTCAAAGGCTCTGCCGCACCCGCCCCTTCCTCCGCGTCCAATTCCCGATCTTCAACCCCAACGTCTTCGACTGCGGCATCCACCCCGACAAGTGGTTCGGGAGGTTCGAATGGTCCAACGATTCCTGGCCTGCTTGGTTCCCTGTTCCCGGTTCTCGGATTCAGCAAATCCTGGACCACTTCGCCCTCCTCAGGCAGCGCTCTCGCACTGTCAGACGCAACTTTCAGGCCCACCAACATTCTTCGAAGTGTTCCTCACACCTACGTTAACGCCCCTGATGGCAAGAAGGCAATGAAGGCGCATTACCCACAGGGGTCATACACATTCGGAAATAAGCCCCAGGGAGGTTTCTCCTTCTACGCTCCCGGTCCCACGTCGCTCGACCTGGGCACTGCTAAGGAGACCACCTTCGGCTACTCCGTTTACTTCCCTAAAGGGTTCGCCTTCAACCTTGGTGGCAAGCTCCCTGGTCTTTGTACGTTTTTCAATAAGTCTGAATAGACTTGTGTTTTTAATATTTTTCACCGACAGATGGTGGAAACAGCGAAGCAGAGGCCATTGGATGCTCCGGCGGCAGGCGCTCTTCGGCTTGCTTCTCAGCGCGCCTTATGTGGCGTACTGCTGGACAAGGGGAATTCTATACTTATCTTCCACCTTACACTGAGTCTCGCTTCGCTGCTAATCGCAAGGTTTGCAATATCGCTCCTGCATCCGAGTGCAATCCCACCTACGGTGCCTCTGTTGGACGTGGCGCTTTCAGCTTCCCCACGGGCGCATGGACCACCATCAGCGAGCGCGTCAGGCTCAACGACGTCGGCCAGGCCAATGGAGAGATCCAGCTTTTCGTCAATGGAAAGAGTGTTATCAATGTCGGTGGCCTCGTCCTCCGCGACAGCGCTGCTGGCAGAATTCGCGGAATACAGATGCAGACATTCTTCGGTGGTACGTTCTCGCAGCCTTCTTCCACTCATGTTCATGTGACTCATTCGCGCTCCGTTTTGATTAGGCTCTCATCCCGAGTTTGCTTCACCCAAGAACCAAGATGTTTTCTTCTCCGATTTTTCAGCTGCCATCACTCGTACCTTTTAAAAGAGACCCAACTACAAATCCGACCACTTCAATACCCCCGAACCCCATCTAACGACCACAACAGACAAGCTGTCACAGAACAGCCCCTTCGAATGAGAGGACCGTGTACCTCCCTCGCACACGTCATGCACAACCACATTCATTTATCGCGGAAAATTTACCCACCACTGTATTTCTAGCGCATTTTCTTCCATGTTCGGTTATCATGGACGCGCCAGTCGCGTTTTGCTTTCCTTCATCTTTATGGCTACACATATGGTCCTTGATGGCAGTTCCGGTACGCTGAACTAATTTCATCGTACCACGCGCCCTCTCATGTGCCTTCACGCTCGACATGATCATGAAGAATTATGTCGCTGGTATTGCTTTTTATTGTTTATCGCTTCTTCGATCCAGAACTGGGTTGTAATTTAAGTTTGGGCCAAGTGCCTTGACTCGGGTTTCTTCTGGGAGGAGGAGTGCGGGTATATTCCATTGCTTTTAGTATAGATTTATTGCTTATTAAAATCATATATCGGTTTAGTTCTCATTGGGATGCATCTCAAATTTGTTTGTGACGCGAAATCATTCAATGGTCCAACATTCACCTCTTTTTGGTTTCGCACCAGCAATGTGACCTGGTTGTGACTTTTCCATCCCACAAGCGCCCAAATTTCCATATTTGTCCTAAGGTTTCGATGTCGGCTGAAGACGAGAAAATGCCTGCTCTGGTTCGGCCTGGATTATAATACTCTGCGACCAATCGCCCCTCAGTGAACGAATATCCTGTGGTATTGGCTGCATTTTCTGCTGCTGGCTTCGAGGCAGCTTAAGCAGCGTAAGCCTTATCTGTTGAAATCGCCGCCGAACACCTACCCACTGATCGACAATAATTTTCGTTGTCCGCAAGTATGGAAGTCTTTTATTCCCTTCTCCCTTTTGGGCGCGAAACACAGGGACCCTCTGTCTTCTCGGCCTTGCCCAGCCTTCATTCCACATGCCAGCCTCTCTTGTGCGAGCCCACAACTATCGGGTGACATATTTGAGCGAGGCCTGTTGGTCAGCCGCCCTACCGAAAACGGGGCAAGATCGAGTACAAACAAGGCCATATTTCCCCGCCGTATATAAACCCTCTTCCTTCCTCTTCCCCTCCTCACTTCGCACCACCATCATTAACCGCTTCTTCCCTCCTACCTTGGGCGATTTACCCCACTTTCTATTAAAACTTGCAGCACGTAGTATGTTCTTCACTCGTCGTCCCCCCGTACTTACTAACCGTCTCCCATTAGCACGTCCTCGATGAAGCCCTCCCTTTGGAAATTTCTTTCATCGTCGTCTGTCACCTCGCCATGGACGGATCAATTGAGTGTGCATGTTTGAGGTACAGACACACGTAATACAAGGTATGCGGATGTTGTCGATCATCACTACACTTCCCGCTCTAACTACACCCTACTTCTCCGTCGTCACCAGTGATCTAGTGGACGAAACTGAGGACAAATAAGACCATATTTCCCCGCTGTACATAAACTTTGCTCCTTCTTCTTCCCGGTTCACTTCGTACCATCTTCATCGACCGCTTCTTCCCTTTCACTTGGGCGCTTTTCCTTGGTCGATCCTCGATCACCTCCTTGAGAATGACTCCCGCCGCAGCACTGTATGCCCCCGACTTCCTGTACACTTCTCACTGATCGTCTGAATCAGCGCGATATCGCCTTTAGGAATGTTCTTCCATCGTCGTCTGTTACCTCTCCATGGATGGAAGGGCGTCGTTAATCAGGCGTTCGCGTTGGAGTGGACCCGCTTAAACCAAGGTGTGTCGACATGATCAGCCATCACACTTCTTTATCTAACTACGCCCTGGCAGTCATCAGTGATCGAATAACCACCGGACCCGAACGTCTTGCGGGTGCCTTGCCGATACCGCTAACATGTTACTAGGGCTCAACGACGTTCGATGCACGACCTTGAGACTATCATGCATCATACTATGGTGGCACCTCGTTTGGTATTTATTTGCACAATTTGCTTCTCATCTTGATTGACATGTGATCCGTCAGCCCCACCCCCTATCCAAATCAAATCAAAAATCAATCCTGGTCGAAAAGGCTGTCGTGCTAGTCGGTGTGATACGATGCATGGTTCAGGCGTATCTCCCTGATTATGCCGCTACAAGTTCATTGATAATCGCCTCTACCCGTCTTCGGATGTGGGCACGCACGATTCACTCTTTGACTTCGCCGCATCTTCATAGACAATCGTTCAGCTGTCCTCTTCACTCGCATCGCTACTACGGCTCGCCCTGCGGCAGAACAGCTCATACGATCCAGTGCTCACATCTTGAACGAAATCACCGGAATCCGGCCGACTCGGCGCTGTCTGCAGCAGCGTCGTCAGTTGGGAGTACCGCCCGGTTGATTGTTCAATTTTCGCGATCTCCTCTATGAGCTGCGTCTGTCGCTAGACCACCAAGATGTTCCGGGTCCCGTTGGGCCGAGAGATAAACGCTCAAACCCAGACGCCTAACAACCGTGATGGACAAACAGCTTCGAGGATTCGGACTCGAGAGAGGAAAAGGGGGCGATCATAAATGTAGCGTAGATCCCCGGATGATTTGTACCAGGCTTAGGCTCAGTGCACTCTTGATTTCGCTACACAGGCGTGTAGTGACGAATACAACCATAGGACATACGATGCATTTCCGTCAAAATAAAAAAGATTCATCCAAAGTACACTGAAAGGGCGAAGCTTTTGACTCGGTGCTCAAGAGATCTTTCCTTAGGGCGTTGTGCTATCATTCCTGCTCCTGTTCCTCTGCACGCGAAAACCAACTTCGTATATCCCAGAACCATTTTAGGAAAATAATTTCGGCCACATTTGTAGGTATTGCAAGGATGAGTAGTACAGGATTGAGGGAACTAGCACCGTCAAGAGTATCGAGTGCCCAGATGGATTGGTTGGCGGTCAACGAAGTGGGTCGCATCTCCACAAACGAATGTGGCTTTTTGAAACCTGGAAGAATGATGCTTCTTCGACGAGAATACGCACGAACGCAATGCCCCCTGTCGATACTCTGTGTTGGAAGACAGCTTCTGCAAAAGCGTCGTCGGTAAAAAAAGCCGCATTTTCCCTGACCCAGGACAGATAATGAGGTTATGGCCGCGAGTATGTTACTGGTGTTCGACAGAGAGGAAATTGACTCGGAAGATTTCCGATAGTCACGTAGATCATTTGAACCAAAAGAGGCCATTGGCACGTCCAAATTCCTTGAGGTGGGAGGAATTTCAGGAGAAAAGAATCAGTGGCAGAGCAGAGTTGATTGATCAAGACCCTTCTCTTGTCAATGGATGATGGTGCAGCCAGGAATGCTTGCAGGAAACGTGGAAGAGGACCATATTAAAATATATTCAAGAACCTGCCGTTAAGAAATCCGATTACAGGGTCCAGAAACGTTCCTCGGGTCGACACACCCTCAAGAACGACATTGTCCTCTTGCATGTAATTGCTGCTGGAGGTATGTAATTCTTTCGTTACTAAATTGAAGAAATGGTACTTAGGAACCTGAGGTTGACTTTGGAATGTTGTCACCAGTGCAGATTCTGAGTACGTCAGTGAAGCATAACACCCATGCAGGCTGCGATGGTCAAAATTATTACAGAAAGCTGTTAAAAATGGAAAGGTGAGCAAAGTTTTCAAAAAACTACCCATTGTTGATGTTCCTGCCCTTCTTTTTGGGTGATGTCTGGGTTTCTGATCCTCTGAGAGATATAGAACTGGAGGTGATGAGGAGCAAGAGAAGGCTACGAGGAGGCAGAAAACACTGGAGGATCTGGGAGAAACGGAAGCTGCGCGGTGCGGGTGACGGAAAGCCGGCTGGAGGTTGTTTTCCGACCAGTGTTTCAAAATTTGAATCACCTCAAGTTTCATCGCCGCAGAGGTGAAACGGAAATTTTCATTATTTCATCTCCTTCGTTGTATCTTGTCTTCATAGTACTGAAATCTCTTGAACTTGAATTCCGAGCCATTCTAGTTTCCCAAAGGCAGTCGCCAGAAGGGATTTCACGTTCAACCTCCCAGTCTGCAGTGCAGCAGATGTTTAGCCTATTCCGACGTCTTTTCAGGATTCAAAAATCCAAGCCCAGCACGATATCGCAAGCACTTCTAGCAAAACGAAGAGAAACAGAGGAACCAGAGGATAAAGGCAAATCGCCACCAGTCCAATCGACGTCCTACTGGTTCGACGATGGTGGCGTCATCATACAGGCCGAGAATACGCAATATCGCGTCCATCAGTCTTTGCTCTCACGACATTCGACCATATTCAATGATATGTTCAGCCTGCCACAGCCTGCAATGGATCCTGGTCCTACTTCTGAGGGATGTCCAGTTATATTCCTCTCCGACAAAGCGACCGACCTGGAGCATGTTCTATCAGTCATTTACGACGGTATACGGCGAGGAATTTCGTTGCGATTATATTTTCTCAATCTAATACCTCAACAATTAGGGTTCATGACATGCGAGCAACGATGAGTGTTGACTTCTTGAGCGCCATCCTACGCCTGGGGAAAAAATATGATATCGGTTATCTCTGCGAAGAAGGTCTGAAACTGCTACGTTTAGAATTCCCGACAACTTTGGAGATTTGGCATGCCTGTTCTGGGGGAGACACCCGCATAAACCCTGGCGTTGGCACCACGAGTGTAGTAATGACCGTCATTGGCCTATCTCACGAACTCTCTATCCCCCGTTGTCTTCCTGTCGCCTATTTCCGCTTTGTCACGTCAAATACGCTGGTAAGTTCCTCTCTACGCCGCCTTCTCCTGGTCATAAATAATATTGGTGCACTAGGAATTTATCTTGGGAAGTTCGGTTGATAATGGAGGAGGTTTGGAGCGCAACATTGCAATGCAGTGTGTGCTAGGCCGTGATAAGTTAATTCGCGCATACCATACCATATTCAAAAATTGGACAGGCGAGAATCTTTCCTTGCAGTCCGCCAATTGCAACACCAGGGCAAATTGTGCTGCCGACAGGGCAAAGATCGTTCGAAGGCTCAAGCTTTTTGAAAACGAGGAAAACTCTCAACAAGAGGGTGACTCTCGACAAAAGGATGACTCTCATCCTTTCCTGGATCCATGGGATGCAGAATTTGACTTCCGACTCTGTAAATCGTGCCTTGTGTCTATGAAATTGGCATATAAAAGCGCTTGTGCACAGCTTTGGTCCCAACTTCCCGGGTTTTTTGGACTACAACCTTGGGACAAACTCAAAGATTTTGATATGTAGCACCCCTAGATAAATTTCAATGCTCCTATATTTAGTTTGTTTGGTTTTCTATACATCCAGGAATTGTTCTGATACTAGTCGCTTTGAGTTTACTGAGGTCGACAGTATAATGCAACTAACGACCTTAGCCTTCTTCACTTTCCATGTAACTTTAAGTCCTTCAATTCCTAGTCCTGCAGTGACTGGTGGCCAAAACAGCGCTCTCCTCCGCCTCAACTACATAGGTACTGCCAAGCACGGAAGCTGGGACAATGCGCAGGGATTTAGGTGGCCAATCCATTTTTGTGCGTCGATCCGGTCGTTAAGGCTGAGCACAGCCACCCAATAACCTTGTGCCTATCAATCAACGTCAATTTTGTCGACAACGTTACATACCTTGCAATGTTTTTGACCCCTTTCTCCCACACCCTGTTGCGACATAGTCTATCCAACAAATAAAAGCTAGGGTTTTGAATGTCGCGTGAACCCAATCTTTTTACGCATAATCAAAAATTTCATCAAAGCGAAATGTCAGTCGTCTTGAGCTAGCTATTGGTAGAATACGCAGCTCACTATTATTCTAGGGATCATAATGGCATCCATCGTGATTTACACGGCGCCGGTGATGCACTTCCTATACCAGTCAGGACGACATCATTGAACACAGCGAGCAACGTGGTTGAACCAAATAACCCAGTCATCTCAACAGCGATGCAAGTTCTGGGTTCGCTTTCGGACGTTGGAAAGGCTTTACCATTTATTGCACCTGCATTCATTCTCCTTAAATTCATCATTGACTTGGAGATGAAAGCTCAAGATATCGACGCAAAATGCAACGATCTACTGGAACGCATCACTTTCATGCTCAGTCATCTGCCCATACTTCAAAACATGGAGGTCATGGCTTCGACACGCCAGGTCATCGACCGGATGAATGAAGCTATTAAAGCTGCTGCAGCCCTCATCGCCGCGTACCGCAAGCAAAGTCGCATCGCGCGCCGTCTCAGCCTTTCCAATCGCGACAAATTTATTGAGTGCGCTAATTCTGTCAATACGTGCTGCAGTGACCTCTTAATGAGCCTCCAAATCCACCAAACACTCCCACTCGACATCTTGACACGTGCCGTGCCGATTGATGAAGACGATGCAGCAGCCCAGACATTCGTGGAGGAACACGGAGGTAGCATCGATGCCGTGATGCACGATAGGGAGCTCGTGAAGGAATTCGCCCAGCAGCAGCACTTTGTTATGGACGACTCGGTGATGGCGCAACTCAGTGCGAATATTGCTGATTCTGTGGCACAGAACCATATCCGTTTGGAGGGTATTCTGAAAGACAACGTGAGCTCAGCCATAATCGACGGTTTGAAGAATTTGGCAGCGGAGATGCAGGCATCGGAGGCAGAACAGAAGTTCAAATGCGTACAGTGTGAAAAGGAGTTTACGAACTACACCAACGGCCCTAAAGCATGCTCTTTCCATCGAGCGGAATATGATTCATGGTCAAAGCATTTCCCATGTTGCAGCACCGCCCATCCATGTCAATTTCAACCGCATCGATCGAAACATCATTGCGATTATCCCTATGGCACTTTCTTTCCTCGCGCGAGGGCGGTTACGGGTTATGTTGACACCAGTGAAGAATGGGCAGCTGTCGAGGATACGAATTTGGAAACCGACGAGGTTCAAAAGGCCTCCGTGGGGCAACTTTTCCGCTGGGTTTCTCGCGGTGCGCGCCTCGAAGAGAATACTCTGCTCATCATCGTTGGAAGAGTATGGTACAAATATCCCTATTATTTCAACACATTTACCGCCAAGGAGCTGGAAGATATCACGAAATCCGTTCGACTATCTCGCAGGACTCTGATATTCCGAACATCGCCGGACGAGAATGAATACGCGTTGGGTGAATGGATCCTCTCAATTTCTGGGAAAATAACTGGAGTCCGCCTCACCTCCAAAGTCGCCACATCCACTCATCCTTATGTTCGTGTATGCCCGATTGACCTCTCGACCTGTACAAAATCAGGCGATATTCTTACCCTCTCTGAAGGTGGGATGCGCTCCTATCACCCTGTTTCTCCGTATGTTCTTCCAGAAACGATTACTATTGGCCCAGTGCTTAAGGATGCCCCATCGCGAGCCGTTCGCGCCAATTTCAAGACCCGAACCACTCCATCTCTCCGCGTCATCTTGAGAACGATGTCAGACCCTCCACTATCCGCTAATCCAGGTGTGGCGAGCACCAAATTTGATTTCTTCACTGGCAAGGTGTCAATTTTCAACAACAATCCACCCGGTTCATTAAACCCTATCACCATCGCCGCTGTCTCTGCCTCTTACCGGATGGTCGGCGACCGCGAATATTTGCCAGTGGAAGATTGCAAACTCATTGACGGATGTGATATTCTTCCTGTTACGATCGACCCTCGTCAGGCCTGGCAGATAAATTTCCAAGTGACGATACCACGGACAGAGGAAGATTCAAAGCTAGAAATTCGATGGTGGAATCGGGCGTTCTTGCCACGAAACCAGCCCGTTCGGGTCAAACTGGTAATTGAAGATATCGAAGGCGACAAATGTTCGCTCGTGCTCGAGCATGTCTTCAAACCGTACCCATTGTCGAAACGGAGCGACAGCGATCTTGGTTTCTTTTTCTTCGACAACCCCTTCACGTTCGACCGGAACTGCCTCCATGTAGAACCTACAGATAGCGAGGATCAGGTTGTGAAGATCGCAGGCAATGAGATTAGTGTCAAGAGACTGGACAAGGTCGTCTACCAAGCACTGAAAACGGGAAAGACAGAAGTAGATCTTGAGATTGGCCAGGAGAAAAACGATGGCGAGTGGGAATGGGGTGCTTGGGCTTTGGTCGACATTTCGTGCCGGAGGGTATACGCGTTCAAGATTCTAGTTAAGGAGGGCAAGAAAGTTCCGGTCAAGCGTTATGGCTGTCTAGGATACGTTCTGTGCCCAAGCTATGGCGAAACGATCAACCGGACAAGACCTATAAGCTACGCGACGGAGAGCGTGAAGCTACCTCCTCTCGAGCCATATTCGACAGTTGAATATGTACAAGACGACACTCTCGATGATTTCAAACCCCCAGTTCCTCCAAAACCTACGACTCCTGTAGTGGAGGCCCCTCCCATTTCCATCGCTTCCTTACCTAGCGTTCCTGTAGATTTGGACAGTCGGCTAGCATCGATTGACGTGAACCTTGCGAGGATTGCTACTGCTCTGGAGAAGTTGGTGGCCGCCATGCCAAGTGCTGTACCGAATGGACGATGATATTGGACATTGGCTATTTTTGCCTCTATCGTTGTAGTTATA
>Ga0307513_10000870_pt1 | contig 43765 bp, 36 predicted proteins | sample 15_EM_MG_FD_202174 | JGI IMG/M metagenome (GOLD analysis project Ga0307513, IMG submission 202174) | Populus trichocarpa ectomycorrhiza microbial communities from riparian zone in the Pacific Northwest, United States - 15_EM | ecosystem: Host-associated > Plants > Roots > Unclassified | place...
TAGAAGAGAAATGTGCTAGGACGTTGGAATTTCCCTTCTCAGCTACGCGAGGGGAAAACACTGCAAACTCAGCCCCCCGTTGAGACATAACAAAAGGAATATACGAGGCGCCTTACTAGGAGAGGCAACTCCAACGTCCTAGCACATTTCTCTTCTATTTGAGTTTTTACGGTATTTGAGCCTTTGCGGTATAATGATGACTGAAAACTTGAATGTCTATTGGAAAGGATAATGGAAAGAGATATGAAGCCATCATACAAAAGAAGAGTTTTTCTGTGTGATTGAGCTGTATCAATAAGGCTACTCCTATCGTCAGATTCAGCTACAAATTAGCCATGGAAGATTAAGGGAGACATTTTTAAACCTGTAGTCAAAAATTATTCTATTACTCCCTGATAACTTTCTTACCGAGGGCCCGGGTGTACATTACTGGTTTTGAATATTTTTCTCTTAGAAGACAGATGCGAGAATTTCCGAAGCAGTAGTAAACAGGTAATTGCTATAGATGTTCAGCGTGCTTTTGTGCTATGGATGCAATAGAGGAGTAGTATCTGTGGAGAGATGAGAGGGAAATGAGAGGGTGGAAACGGGTGTTGTTTCTCAAGTGCTGTAGTTTGTGACACCCTACAGTATAGTTTCAAATAATTAAAAACCGTGAGCTAGGTAGGCCAAAATTTTCTTCTCTGGAAAACGGGTGAAGAACATAGAGAAGAGTGCTCCCTCGGGCCCCTTGAGAGGACGCAATGGAGTTAAAGAGACACTACACATTACTAGAGGGAGCAATTGCAACATAGCACTGGTCCGGTTATTTGGGATTATGCGGCAGTTTCGATCCTCTCTCTTATATATTCTTATTTTGCCTCGCCCTACCTGTATACCCAGTATGAACAGAGGACCCCATACATGATACTCGCCAAAGCTACCGCAGGGCGACATATAGCCTTTTTCTCTCTCCATTTCTAGTAGGCTGTCTTCACCCCAACCACTAGGCTCTGACTCATTCCCTTCTTGAGCATAGTTATGGAAAGTGTATTAGCACACCTCTATAAGCTAAGAAATAGCCTGTAAGGACTGAGGTAATTGGACCTAATCCTGTGCACTTAAATTGACCTATGAGAGGATGGGATTAACCTAAAATCTCTCTGGTTTACATCCAACCCTTCATCATGCTGTAAACCGGATTTGATATAAAGAACGGGCACTCCAAACTTTCAGAAGTTGGGGGAAAAATTGAAGGGTCTACAGGCCATATCGTTCGAGTGGGTCCAACAATACTAGAGTGCGAGTGGTGGAGCGGAATCGTTTATTTCCATAGGGGTCCCATTTTGGAAACTTTTTAAAAAACTCCTGGCGCTCCCACAGCAGCACAAAATTCATCAACGCTCCTGTTGCGAATTGTTCTTTTAGAGAAGAATGGGTAATTATTAGGAAAGAGGAGGAGGAGAAGAAGGGAAGGAAAGCGAGGTGGTATGTAGGAAAGCAAACACAAGGAAATCATATGGGTGTGGAAATTCACATGTCGAGCACCCGTCCTCATTCCGAGAATAAGAGCAAGTAACATAACACAGTATGAAGCTCAAGCAAGTATAGAGATCAGCCAGACAATTAATGAGACTACCTTCAGATGTATATTGTAACAGTTTCCATTTTGCTGAAAAATACCGCCATGTTTTGTTAGGAATTCCGAGGGTGGAGGTCAGCGGAGGGGAGACTTCACAACTAGTTAGTATGCTGTAAGAACTCGGATAATTGGTACTCGCACGAGGGCGCTCGAGCTGCCTTTGCAAGTAATGTTCCATATTGTGTTTTTTTTTTTGGGGGGGGGGGGTGCTGAGGGTTAGCCTTCGCAGCGATCCCGACACCAAGAGCACAAGCACCCGGAGATAGAAGAAAAAATCAAGCACAACTAGGATAGGATCTGGATCTCGGGAATCTCACAGATAAAGAATTAGAAGAACCTGGAGGGGGATTAGGAGGCCAAAACCCAGAGCAGTTGAATTCAAGTGATTCCTTAATACTTCTGCAGAAAAAGTGTGCAAGCCTTAGTGTTGGAAATTAACCCCTTTAGGCTGCTCACCATATATTTTCCATTCCCACTGGATGGGAAATGCGACTACGATTAGCTATAAGCCTAAAACGAACGGTAGCTTCACCAGCGTTCCACCACTATTAGCTTCTTACCACCGAACACCCTGACCCTGCATACCTGGTGCAACATCACCAAACACTGATTCACCAACGATGAAACACGAACACCAGCAAGAGCCGAACATCCATCCTCACCCTCGGTGACTGACACTACCCTCGGCAGGTGGCATAACACTACCCTCGGGCACGATACTTCTACCTCGGATATGAATCGGCACAACGCAAAAGAAGGACGACCTAGGGACGGAAAGTGGGAGAGAAATCTGGCATGCTCTGGAAGTGTGTGGGGAGGAAGGTTTTCACTTGAGGAGGATATAAGATAGCCTGTTCTTCCCTTTGTTTGTTCATTATCAGTTGATCATCGAATTTTCGCTCACAGTCCTACGGTTATCTCTTGTCTTGTCGAAGTCATTCGTTATTGTATACGATCTCTTTATTCTTTGATTCTTCTCTTATATCTTTTGTCCGTTATCTTTATTCGTATCAATAAAAGTGTTCGCACCGTTCGGGAAACTAAGGATTAGATCCACTGCACCCTACCGCCTATTAGTTGTTTAAAACTTAGTACCTCAAATAGTGTACGCTAACTACTTAATGTATATATCATCGATGGTGTGTTGGGTTATGTCTGCCAAGTTTTAGTCTGGGATCTTCTATACTTGAGCGCCGAACTCCCTGCTATTCCGGCCAACTCAATACCTCTCTGCGAAATAGGGTTCTTTGCATACTCGATTTTCACAATATCCGAGTACCAATTATTCGAATTCTTACGGTATTCATGGTTAGCCTTTTGCTATGGTCGGGTCAGGAGCTGTCGGACCTCTTGATCATCGTCGATCTTAGAAGGATCGTCTAGTAGCTTGTCGGCTCCCTAACATTATCAAATTTTCTTCTTCTCTCGCTGACACTAACCGGCTTCATATTGGCTCTCTAACTGAGAGAGATAAGGCTCACAGCTAAAAGTGGGAAAAGTGGGTTGTGGGAAATTGCCTTCCGGGTGTGGAAAGAGGTCTTTGGGAGATTACGGCAGTAACGACCTTTTGGAAGTAGATAATAGTACAGTATCATCTTAGGAATGATAGTGTCGAGCGGAGGGAGATGCTGGGGTTGGGGGGGGGGCATTGAACAGGGGACTTGGGAAGAGTAGTGGTGGGGAAATGAGGGGAATGGAGGAATTTTGGAAGTGGTGGTGGAAATAGCTGCAATACCTTCATAAATTCTCTCTCGATATTTACTAACCTCTCCTAAAGTCTCCAAGACCCATTTGGCATGCCCAGGGGTAGACTCGGACTCCATGTTTTCCCCCAAGTCTGGACTTTGTATCAGGGAGTGATTGGTTGGCCCGGACTAGGACCGAATTTTCTTCCGTGAGTTGGAGGAGAATTTCCAATATGGGCTTTCGGGGTTGAACTCGTGCAATCTCGAAGAAATTTTTTTTCCATCAATCTAACTTAGGCTTGTGTGCAGGACGTTTCTGGGGAAAGCCAAGGTAGATCCACACTATTCCTATCATTCGAAAACTTAAAGTAGGGCCCCCCCCCCTCCATGGGTCAGGTGTGAACCCTTCCCCCCCTCGCATCTTGATTGAGATCTAGATTACCCTTTTTGTATTTGCGCGCCCAAAAGCGTATGGCAAGCTCACGACGGTAAGCTACTGTTCTGTATTGTATTGTATTATATTGTAGTGTACCGTTCGCTGGGAAAACGTACACTCCTGTCCAAAGAAGTTCTCGCTGATTCAAAAGTACTCTGGAGGGGCTTGGCGGCAACAGAGGTATGATACCAGCACTTGAGCACGAGTCGGTTTTCATATATTGAGTAGTTCACAGCCGACTTATCCGTAATTTCTCTTAAGGTGGAATGAGGATTGGCGGGATCGCTCTTTCGACTTGTTGAATATGCCATCTTTTTCGGTTTTCCGGGGCGGGGAAAGCATCTTTAACGGAGTCTTGTATACTGTTATTGATGCTTCTGTTGCAGCCAACCCCCGCTGGAGTACTTTCAGATCAGCGAGAACTTTTTGGACAGGAGTGTACAGCACACTTCGAACATTAATTTGACTCGAATGATATTTCATGACGCCAACTATTCCATCATACGTGGTCTCCCCCACTCTCTATATTTACGGACCGTTAGGAGCCTATTTGGATACAACGGTTCCGTTCCGTCTCAAAAAAGGCGGGGAAGAAGGCCACTTTCACAGCAGGAACGGTCACAAAGCGGAACAGTTCCTTTATTTGCCAAACAGACCCTAAAACCTTTGCCGAAATGGCGGAGAAAGAGGGACGGTGGCTGCATGTTCGGGTTGAGGGTTGTGGGCACGCCCGGTCGGCCAAAATACGGTCGGCCAAAACAGGTTATCACATGCATCTTATGGCAGAAGTCTATATAAAAGCACCTTCCCTCCACCTTTTTCCACCTTTCCTTTCTCCCTTCCCTCAACACAGAACACTCAACACAACGACAACTATCCATAAGGACGACAAAACCCATAGGACCCAAGGACCCAAGGACCCAAGGACCCAAGGACCAAAAGGACGACAAAACCCATAGGACCCAAGGACCAAAAGGACGACAAAATCCAGGACCCAAGGACCAAAAGGACGACAACTGAAGCACGAATCAGCAAAAATCTAACACGGCTGGTTGGTGGGGATGGATTCGAGGGAACGTGGAGGAATGGTCAAAGAGGAGGGATGACTGGAGTGGAGAAATGGAAGAACGTGGAGGAATGGGTGAAGAGGAGGAATGGTTGGGAGAGGTCAAGAGGAGGGATGGCTGGAGTGGAGAAATGTTTGAATGGGAGAACATGGAGGAAGGTGAAGAGGAGGAATGGTTGGGAGAGGTCAAGAGGAGGGATGGTTGGAGTGGAGAAATGTTTGAATGAGAGAACATGGAAGAAGGTGACGAGGGAGAGTGGTGAGAGAGAGGGACAACGAGGGCTCAACTTCAACCTATATGATGACAAATTTTTTGAATAATGTTCCAACACGCTTCATCTGAAGGAACCTGATGATGATGAGGCGTGGGAATGTTAAAATTAGTCTGATGGGTTGATCGAAGTTTTGTGCTTTGTGCTTGTTTTTGTTTGTTGGAGAGTGTCTGTGTAGGGGGAGGGGCATTGTGGTAGTATTATTGGAATATTCAAGATGTACACTCGCAACAAGTAAGTTACCGGACAATTGCAGAATTGGATTTGCAGAAGATTATGTTATTGTTGCGACGGCATTATAGCTTTATTGTAACCTGACCCATCTCCCACTGTAGTCAGTATGATACTATAATGATGATGCGAGAATTTCCCAAGCAGTAGTAGGCAAGTGATTGCTATAGATATTCAACATGCTCTTGTACCATGGATGCAACAGAGGGGTAGTATCTATGGAGAGATATGAGAGAAATGAGAGGGTGGAAGCAGGTGTTGTTTCTCAAGTAGTTTGTGACACCCTACCGTATCCCCTGCAGTTTTGATAGTGCCGAATTTCCCTACATCGTGCTAAAGAGGCACTAGCAAGATTAGCGTATTCCTCTGATTGGTGGATTCAATCTCATAGCTGTGTAAAGCTATCACATGACTCGGGATGTTGGTCAGTAAATCTCAACAGGTGCATTACCTCACAGCTACGGCTAACATCGCTCTCATATCAGGTTTAGTGCTCCTGTGGATGGAAAAAGATCTGCATCATAACTTGGCCTGAAATGCTTTGATATCACTCGATTGACATATCTAGAAAAGTGGGGAGCTAGTTTTTTAGTTTGCATTTTAGCGTAATGTAGGGAAATTCGGCACTATCAACACTGCGGGGGATAGTCTCAAATAATTGAACTTGAACCGTGTGCTAGGTAGTCCAAAATTTCCTTCTCTAGAAAACGAGTGAAAATCATAGAGAAGGGTGGGCCGCCCGATCCCTGGAGAGGACGCAATGGAGATGGAAGGACGCCATATATTAACAGAGGGGGCAATTCCAACAACATAGCACCCGGTTGGATTATTTGAGATTATGTGGTAGTTTTGGTTCTTCCCTAATGTGAGCACCCCTATACTATATTCTGATCCTGACTCGCCCTACCGGTATACCCAGTACAAACGGAAGACCCATACATGATACTCGTCAAAGCTGCCACCGGGTGTAGCCTTTTATCTCTCTCCATTTCTAGTAGGCTGCGTTCGCCCCAATCACTAGGCTCTGACTCATTCCCTTCTTGCGCATAGTTATAGAAAGTGTGCCAGCACGTCTTTATAAACTAAGGAAACAGCCTGTAAGGACTAGGATAATTGGATCTAATGCTGCGTGCTTAAATTAGCTTGTAAGAGGATGGGATAAACCGAGGATCCCTCCTGTTAGCATCCAACCCTTCATCATAGTGTAAACTAAACTTGATGTGAAGAACAAATGCTCCGTACTTGCAAAAGTTTGGGGGAAAACTTAAGAAGTCTATAGGCCACATCATTCGAGTGGGCCCAACGATGACGGAGCACAAGTAGTGGAGTAGAATCATTTATTTGCATAAGAGTCCCATTCCGGAAACTTCAAAAAAACACCTAGCACTCCCACTGGCATACCAGCACAAAATTCATCAATGTTTCTGTTGCGAATTGTTTTTTTTTTTAGAGAAGAAGAGGTCATTATTAGGAAAGAAGAAAAGGAGAAGGAAGAAAGGAAAGCGACGCACTATGGGTGTGGAAGTTCACACGTCGAGCACCCGTACTCATTCCGAGAATAAGAGCAAGCAACATAGCACAGTATAAAGTTCAAGCAAGTACAGAGGTCAGTCAAATGATTAATGAGAGTGCCTTTAGATGTATATTGCAACAGTATTCACCTTACTGGAAGATACCCCGGTGTTTGGCAAGAATTTGGGGGTGGAGGTCGGGAGACTTCACATCTATGATAGTTAGTATGATGTAAGAACTCGAACAGTTGGTACTCGCGCAATGGCGTTCGAGCTGCCTTTGCAAGTAAGGTCCCATATTGTTTTGTTTTTTTGGAGGGGGCGCTGAGGGTTAGTCCTCGCAGTGGTTTCGAACCCCATTCCGAGAGCGCGAGCACCCGGAGATGGAAGTAAAAATCAATCATGACTAGGATAGGACCTGAATCTCGGGAATCCCACAGATAAGGAATTAGGAGAAACAGGAGGTGGCAGAGAGGTTAAACCCCAGAGCAGTGGAATTCAAGTGATTCCTTAATACTTTTGCAGAAAAGGTCTGCACAAATAGTGTACGCCAACTACTTAATGCACATATCATCAATGGTGTGTTAGGTTACTTCTGCCAAGTTTTAGCCCAGCTTACTCTATACTTGAGTATGCCGAACTTTTCTGTTAATTTGGCTACCTCAATACCTCTCAGCAAAGTAGGGTTCTTTGCATACTCGGTTTTCTCGTCCAATCTGGGTACCAATTACTAGGGGGCCAGGATACTTTCAGGTCATTCTAGAACTAGATAGCATCGGTACCAGGGCGCGGAGGATCATGCATCGTACCATTTTCGGGAGGCTGTCGAATTGCGCGCCCGATAGGCTTGGTACCTTAATCCACAAACCGCAAACGACTCGAAATCAACTTCTTGAAACGAAGCGCAAATACCATGTTAGAAAACCTAGAGAAAGGAGCGGAGAAACACCCCGAGAGCTCCAATGTCCATTGCGCGCCGGTGATCAGCAAGAGGCAAGCTCGGATCCGGCCTCCCAATTTAGCAGTGCCTTCTCGGACGCAGTTACTGTATTTGGGAGAGCAAGAATAAACCCCACTGTCAGCTTTACTAGACACCACCGACTGGCCCGCCGCTCTATTCACCATAATCCCACCACTACAAAGATCCGATTTGGCATGAACCTCCGGAACCAAGATCACATTCAATCACTCGAAGGTCATCCATCCGCCATCATAGTTCCACTTCTGAAAAACCTCGGGCTCCTTCCAATCTTGTCCTGACGCATCTAACCTCGGCATAAGGAGATATCTATAGAACCTCGCAAAGTGTTCCCCACCAAATTTAGCTCTTTCCCTGCACTGCCCAGGTACGGCAAACGCAAACAAGCAAGCATTCGCACTTTCAGTATCATGCTCTCGACCAGTGACGTTTTCCGGAAGCCTGTGCCTGAGAGGGTGATAGCGTGTAGTACTTGGAGGGCCGTTGTTGGTTGCACGAAGTGGACTTTGGATGTGGCATATCATCGAGGGGGATTGGCCCCGAGAGCGTGAGCAGACACCGCAACTCGAGTTTACGGACAGTACATGTTGTCACTCGCGACGCTAGTTTTACTTTCCTCTCCCCCCTCACCTCGAACACCTCCAGCCCCCTACCCTTATCACTCGGGCTGTCTGAAGTATGATATGATATCATAATAATGATATCATATTATTATCATAGTTAAATTAGATGGCGGATTGAAGCAACCCATTGCCAATTGGGCAAAGCATCCGGAATATCGCTCGGGGGATGGGAGCTGAACCTCGGAGGATAGCGGAAAAAGGTTTAGCCGGTTGCTCGGCCAGCGCGGGGTCCTAGCTTACGATGCGGGGTCCGTGAACCCCCTATACATATACCTCTCCCAGCTCCTAGGAACACGAGCTCACCATGCTTCCTTGCTTTCCACATCTCGCGTTCTTCGTTACCCACCCACCACCCAGACTCTCATGCGCCCTCATTGTCACATGGGATACAGCGGCGGTAACAATCTCCCATCCCTTACCTCGTAATCATGGCCGGCGCTAGATACTACTACTAGCTTATTTGAGTAATCGTGACAGGAAAAACGTTGTTTTAGAAGTCGTGTACGAGTAGTGCTGAGAATACCACATAATCAGTACCGTTCAGCATTGCCATGACGGAAACAAGAGCGGCCGCGTAGATTTGCTCCCAGATACTGAAATAGGCTAATGGGCACCGGAAAAACAGCCAGCCGTGAACCCAATCTCACTTCGCGGCACGCTACGCAGCCATGAATTTCGGCCACAAGGTAAGGGATGGCAAGGGCAGCGGCATAAGCACCAAAGCCTCCGCCAGTGGAACGAGCGAACTAGGCATCTGCATGGGGACAACAGTTTCTTTTGTATTTCCTTTGGGCGTTGTTTATCCTGGGTCTATATTGTTTTTCTTTTCCTTTCTTGACTAGCTATCTTTAATATATGAGTCCCTGGCTTTGGAAAATTGGTCGTCGAGCATGATAGGGAAAAATTCGTCAACGGTTAGGTTAGTTCCTGGTCAGAAAATCAGAATTTTCTGCCTCCTCAGAACTCAAACGATTCAGCACCTGGGGGTGAGCTTAAATATCCTCAGAAAATCACATAGCTCGAACAGCCTTGGTGCGCCTGGCAGAAAATTCAACTGTTCTAGATCACCCAATGGATAGAACCCCATTTTACGGCCGATAGTAGGAATGAGCATTAATCTTCCCTCTCTTGTTTAACTAACACTAGATAGATCATTATCTGAGCGACATGATGTGATACCAACTTTCCATCCTTAGCCTCACTTCACTCTCTCTTTCCCACAATAATTCATTGGGCGATCCTGCTAATAGCAAATAGAAAACCCGTTTCTCAGGTAAAAGAAATCTCCGGGTAATTCGGATCAGCCCCATCAAACAGCTCCCCATTAGAGTGTCCCAAAGCCTTATCGAAGAACGCCTTGAGGTAAACCCTCTGTATCGCCATGGCCCTTAGACCCCCGATAGTTCCGACGAGCCCCTCTATTTCTTCCTTCGGGAACAGATTCTTCAGCCCGGGTATCTCGGCAAGTGGGGCTAAATCACTGAACGTAAGATGTGCTGAGCCCTTGAGCAACAACTCCCTCTTCCACCCCTTGGAGGGGCTATCCCAGAAACCCTTCCACGTCTCGTCAGTGGTGCGGTTATGTCCTTCAGCGCCGAAGAGGATGAACGGCTTCTCGAGACCACTCTTGATGACGTTGCCTATCAGTCTCCCGTCGAGGCTGACTCCCCCGAGAATACTATCTTCCGCAGCCATTGCCCCAGCAGAGGCGGCCCCTCCCAACGAGTGTCCAAATATGCCCGTCTTCTCGACCTCCAACCCCTTCTCTCCAACGCCCGGAATCACGCTGGTAAACGATGCCATACTCAAGGACTTGACTACGAAAAGCGCATCCTTAACCCTCTCGTTGTAATACTTGGCCGTCTCTTCCTTGGTGATATTAACCCTATTCTCGGGCAGATGGGCAACAGCTACTTTCCCATCGGGAAACTCCACGATGGGCGAATCGTAGGTCGCATCTAGTGCCGCGACCAGGTACCCGTGGCTCGCGAGGTCTTCTGCGAGAGTGGCGTAGACATGCCGACTGACCCCGAAGCCCGTAGAGAGGAGAATGATCTTCACTTTCTGCGATTTGACTGGTGAGCCGTAGTAGCTGTTTGTAGTTATGCTCTTGAACGTCCCATTCGGTAGGTTCTGTATAGTCTCGTAGTATGTGGCCATCGCTGCCGACACGTAGTCCGGGTGCGGAAAGTTTGTGTAGGTGAAGGTGGTAGGGTAGTATAGTGTCATTATGATCCTCCGGGGCTCGGGGGTTGGGGCGAAGATGTCATTCCTAGTTTCGTCCGTGATGAAGAAGTCGTAGGTGCCGATTAAGTTGGGCCCTGTTGGGGCCGGGAGGGATATTGCGGTGATATGGTGGGGGAGGAAGGGTAGGGAAAGGCATAACAGGTTGAGGAGGGGTTTCAGAATCATAGTTATAGAATTGATGGGAGAGAGATAGAATGACAAGGTATCGTACTAATTCCCAACCTTTTTAAGGAAAACTTCAAAACAACCAGTTCTCTTTGAACCTCCAGGTATCTTTTCTCTTGAAGGTATCGAGTGCTGAACCGAAAGTATGGAAGGAAGGAAGGAATCAACTGAACTATACCGCCCCTTTATATACCCATCCCCTCCACTATCCAGCCCTTCCACCAATAATACATCTAGAACCTAGAACGGACAAACTAAGCACCGTACCTCCCTCCCCCAAACAGGAGCAAAAATCCTTAATAAAAATAATAAGCGGCCTCCTCATCCGGTGTCGCCCGATGACACACTAACAAACTATAATACTATCATATGCTATACTGACGTACTCGCACCATAGACTACCGGTTTAGCACACAATCGCATGTTACGTTACATTACGTCGCCCGGTTACACAGTAGAGTTACCTTTTTCCGACATTACACATAATCTGGGATACATACTGTACGTACACTGCAGTGCAGTGCGCACCATCGTGATACAAAATCGCCATAGAAGAGAGAAAAGAGAAAAAGGAAGGCGAAAGAAAAAAGCCTACTAAGTCAATACTTGAAAAAGGTGACGATGGTACGGTATGGCGACTCAGCCACTGAGGAAGAAAGAGAGAAAAAAATAAGCACCAGAGACGAGCAATTCTTCGGCATGGCGCAGAAGGACAGTGCGTGTAGAAGAACTGAATGAGTGAAAGAAACAGAAGAAGTGCAATATTGAGCACGGGCAGGAAGCCGTTGGGTGTGGAGATGTGCAATGAGTGAATGAACCAATGAATGGTAGGGAGGTACCGTATTTTCTCTGTGAATTCGCTAGCTCAGAATATCCCTGTAAACTGCGACATCAGCTCCAGTAAGTTTAGTTTAGCAGGGTAATAGAATTGCGACAGTCAGTTAATGAGATCCAACACAGCCAAATGACTCATGTCATACCGAGTCAGGAAAGCACTTAAAAACTGCCGTCAGTGAATCCCGGGACTAGCGAGCAAGCTGAGCTAGCGAATTCAAAGAGAAAATACGGTACTGTAGGCAGGTAGGATTACCCTTGCGAGGCATTTTTTCTTTTTCTTCCCTTTTTAGGCGGGGTACAAGCAGTGTACTCGAGTACCGTATGAAACTACCTTGTACAGTGCAGTACTGTGCTTGTAGAGTTCATCGGAAAGGGTAGGGCACATACATATTCTGGCTTATGGGTTTACCGCGGCTGCACGCTGGGTAACTGTACCATGGCTTTCTCCTGTTGTGCTATGGTACCGGGATTAAACTGGCGCTAGACTACTATCCGTATTTTACCACTTGGAGTAGCCTTATCACCGCCCCTCACTCGATGGGTTGGGAGACTGGAGAGCAGCTACCATACGGAAACTTGGAAGAATAATAAAAACGAGAAGAATAAAAAGATACATCCAACTAACACTCCCAGTCAAAAACACAAAGGAGGGGGGAAAGAAAGAAAAAAACCTCACCAGATCGGGAACCTTGATTTCACCGGGATTAAAAACCCAACTTAGATCCCATTACGCTCAAGTGCCAAGACCACATTACTAACAAACTATCTAACTGACTCATTACAGTAGAGCACAGCTAGCAAAGCCCCATTCGAGACCTCGAGCCTCCCTACTTGCTCCCATGTGTGTTATCTCACTATAGTCTTCTGCTCTTTCTAGTGTTTTGTGGAGGTTTTTTTTTCTTTTCCTCTCTTCTCCTTTCCCCCTCTTTCTTCCTTGCTTGCATTCCGCCCGGTTTTCTAGGGATGCCTCATTTCTGCCCGGCGGGGGAGGGGGCTCGCTCCCAGCAAGTAAGTAAGCATTGCGGTATTTTTTGAACAGGTCAGATTAGATCGTATTTTGAGATAGAACACTTAGATACGACCTACAATACATATTAGATTCGAATTCTTACGGTAACCATAGTTATACTTTTGTTATGGTTGGGTCCGGAGCTGTCGGACCTCTTGATCATCGCAGATTTTAGGAAGATCGTCAGGTAGCTTGTGGGTTTCCTAACATTATTATTTTTCTTTCCCCCGCTGCCACTAAAGGGCCTCATATTGGCTCTTTAACTGAGAGAGGTAAGGTTCACAGCTAAAAGTAGGAAAAGTGGGTTGTGGGAAATTGCCTTCGAGGTGTGGAAAGAAATCTTTGGGGGATTGCGGCACTGGCGACCTTTTGAAGTTGATAGTGGTATCTTAGGAATGATGGTGTCGAGCGGAGGGAGATGCTGCGGTCGGGGGCGTTGGACAGGGAACTTGGGAAGAGTGGTGGTGGGAAAATGAGAAAATGGAGATGTTTTGGAAGTATCATAGTTGCAAAAATCTCTGCAATACCTTCATAAATTCTCACCCGATATTTACTAACCTCTCCTAAAGTCTCCAAGACCCATTTGGCATGTCCAGGGCTAGACTTGGACTCCATGCTTTTCCCCAAGTCTGGACTTTGTGTCAGGGAGTGATTGGTTGGCCCGGACTATAATAGGACCGAATTTCTTCCGTGAGCTGGAGCAGAATTTCTAATATGGACTTCCGAGGTTGAACTCGTGCAATCTCAAAGAAAAAAAGTCCATCAAGCTACAATCGATGCGTTTCCCCTCTCACATGTTTGCAGATTTTCGCCCCATACACGGATGGTTAGAACTTGATAAAAGTCTGTATCTAGATCCTGGTGTGTTTGGTAGGCCCAACATCCAAAGTCTAGACTTTCAAGTTTTTGTTCTTGTCCTTTTACATCCACACCCGCTGTCCAAACTAAGAGAGGCAACTCGCACGTCCTAGCACATGGTACGATTATTCGGGTTCTTACGGTAATACAATTGCCAGCGATGTCACGGCGTGTTGAGAATTGTTTCTCAAGAAGCGGCTGTTATATTAAGAGAAGGAAAAGAGAGAAGAAACGAAGGAAAGCAACGAACTATGTAACTTAGAGAAGCAAACACTGGGAATGCATACGCAGCACCAGGAAACTTCTGGGAACAAGAGGGGACAACATCGCATAGCACAAGGTTCAAGCGTATACATAGAATAATGTAAGAAATAAGGAGAGCACCTCCGGAGGTCTATTGTAACAGAGCGGGATATCTTATTGGAGATGATAGTATTGTGACAAAGCTGGGGAAATCATTCTCCCGTGCTATGATATGATAGTATATTATTTTCATAAAGATTACCCTCTCTACTAATACATGTGGCTTGACAATTACTAGAACAATTCCGACCTAGCTCAGAGTTGAACCTATGCACATATTTTGCACTGCCAAGCCGTCCCCCCGTTCCAAATTATTTACTGTACACTTAAGACGTCCGGAACCATAGTTAGGAAAGCAATAGGATAGGGTTTTAATTGAGGGGTATACGGGGGGGGGGGGGGGGGCCGGCCCCCCAGTCGGCCAAAATCAGTTATCACATGCATTACATGGTGGCCCTAGTTCCATATTTTTTTGAGTAGGGTTGGTTGGCCGATCTGTCTATATAAGGAGGCCATGCCTCCGCTTCTTTCCTCCTTTCCTTCTTCCTTCCTTCTCAACACAGAACACTCAATATAACGACAACCATCCATCCGGAGGACCATAAGGACGACAAAACCCATAGGACCCAAGGACCAAAAGGACAACAAATCTATAGGACCCAAGGACCAAAAGGACGACAAATCTATAGGACCCAAGGACCAAAAGGACGACAACTGAAGCACGAATCAGCAAAAATCCAACACGGCTGGTTGGTGGGGAAGGATTCGAGGGAACGTGGAGGAATGGTCAAAGAGGAGGGATGGCTGGAGTGGAGAAATGGAAGAACGTGGAGGAATGGATGAAGAGGAGGAATGGTTGGGAGAGGTCAAGAGGAGGGATGGCTGGAGTGGAGAAATGTTTGAATGGGAGAACATAGAGGAAGGTGAAGAGGAGGAGGGGAGGAGAGGTCAAGAGGAGGGACGGCTGGAGTAGAGCAATGTTTGAATGGGAGAACATGGAAGAAGGCGAAGAGGAGGAATGGTTGGAGTGGGAGAATAGATGGGGTGAAGAATGGTTAAAGAGGAGGAATATGTGGGCACTGGGGGAACCTCAACTCATATGATGACAAGCCTATAATTCTCTGAAAAACTCTTCTCCAGTCGTTCCTTGTTTTATAGGAACTCCAGGGTCGAGCATAGAGATAACAAAGCTATTCTGATGAGTTCTATGAAGTAGTTTTTACTTGCCAAGTCGTACCGGAGGAGCACGATAGCAGTGTAAATACTTTCGCATAGTGTAATATATTTCTTGCTTTTATCTTTTTTTTTTGCCTTCGCTTTGGAGGAAGGAGATGGCCAAGCGTTTATGTTTTGCTTGCAAAGAGTAATAAATACCATGAGTTTTAACACGCTGCAACGCTAAAGCGATACCCTACTGTATAGTCTCAAATAATTGAACCGTGTGCTAGGTAGTCCAAAATTTCCTTCTCTAGAAAACGGGTGAAGGACATACTGTAGAGAAGGGTGGGCCGCCCAGCCCCTTGGAAGGGCACAATCGAGCTAAAGAGACACCATGCATTAACAGAGGGGGCAATTCCAACGACATAGCACGCGGTTGGATTATTCGAGATTACGTAGTAGTTCCGGCTTCTCCCCCAACATGAACTCCCCTATTTATTCTTTTTTCACTCGTCCTACAGCTACACTCAGTATGAACGGAAGACTCAGACATGATATTCACCAAATCCAACGCTGGTGTGACAGATAGCCTTCCCTCTCTCTCCTCGGTTCTAGTAGACCATGATCACCTCAACCGCTAGGCTCTCACTCATTCCCTTCTTGAGCGCGGTTATGGAAAGTGCATTAGCACACCTCTATTAACTGAGGAAACAGCCCGCAAGGACTGGGATAATTGGTCCTAATGCTGTGTGTCTAAATCAACCCATGAGAGGATGAGATCAACAGAAAACCCTCCTGTTAGCATCCAACCTTTCATCATACTGTAAACTAAACTCGATGTGAAGAACAAACATTCCCCACCTTCAGAGGTCCGGGAAAGTGAGGCTTCACAATTGGTTAGTAAAATTCTCATCAGCATTTAACAAAGTTGGACGCAGAGCAGTCAGAACCTATGATCATTATCATTTTGAGCAAGGTAGTCAGTTTGTCAGTTCTCCAACATTCACAATTTTTTTCTTCTCTCGCTGCCCCTAAAGGGCTTCATATTGGCAGCTTATCTGGGAGAAGTAAGCTCCACAGGTAAAAGTAGGGAAAATGGGTTGTGAGAAATTGCCTCGAGTGTGTGTAATATTTGAGAAATTCCAGCACTGACAACCTTTTCGAAGTCGGCGACAGTATCATAGTAGGAATGATAGTTCCGAGTGGAGGGAGATTTTGGAGGAATTTGAACAGGGAATTTGAGAAGAGCGATGAGTGGGAGGAGTTTTGGAGGTGGTGGCTTGAGTCGCGAAAACACTATCATGAATTCTCACTCGATATTCAATTACCTCTCAAAAAAAACCCCTCCGTGGCACATTTTGTACACCTGGGAGCAGACTCGTGATTCAGATTTCTTTCTCAAGTCTAGACTCTGTGTTAGGGAGTGATTATTAGTTAGCCGGGGCTAGGACCGAATTCTCTTCTGTGGACCGGAGAAGAATTTTTAAAGTGGACTCTCAAGGTCAAACTTGTGCTTAATCCGGGAGAAAAAAAATTTCATCACCCCACAATCAAAGCGTTCCTCCTTTCCTAAACGCCCACAGATTTTCATCCCATACACGGATGGCTAAAGCGTGGTGAAAGTCTTTATCTAAATCCTGGCATGTTTGGTATGCCCAATGGTCCGGAGTCACCAAGGAAGAAGGAGCTGAAGCGTAAAGCAATGGGACTGGTGGATGAGAGAAAAAGAGAGAGAGTTTCTGTCTTAGTTGCCCATCTATAGGCGCGCCCGAGACTGCCGTACTTATAGAAATGTGAAGCACGAATGTAATTAACATGACAACTGTCATTATATAGATCCTTATGTCCTAAGTGGCTAGGCAACAGGCCGAACATATCCGCACCTATCATCACATTGAGGTAATACTTCTAACACCAATATCCAAAGCCTAGGCTTTCTAGTTTCGTCCCTGTTTTTCTAACTCCGCACTTAATGTCTAAATCCCAATCTGGTCCTAGCACGGCAAGGGGTGTTCTTGAATCTTAAGCTAGGACCAGTAGTCTTGAGGATATATAGCCGGTCCCGAGATTCTATCAGGGGCGGGATGTGAGGTTAATTGATTCCCGAATACCACACCTACTAGAATAATTGAACCTCGCCCTAGGGCGTTGGAGTTACCTTTGCTGGTAAGGACCGGTACTTTTTTATCTTTTTATCTTACGTTAGAGATTCGGTAGTCAGTTTCCTCAGTGCTTTCGCCCCCCCTATCCAAGAGAGGGGATTTTGGACGTCTTAGCGCGAGGTTCAATTATTCTAGTAAATACTATAATACAACCGCCAGCGGTGTCACGGAGAGGGGCCGCATTGGAGATAATAGTATTGTAGCGAAGCTGGAGAAAGCATTCTCTCCTATGCTTAAAATCCTCTCCCGCTAGGAAAGTAGTAGAATAGGGTTTGAATTGGGGGGTATACCGGGAGGGGGTGCTGGTCGGCCAAAAATGAAACGTAGTCGGCCAAAAATCAAACGTACCCCGTGCTGTGGTAGCCCTATTTCCTTATTTTTGTGAGTAGGGTTGGTTGGTTGATTTGTCTATATAAGGAGGACATGCCTCCGCTTTTTTCCTCCTTTCCTTCTTCCTTCCTTTTCAACACAGAACACTCAACACAACCACAACTACCCATCCGGATGACCATAAGGACGACAAAACCCATAGGACCATAGGACCAAAAGGACAACAAAATCCATAGGACCCAAGGACCACAGGACCAAAAGGACGACAAAATCCATAGGACCATAGGACCAAAAGGACGACAACTGAAGCACAAATCAGCAAAAGTCCAACACGACTGGTTGGTGGGGAAGGATCTGAGGGAACGTGGAGGAATGGTCAAAGAGGAGGGATGGCTGGAGTGGGGAAATGGAAGAACGTGGAGGAATGGGTGAAGAGGAGGAATGGTTGGGAGAGGTCAAGAGGAGGGATGGGTTGAGTGGAGGAATGTTTGAATGGGAGAACATAGAGGAAGGTGAAGAGGAGGAATGGTTGGGAGAGGTCAAGAGGAGGGGCGGTTGGAGTGGAGATATGTTTGAATGGGAGAACATGGAAGAAGGTGAAGAGGAGGAATGGATGGAGTGGGAGAATGGATGGGGTGAAGAATGGTTAAAGAGGAGGAATATGTGGGCACTGGGGGAACTTCAACTCATATGATGACAAGCCTATAATTCTCTGAAAAACTCTTCTCCAGTCGTTCCTTGTTTTATAGGAACTTCAGGGTCGAGCATTGAGACAAAAAAAAGCTATTCTGATGAGTTCTACGAAGTGGCATTTACTTGCCTAGTGGCACCGGAGGAGTACGATAATAGTGTCAAGACTTTGTAATAGTTGAATATATTTTACATTAACGTTATCAAACTCCATTCTATGGGCACGCACTCTTTCCTTCCTTAGTAGTTCCGTGAGGTCATGGATAATCACTCGCACATTGGGAACCATACAAATCTCGTATCAAACTCAGAGTCTTAATAGTATCTTAAGTTCAGAAAATTAAGCTACGCATTATATAGTAAGTCTATCGTTAAGATTCCAAATGCACAGTACCGGCAGTCGGCTACGTCGACTGCACCCGCTACGAGACCCCCGCTGTGGTAGACCAAGCCGCGGGTAGAGTACCATCAACACTACAGTTATTATTAGTATTAGCAAGCCCATCCAAGGCATCCAGCGATACATGGCGACCAGCCCTCGCCGTAGAGAGGCCAGGCAATGTTATCTGTTTAGGTCGCTAAGAGATCGCCCGAGTATCGCCTATTATGGATTAGGAAGCATGTGGAGGTCCCGCGTGCGGGGTGAGAGATTGAAAGGAAAGTAAAGGCCGAGGAATATAGAAAGATGGAGGGAGGTATGGGCTGGCGGTGAAGAGTGTGATTCCCCTATATTTTTTCTCGCTGCGTGGGCTAGGGACAACCATACTGATACTACAGTAGTAGAAGGCCATTTATGAATAATGATACGAGCCTACTTGTTCTGAGCTAAATAAACCTCCACCACCTAAATAATACTTCCGACATGATATACCCCTTTATAGAGGGATAGGGATAAAAGTATAGGAGAAATTGATATAAAAAATCAGGAGGGAAAGAAAAAAAGGCCGTGACGAAATCAGCAAAACCCCCGAACAAAGAAACCCCGCTCCTCCTGCCTTATGTTTATCACCTCCCTTCTAGCCCGCGTACCCACTTCCCCTTGCACATCCTCGGCCCCCTAACCAACCCTAGTCACAGTCCACAGCCAGTGAATTCGTGCTACTATTGCCACCTAGCCGATGCAAACCCATCAGCCCGTCCGCACCTCGATGATTTGGCCGAAAAGAGCCTCCCCTCGCCTCTAAAATCACAAAAATGGCTAGAACCGCCAGCCCCAGGTCTAGCTTGAGTGCGAAAAAGGTGGTGTGAATAGGGCGACCAGCTCATCCCGCTCACAATCCCGAATCAAAGAACAGGTCTGGAAGCGACTGCTGCCACCATGACAGGCCGTCATGGATTAACTGGTCGGGAACGGTCTCTCCCAGTTCCGCCGCGAACTCATCCGGTTCCGGAGATGGCCAACGCGTTAGGACATCCGATGAAAGGAGGTCCGTCAAGCGAGGATCTTCAAGCGGGGTAGAGCCCGCCTGCAACTGGAACTCCGGCGACTGGAGGGGAATATCCCCCTCCGGTGATGGCCAACGCGTCTTAGTCAATTCCAAAAGATCCTCTCTAGAACAAGCCTGGGCCGTGTAAGGCGCGAAGTCATCGTACTGGCATAGGAATCCCGTTGGTCGTGGTGAGTGCATACACGGTCTGAGCATTTGAATAATTTCGCTATTGCCCAACATTATCGCTATCGATAGGGGTGTTCGGAATTTATTATCCTTGCAGGAGCGATCGATTAGATGATGTTTCAGCAGGGTGCACACGGTCATTGCATGGCCCTCACTGACAGCCATATGCAGGGGTGTCTTCCCGGAGGGCCCACCGAGGTTGACGTCGATTGTCGCGTGTCCAAGGAGGATCTCAACGAGTTCCAGTGCGCCATTTTTACATGCGATATGTAGTGCTGTTTCACGCGCTGTGTTGAGTTGGTTGATGTTCACCCGGTGCTCTTGGACGAGGCAGGTTAGCATTGTCTTACGGTTTAGGCTCACGGCCTGGTGCAATGGGGCGTTCCCCCCGCGATCTGACTGATTTACGTTGATTCTGTAGTCTGCTAGGAGATCGCGGAAGATTTGAGTCTCTTTCCGGAGGATCGCGAGCGACAAGGCACTCAACCCCGAGAGTGGTTCTTTCAGGTTGGGGTCAACCCCGTGGCGTAGTAGCATCTGCACTATCTTCTGGCTTCCGCTGCGGATTGCGTTGTGTATGTGCGGCCACGCCCTGCGTCGGTCGGTCGGGGTAAGGTCAATTCTCATGTCGCTCAAGAGAAGCCGTGTTGTTTCTTCGTCTCCCCCCCGGATCGCATGATGCAGTGGTGTCAGCCGCTGAATGTTGGGCGCGTTGATATTCACCCTCGGGTTATCTAGTAGAAGGGCTACCACTGCCGGCGCCCTGGATAAACAAGCCACATGCAGAGGCGTGTTGTACTCAAAATCACGAACATTGATGTCGGCTTTTCCCTCTTCCAAGAGGATCTTTGATAAAAGAGGGTCCCTAAGGCCAGCAGCTGTATGTAACGCGGTTCGTTGGGTAGGGCCCGAATCATTAATTTTTACTCGAGAATCGTTGAGCAGAAGACGGGTGATGGGTTGGCTTTGAGATTTGACAGCCAGAGCTAGGAGGGGAATATGGTGAGGTCTTGAACCGATGTTGGCTCCTCGGTCGAGCAGGAGTTGGACTACAGCCACCTGCCTATAGCTCACAGCCTCTCGCAAAGCTGTAGATCCCCGAGTGTCTTCCGAATTGATGTCCACTCTCCCATCATCAAGCAATACACGAATATTCTCCACTCTTCCATATGAGGCTGCAGAAGATAATGCCGTCTGGCCTTGGAGATTCCGAGCCACCGGATCTATACCACACTGTAATAAAGTGACGACAGCATCTACGCTTTCTGTTCTTACCGCGCTATGCAGGAGCGCTCCATCTCCGACAAAATCAAGTATCCCTCGGCTCAAGAGATGCTGGACTCTGGCGCTGTCTCTGTATTTCGCGGCTGAAAACAATGCCTTCTTCCCGTATCCGCTGAGACGACCAAGGAACACAGAATCAAGGAGCGCAGGGGCGAGAAGGGCTGCGAGAAAGCGGCTCACTCTGAGCAGAGAGTTCAAATCGCATGGGCTCTGCTCTCTGGATATGAGGAGGATAATTTCGTTGGGTAAATCTAGAAAAGACATCCGAGGATTCGTGAACTAACCGAGCTAGCAATAATGAGGGCGGCGGTTGTGCAATGGGCTGGGTATTAAAAGTGTCTGGTTTTAAAGTGAGGATTCAACAAGCGGGGAAGCTTGAATAAAAGAAAAGGCAGTCTTTTGTTATCGCGTGTGAGCTCCTTTTTCGGGTCGGCGTTTCCGGTGCCCGCCTAACCGCATAAAACTAATAATAAGCGGGACTAGACTGGAGACTCTCCTCCCTCATTTGAGAGAATTTAAGTGCTCCCGTAATTACATCATACATGCGCAGTGTGTAAATGTTGGATGCAAACAGGCGTGGTTGGTTGTTTTTACATGGAAAACGCCGGTACTTGTGGCCTACCCGAGTGCTCGAGAACAGCACGACCAGGTGCACGAGCTTGGCGACAAAAGAAACCACTGGTAGCCCCCCAAAGTCTTCCACACAAAGGCATCCTCAACAGTTGCGTACCGGCCCCCGAACACTCACCACCATGAGGAAAAAGTCTAGTGCTTTTTCTTTGGATACTTGTAGCGGAACCTGACAGGAAGGTTCACGTAATTGAAGGCCAGGTTGCAGTGACTATGCTCAAGGGCTCTGGAACCCGGGGTTATGGAGAAAAAATCCCAAAAGATCGTCAAGACCGGCGATTTGCAGGCAATTTCCACAGGGCCATCATTCCAGCTAACTCCATCCACCTACTGCCAGTGTTCAGGAGAACAAAAAACCATTGGCAATTTTATCTTAGGTTATGTTCTCTTTCACCTCGTTGAGGGGCTGGATTTTTTGTGCCCGTTCGTGGTGGTTGGCTGGATTTGCACATTTTGGATGATAGGAGGGGTCTCCTCTGCCGCCAAGTTCATATTGTGCTTTAAGTTATGTCACAGGGGCATAATCACATTGGTGAGGGGTCGGGCACCGCAGATGAATTTGAGTAACTTGGGCAATTTATAGCCCCGAGTAAAGGATAAACACTCTCATTTTCGAATCAGTGTGCGCATACCTCGAGCCTACGCACCGCATTCTGATCAAGCTTAGTGATGGCAAGTGGCTTAACTTGACTCTTGGGTTGAGGACTGCCGGCGAGATATACAAGTACCAGTACTCGGGTGGAAGAGCTGATCGATCGCTTAACATCGCACCCTTGCTGGCAAACAAAATATAAAGTGTTTTCGGAAACCGTTCCTTTTGCAATTGATCAGCCCTAGCTACGTATCAGAGAGAACTACTCGGGGATCCATTGAGAATGTTCACGGGTCAACCTTGGGATCCAAGTAGCTGATGGGGGTAGGGGAGAATCCAAGATACCAAGGACCTGCCGTACGCTGTTCTGACATGAACTACTGCTTACCGTATCATACCTGTAGTGAAACAAGAACACCCTAAAGCAAGGATGCATACGAATATTATAAGCAATTAAGTGTGAGAACCCTTGTTATCGTGGACTCACTTTTATGTGGAATGCAATTAAAATTTAAGCTTATATTAACGTACCCGGTGGCATAGCGAAAAATACGGCACAACGAAACATTTGGTGCTCTCAAGAAACTTCAATGAGAGGAAGCACAGGCAACCGAGCAGGTGGAAAGTATTGATTCCGATTTGGAGTCTGATACTTCCCTTAGTAACCCTCTTTAGCTATTTGATAGTTAATTCGCTTAAATCATTATTACCTTTACCATCATTTTGTGGTGAAGTTGTGGTGCTCACCAAGTTTTTCGTTGTGCCGTATTTTTCGCTATGCCACTAGGTACATACGTTATGACAACCAGGTCATGATACAAAGTCCCCATCATGAGCAGAGCGAACACAGGGGGATCCTGGAAGCAGGATTTTGTATGGCTGATTGTCTGTGCGCGCCTGAGAGGGTCATACAAGTACTAAATTCCGCCACCAGGATCCCACCTGTGTTCGCTCCGCTCATGCTGGAGACTTGCAACGGACTGTCGGGGAATAGGATGGACCGCCAGCCACAAATAATTTAAGGCACCCGCGCCCGCATCCGCACCTCAGGCCTACCAATTAAGCGCCCGTGCTGAACCACACGTTGAGCCAAGGATCCTGGCGCGATCTTACCCGTGTCGATCACAGCCGCTGACACCGGTTCGGGTCAGACGACCAGCCATCGAGTTAAACAGAGCTTCTATCAGACCCATTCTCCTCACCTCCCTCCTCACTACCAATGCCAAAATGTCTGATTCACCGCCGCCAAAACGTCATTGCCCCTCAAGAACGAAATCCTTCACCACGTACTATCCCACCAAAAAGTACACTCCACACATTTCTCACTCTCCCTCATACACAACTGCTCCTTATTGCTATCCGCTTTCCCTCTTACCCCTAGCAACGATCAGAGTTTACCAATCCCGCGAATTCGCACCTCTAAGAGCTCCATGCCGCAACTGTAGGCGCCCCGCGGAGATCGGGCTCACCTTACAGAAAATATTTCTTACCGTTGAACGGCTGGTCAGTGGAGGAGCGGGCAAGCTGGACCAGAAGGAGAAAAATGAGGAGAACCACTGGGCGGTTAATTACGAAGCGGGGATTCTTGAACCAGCGATATTCGGCGGCGGAGGTTTTAAGAGTGGGAAATTGGCTGACAACCCATATTTCCCGTTCGAGGGGGAGAGGGGAGTGGAGGAGCTTGGATTGTTCATACGGGACCTATATGGGATAGTTCTGGATGGTGGCGGCGGCGGTGGAATTACGGAATGGGGGAGGGAGGAGGCTCGGCTAGAGACTCCAAGGAAACTATCCGAGGTGTCCCGCAAAGCAACGCCGTCAGTATCTCCTTCACCCATGTTTTCGCGAACCTTTATATCCCCGCCTCCTTCCCGACATTCCGAAACCCCATCTGGGACCCCCGAGGAAGAGGGCACTATACCGGACTTCAACAACCGAAAGGTGTTATTCGCCCTCTTAGACAAACTTGAACGTGGATCTTTCGCGGCAGCACAAATGATGGAGGCATTTGCGGACGTGGTGATTGGCCGAAGATGCGGCAGCGACCGTTGCGGCTCGACCCAGAAACCAGAAGCCAAAGTATCACCTGTGTCTACAGGTACTTTGGCGCCGGAGGGAGAGGTGTATATTGAAAGCTGGGATGACAGTTCTAGGACAATGTCTGCCGAGCCAGCCCCGCGGGTGTACACTTTGCCTGTAGGGCGGAAGAATGGGCCCACATTACAAAGCACTCCAGAGGACTCCTCATTGCCATCGACCCCGACAGGCGGCCCTACGGCAAAGGTACGAGAGAAGGTCGCCCGCAACTTGCGCACCCCAGAACGCGGCAACAGAGTGGGTCCCGAGGGGCCTGTGCTAGGTCCGGCGCATAAGTGGCACGCCTCTATAACCCCTAGGGCCGAAAGGAGGATTAGATTTGAGAACCCTGGAGAGGATGTCACGGCTATGATAAAGGAGGAGGAGGAGGAGGAGGATTAGATCGGCGCCATATGGTAGTCTAGAGGGGCATTTGCAAGGTTTGTGTGCATATGGTGCGGTATATGGCTATATGTGATGGTCATGTTGGGTTCGAGAAATGGTGTTAGGCTTGTTTCTGGGTTTGATGTTTTGCTGGTCATAGCGTGGCGTTGCGCACGAACAGGAAAGGTTAAATGAATTTATTTGTCTACTAGTATTTCTACTGCATGCCGCAATGCGCTTCTGTGTTGTCTTCTGCTGCTGCTAGTCTATCCGGCACAGTCAACAGCGTTTGTGCTTTAGTAGTAGAGAATATGATATGAGAGTTATATTAGCGACTTTCTTACAAAGGATCCCTAGTATGATATGCTACAAGTCCCTACCGTGGGAATGAGAAGGACGCCTGAATAATGTAAGGGTTTTGGGAGTCGTTTTGTCTGTTATAATGCGCGACACAAAACATAAGACTCTAACTAGCCATAGAAGCTGAGATTTACAAGCCTAAACTACCGCCACCACCGACACTTCGAACACACTGGGTGATCCCCCGATATTACAGGTTTTGGAAGATTGCTTTAAGCGCAGTATATTATCCAAGAGAATAACCAAGAGCCGGGAAATTCCCGAGCTTTCAAAGATAGCAATTAGTCCCCAGCACCGAGTGCGATCAATACCCATTAAGAAAAATACCATCCCCTTAGAAGGGCAAGCCGTAAGGCAACGTAATGTAAGCCCAAAGCAACTACTACAAGCCACACTAAACACAGCTAGAAAAATAACAGTTCATCTGATCTCTGCCCGAAACGAAAGGCAAATCTAAGGAAAAAGTAAAAAACAAACTCATCGCAGTCATTAGAGGGGGACAGCCACAGCAACCCAATACACATGCAAAAGCCAAAATCCCCAGTAAGCACCCATCCGCAGTTTGGTACCCACACCCGAAATAGTCCAAAAAAATGTTCAACCTCCTGCATTCTCTCCAATCTCCCGCAAAATCTCCCATATGGTGTCTCTCTTCTGCTTCTCGGCACGTATCATCCCGAAGGCAGTGTGCACGATCACCGTCTCGGGCAGGATCTCGCTCTTCTCGTCCGTGTAAAAGTGCAGGAGCCCGGCCAAGCTTCCACACATCTTATACCTTTTCTGATAAGAGGCGATGAGTTTCTTGTCTTCCAGCCGGACAAGCTGATATTCCATTAGCATCATCATCATCACCGCCAATCTCATTAACTGCGTACGTAGGAATACTATACCTTAACGCTGTAGGCAAACCCCTTGAGATTAGTCTTTCTCACCAGCCATCCAGAATGCATCTTGGTCCCGGTCCATCGGTACTTCACCCCGGCAACCTCAAATTCATATGTCCTATGCCCCGTATGAGCCATGACCACACGTTCCCTCTCCCCCTCCCCCTCCCCAACCCCGACACCTTGCAGTGCGCCCTCATCCTCATCGGTCCACTCCAGCGCCTTGGGCCGCATGCAGAATACCTTGCGCACTTTGTTCGACCTATTCAAATTCTTCACCCTAATGGCTTTCTCGTCCGTCTTCACTTCACGCTGGATCGCGCCGCCCGTCTCGATGCATATCTCCTTCCACCACGTCCCACGCGTCATCCGCCCCGTTATCGGTGACTCGGCTAGCGTTTGGGTCTTCGGATCCCCCCCTGAGTGGATTATCCCTCGCCATTTCTTATGGTCCTGGGCCGGTTGATATTTTGGCGGGGCGAGGATGTAGTAGTGGGTTATTGGACTGGCCGGGTCGGACGAGGTGAATTGGTATTCTGTGGCCTTTGTTCCGTGCACGTAGATTGGGTAGGTTTTGGTGGCGGGAGGTTGGTGCTCCATTCGTTGGTTTGTGTGGATTAAAGTCTTAGTATCTATCGGCAGTGGTGGTACGGTATTTATTGTATTGTATCCTTGAGGGAGTGAGTGGAAGAACCAGCTCTCAGACGTGGGATTCGCGATAGTTTATATCCCCATCATGATCTCCGCAGCGATCTTAATTCTGCCACTATGCTGCGCTGTCGTGCCACTATCTCATGGACTGGTGTGACATGCAGATTATCCGTGCATGGTAACCCGAGGCTATAACTAGGCAATTTTTTCCTCAAAAAAAAAACAACACTTGATATCTCATGATTTTGTTAGACAAAGTCACTGGGCCTCGCCGGGATTAGGAAGGCGGGGGATCTTGAGTATGGGATAAACTCCGGTATGAATAACCGCCAGGTAGACCCACCCACTCACACAGCTACCTACCATACCTTGAATACCGGTACTCTAGAAGACAAATGAGCTAGGACGTCGTAATTACCTTTCTTAGTAAGGCACCGTGCGTCTTCCTTCTGCCTTATCTCAACCAGGCTGAATTTGCGGTGTTTTCCCCTTCGCGTAGCACATTTTTCTTCTACCCATAGAGTTCTTACGGCAGCTCTGGCAGTCATCCAGTCAGCCTCGCGACGATCAACCGAAGATCCAGCCCCCATTCTTCTTTCCTTCCCCTCACAAGACCTAAAATCGAGCCACCAAATCACGTCAATTCTCGTGAATACGAGGTCTCCCGCTGCATTGCCACACAAGCGACATGCGGGGCTCTGCCGCTCCATCGCTCATACCGGTATGGTGAATCAAGTTTGTGTCACCCCAGCCCTCCTCCAATCGTGGCAATATGCGAGTGAGATTACGTGAGTCTTGGCGGGTTTTGGTTGGTTGGATGGGTGGACAGAGCGGGGGAGGGCCAAACCATCATAATACCGGTAGTCCACTGGATCAGGCGCAGAAAGTGAAATCGGTTTGTATAATAATAATATTATGTAAATTTTACGCAAATCCTCGCTGAGCGGTAAAATAAAACCTCCGAATTCAGCTCGATACGCTAACGGGCAAATATAAAATGCTGGGTTATCAGAGATATAATCTCCTGCCTTTCTGAATCCCATCTTGGTGTTGTGCGCTGACCGAGATTTCTATGTTTCTACTTTTTTTGGTGCGTTTTAGTTGGAAACATCCCCGTCTAATCTAAACAAGCATTGCGCTCTCGGAGGCCGAGAATGCGGGCGCTACGTCATGTGACCTGACGTGATGTTCGTGGGATTCAGCTGATAACAGTGTTAACTTTATTACGTGCTGTGCTTGAGAAGTCCCCAGCGTGCCCGTGTTTACCGTTGGATTGTTTTCTTTTTTTCTTTTGTTTTTATGGGTGGGGGAGGGGGTTTGGGGGCCGATGCCCCAATCGTTACGAGTATAATACAGCACGAACACCGGCACGGTAGGTGATACTCGAGTGCTCGAGTACCAGTATTACGGGCTCCCATGTTTCATTGCGGTTTGGCTTGCGGAAAGGGTTGTTTTAGATACAGCACCGTAAAAGCTCGAAGGGAGGATACCGGTAAATGGGTTGGGGCGTCCCAGTTGCCTCTCCTATGATACAAGTACCGGTAGTGAGGCGCTCTCCACAGTATATTTCTTTTGTCGTGCCTCTGCCGAGAAAAGGTTTTAGTATCATATTTGATACTGGTACTCTCAGTGTCGAAGAGTTTTTAAAAGAACGGCTATTGTGTGCCACCCTGATTCGAGAAAAAGTGCTAAATTCTGGTAGTATGCAATAGCAGTTCTTTTTGGAAACGTTTCGACATTGCGAGTATACGAGTACAAACGGGCTAGAGACTATGCCGGTATTTGATTCCGTAGCTGAAGCGGGAGGCACAAGGGGTTTATTAAAAGATCTAACGTCATGCCTCGAGTCAGAAAGTAGGATGCTGTAAAGGAGGATACTAGATTGCGAAAGTGATAGCTTGGTTCCAAAGCCTGACACTCGAGAAGAGTGCCGTGGGGTATGATATGTGGAAGAATCTTTATCGGCTTAGCTTACCCCGGTCAATACATAAATCACGAAGGGTTCGGCTTAATCGTTTGAAAAGCGACACGAGCTGGACTAGACTAAAACTGTTTGCTTCTTTCCTTGCTGAGGGGGTTTCTATATGAGTAGGACGGCGTACTGTACTTAGGTTAATACACGTGTAAGCATATGACATTGTAATGGATCCTCATGGAAAACTGGTGGAATATTATGAAAGCTAAAGTACTGTATATTATATAGGCATTAATACTGTGAGAAAGCGGGGTAGAATTGTTTTATACATATATCTGTTGATTTTAAAAGCTCTCCTAAGTATGATACTCTAACGTGATAATATTTTTGACTTTTGTATGATAGAACTATAAGTGGCACCGTCAGCAATTCCAATGTTTCGTTTTTCTGGCTAGCTCCTCCCATCCACTGATTTATTGATACTGGGATTGTCCTCCATTTTAGCTTCTCACCTGCAGGAGAATATACATGGGAATTATAGGGCTGCCGTCCAAAACATAAGCTAGCAGTATTCAAATGTTTTGTGCACAGGGTTTTCCACCGCTTTGGCGCTGACCCCAAGGCAGACAAGGTGGATTTCAGATGGCGGGGTATAGCGCAGCTAAGCTTGGGCAAGGCGCCGACACCTCTTTGGCTGTGCTCCGGTGAGAGAGTATTTTGGCAACTGCCCTGAGGTTGAAGTCATCGGAATTGATCCCCCCTTATAGATATGGGCAGGAAATTTTGGTACTTGTCCCAGGCAAGAAGTATCCGGAAACAAGGGTGATCCTGGAGTCCGAATTTTGTATGCGACTTAGATAAGCACGGATTTTGTACCATACAAAACTCCCACTCCCGGATCACCCCTGTTTCCGGATACTTCTTGCCTGGGACAAGTACCTTACAGACTCAAGGAGTACTCGTACTCGTACATGGGTTCTGGGTCGCAGGTTCAGACGAGTATCCTTGGCGAACGTCACTACGGATATTAATTAGACTAGGCCTTCCTCGGGGCTCAGCTCTCAACAGGGATAGCTTTTCTGCGGGGAGTAGATTGTCTGGCGAAAAAATGCCTAGTATGATAAATAACATAATATTTGCACTTGCTTGTGAGGTTCAACCCCTGTTTGCCGATCTTTACGAGGGATAGATGATTCCTCATCTAGGACATCTACTTACTTTTGGCGGTAGTTGTGGAATTTGTGCGGCGAGAGATCGTTGTATAATTATACGGCATTTGGCTTCAAGATTGCTTGTGGTCCCGGAGGCGATTCAGGCACAAGGCCCTGTTTGGCACGTGGCATTTTTCTCACTTTTATGGCGTTTTTCCTCCATAATCTCTTTTTTTAAAAAATCAAGGCGTGTTTGGCATGCATATTATTAAAATGGAATTTTTTAAATTTAGTTTCAAAATTTTTATGGCACTCTTTTGTGAAGTGACTATATACTATTTGTGCACAGTGGGAAATTTTGATTGAAAAAGTGTACCAATATTTAGGTTTGCCTAATCTAGACCTATGATCTAGTGTGTTTTTTTGTTTACTTGTATGATATAAACCCAGAAATAATGAGAAAGTATTGCCAAACACGATTATTTCCGAAAGATGGATGGAAGCAATTTTTAAGAAAAATGGCATTTTTTTATATGGTGGCGTGCTAAATAGGGCCTAAGTTTTTTTTTTCTGTATTAATTTAGAGCCTGGGGCTAAGTACCCGCATCCGGCCAGCAGGTCGCGGAGCGAAACCCGGGATCAGTATTAGAGAGATTGCTTGAGAATACAAGAGTGGGGGACTCTGTGCAGTATATGGCCGATATGGTTCAGGTGATGGCTTTACTTTTCTTTCTGGATGCTTGGTATTATTCGAGCAGTGCGAACAGCGTGGAAGTCTTAGGTATCATACTAGCCATCATTCAAACAATCTATTAGGTTTTGATCTTAGTAGTCTCACACCTTAGCAATAACAGAGGGGGGAGCATTGGGGGTTCCCTTGCGCTCCACAGCCGGGAACTTATCAGGGAATAAGGGTGCTCGCACCACTGCCTGTAAGTGCTTCCTAGTATATACCCGTCGTGAAAAGGGTTTCTTTCATCCCCCACACAACCCCATCAGGATAGAGTGCTTTTCCCGTTGCCCCTCTCATTGACTTCGAACGATTACTAAGGCAGTCTTGGCAGCATTTAGACACCCGAGCTCCACCAAGACCGAAAGTCAACCTGGGCGACTCAGCATCAGCCAAACAACTATCTCCATCCTTCAACGCGCCAATCCATCCATCCCTAACTTATCCTCTATACTCCCCAGATAACGAAACTAGAAATCCTTCACTATGGGCCGGCTGGAGGAAGCTCAAGAAATTCAGAAGAAGGATCCTGCGAAGGCAGAGGCCATTTATAAGGAGATGATTTCGAAGCCGCCGGGGATGAACGATGCTGAGCTGAGGGACTATGAACTGGCGTTAGTTGCCTTGGGTGGGATTTATAGGGATGCTAGGTTAGTTTTGGAGATACGGATGGTGGGGCTGCGTGGGGGGAGATGATTGAATTTCAATCTGATCGAGTGCTAATTGCTTGAAGACGAACGGGGGAACTTGCAGAGTTGATTGAGGCCAGTCGATCTATAATGTCTTCATTTGCGAAAGCGAAGACTGCAAAGATTGGTAGGGATGACTTTATTCCCCTTCCTTTCTAACCTTGTAACCTAACTAAAGGCGATTCCTACCTCCAGTCCGCCAGCTAATCGACCTTTTTACCACCATTCCTGATACCCTCGACATCCAAGTATCCGTCACAAAATCTTGCATCGAATGGGCCATCCAAGAGAGACGTTCTTTCCTTCGCCAAAACCTCGAAACCCGTCTAGTCGGACTCTACCTACAAAAACACTCCTACACCGAAGCCCTCTCACTCATAAACTCCCTCCTCAAAGAACTAAAACGCCTCGACGACAAAATGGTACTGGTAGAGGTTCAACTCCTAGAGTCGCGAGCTTACCATGCTCTCCGAAACATCCCCAAATCCCGCGCTTCCTTGACCTCTGCACGCACATCCGCCAATGCCGTTTACTGCCCTCCACTCATGCAGGCCGGTTTGGATACTCAATCTGGGATTCTCCACGCAGAGGACAAAGACTACAACACGGCCTTTTCGTACTTTATCGAGGCGCTAGACGGGTACTCCGCCCAGGACGAGACGAAGAAGGCCATCGCGGCTCTGAAATACATGCTCCTTTCAAAGATCATGTTGAACCTCACCGATGACGTCCATCAGATAATGACTGGTAAGCTCGCCATCAAGTACGCCGGCCGCGATATCGAGGCTATGAAGGCGGTAGCGAGGGCTCATTCGAACCGCTCCCTGGCCGAGTTCGAAAAGGCTCTTGAGGACTTCAAGGTGGAGTTGGGGTCAGACCCATTTATCAGATCTCACTTCACCGCGCTATATGATACCCTTCTGGAACAGAACTTGGTCAGGGTCATTGAACCCTTCTCACGCGTGGAGATCGAGCATGTTGCCAAGTTGGTCGGTCTTGGCACTCCGCATGTGGAAGCCAAGTTGAGCCAGATGATCCTGGATAAGGTCTTCTCTGGGGTATTGGATCAAGGGAGTGGTTGCTTGATTGTGTTTGACGAGGTTGGGAGGGATAAGAGCTATGATGCTGCGTTGGAGACTATTAAAAAGCTGTCGGATGTGGTTGAGGTGCTTTATACCAACCAGGCATCTATGCTGGATTGAGGGCTGTCGATTAGACGAATAGAAGCTTTACCGGTTGATGATCGGGCAAGTAATTACTTGGACTTATTTGTCCTACAGATGTAATCACGCTCCCGAATGTAAAATTGTTTTGTTCATGAATGTTATTTTATTTCTCTACTTGTTTGAGCCTAACCTCGGTGCAAAAACATGATTTTCAAACTTGAAGAAATTCGTTCATCCCCTCCAGAAAATGGTACTTATTCCACAACAAAATTGGTAGCAAAACCACAATATCACAAACTCTACCAAGTCTCATTCCCCTCCTGATCCAATGCCTTTCGTCCCTTGAAACCCGCCATGGCCCTGTCCACACCACTAGCCCACCTCAGGAACTTCTGAATACTAGCTGGCAAAACCTCCATGACCCCGATCCACCTCGAGTATACCGGCATTGAAATATGCCCACCTAATCCTCCATCAATCGCAGCGATAATCTCCTTGGCAACGTCAACGGGCTCTAACACTGGGGCGAAGAAATTACTGGGAGTCTCGACGCCGTAAAATAAGGGGGTTGAGAGCTGTCCGGGGGTGACAAGGAGCGTCTTGATTCCCGGTTGGTCGGCGAGTTCGGCAGTGAGCGAGGAGTGGAGTGATTTGAGGGCTGCCTTGGAAGCGGCGTAGTCCGAGAGCTGGGCTGGGCCGATTGAGGAGAGGACCGATGAGATTGTGATAATTGAGCCGCGGTTCAATTTTAGCATGCCTGGGAGGAATTGCTTGATTGTGTAGAATGATGAGAGGAGGTTCGTTTTGAAGTTTCTGGATGTAGGCAACATGTTAGTTATCTGCCGTACACAACCATTGCCCGACTGCTAGCTTTCGAAACGGGGGAGGATATGGGGGGACATACGTCTCAACCTCCTCTGCCGAAAGATCCAAGATCTTCTTCCCATTGACAATCGCAGCGTTATTGATCAGCACCGTCGGTGTCCCCAGGTCCCTCTCAATATCTTTAGCAACGGCCTCAACCTGCTTTCTGTCGCCAACATCACACTTATAAAACTCTACATTCCGCGCCTCGCCGCCCTCTGGCTCTCTCACGTCGAGCACCGCAACCGTAACGCCCCTCATACCATATACCTCTGCGATCAGGAGCCCTAGACCACTGGCACCGCCGGTGATGACTACCACTTCCTCCATCCAGTCAAATTCGCGTTTGGCGCCATAGGCTAGACGGCGGTTGACCTGCTTGGATATCCACAGGACCGTTACAAAGGTGGCGTAGGCGGCAGATAAGTAGAATGGCGGATGGTGGTATTGGAAAGTTTGGGCACGGTAGGCTAGAGGTATTAGCCAGGCAAAAATGGGGTTGAGGAAGGTATGGTTGAGGATTGCGAGGATGAGGTCGACTGGTCCTTGTTAGCTGCTTGGCCGTTGCTAGAAAGGGCGAGGGAGGGATTACTAGTAAGGTGGTCTAGAAGCGGTTTGTCGCTTTGAAAAGAACTTAAGCTTGGTGGACCTGACATCTTGATGTTGAGTACGTATGCCTATTAAGGATTATTGAATAAAAGTATACGATTGTACGTTAGAAGGAGAGGAAGAAGAGGAGTTACGCTGCGGACACCAGGTCTACAGGTTGGCGGAATAGGGTGATCAAGAGAGGAGAAAGATAAAAGGGACGATCCTGAGAGGAAGGGACAAAAGAAAGGAGGGAATGAATGTGATAGGATATCGAAAGTCCTATTCGGGGAGAGAAAAATGATTTTGAGTTTGGCATGCTTTTAGGCGATCTCTTCTTAGCCCAGGCGCTTACAGGGTCCGGTATCACATCTGACATTGTTGGAGTCTCAGGTGGCCACTTACGGTTTAGGTCAGTGCTCACCTGGTGATGGATTTGGGAACTTCAAAGTGAACATGGCAGGCTTGGGGAGCTTTTCGGCAACGGCATCAGCACGGTATTACATGTCTACCATTAAACATCTTGCGCTACTCTTAGGTTTCGCGCGTAGCCACAAAGCATCCACCATTCCCGCATTTAGAGACATTGGTCGCTCCTGCGGTATTGGATTAGAATTTGTGAAGGAATAAATTGGACTTTTTGGTGGGCTATTCGGTGGAAATACTACGGCTACTATGCGACGAAGGAAGCATGTCCCTGAGCAGTCATTTATCCCCAAGTATGATACAGAAATATCCGGCCATGGACGTCCCAAATTGGTGCGTGATTTTTTTTTATTTTTTACCCACACGAACCCACTATGAAGAGGAGAAAAAAGAGAGCAAAGAAACCGCTTAAAACCGTAGAGCTGTGCAATATGGAATTAGTAAATTTGGGTATGCTGAAGTTTGTTTCTATCGGAATGACTTACGAGTGAAGAACCATTTGTTCTTGCCAGTCTGGTACCTTTCCTCGAATGCCTTCTTAATGGTCTTCTTAGCCTCCTCTCTCTGCGAAGGCTCCTTGAAGGTGTCCTGGGAAATGACCCCCTTCAGAGTCTCGAGGTCGATAGTGTAGCGAGTAGGCATAAGGTGATTGTAGTTGACAATCTTGATAAAGGGCTTGACCTTCGAGCGCTTGGCCGCTCTCTTCTTTGACATCGAGCGGGTAACCTTGGCCGGATATCTCTCCATTCCAGCAACGAGAGCATGACCGAAGGGGTGGGACTTGCTGCCATCATCCATTACTGTGGTTCCCCGTGGGTTAGAAACTTGCTAGGTTGTATAGTGGAAGCCGCACGGACTAACCCTTGACAATGACAACCTGAACTTCTAATTAGCATTCGGGCAATCTTAGAAGTTAAGATATCTCGATCTTCTTACCTTCTTACCGGCGTACCTGCCCCGGGTGATGATAGCGACTCTACCGTTTTTAAGGACTAAAGATACCAAGATATCAGCTCTGCTAGACAGGCTCGCATATCCCAAGCTAGCCAGATAACCCAAAAGCCCCCAAACGTCCACCTCTGCTCCTCCTGATCCGCTTTTTTCTTCTTTCCCTTTCTTTCATTCTTCCAGAGTCCCCCGCCTCTTGAGGGCAGCCAGCATTTCCCTCAGGCACTGAACCACTACCCAACAAGAACGGGAAAAAGGACCTCCAAGCTTCTGGGGTGGAAAAAAATGGCAGCGGGGGGGTTGTACGTACACTTCATTTCGTATGCCTACCGAGGTGGGGGAATCGGAAAAGGGAGGCTGTCTTGGGGTGTTGTGAATTGTTGTTGTCGCGGTAGTCGTAGTTTAGCGATGGGTTGTGTCTTCAATAAACCAAAGTTCAATAGGTGTGATTTGTGGGGAGAATCCCTACAGGGCAGTCACAGTCGCAACCGATTTTCCCCCCCCCTTTGTGGGTAAAGGTTTGTTGGGATGTTGGCCTGCGCCACTTTTCCTGCTTTTAGCCATAGTAGTTCCTGACAAGCCACACATAATTAACACGAGGTTATCGTTTCCATAGCAACGATCTAATCCCCACGAGGCCTGGTGTTTGGTGTTTACTATGCATCTAAGAGCTGAGTTTGTGTCTTGGTTGGTTGGCTAATTAGGCACTGATTCTTGTTTGCCCTCTCGCCATATGCACACGTTTGTTGTACTGCAGCTCATCAAGCCAGAATCGATTCTGCATCGAAGCAAACATAACCTCCCCTGTTCCCCTTGATTTCAATCTCTACCTCTCTTTTCATCTCCCCCATCTCCCCTCATCAATACCACACCTCTTGCTTTTGATATTCCGCTCTTCCTCTCGTTCTCCAAATACTTGTTTTCCTTTGCATAGGGAGGGTACTTTCGTCGTGAGCTTCAATTCCTTTCGGCTCCATTCCACGCTAATCCCTTGCCTCATCCCGCTAACTGACGTGGTATTCTGTAATTAGGTGGAATAAACAAAACAGCATTAACCAAATATGCCGCCTGCAGCACCTGCTGCTCCCAAAACTCCCTCTTCCGCGTCGTCCGCTTCCAACTCCCAAGCTCTCACCCACATCCCACCGATGTTAGTGTTTACTCTCTTCTAAATTCTTTGCATTGGCCAATTCTCTTGAAAATAAGCTCTCTTGTCCTTATTAATCATTAATCCTAATGCATTCTGGAAACAGGTGGGACTCGTCGGATCCTGCTAGGCACCCCCCACCCCTCCCTCTGAACCCTCACCCAGGAGCTCCGAACTCGCCCCGCACGGTTGGAACGCTACAGAATCCATTCATTGCGGCAGATAGAGCATCGCCAACACCGGTCTCAAGAGAGATATCACCAACTCGCAGACCACCTCAGGCCCCACCACATCGAGAGGGATCACCTTCGGGGCCAAATATATCGCCAACTAGAGCTCAGCAAGTGATGGCTTCTCACAGGCGGATGAATTCCATGCAACCATCTCCAACGGTTCGTGAGATGGGTAACCTCATCTTGAGTGGGGGATCGAGTTCGCCCAGCAAAAGCGGGACACCTACGCCCAAGGAATTGTTTGGGAGTAGTACTAGTTTTCCGGCTAGGGAGCAACCGCCTCCGCCCGCGCCTCCGCCCGGTTATCGCGGCTCTCTAGACCTTGATCGCCGGCCAAATCTCCTTCCACCACTGCGTAATCTTAAATCCCACGAATCAATGTCGGCTACAATCCCTTCTAGCGCACTTGCTACTACTAAAGACTTCAAAGACTTTAAGGAATTCAAAGATCTTAAGGACCTCAAAGATTTTAAAGACTATAGCCTCCCTCCTCTTCCTCGTGATCGAGACGGGGGGCAGAGTGACTGGGAATCACGGAGCCGGGATAGGGAAAGGGATGATGGGCCTAAGTTGTCACTTCAGGAACTTGAGACGATCACATCACAGCTCTCTGGGCTTACGTCGATAGCCAATAGTCTCCAGAGGGAGATGACAAATCTTTCTCGCCGTTCTAAAGACAATGCCACCGATCTCATCTCTCTCAAAGAGGCGACTAAGAGTAGAGATGAAGATATCCGTCAATCCCTTCGGGACCTCGTCCACAGCCTTCACAGTCTGGAGAGTGACAGATTACTCACTAATTCTTCGCTTCCGCTTCTCACCTCTGGTGCTTCTACGAGTAGTCGAGCCTCGAGCTATGCGAGTGATAACTTCGCAACCCCAACCGGAGCTAGGGGCGAGAAATCTGGTCTGGAAATGGCAGCTCTTGAGCGGGTTTTGAGAGAAATGTCCACGAAAGACGAACAGGACCGCGTGATCGATCTCTTGAGAGATATCCAGGATACCCTCAATAAGCCCCAGCTGGATAGAATCGAAAACGAAGAAAAGATATTATCCCTGCTGGAGGAATTCAAAGAGCGGGACTACAGCAAAGGGAAAGAGCTTGTGATTCCTGGAAGGGAGAGAGACAGTGGTATGGACGAGAAGATATTGTCTATGCTTCAGAATATCCGAGAGACCCTATATCAGAGGGAAGAGAGAGAAAGCGATCTGAGGATTATTAGCCTACTAGAGGAACTAAAGCAGAAGGAGGAGAAAGGTGAAAATGCACAGGTCATTTCCCTGTTAGAGGAGCTTCGAGACAAGGAGGGGGATTCTAAAATCGATGCCGTTTTGTCCTCCCTTGAAGAACTGAAAGACAAAGGTGGAGACGAAAGGGTTCTTTCCCTGCTCGAAGGGATTAAAGCTAGGATGGATAGCATGAAGGAAGATCTAACAAACTCCCTCAGCTCATCTATAACTAGGCGCTCATCTTCGGCACAAGATGCTACAGGAACAGAATCTACACGGGGCTCGGTGGAGAGCGATGAAATCCTCAATGCTTTGAATCATATCAAGCGCGGCGTCGATTCGGGCGAGGAGACAACTCGAGATGTTCAGAAACTTATCGACGAATGGAAAGAGCGATGGGCTGGTCATGATAGGGAGGCGCATGAAGCATTGAAGGACCTGATGAAGGAGATTGAAATTCTGGTTACGGAACAGAGACAAGCAATATCTAGGCTACACAGCAACCCAGGTCTGCAATCTACAGCACTCACCATGACCAACCCTCCTCTCCCACCTGACTTGGACAATGAGGCTGCTATCACCGCTCTCGCTAACATTGCTTCAACTACAACTCGCACAGATATCACCCTTTCCACCATCAACGCCTTAATCAAGGTTTTCCATAAAGACATGAATAGCGCCAATACTCATACCCACGAGACTGTGCTCAGCATCAGCAGATTCCTCCAAGAACTCGGCGACACTGTTTCAAATACCCATTCCCAGACAGGAGAAACTCGCAAGCTTCTTGAGGTGGTGCGTTCTGGGGTCAGTGGCGGGAATGACCGACTCGCCGAGTTTGAAGGTGCAACTCTCCGGAAAATCGAAGAGCTTATGTTCCTCCACAAACACTTACAGAAGACAATGCTTGCGAATGGAGATGAGATGATCTGGAAACAAGATGTTGGTGTAAGGGCTGTGGTAGAGGAATTCCAGAGTGAAGTTGAGGAACTCCTGGAGAAGAATATGGAAGCCGTAAAGGAGTCTGCAGAGAAAGCTGTCGAGGCCATAAATAATTCTAACCCCGTTTCTCTCATAGAAGAGCTAAAGAATGAGCTGGGAGCAATGGCACAGCGAAGTTTGGCTGCTTTTGCAGCTGCGGATTCTAAGGAAGCACTTGCAGAACTCAAATCTGAGCTCCAACGAGCCACAGAACAGAGCGTTAAGGCCATAAACACTTTGAATCCAGAAACCTCGATCGAAACATTCAGGGCCGAAGTCAAAGAACTCCTTGAGAAAATCCTGTCAGTCAGTGAATCTAGTTCGAAGGGACTTGCCAAATTCGAAGAGTCCGCCCCCGCCCAAGCAGCCATTGAAGATCTAAAGTGCAGCCTTGAAGATCTGATCGAGCGATCCTTCAATACTTCCAATGAACGAGCGAGTGCAGCCATCACAGATATGAAATCCGTCATCACCGGTAGGACTGAAGACACCGAGAAAATCCAGACTTCAATCGACCAACTTAAAGCTGAGGTCACCGAGTTGATGGAGAAGTCAGTAACCGCATTGGCGCCCCCTACATCATATCCTGAGGCAGAATCTATCAAGGCCCGGATCGAATCGTTAGCTCTTGAGATTTCCAAGACCATGGATAACACAATTGCTCTCTTCAGTGATTCCTCTGTTGAAACGGACGAGAAATTGAAAAAAGCAGTTGATGAACTTAAGACCGAACTGGGGGAAATGAGCAAATCAATATCAGAAGCCGTCTCTTCCAACTCAACGGCCGGTCTTGAAGGGGTAGTGAAGGAAGCCCTTGGGGAGATGAAGGAGGTGGTTGAACAAATCGAGAAGAACGCGGGAGTCGAGAGGTCAATTGCTTCCAACCCTGAAGTATCCGAAAAAATGACGAGCGCTATCGAAGATCTCAGGAAGGAAGTTCACGAAATGGTTGAGAAGAGTATTATTATGGCTGTCGGCACGCCTCAAGCCGGAGAACCTGCCTACAAAATTCAAGAGGCTATTGAGGGTCTCCGAGCGGACATCGCAAGCGTCATGGAAAAGTCCTCGGCTGTAGATTCTTCTTCAGACAGCTCCAAGGAACTGTTAGAGGATCTTCGGAAAGAGATTGCTGAAATTTTAGAAAAGTCTACGTCTATGATTGTTCCCCAATCTGGTTTGGACGGGGAGACAAAAGAACTTCTCGAGGAGATTAAGAAAGACATTACCAGCATTCTCGCTAAATCGTCACCGTCTGAAGCAAGCTCTGGTAATGTGAAAGAAGCCATTGAAGGGCTCCGGAAGGAGGTGAGTGAGTTAATGGACAAAACAATGTCTATGGTGGCCCCCAGGCCCATTGACGTCGAAGGACTCCCATCCCGTTCCGCTGAAAGAATGGAGGGAGTGCTTGAAGATCTCAAATCAGAGATTGGTGAGATGGTCCAACACAGCTTAGCAGCCGCCATTGCAAACTCGACATTCGATTCTGAAGAGAGTGTGAAAGAAGCAATTGAGGAATTGAAACGCGATGTCCGTGACACACTACAGCTATCTATGATGCCTCTTCCTGCCGAGAACACTGAAGGAGCAGAACGGATTCGGGCCGTGCTCCAGGGATTCAAGACCGAGCTTGGGGAACTTTTTGAAACCAAGATTGCGGTGCCCAATGTTACCGTCATGGAAGTCATCGAAAGTTTGAAGGCCCAGATTGGAGTATTAGTAGAAAACTCCAAAGGTAGTGCGGTAACCGAAATCACGGAAGAACCGAAGGCACAAGTTGAGGGCTTGGAGCAGAAAGGGTCCGACAGCAGTGTGGTGGAGTCAATTGAGGGGTTGAAGAAAGGAATGGATATTCTAATGGGAAAGATGGATGACTCTTCCTCGGCAGAAGTTGCGGGCGCTGTGGATAGATTGAAGAGAGAAGTGGAACAGTTATCAGGAAAATCTGGCGATGCACTCGAAGCCTTAAAACTTCAGGTTCAAGGCCTTGATATAAAGGAGACTATCGAGGCGCTAAAAGCTCAAGTTGAGGGCCTTTCCGGGATCTCAGGGGTTCCGCTGCCTCCTGGGCTGTCGGCGACATCCAATGAAGAAATGAAGGAGTCTATGGAATCACTCAAAAGGGACATCGAGGAAGTGATGGAAAAATCGATGGGTTCTCTAGTCGCCAGCAAGCCGGATGATACCGAAGTTAGAGAATGGATAGGAGCTCTGAAGGAAGAGATGGTGGTTTATGTAGAGAAGAGCGTTCAAGCCGCAAGAGCGACTAACCCCTCCGAAGCAATCGATGGATTAAGGCGGGAAATTCGAGAAGCGATGTCAAGATCCGGTCACCATATCCCCCACGAACCAGAAAGAACTCAAGTTGGCGAAAAAGTCGAGAAGATTAAAGAAGCTTTTGAGGAACTCCGGAAGGTGGTGGAAAAGAATTCCGGTACAGATCCAGCCACTAAGTCAGCTCTGGAAGAAGGTGTTGAGGGAATTCGAATGGTAGCAGATGGAATAAGAGACGAGCTTAGTAACTTCCGGGCCGAAGAAAAGGAGGCGATTGTTGATGTCAATTCTGCTGTTGGTGAATGTCGGGTCGAGGTTGCGGTCGTTAAAACCTTGGTTGAGGAAAAACACACTGAAACCAGGGATAGCATTACTGGGTTTGCTACTGCCGTCGACGAGTCAAACACAGCCCTCGAAGGTTCAATCACTGCAGTCCATACCGCGGTTGAAGCTCTGCAGAACTCGAGCAACGAAACTATTACGGGTGTTGCCGATTCGATCGCAAAATTAGGAACCGCAACCCAAGACGGCATAACCGGTATCAACCTTTCACTCTCCGAACTTCAAATTGATACGAAGGAAGGAATTTCCGGGATTTCTGGCGGCATTTCTGAAGTCCACCATGAAGTCAAAGGTGGCAATTCCAGCATTAGCGGCGCCATCTCGCAGGCGAAGGAAATGATCTCAAGTGTCGGCGAGGCTGTTACCAATTCTGCCGCTGGGGTAAAGCAAGGCATTGACAGTGTTAGGCACCTGGTTGAAGCTTCGGGGGGTGAGACCTCGGCAGGCTTCCTAGGAATGGCGGATGCTGTCGAGACCGCCGCTTCGGAAGTGATGGAAGTTGTTTCCACATTGGCCACCAAAATTGAAACCTCTCAGACCGACTTATCGGGAATTAAGGCCGCCATCGGGGAGTCTCAGGCTGCGAATAAGTCAGCTTTGACCGATATTAATGCGTCCATCGAAGAACGTGCGACCGAAGTCAGAGAGGATGTTTTTGCAGTGAAAAAAGCGGTAGAAGAATCGAATACTACAGTCACTCACGAGCACCGCAGGACCCAAAAACAAGTTGAGGATGTGCTTGGACTTGTTGATGGACTGCATAGTGAACTCAAGGGGCAACAGCCGACACTACTCAACGCTTTACTGGAGCTAAAGAATCTTCTCCAGGAGGCGAATAAAGAGATTGCTAAGAAGCCAGATATCGATGCTATACCTCCTCCGCCTGCGTATGATGACTCTCAGACCCAAGAAAAGCTCAACATGTTGATTGCCGGGAGCACCTCAACATCCAAGTATCTCCCCCAACTCGGTCTCCTCGACTCGATTCAGAAGCAAGTCACCACCACCTCCGCCGATATTGCCGAATTTCTTTCAATGCAAAAGGAAGTTCTCCTGGAAGACGCGAGCTCCAAAATTGATGCGGCAAGGCAAGCCGAAATGGATCTTGAGAATGCTATCGCAGAAAAGAAAGTAGTGGAAGCTGCGACAGTATCTCTTCGAGAAGAGCATACCAACCTCCAAGACTCTGTCGAAGCCTTGAAGGAAGGAACAAACGCACTTTACACCCGAAAACTGAAGCTTGCTGGTGAAGTCGCTAGCTTAGAGACCGCCTTAGACCTGAGGCGGGACGAGCTCATGCTTCTCGAAGCAAGGGCCGAAGGACTTGAACGAAGGGTTGTTGAAGGGGTGATTGAGCAATCAAGGGTTCTCCGAACGAAACCCAAAGGCAATTCCTCGCGCTCACCAAAAGCCGATACCAACGCCGCCCTACGCAAAATTCGCAACAGTCCAGCTGCCAAGTCAAGCGCCAACGGTCGGCGAAATCTCTCTCTCAACGAAGTCCAGAGTGATTCACCGACCCTGGGGACGTCGTCAAAATCTGGTAGAACCAGCCTCAGCGGTAGCACCTTAGGTTTAGGGCAGAAGGAGTATTCTGCCAGTCTAGGGCTCCTGAAGCGAAGCCAGTCAACCAAGAGCGTCGGAAGCTCAGACAGACGGAAGAATAGCTGGGGCCAAAAACTCGGCCGTGCATTCTCAGGTACAGGTGTCAGAGAGAATAATGATAGCGTGCTTCCCACAAACGAAGAAGAGGCTGGAGAGTACGATGCTGATGAAGTTGCGGGAGGTGATGATGGCATGGATGCTGAGCTGGAGCGTTTGATGCGAGAACAGGAAGAGAGTGGTTTTGCGGATGGACGGAGTAGTAGTGGTAGTGTTAGGAGAATGGCAGCTGATCAGGGTGAGGAGCGAGGTGGTGATGAGGCGGGGAGGAAGTCGAAGGCCTATCCAGCCCTCGGGTTGGACTTTTCCGATGAGCCAATGAGCAGAAGTATTAGTGGTGTGAGCACTGGGGTTTAGATTGCTTTTGTTTCTCCATTTCTTTTCCTCCTTGTTTTCGTTAATTTCATTTTTCTTTCACGCCCCATGATTCTAGATGCCTATCACGAGAGATGATAGTATGCCTATAGGATGAGTGGGCTCCTATGATACCCTGGATGTGTTGCTTATGAATGCTAATTGGTGAAGCTGGTCTCCTTAATAATAACTTTTTCTTTCTTGTCGATGTACTTATTTCATGCTTTTTCTCTTTCGTTGAGTTGTATTTTCTTATTTTCTCAACTCGGTTGTTTTGCAAAATTCATAACATGCATGCATTGGAATGGATGGAACGGATAACTTAGGGACGGATCGGGGTCGGGGGGGGGGGGGGATGCCAGGGGTCACAGGCCGAATAATTTTTGGGTTTTTTTTGGCGATTGTTAC